>Ga0206682_10000091_pt1 | contig 85058 bp, 56 predicted proteins | sample M240m12015metaG_FD_155444 | JGI IMG/M metagenome (GOLD analysis project Ga0206682, IMG submission 155444) | Ammonia-oxidizing marine archaeal communities from Monterey Bay, California, United States - M2 40m 12015 | ecosystem: Environmental > Aquatic > Marine > Intertidal zone | place: USA... | reverse complement strand
GAACCGTCGGCGAGTCGGCGCGTCGTCCCCGCGGACGACCGTCGCGCCGTCGGCCCGTCGCGCGCGGGGCGTCGCGCGCGCGCGACGCGCGCGCGATTCGTTCGCGGACGACGACGCGACGGCGCGACGCGCGACGCGCGAGGGGCGAACGTCGGACGCGTCGCCGGCGACGCGCGACGGACGACGATGGCGACGCGACGCGCGCGAGCGACGACGCGACAACCGCGCGCGAAGGACGCCGCGGCGGACGCGGCGGACGCGCGCCGGGGGAAGGGCGCGGCGTCGACGCGGGAACCGCGACGGGCGGAGCTGCGCGCGGAGAAGGCGGCGCGATGGCCGATGTGCATGGCGATCGCGATCGAGAAGACGACGGTGGTGCGAGGGGTGGTCGTCGCGTGCGCGGCGCTGGCGCTGGCGGTGGCGCTGACGTTGATGGATTGGAGCGACGACGGGGCGGGGGCGTTTTTGAGAAAGATTCGATGGGCTCTGAACCCGTTGAGCGTGTTCGTGGCGTGCGAACTTAACGTTCTCATCACCGCGTTCGTGGTGTTGTTTCCGGTGACGTACGCGCAGGCGGCGATCGACGAGCGAGAGGGAGTGGAGGAGAGCGACACGCTGCGGTTGTTAAAACTGCCAGCCATCGTCGCGGAGTTCGCGGTCGGGAGCAAGGTGGCGATCGCGCGCTTGGGGGACGTCATCGTCAGAGATTTTTCGCTCTTCATGGTCGTTTACTTGTCGTTCGCTGGGTATTGGCTCGCGTTGGATGGCGATCCGATCGATAGCGGCGTCGGCGCGTCGAGCGTGCACGAAATGGAGGGCGGCGTCTCCGTGCACTCGTTGGTGCAATAGATGGACGCCGAGCGTCGACGATGAGGATCTAGTCGTACCATTAGCGTTGTATGAGATGTAATTTTTCGCGCAAATCAGCACGCTCGATTAATCATCGGTCGATCGGGTCGGCGCCGTCGCCGCACAGCGCGACGCGGCGGCGAGCCGGTCGCGCGCATGCGCTGCGTCCTCGCATCGCAGCGCGCGAGTCAGACGGGGACATCAGTAACGCCATACCGCGTTCGTCGCACGCGCACCGCGTCTCGTATCCTCGCACGCTCGTCCTTCGGGTCCGTCGTCATGAGTTCTGGCGAACACGAAGTCGTTCGCTCGGGGACGTGTTTTTGCGAACACGCCAAAGTCACGGTCACTGGATCCCCAGTGGCGGTGAGCATATGTCACTGCACGATCTGCCGCAAGCTCTGTGGGGCGCCGTTCTCCGCACAAGCGCTGTGTAAGGCGGAGCAAGTGAAGATCGAGCACGAGGGCGAACCGACGGCGACGGCTTCGAGCGCAAACGTTGATCGATGCCGGTGCGCAAAGTGTGGAAGCCCGATATACGCATCGTTGATGAAGGTACGACCGTAGATTGAAAAATAGAATTCGCCACCGTCATCGCGACGAAGCCGACTGACGCGCGTCGTCGCGGGAAAAACAGGGAAAAATGATCGCCGTACCGCTCTCCGTGCTCAATACGCGCGCGAGCGACGACTTGAAGCCGACGCATCACATGTACTACGGACAGAGAATCGTGGAATGCGCGGGGGATGGTTTACCCAAATTTTTAAAATCCAAGGGCGAGCTCTGGACGCCCGAAAGCGACGCAATGATGTAACAACAAAGCCCAAGCCCCCGAGCCCACCCAAGCCAGAGCGAAGCGAAGCACGAAGCGACGCACCGCCGCCGTCATTCGACGCCGCTCCGCGCGCGCGCCGTCGGGAATTCGCGCGACGCGCACGGACAGAGCGCGGTAATCATGGGTGGGGGTTTAGGTACGTCGTTCGTCCGTCGTCGTTTCGTTCGTTCGTTCGCGTGCGGCCGCGTGGGTGCCGCTCGAAGACGTGAGAATCGTCTCAACTTTTGCGGCGACTGACCGCGCGTTTTCGTTCGTTTGCGACAGCTTTTTTGCACAAGAAATCATGGCATACCGCGGGGATGGCGGTGCAGGAAGACGTGTGGAAGCGGGAGCAGCAGGCGGAGCACGAAAAACGACGGCTGGAGGAGATGAAGAAGGAAATTGAAGACGAGCGCAAGCAGGCGGAAATGAAAGCGGAGGCGGTTGCGTCGGGTCACGTGATGAAACCAACGCAAGAACGCTTGGAATTCATGTATAAAGGACGCGTTGGGGAAGCTGCTCCGGCTCCAGTATCTGTAGACGAGCGCGTGATTGGTAAGAAGCGCTTCGAGCTCGCGGTGGAGGAAGGGGCCAACTTGGCGGCGCAGGCAGAGGAGAGGCAGGAAGAGGCGCACTCGAAGAACGAAGCCTGGAACAGACTGAATGCCGATCCGTTGTTAGTGATGAAGCAGCGCGAGTTGCAGTCAAAGCAGTACATCACGAATAATCCGGTGAAAATGGCACAATTGAAGGATGAAAGCCGGGCTGAGAAGGAGCGGAGGCGAGCAAAAAAGGAGGCAAGACGAGACAAAAAGCGTTCGAGCAAACGCGATAAACGCAGTAGAAAATGCGACTCAAGCTCGGAGTCGAGATCTCGCAGTAGAAGTCCGAAGAGAGAGCGTCGTAGACATCGTTCGCGCTCGCCACGTCACCGTAGTAGGCGCTCGCGATCCCGTTCTCGGTCTCGCAGCAGAAGCCCGAGGCGGTCAGACAGGCGAAGTAGAGACGATCGCGACCGACGTGATCGACGCGATTTACGAGACAGCCGTGGCTATGACGACAAGTACGATCGTAAGAGGCACCGTGATGGAATTGCTCGCGACGATGCGCACGCACAAGATGCGTCAAAAGGATTCGGGTTGACGTACGCCCATGAAACAGCCGAGGATGCGGCGGCTATTCGGCGAGGCAAACGATCAAAATGGCGCGAAGAAGAGGCAAAACGCGCGGCAGAGCGCGCACCAGAGCCGGAATGGCGAGGTGGAAACAACGCTGGTCATAGAACGGGAAGATTGACCGCTGAAGAAAAAGCCGCGCGACTAGCCGCAATGTCGGCGGATGCTTCAGCGCACGACGAGGCGAGGATTTCAAAACTGCGCAAGAACGTCGGAGAATTAGGTGAAGAGATGAGTTTCGTGGAGGAAGCGGCGCGAGGACCCGATAGACACCATTCAGATGCGCCTGCGTTCATCGCGAAAGCGCGTTCATCCGTGTATGGCGAGCCGTCGTCAAGACGTTAGTGCGTTAGCGAGCGAGGAGCACTTGTAATTTTCATGGGATTTTAGGTTGTTATTGAGAGTTGCGTGGTGCGGTCCGCTGAAAAATGCACCCTAACTCGTTCTATGTTATTGATCTACGGTAGGTCTTGTGAATGAGACGTTCGATTTCCAAGCAGCAATCATTGTACACGTTCGATGTCTCAGGCATGCGAAACTCCGAGGGAAGAATCAGAGAAAAAATTTTAGTACATGGCGTTCGTCGGAACTTGTTGATCGAAATTCGGAACGGCCAGCTCATCGTCCATCATGCCGTCCATGGCAGCCCAATTCTCCGAGAATATGTCTCCCCAGAAATTGTTCTCATCCGCCGTGGATTTCTCCATGTGCTTGCGACCCTCCTCCTCGCCGAGCAAGCCTGTCATGAAGTTCTCGAACACTCCCGGCGCCAAATCATCGATTGACGGCACGGTTGCGTCTTCAGAAGGCACAGATGCCTTCTGTTGTCTGTTGTACTTTCTCTGTGATGGTAAAAAACCGTAAAAAATAGTCAGTCTCTGAGTTCTCATTCGCCGCCTCATATGGACAAGTGAAGATAAACGACGCACCTTTCTCCCAACCTCCTCTTGCTCAAACTGCGGCACCGTGTGCTCGGCGGCGCTATCACTCGGAGACATTCTTGTCCCAGCTTCTTCACCCGCGCCCATCGCCTCGAGCTCGACTCTGGTGTTCGCGAACAAAAATCTCTGATGCTTCCTGGACGTCGCGTTCGCCTCGTGAATGCTCACGTCGCACACGCGGCACAAAAACGCCCGGTCCTCGTGACAAATCACGTACGCCGGATTCATTTGGCACACATCGCACGAAAGTTCGTCCGAGCCATTCCCACTCGCTTGTCTCAATCCGACGCGTTGCGTCGTCGATCGTCCACTGCCGCGCTTCGCCGTTTGCCTGTTCGCTCGAAATAATCACCGCGGTCAGTCCAAGGCTCGTTGTGCGGCGGTAATCCAGCGCCACGCGCCGCGCTGATTATCCGCGCTTTTCCATCGCCGCGCATCGCCGTTCGCGTCGGATTCGCGCGCGGACGGTGGAGAGAATTTACGCGCATCGATCGCCCCGCGCGCGCGTCCACGCCCGCGCGCGCGCGCGCCGCGACGCGCGCGCCAACCCTCACCCAACCCATGGGTGCCTCGCGACCGCGGCGTTCGAATCCGCGACGCATCGCGCGCGTGCGCACCTCGTATCGCACCGCGCGCACGCGCACAGCGCGACGCCGGTTTGGGATTCCACGCGCACGACCGCCGCAGGGGCTTCCGCGCACGTTCCGCACATCACGTCCGGCATGACGCGCGAAAGATCGTTCGAAGTCGTCCGCGGACGGCTTTGCGTGTGCCGAAGTGCCGCGCGCGGTCGCGCGGCGTCGCGTCGCGTCCCGCGCGCGCTTCGTCGAGTCATGATCGGTCGATCGACCCACTCGAAAACCCACACTGAATCCGATCCCAAACGAGCGGCCGACGCGTTCCCGCGCGTTAGCGTTGATGGATAAGAATATACAGGGGGGACACGCGTTGAGTCACGATCGGCCGAACGACGCGCGGGAAAAAACTTTTTCCAAAAAAGGCGGCGCGAGGTCGTTAAATACGCGGGAAAAAGACGTTGGACTGTTGGAAAAGCGAAGCGCGACGGCGCGGTCGGTCGGTCGGTTGGGAGGGCGGCCGTCGTTGCAGAGACAAGGTTCTATCTACGCCTCGAGCGCGCGCTCGAGGTCTTTGCTCGCGGCGTGGGCGATAACTTCGGGGAATAAGCTCACGATGAAGGCCTCCAAGGCGACGAAACCGATGTGACGACAGCACGTCGGGCTTTGGAGCAAGGAGTAGACGTCGAGCGCCGCTCTCGCGCTCGCGCGCGTTCCCATGATGGTTTGCACGGTTTCGTTCGTGAAGACGCCGAGCAAAGCTTGTCGAGCGGTTTCTGCTTCACGTGCCAAGCGAGCTGGGGTGTCTGGGGGATACGGCGACTCGGGCCAAACGACGCGACGAATCCACGAGAGCGCGCGCGCCATGGAACCGGCGCTGCGAAAGTCACGGAAACGCTTGCTAATCGATCGCTCGATGGAGAAAAAAAACTCAATTGTCTGACGCACCAAAGAAACGAGTGCGCGTCGCATCATCGGTTTCGAGCGCAACGTGAAGACGCACTCAAAGAGGTCGAGCACGGGTCCGTTCATGCAACTCTCAACCTCAGCCACGAAGGCGTCTTCGTCCTCGCCATCGCCGTTCGTCTCGGAAGCGCTCTCGCTTCGCGTCGTCTTCGACGTCGGCTCAATGGATGATAAGTTCACACTCGGTACCGTGGGTGTGGGTTCTTTGTACATGGACGACATCCGAGTGTGTCGCGGAGGCTTTTTTGAGCCAAGCGTCGGCGCTTCACCTGGCGCTCTATCTTCGTCAACAGTCTCCCCACCGCCCATTAAATCACTCGTTGAGTTCGAAACCATCGTTGCCATGCCCTCCATTGCTTCTGTCATGGTTTTCATGAGCTCGGGGGCGATGCTCCCACGGTCGGGATCGTAAATTCCTGGCCGCGCGTCTAAAAACGTAAACAGCTCGCTACTCTCCGCGAGACTTTTGCTCGCCAGGATCGATTTCATGTACGTATCGAGTGCCTTTCTACGAGTTTCCATGAAAACACCGCTCAGAGATGTCCTTATCCACGATTTACTCGGGAACTCTAAACCGTTCGTGGCTTCTCTGTCGACGTCGCGAAGGCGTCGATGAAGCGTTTCAAAATTACGAAACCGCCGAGGGACAACCCAAGTTTGATCTTCGTTCGTGTTCACAGTCACCAGATACACGGCATATGACGAACTTCCAGAACCCACGATCTCCGCACCCGTGATGCGAGCGGAGAGTTTGAAGTCTGAGTACAACCCTGTCAACGCTGCGTCGATGGTATCGCTCGCCGTTCGACTGTGAGTCGCCGACGCATTTGTCTCAGAACGTCGTTCAGAGACATTTGCCGAGTCATCAACAACCGTCGTGCCTTCAGATTCTATCGACAACATATCCTTGACTTCCTCTTCGTCGTAATCGACGTTTGTACCTGTCAAGTACAGAACACCTCGATTCGCCCATCTCGGCTCGGCGAATCGAAGAAGAGGCCTGAGCAATGAAACGACGATGAGTTCGCGCACGAGTGCGGTCGTGAGACCCGAAGCGAATTCACCATCCATCAAAGCATCCGACATCACCAAAGATAGGGCTCGAAGCGCGCGTGTGGTCTCGATTTCGCCACTCACCGCCGGGTGAAGCTCTCCTTGCTTTCGCAAGACGCACGCCAACACGTCCTCCGCGTCTTCCGCGCAAAGCTTCCGGAATTCGGACTCACCCACCTCCTCGCGAGCACTACGATACGATTCTAAACTCTGCGACAGCACGTCTGGAATTTCTCTCAACGCAAAAGACACCAGGTCCATCTCTCGCGCTCGTCGAGCTAGCTCTGCGAACGCACCATCGAGTATTATTCGAATCGCATTCGGGACGTCCAAGTCATCCGTCATCGACTCGTACCACAACGAAACCACGTACTCCGTTATAATCTTTTCTCTCACTTCCCCCCACGCCGCAAAAACCTCCGGATAATCGCTCAAGAGTTCCTCCACCGACGCCTTAATATTCCTCGTCGCCGCCGCCTCGCGCGTCTCGTCGCCGCGCGTCGCCGTGCCCCAGCGCCTCTCCCTCCTGGATGACCGTCGTTCGCCACCCCTCGCGAGCGCGCTCACGACCACGACGCACACCGCCGTCACGACGCTCGCCACGGGCACGTTTACCAGCGTCGATCGCGACGTTTTCGCCAGCGCGTGCGCGACCAGCGTCGTCATCGCGAGCGCGACGCCGAGCACCATCCTCAACTCGCGCGTCGTCTTCACGCCCAATCGCGCGCGCAGGACGCGCGCGACGCCATCGATCGCGTCGCGGGGCATCGCGTCGTCGCGCGTCGCGCGTCGCGCGTCACCGCGTCGCGCGGTGACGACGCTCGTCGGCACAATCCGTCGCGTCGCGTCGTCCGCGTCGCGAGCGCGAACGAACACGACGGAGCGGAACATGGCGAGCGACGGCCGTGGGGCGGCGATCACGCAAGCGAAACTGGTGCGCGAGCGACGCGCGGGCGCGCTGACGCGACGACGCGCGCGCGTCGTCGGCGCGACGCGTTTTTCTCGACGTGAGATTCCGCCAACGACCTCGACTGACGACTGCTTGCGGCTCGCGACGACGCGCACAGGTGCTCCTGGGGGACATGGGGGCTGGGAAGTCATCGCTAGTGCTGAGATTCGTCAAAGGTCAGTTTCACGAGTACCAAGAGAGCACGATCGGGGCGGCGTTCTTGACTCAGACGGTGTGCGCGGACGATCGAACGATCAAGTTTGAAATCTGGGATACCGCCGGACAAGAGCGATATCACTCGCTCGCGCCGATGTATTACCGCGGTGCGGCGGCGGCGATCATCGTGTACGACATTCAAAGCCAGTCGAGCTTCGCGCGAGCGAAGAGTTGGGTGCGGGAATTGCAAAAGCAAGGAAACGCCGCGCTCGTCATGGCGCTGGCGGGGAATAAGTGTGACATGGAGGAGAAACGAGAGGTCGAGCGAGAGGAAGCGGAGGCGTACGCGTCGGAGAATGGGTTATTCTTCATGGAAACGTCCGCGAAGGAGGCGTTGAACGTCACTGAATTGTTCCATGAAATCGCGGTGAAGTTGCCAAAGGCGCCCACGCCGACGAATGGGCCGGGGGTGGTGTTGACGAATCAGAATCGTACGCCGCAGAAGAGCCAGTGCTGTTGAAAAAGAAAGCGACAGAAATTCTTTAGCGCTCGTTCGTCTCCGCGCGCGCGACGACGACGACAACGAGTCGCCAACTTTGTAAGAACGTTGTGTACAAATTCATCTTCTATCGCTATCGTTCGAGCCCGAACGTTCTACTTTTTCCCTCTCTTCGCCCCTGCCTTCTTTTCTCCGCCGTCGAGCTTTCCCTTCAACGCCTCTGCGAATTCCCTATACACGTTCGCTTTTCCTTTCACCGTCTACGCGTGACGTTCGAACCGTCGCCGATGCCGTCAGTCGTTCGCGCTCGACAATCAAAAGCTCACAAAATCGTCCTACGATCGCGCTCGCGTTCGCGCGCACCTCGTTCACCGTCCCCGCGGCGAGTATCTGATTGATCATGAACCCCATCGGTTTCTTTCCCTGATCCACGTCGCGCAAGAGCTCGACGGGGATCTCCACGTCGTCGCATTTTTCTGCCGCCTCGCGCAGCGCCGGGAGCGTCTGCGCAAAGTCTTCAATCTTCTCGATCACTCGCTCGTCGCTCGGCGCGCCGAGTTCGATGATTTTCTCGAGTTGGTGCAGTTCCCATATCGCTTTCTCCAGCGCTTGCCCGAGGGCGGACGGCGCGGGCGCGGCGGACATCGCTCGCGCGTCGCGAAGTGCGCACGGCACGCCGCGCCCGTCCGCAGTGCTCGACGCGCTCGACGCGCTCGACGCATGGGCTCGAACGCGCAGCGCGGTGCGCTCTGGCGCGAACACCGCGCCGTGGAGGCGGCGACGATCGCGGCGATGCGCGCGCGCGGCGTGCGCGACGTGCCGTGGAGCTCCGCGAAGCGCATGCTCGCGGTGCTGTGCGTCAGCGCGATTTACACGTCGTGGATCCTGTCCCCGGTCGTGTCCGCGGTGGCGGTGATTTTGATACCGTCGTTGCGAGCGTACGTCGGGTGTTATCTCTTCGCGTCGTACGCGCTCGGGGTGCGTGTGCCCATGAATGGGCTTTATAAATTCTTTTGCGGGCTCGAGTGCGGAGAAGAAAATGGATGGGAACTCGTCGTCGAGGACGCGACGGCGGGCGAGAAAGAGATTGATTGCTCTAAGCGCGCGTATTTGTTCGCCGCGCACCCGCACGGGTTATTCGCGTCTGGTTGCGTGGGGAATATCGTATTGAGCGACGCGGCGTTGAGGCGATTCCGAGCGCGGCACGTTAGATTCTTCATCAACAACTTGCTCATAAGCGTGTTTCCGATCATCAAAGATGTGCTGTCGTCGCTTGGGTTCTTACCATGCACAGCAAAAATGATGCGACGGGTTTTAGGGCGTGGGGAGACTGGGATGATTGTCGTTGGCGGCGTTCAAGAGGTGGTGCTGACGGGCAACGTCGACGTCGAAGAGCTATACTTGAAGAATTGTTTCGGATTCGTCAAGGTAGCCATCCAAGTCGGAACGCCCTTAGTGCCAGTATACACGTTTGGCGAGTCTCTGGCTACTGGTCCGGATTGGGTGCCGTTTCGTGAGATACGAAAACGCCTGAGCTATAAATTTGTATTTCCGTTCCGCTCGCTCGGCATCGTCCATCGTTGGGGATTCTGCTTTCCGCGAGGCAAGCTCACGACAGTGGTGGGACCACCTATTGAAGTTAAGCAGAACGATAGACCGTCGCGCGAGGAAGTGGCTGCGGTGCATGCGCAGTATTGCAAGTCGCTTTTGGCACTCATTGAACGAAACAAAGCCGCCGCGGGATACCCAACCCAGGTGACAAGATTGGTATAGCTCGCGCGTAGACGAGAATTAGACTGTATCGTAGAACTATTCATTACAAGCAACACGCCCGTTCCTCGGCGCACACCGCTCTCTTTGTCTCATCTAAATTGTCTATTCTCGCTGACGCGGCGTGCATTTTATGATGTCGTCGACGCGAATGATCATTTCAGCCGCTTCGGTGGCCGAAAGAAGGACTTGCTGCTTGACACGGAAGCACTCGACCACGCCACACTGTTGCATGTCACCGACTTCGCCCGTCAAGATGTTGATACCGGTGTTCTTCTTCCCCGCAGCGTGCGCGGCGCGCATTTGCGATACGAGCTCAGAACTATCCAAGCCGCCGTTGTCGCAGATGATGGTCGGGATAGCGCGCAAAGCCTTGGCAAAGCACTCCATCGCTAACGATCTCTTCCCTGGCGTTTTCGCTGCGAGCTCTTCCACGGCTTTGGACATGATCATCTCCGAGCAACCGCCGCCGTAAATGACTCTGCTGTCCTTCACCGTCGACGTCAAGACGCACAGGGCGTCGTGCAACGAGCGTTCAGCCTCACCTAAGATATGCTCTGACGCCCCTCGAAGAACGATCGTACACGCCTCACCCTTGGCAACGCCGCTGAATCGAATCAAGCGATCCTCACCGATCATTACCTCCTCAATCAAGTCGCAGGAGCCGAGCTGAACGTCCTCTGGGTTGTCAAACGTCGAGCAAATATCGCCACCCGTGACCAAGGCCAGGCGTTCGATGCCGTCAAAGTCGGCGTGTTCGATCGCAGCCACGCCCGCTTCGGTGAAGATTTGTTCGGGGTAGTTGTAAATCAATTGACGGTTGATGAAGCAGTTGATGCCGTAGCCGATGATTTTTTCGCACTTGCGCTTCATCTTCTCGCGCTCCGCCTGTTCAATCTCCGCAACCTTGGTCATGGAGTCCACTCGCACGCGCGCACCGTAAATTTTAATTTTATCCGTATCCATGGGCGTGTTGGCGATCAAAATCTTCGCGTTTTCGATTCTCTTCGGTTGTCCGACGCCAAAACGCTTGTCCAAGATGAATCCTTCGTCCAAAAACGAATCCTTCAAGCTTCCACCCGGTTTCTGAATGATTTGAATCATCTCTAGGTCTCCTGACCCTTTCAATCGCAGCACCGCATCCACAGCGAGCTTGGCGAAGTGTTCCTTGTCGTTCGTCAAGATTTTCGAACTCAGCGTAGTCTTCGCGATGTTGGTCAAGTCTTGCCTGAATCTCGCCTCGTCCCCGGCGTTATCGCTCGCCGCGCGCTCCAGCGCCGCCTTCGCCGCCTCGCACGCCTCTCTAAACCCTTGAATAATCGTCATCGGGTGCACGTGTTGATTCACCAACTGTTCCGCCTGTCTCAAAAGTTCGCTCGCGAACACCACCACCGACGTCGTCCCGTCCCCGACCTCGTCGTCTTGCGCCCTTGAGATGTCCACCAGCACCTTCGCCGCCGGGTTATCGACGTATATCGACTTCAAGATCGTCGCTCCATCGTTCGTCACCGTCACGTTCCGTCCTCTCTGCACGCTCTGCAGGATCTTATCCATCCCCTTCGGCCCGAGCGTTGACTTCACCAAGTCCCCGATCGCCATCGCGCCGACGAAGGATGCCAGGCGCGCGTGTTCGCCCTTTTCCTCGCTCGCGCCCTCGCGCAGGACCGACGCGTCGGCGTTTCCCGCCGCGGTCGCCATCGCGTCTTCGTCTTCGTCGCCGTCTCGGTCTCGCTCGCGTCCCGTCCGTCGTCGTCTGCCGCGTCGCGCGCGGGGCGCGTCGTCAATCAAATCAATCGCTCAGAGCGATCGCGGGTTGACGACCGCGCGCGGGTTGACCCGACCGGCGAGTCGCCGCGCTGATGCTATTCGGAGACCGCGCGTGACGTACGAGGGTTTAGGGTTTAGGTTATTTAGGTGAGACGATCGAGCCGCATTCATAGATAGGCTCGATCGTGGCCCGAAATACGACGCTTCGCGCAGGCGTCTTCGCGCGCGCGCGCGACGGCCGCGCGCGCGGCGCGCCGACGCGTCGCCCGCGGGCGCGACATCGAACGACGCGACGGGACGCGACCGGGCGCGACGGGACGACCGGCGAGCGCGTAAAGGCGAGCGAGATCGTCGACGCGTCGAGCGCGGACGACGACGTCGACGTCGGAAGGCGCGACGCGACGCGACGCGAACGAAGCGATCGAGCGAACGATTCGCGTCGCGACGCATTTGACGATTCTTGTTCCCCCGGGACGCGCGAGGGGCGCGCGCAAGGGGAGAAAATCATGAAGGAGGCGGCGAAGCGCGCGAAAACGACGGCGATGAAGGCGGCGAGACGACCGAGGAGCGCGGCGCGGGCGATGGCGGTGGCGGCGACGATGGGGGGGGAGGGAGGGGGGGGGACGGAGCTGCGGGCGTTCGTGGCGGCGTGCGCGAACGCGCTGGGGCGAAGGGACGAGGACGTGGGGGCGAGGATCGCGGCGACGCTGGAGGCGAATTGGTTCACGACGCCGATGGATTTGGCGAGATTGAGCGTGGAGGAGGCGCGAGCGATGGCGGTGCCGATGAAACTGGTGGATGAGTTTAAGCGCGCGCTGGACGGCGCGCGCGGGTTCGCGGCGAGCGGCGCGAGCGCGACGACGACGACGACGGAGAAAAACGACGAGGGAGAAACGGCGCTCGATTTAGGACTCGAGCCGTTGGCGTCGGAGACGGCGGCGACTACGATGAAGACGATGGTATCGTCGAGCGGACGCATGGCGTTGAAGATGCGCACCGGTTTATCCGCCGAGTCGACGCGAGTGACGAGTCGACCTGTCGGATTACCGAATTATCGCATACCGTTGGAGGAATGCGGAAGCGATTTGAAGAAACAGTTCAAGGCTTTGCGCAAATTCCTTACCGTCCGTAGGCTTGGGCCTCAAGAATGCATTCTCGCTGGGGTGACGGCGGAAAAGTACGAAGACGTTTTGCGAGGCGCCTTGGGATGGTTGTGCGCGGAGAAAAACATGAAACCTTCGAAAGTCACGCTCCTCGACTTATTCCCGAGTATTGACGCGGAGAGTGCCAATGGAGCTTTTGAATACGTCACTTGGCTGAACGATGAGCGACAGACGTCGGCAAATTACGAGCTTCTCGTCACTCGCTCGTGCATCGCGGCGGTGAAATTCTTGTACGGCAATTTGAGCAAGGCGCAACCGGGCGAGGGCGAAGCGAAACCGTACCATGACTTGCCGGTGATGAAAGAATTACGTCGTATGGCGAAAGACGCTAAAGCTCGATCAGCCAAGGCGCCTAGCGTGAGCGATGAGCGTCTGAAATGGCTCGAATGGGACGAGTACTTGACGCTCGTGCAACGATTGAAGAGCGAGTGCACGGCGAAGAATTGTCTGGGACAATCTCGCTCGGCGAGCGCCGTGGCGTGGAGTGTGCAGAAGTATTTAATTTTTGGCATTCTGTCGTGTGTGCCCGATCGTCAGCGAACTCTACGCGAGCTACGAGTCGGGAAGACGCTGTTCAAAGAGGGCGATAAGTGGGTCATTCGCCACAAAGAAACCGATTATAAAACGGGCAAGGACTACGGGGTGCGACCACCGCTCGTAATCGCTCCGCATCTATATCCGACGCTCGAGACATTCATCGAAACGCACCGCAAAGAGCTCAATCCGAACCACGATTTCCTTTTCACTCGCAAGAATGGTGAGCAGTTTGACGGACAGGGGATTTATCGGCTCTTTACGACGACGGCGATGCGTCTCACCGGCAAGCGGACGAACCCGCACTTGATTCGAGACATGGTGGTGACGCACTTACGAGGGACGGACGCGTCCGAGCGACAGTTAGAGGCGCTAGCAATCTATATGGGTCACTCACTTCAGATGCAAAAGTCGACGTACGACAGACGATCTGTCGAGCAAAAAGTTGCGCCGGCGGTGGATCTGTTAGATTCGCTCAACGCAAAGATGAGACTCTAGACTATACCTCGCTAATTCTACTCTTCTACTAGCTACATGTGATTCCTAGGTTCCAAAAACGCAATTCTCCTGGCTGCTCCTGTTCTTCTTCGTCTTCGGACTCGTACAAACACAACAGTTCGTGTAAATCATCACGCCAAGTGTACGCGCTCGAATACCACGAGTGCTTATCGGAACGACACCGCTTCCGAGGAAGCCGTCTCCGAGTCGATGAACGGTCATCACATCTACCGTCAGTATCGACTGGTCGATCGCTCGGGAGTTCGCGCGTCCACGCGTAGTCGCCGCAATTTTTGCACGTGCTTCGACAAAACGAGCGCAATGCGCGTTGTGTTTTCGTCGCATCCGACGTCATGAACGTGCGATACGCGGCGTTGAAACTCTTCGACACGCACGCGAGCGCGCATCGAGTTCTATGATCATCGCACTTCCCCAAAATTTCAATGAGCAAGTCTTCGTGGAACACGTCCAAACTCCCGTTCCCGTCGCTCGGCTCCCGTCGCTTCCGCTGCGCGCGCGTCCACTCGATTTCGCACCGCTTCCAATCGCTCCTCAATTGTTTGTACTTCGTCCCAACCGACGCCCGCGCGCACAACGGCGACAACTGCTCCAGAATATCCCTCACCAGCTTCACGCACAACGAGGACGCGAGCACGCTCCGCTCCGCCACCGCGAGCGCGTCCTCGACCATCGCCACCGCGCGCCTCACCGCCGCGAGCGCGCTCTCGAGCGCTTTTCCACTCGGTTTCCACGGCGTGCGCTTCACCCCTCGCGTCGTCGTCGTCGTCGTGCGCCGGTGACGATTTCCCACGAGCAACGCGCGCAACTCTGCGAGCGCCTGCACGCGCTCGCGCGGCGTCATCGACGGCGCGATCGCGGCGAGCACGCGCGCATCGATCACCTTCGCCCGTTCGTCGCCGTGCGCGGTCGTCATCGCGCCGCGCGACGCGACAGAGTGTCGTCACTCTGCGGCGCGTCCGTCCCGTCGCGCGTTCGCCATGCGACTCTCCGACGGCGTCGTCGACGCGCGGAGCGACACGGTGACGAAACCGACGGCGCGCATGAGGGAAGCGATGGCGCGCGCCGAGGTCGGGGACGACGTCCTCGGCGACGATCGCACGGTGAAGGCGCTCGAACGTAAAATGGCGGAGATGTTTGGATTCGAGGCGGCGGTGTTCACGCCGAGCGGAACCATGGCGAATTTGCTCGCCATCGCCACGTGGTGCGACGAGCGAGGGAGCGAAGCGATCATCGGAGATAAGTCGCACGTGCACCTGTACGAACAGGGCGGGATGTCGTCGCTGATGGGGGTGCATTCGAGAACGCTCAAGAATCGCGAAGACGGGACGCTCGCGCTGGAGGATATACGAGCCGCGATACGCACCGTGAGCGACGATCACTTCCCGGTGACGAAGGTTGTGACGCTGGAGAATACGCAGAATAAGTGTGGGGGGAAGGTACTGCCGGTGGAGTACGTTCGGGAGGTTGGGGCGTTGTGCGCGGCGCACGGGGTGAAGTTGCACATGGACGGGGCGAGAATTTGGAACGCGTTGGCGGCGAGCATCGATCACGTTCGCATCGATCACATCTTACAAGGGTGTGATTCGGCGAGTATCTGCTTGAGCAAAGCCATCGGCGCCCCCGTTGGGAGCGTGTTACTCGGCGATGAGGCGTTTGTTCGAAAGGCGAAGCGGTTGCGCAAAGCGTTGGGCGGTTCGATGCGACAAGTCGGCGTCTTAGCCGCTGCGGCTTTAGAGGCGATCGATGAAGTATTCCCGAAGATAGCAGAAGATCACGAACGCGCGAGGGCTTTCGCGAACGCGCTACAAGGCGCGACTGGTCTCGAATGCGCAACGCCGGAGTCGAACCTCGTTCTCGTGCGAAGCACCATTCCCGGCATCACTTCCGAGATGTTGATGCGGGAATTGGAGATGAGCCACGGTGTGTTGGTTTTACCAACGAATCAAGACACCATTCGCGTCGCTTTTCACCATCAAATCACGGATGCGGGCGTTGAACGTCTGGTCAGTGGCTTTCGTGAAAGCGTGCTCGAACTCGCTCGCGACCCAAAGCTGAACGAAATTATGATGTCTGACGGTATGTAATGAATAGTTAGAGATCTGTATTACGAATCTGCAAAGAATTTTCTATGGGAAGTATCGCGTCGGCGTGGGTTTGGGTTTGGCCGGCGCTTGTTTGCTCTTCGGCGTCCACTCGCATGCGCTCGGCTCTGCCGCGTGCGCCTTCTTCTTTCCACCGGGCTTCCACTCGCACGCGGATCCCTGTGCGACGGCTCCATGCGCCGCCTTATGCTCGGCACGGTGCTTGATCTGCGTCTCAAGTGCCACACGGACGTTTTCATCCAAAACATGAGCCATTTTGCACATCTTCAGGAGCTCGTACGGTTCATCTTCAATCGGTCGATCGCGGTCCGCCGCAACCACGCATATGAAACCAAAAGGCTCCGTCGTGCCTGCCTTGCACCGAAGCTGGTGCGTATCACCCGGTGCGGTATACCCGACGTCACCCACCCCAAGATGGTAAGACTCGAGACCGAGCTGGATTTCGCCTTCCCCTCGAAGCACTACGACGACGTGTTCGTGTTGGTGGTGCTCGAGCGTCGTCCATCCACCCGGGGCAACTTCAAAGTAACGCACGTGGAAAACTGGACTCTCTCCTCGCTTTCCGATGAGTTCGATGCGTGAACACTCCTTGAAACTCGCCCCATCCATCTTGTACATTTCCTGCGGTACGCGCTCCCACTGAAACTCTCCCTTCTTTCTATTGAGTACCTTGCTATGATTTCCGTCTAGCGGCCCCTCAGATGCGTGTTTAGTTCCATTTCTCTTCGCCTCGGCGTCCATCAGGCTCTTCACGAGCGTCGTCAGCTCATCAACCTTAGACTCGAGCGCATAATTCTTCTCTTTCAGCGCGCTCATTTGAGCAACGGCTTCAGGGTCAAGGCCCACCGTCCACGGCGTCGACGGCGGCGCAGCCGGATACGTGCCGTGCGGAGTCAGAGGGTATGGGCTATGTGCACTCGAACTCTCGTCTACGAGTTTCAATCTGGGTCGCATGCCGCTTCCCGGGGTGAAAAGTCCGTTGCTATAGTGCGTTGGCACGTGATAGCTGCCAGGTTGTGATTCTCGAGGCCCGTAGATGTCGGTGCGACCCGCCATAGTCAGGATGTGCCTCGCATTCGCCGTCAAGTCCGAGCTATGGCTGTATAGTGATCCACCGACGAGGAGTAAAACATCTTGACCGTACGTCTCCATCATCACCTTAACCTTGTCGAGCGTCATGCCGCCGCCCGGACTCGGTAAGATTGACGGGTGGTGCGCCAAGACTCGCCTGGCACCGTGAACAATGTCTTTGCACTCTTCAACACTGAAGCCAAACCGCCCGCCAAAGTTTGGGAAAATAGTCGCATCTGCACCAGCCAATCGCGGTAGCAACCCGAGCAGGACGCCATGAGCAAATCCGCGAATGGTGTTTTGGCTTCCGCCGCCGAGCATGGCGCCGAGAATAGCGGGGTGCGCGATGATGGGAAGCCCAAAATCGGGATCTTCTGCCAGCGCTCGCATGCTATCCAAACCCGTGATTCCTGGAATCATCAACACCGCCCCAGCACCCGCGGCCTTGGCGAACTTGGCGCGCTGTACGACCAAGTGCGCCGGAGCGTTGATGCACGGCGCGTAGATGCACCGCCGTCCCGTCTCCGCGTTCGCCCGTTTCACCGCCGCCGCGCACGCCCGCACGCGCTCCTCATACGGGGCGTACCGTTGATTCGCCAATCCATGATCATCCTTAATGATGTCAATCCCCCCCTTCGCGAACGCGTACGCCATTTCCGCAAGTTTCTCGCTCGGCGTCCCCATCGGCTTGAGCGCCGTCATCACAATGGGTCCGCGTTCGACCCCGAGCAATTTCCTCAGCCCCTTCGCCCCGAACCTCGCTCCCGCGAACTTCCCTAGCATCGCATCCGAAAGTTCCACGTCTCGCACCATCACCCGTTCCTTTATGCTCGTGTTCCCGAAGATGACGTTCACCAGCTGCGGCAACTCGCCGCCCGCGCAGTCGTCGGCGTACCGCACCTTGGCCCTGTACACGTCCCCACTCGCGCCTTTCCCGCGCGCGTCCACCCCCGAAGCGCACCGCTCGATCGACACGCATTTTCCCACGACGTGCTCGTTGATCCACGTCCCCGGCGGGACGAGCGCTTCGGGTAACTCGACGGTTTGCTCGAGACACAGCGCGTCGACGATCTGTCGCGCCTCCGCGTTCGACGTCGCGTCGACGTCGTACGTGACGTGAAAGCACGACGACGCGCCGTCGCGCGTTAACGAAGGCGTCGCCGGGGCGTCGCGTGGCATGACGCGCGTCGTGCGCGTCGCGCGACGCGCAGTGACGATCGCGGCGAGGTTTCCCGCAGAACGCGACGACGACGTTCAGCGCGCGTCCATCGAGCGCGGCATGCCGACGCGCGCGAAGAAGAAGCGCGCGATCGACGACGACGACGACGCGTCGTCGTCCGCGATCGACGACGACGCGACGGGGGCGAACGAGGAAGAGGAGGCGGTGGTGGCGATGATGATGAATTCGCTGCAGCCGAATCCGAAGACGAAAACGACAGTCGCGCCGACGCCGAACGCGAGCGGAGGGAAGAAGAGCGATGATAAAATGACGGAGATTTACCTGGAGCTCGCCGCGCGGTTCGTGTTGAACGCGCCGCCGAGCGAAATCGAGGATTTCAATCGATTGATGTTTCTCATAGAGCAGGCGCACTGGTATTACATCGACTTTACGTGCGAACAAGACGCGTCTTTGAGCGCGAGCATGGGTTTAAACGAGTTCGCCAAGGGGATGATCAGCAGCGTGGAGACGCTGAAGTCGCGAATCCCTGGATTTAAGAATAATTTCGAGAAGTTTAAGTCGTATAAGTTTGCAATCCCGACGTGCGGCGCGGTGCTGTTGAATCCGACTATGGATAAATGTTTGATGGTTAGAGGGTGGGGCAGTCAGAATAAGTCGTTAGGATTTCCCAAAGGGAAGATGGATGCTAATGAGACCGAGGCAGAGTGCGCGGCGAGAGAGGTTGAGGAGGAGATCGGGGTGGACATTCGACAGTTCATAGTGGAGGAGGACAAGGTGGTGTTTATGCGAAAGCGGAAACCATCCGACAAGTTGGGTCAAAAGAACACGCTGTACTTGATTCAGGGGATCTCCGAAGAGACAAAATTCTTGACGCACACGCGAAAAGAAATTTCGGACATCGTGTGGAACCCTCTCTGGATCTTTGATCAGCCCGAAGAAGCGTTGAAAAAGTTCAAAAACAAGTATGGGCAAATCTACCCGGCTTTACGGGACATCATGGCGTGGGTGAAGCAGAACAAGAAAAAGCACCCGAAGCCGCGAACGAATCAAGTAGCGGCGCCGCAATCGCCCGCCGCGGGACGCGCGGCGCCGATGTCTCTAGAAGATCTCGAAAACGAGCTCATGTCTGGATACGACGACGAACCCGAGGACGACGAGCCCGCCAAGCCGCACAAGGCGTTCGAGGCGTTGACGAATTTCAAGTTCAACAAAGCACGTATCCTTCAGCCTTTCGTGCGTGGATGAGGAGGGATTCGCGTTGCTTTTGTACAGTACGCTGTAATTGATTCAAAACCTTCACCACACGTCGTCTCGTTGAGCGTCGCGCGCACAGCCTCAGACGCCGGTGCGCTGGCGTCAAACATGTCCGACTTTGGGACGGAAGAGCTAAGTGCCCGCGGCGTTCGCGCGCAAGCTCGGCCGTTCTCGTACTTCGACGCGTTCGTGAAGACGTTCAGCGACGCGTACGACCGCGAAAGTAACCCAGACGGTTACATAAACCTTGCCGTGGCACAAAACAACTTGACGGTTGATTTGTTGCACGACAGATTTAATGACGCCCTCAAAGAGCTTTCACCGTCGACGACGGCGCAGTACGACGACATGAAAGGTAGCCACGCGCTGCGATGCGCGATGGCGAGACACATGACCCGCAGGGTCGTCGCGGACGACTCCGTGGAAGCAGTGCGCGCGGAAGATTTGGTGCTGTCGAGCGGTGCGGGGGCGCTCATTGAAAATTTGGTGTTTTGCGTGTGCAATGAGGGCGATGGCGTGTTCATTCCGTCACCGTACTACCCCGCGTTTCCGAACGATTTGCGGGCACGATTAGGGGTGCAAACGGTGCCTGTGAGCTCGACTCGGTCGAGTGCGTCGCGCGGACAAGTTTGCTTGCCACAGGTTGGCGCGGATTATGACCAGGCCGCGCGCCGGCGAAATATCGAGGAGCGAAAGGATCTACATATGAAGATGATTTTGTTGTCGAATCCGAGCAATCCGCAGGGGATTATTTACTCGAGAGAGGACATGGAAGAGACCATTGTGTGGGCGGTGTCGCAGAAACTCCACGTCATTTCCGATGAAATTTATGCGTGTTCAATCTTTGGCGAAGGAGGGCACGCCTTTGTGAGCGCGATCAGCATCGTGGAAAAACTGATCAAGGACGCACTCGATCGCGGTGACGCAGAATTCGCGCAAAATTGCAGGGATTACGTGCATGTTGTATACGGAATGTCCAAAGATTTCTGCGCAAGTGGTTACCGAGTCGGCGCGCTTTGGACTCAAAACGCCGGCATCCACAGAGCTTTGGATAATGTATCTTATTTTTGCGCAATTCCTGGACCAATGCAGCACGCTCTCGCGATCGTGCTCAATGACGACGAATTTCTCGACGGTTTCTTTGAGGAGAATCGTAAGAGGCTGCGCAAGCAATACGCCACGGTGGCGGAGAGGATCGATGCCTCAGTCATCGAAATCGTCCCTACTAGCGGCATGTTCGTGTACTTTAACCTTCGAAAATACTTACCAGAGATACAGCCCACGTACGAGGACGAGCACAGGCTCTGGAATCATATATATACCGAGGCCAAAGTGGTGCTCACTCCTGGCAAAGACTGCGCGAGCGATGAGCCGGGATGGTTCCGAATGTGCTTCGCCGCCGTCCCCGAACACACCTTGCGTCAGGCCATCGAACGCATCCGCGCTGCATTTGAGACCATACGCGATTCTTCTAGATGTTAATAGGTTTTGTGGTAAATTTGAGTTGCATCGCTAGCTTGAAAGTTGACGCCAACGCTCCTTTGTAGATGTCCCAATTGCCCTGCGGCGCGAACGCCACAGCATCGCGCGTCGATGTTAGTAACCGATCTCGCGTTCGCTCGTACGTCTCAAACGATGCATCACAACCGCCATCGCGCGCGATCCGGACGCTCGACGCGCTCAACGACGACGAATCGCGCGCGAACGCGCACGACGGTCCGGTCGGCGGCTCGAGCGCATTATCAAGACGGCGACGCGCACGCGGCGTCGCAGGAGGGTTACTACAGGTTCCCGGTGATCCGTGGTAACGAGTTGTTCTTCGTGTGCGAAGACGACGTGTACGCGACCACGATCTCGGGGCTCGATAAACGCGAGAGCGGCGCGGAGACGACGCCGCCGCGACGGCTGACGCAGGCGCACGGCGCGGTGCAGCGGTTAGTCGTCTCTCCCGATGGATCGCGCGTCGCGTTCGCGTGCGCAGAGGATGGATACACCGAAATATACGTCGTGGACGCGCGTGGAGGTCCTATGAAACAGTTGACACACATGGGGGCTTCGTACGCGCGGGCGTGCTGCTTTTCAGAGGATGGTCGACGGGTGTACTTTACGTCGAGCGGGGCGACGGCGGAACCGAATGGAGACGAGCTTTGGGTGGTGGACTGCGATGGTGGAGCGCCAATGAGAATGAACCTCGGTCCAGTGCATGATTTCGACGTGCGCAACGTGAACGGGAAAGAATTGGTTGTCCTCGGTCGTAATACTGAAGACACGGCGACGAAACACTGGGACGGATACGCGGGCGGCGCCGGTGGAGAGATTTGGTATGGGACCTTAGATAATTTGCTGCGACTCGACTTGCGTCTTCCAAACGAGCGTTTGTTGCGAAATGTTGGCAACGTGTCGTGGTTTGACGACGAGCACGTCGCGTTCACGGAAGCGGGCGGGCGTTCGACAGCGTTCAAGGCTAAAATTGATACCAATGAATTCAACACTCGCATCGTAGATTGTCAAGGATTCAGTGACTCCACAGCAGACAACGAAGACATTAAGTACTTTCCCGTGCGTCATCTGAGCATTGATGTCAGTAGGCAAAGAATCGTGTACACCAGAGGCGGGGACGTATTCGTGGCAGAAGTTGTAGGTGGCGAACATAAGTCACCTATAAGGTTGCCTATTGAGTGGCGTGGACCTCGTACACAGCTTGCAAAACGATTTGTTCACGCGGATGATTGGATCGAAGACTGGGATTTACACCCAGAAGGCTTGACGATGATGGTTCTTGTTCGCGGCCAACCGTTCACGATGGGCATCTGGGATGGACCGGTGTTGAGTTATCCGCCAGCGACGAAACTGCGATCACCCCAAAGCTCAGTGATAGCACCACTGGCGTCTCTTGCACAAAAGAGTCAAGCGCGTGTCCGGCATGGGGCTTACTTGTACGACGGTGAACGTCTCGTTTTTGTATCGGACGCCAGTGGTGAGGAGGACATTGAAGTGCATTGGGAAGAAGCTGAGCGACCGGCAAAACGATTAGGATTGCATCACGAGTTGCTTGGAAGAGTAGAACGCCTGATACCTAGTCCAGAGGCGCCATTGGTGGCGATCGTGAACCACAGAAACTCACTGTTGATAGTCAACGTTGAAACTGGGGAAATGCGAACGGCTGACACGTCGAGTGAAGTGGACGGAATCGACGATTTGACGTGGAGTCCTTGCGGGAATTGGCTCGCTTACACGTACTACTTAAACAACGAAAGATCCTGTATTCGCATTCTCGATGTTCGGAACGGAAAGGTGTTCGATGCCACAAACCCTGTGCTCGGAGATCACTCACCTGCGTGGGATCCCGACGGCAAATATCTGTACTTTTTAGGATCTCGAGAACTCGAACCGGTGTACGATGCCGCCACGTTTGGCTTAAATTTTCCAACTGTTGAACGCCCTCATTTGATCATACTGCAAAAGGATTTACGTAATCCACTTCTCAAGGAGCTCAGACCGCCGTACGATACGGAATCGTCGTCTGGCTCTGACTATGACTCTGAAACAGATAGTGATGTGGGAAGAAAGATGGATAAACGAGGCAATGGAAGGGACTACATGCCTCGCAAGAAGCCAGTTGTGGATAAGGATGATGATGGCAGCGACTGGTCAACTGTGGATGGAGACAGTGATGACCAAATCTTGTCGAGCGGCGACGAGGATGACGATTACGAATCAGACGCGTCATATTACCATGAAGACGCGCCCCCTGCGATTGAGATTCACATCGATGGCTTGACAGAAAGGGTAGTTGCGCTCCCAATGCCGATATCACGTTATGATTGCCTTTGCGGTCTTGAAGACGGACGATTTATGGTTGTTGAATACCCTCCGAGTCGCGGCTCTCCCGGAAGCGTTGGTTTGGACTACTCGTCCGATGAAGATGATGACGGTTTGGGTTCCCTTATTTCTTACAGTATCCGAGATTTGCGTCGAAGTATCTTAATACACGGTGGCGTGAGCGAAGTGTCACTGTCGATGGATCGCAAATGCATGGTTGTGGAAAAAGAGTCGGATGGATTCCTAGAGCTTCGCGTTTACAAAGCTGGCGTGCGGCCGGAGGAAGAAGGGAGCGACAGCGAAGAATTGGATCAAATGCGGTGCGATCGTAGGACTGGCTTGGTGAATCTAGATGGTCGCATTCGTGTACTAGTTGATCCTGCGAGAGAGTGGGCACAGATGCTCGGGGAAGTGTATCGTCGTCTTCGCGACGACCTCTGGACTGAGAAAATTTGGAATGAAACGATTGGCGATGACTGGGAAGTCATGTTTGAGGAGTATGTGAAAGTGCTTCCAAAAGTGAGTACGCGGACCGAGTTTGGGGATTTATTGCGTGAAATTGCCGCTGGCGTTTGTTACTCGCACGTGGCTATCACGTCTGGTGATCCTGGACGCTCCCATCGCAGACACTCTGCTGGGTATCTCGGCGCTGACTTCACTTGGGACGGCAAAGTCGGCGGTTATCGCATCTTGAACATCGTGAAGGGTGACATATGGGACGACATGCGAGGTGGTGTGCTCAGCAAACCGGGCGTCAATATCCACGAGGGTGACATACTTCTCTCGATCGATAGAGTACCGCTCACCGAAGATGTTCCGCCGGCTGCGTTGTTGATTGAGAAGGGTGGCGTTGAAGTTCTGTTGACGGTCAAAATTGATAGCGACGGCAAAGGTGGTATTGACGAAGCGCTCGACAGACTCATGCTGAAAAAACAAAAGAACAAGAAAAAGGACAAGAGAGATGACAACGCACCGAAGAAAGGTGATGTCATCCCGGTGCGTGTCCGAGCCATGCACTCTGAAATCGATGCGAGGTATCGCGATATGATTCAGAAGCGCACGGAGCGAGTCCACAGCCTGAGCGATGGCGTCGTCGGCTACTTGCACATTCCAGACATGGAAAGCACAGGGTACTCCGAATTTTGGCGTCACTATGCGTCTGAAGTTCGCAAGGGAAGCTTGATTCTCGACTTGCGAGGTAACACAGGCGGACACATTAGTGAATTGTTGCTCGCTAAGCTCTCGCAGCGCGCATTGGCTTGGGACATCCCGCGACGCGGCGAGGTGCAAGTTTATCCATCCAACACGCCTGGCCCGCTCGTGATGCTGGTCGATCAACGCACAGGCTCTGATGCTGAGCTCATGGCGGAATCTTTCAGAAAACTAGGTTTAGGACGAGTCGTTGGGATGCGCACTTGGGGTGGTTTGCTCGCCATCAACGGCGTCGCCGAACTCATCGATGGGTCCGAGTTGAGTTTGCCTTCACAAAATGTGCTCCTTGTCGACGAGGCGAAGGGCGTAGACGCGAGATCCGACGCGACACAAGCGTACACGAACGCGGTGGAAAACCGCGGCGTCATTCCGGACGTCACAGTTGACATATCTCCCGCTGAATATTCTCGCCGCGAGGACCCGCAGCTCGACACCGCCGTGCGCGAGGCGTTGCAGTTACTCAAAGACACCGGCGCCGCCGGCGTCGCGACCTACCTTCGCAAGATCCGCGAGGACGAGACAACGGCCGCTGAATTAGAACGCAAACTGACGCGCAAACCTTGGTCGTTTTCCACGTGGGCGCCGCTTCCGCCGACCAAGGAGGAAGAAGAGAAGCAACTTCGAGCCAAGCGCCGCGCCGGGCGAAATAATATCCCGCGCCCGTGACACCCTTGTAAAAATCATCGCTCACGCGCGCGCGCGCACGATTTCATTCTATTTATTATTCGCATTAAAACACTCGCGCCCGCGACTCTCCGTCTCTCTCTAGCTCTGAACCCAATAATCCCGTCCCGCGTTTGTCCCGCGCGCAATCAAATCGCCCCCCCGTCCTCCGCCAAGAACGGGTTCGCGATCTCCTCCATCGAGTCCAGCGCCGACACCACCATCACGCTCGTCCCTCTGCACACCAACAGCCCGAGCGCCCTGGTCTCGTCCGAGATCTTCAGCGCGTCCTCCGCGTCCCTGAGATGTTCGATCGCCTCGTCGAGGACGAGATTCAGCAGCTGATCGTACCCTTTGAGCGTCCCCGTGACCTCGCGACCGCCGCTGAGCTTGACGCGCACGCCGCGATCGATGAACCGCGCGAGGTCCAGCACCGTCTCCTTCGGCGGCATCGCGACGCGTCGTCGAGTGCCGCGCCGCGCGCGCGCGGGCGTTCGGAAAAGGCGCGCGCGCGCGTCCGCCGACGGCACACCGCGCCGGTCGACGGCGCGCGCGCATGTCCATCGCGTTTCGAGCGCGAACGTCGAGCGCGGTCGTCGGCGTCGCCTGCGCGCTGTGCGCGGCGTCGCACGTGCGAGTCGTCGACGCGCGGACGGCGCGGGACGTGTTCGGGACGGCGCGAGACGCCTCGACGTCGAGCGAGACGCCGGGCGAGCGCGGGGAGGCGATCCTCGGCCGGGCGGCGCGAAGGGAGATCGGGCGCGCGTGGAACGCGGCGATCGACGGCGCGTTCGGGGCGGGCGTGAGAGCGCTGAGCGAGCGAAAGTTGTGAGGGACGCGTTTTCGGACGATGGCGCTCGCGGCGCGCGCGACGATCGGCGCGACGCGGTGGACGAACGAGCGGACGATGACGAGTCGCGGACGCGCGCGCGCGAGCGATCGTCGCGCGCGGGGCGCGGTGGTGGCTTCGGGGAAGATTGATTTCACGGACGCTGGGTGTTTCGAGCTGCCGTACGCGCCGGTGGCGGAGGCGTTGCTTCCGGAGGGGCCGTGGAAGGTTGTCGAAGGCGGCGTGTGCGCGGCGAAGGGATTTAAAGTCGCGGGATATAAGGCGGGATTGCGCGCCAAGGGCACGCGCGCCGACTGCGCGCTCATCGTCGCGGACGAAGACGCGACGTGCGCGGGGATTTTTACGACAAACATCATGTGCGCCGCGCCGGTGACGTACTGTAAGAAACAGTTGGCGGGGAAACCGACGGCGCGAGCGCTGTTGATCAACGCTGCACAAGCGAACGCCGCAACAGGTGATCAGGGCGCTGCGGACGCGCAAGCGACCGCGGAGGAGTTGTCGAAATCCCTCGGCGTCGCCGAGGAGGACATTTTACTCATGTCCACGGGCGTCATTGGCAAGCGAATTAAGCTGGACAAACTCATGCCAGCGATTCCGATTTTGTCTGCGAACGTGGAAAGTAGTACTGCGGCGGCAAACGCGGCGGCGACCGCGATATGCACCACCGATCTCGTGCGAAAGACGGTCGCGATTGAAGTGCAAATTGGCGGTAAAACCGTTTGCATGGGCGGCATGGCCAAGGGGAGCGGGATGATTCATCCAAATATGGCGACCATGCTCGGCGTAGTGACGTGCGATGCGGACGTGACGCCCGAAGTTTGGCGTAACATCACCTCCCGCGCCGGGGCGGCGTCTTTCAATCAAATCTCCGTCGATGGCGATACGAGCACGAACGATTCTTTGGTGTGTTTCGCCAGTGGCAAAGCCGGCAACGCCAAAATCACGAGCGTCGATTCTGCCGAAGGCAAGCTTCTCGAACAAGCACTCACCGCGGTCTGCCGCGGTCTCGCCAAAGCCATCGCTTGGGACGGTGAAGGTGCGACGTGTTTGATCGAGTGCAACGTCTCTGGAGCCGCAGACGACGAAGACGCGCGCGTCATTGCGCGTTCCGTCGTCTGTTCCTCGCTCGCCAAGGCAGCCATCTTCGGACACGATCCAAACTGGGGGCGATTGGCTTGCGCTGCGGGGTACGCCGCGCCGGTGAAGAACAGATTCGATCAAAATGATCTCAAGCTCTCACTCGGCCCGCACCAGCTCATGGATAAAGGTCAACCGCTCGATTTCGACGCCGTCGCCGCCAGCCGATACCTCAAGGAAGTCACCGGCGTTCACGGCACGTGCGTCGTCGACATCTCCGTCGGCAACGGATCTGGCCGAGGCCAAGCCTGGGGCTGCGACTTATCGTACGATTACGTCAAAATCAACGCCGAATACACGACGTAGGTAGCATCGTTCGTTCACGACTCGCTCGTGACAGTTTTTAATCCAAAGCCGAAACGATTTTTGAGCTCGTCGCTCTCGCACTGCACGCGTCCGAGCCGCTCGCGACCGCACCATTACGCGTCGCGATCGCGTTCGCGCGCGCGATGGCGCCTAGGCCGCGGGCGACGATCACTTTCTACAACGAGCGATGCCAAATCGCGTCCGCGAGCGACGTCGGCGACGCGTCGTCGTCTAAACGTGGCGCTTCGCGCGGCGGCTCGCTCATCCCGCTGCCACTGCTCGAACGACGTCCGGGCGCTTCCAGAGCGACGCTGCGGTACGCATGCGTGGACGGCAAGCTGCGCGTGATGCGATTGAACGAGTACGACGACGCCGAACGCGGGAACGGAGGGCAAAGGATGGACAAGGCGCTGCGGGACGCCGCGCGACGGTGCGTCGAACGCGCGCAGCACGCGTTGCTTCCGGAACCGTCGAGCGTGACGAACGATTACTGGGAGTACGCCAAGTTTAGGTTCGCGCAACGCATCGCGTCAAGCTGTATTTCGGTGTTCGCGACGCAGCAAATGCTCACGGCGGTCGGATTGGGGGCGAGTCGCACGCTGCCGGCGGCGGCGGCGGTGAACTGGGTATTGAAGGATGGTTTAGGACGTTTGGGGAAACTCTCGGTGGCGGCAAACTTTGGGAGAACGTTCGATAGTGACGTGAAACGGTTCCGATTCACATCGAGCGTCGTATACGACGCGAGCTCGTTCATAGAGATTATCACTCCGTACTTTCCGCAGCACTTCTTACCCTTGGCGACGGTGGCAAACATTGGAAAGTCAGTCGGTATCACCACGGCGAACGTCGTTCGCGCGCCCATACAGAGAACATTCATTCTGGAGGAAAACTTGGCCGAAGTCGCGGCGAAGACGAGCGCACAGCAAGTATTGGCGGATAACATCGGCTTGGCTCTTGCTGTCGGCGCCGCCAAGGCGGTTTCCAAAGTCGCCACAGTGAGACCCGAGATTCGACGCGCGTTGCCCGTCTTCGCGTTCGGGCCTCTTGCCGCGCTCGACTTGATTTGCATCTACAAGGAACTCAAAGCGGTCCAGCTGCGAACCATCAATAAGGAGCGCGCTGAGATCATCGCCGAGGCTTTCGTGAAGGAACGCGAAATTCCGAGCAGAGCACACGTCGCTGACGCCGAAAGGTTATTTATACCGGCTCGCTTGGATAAATCCAACCTGCCATTATCCGTAACTTCTATTGGCGAGGCGTGCCCCACGCCAAAGTCGCTCATCAACGCTCTGTCGAGTAAAAAAGGACGCGGCGCGGCGCGACCATACATCTTAGCGTATGAACCTGGTGCGTCAAAAAAGCGCGTCATCCTGAACGGGCGAAGGATCAGCGCTCCGAAGCAGCGAGCGAACGGAAGGCAAAAGAATGGAAGGAAGTTCAGATTCCCTTGGCACCGCAAGCGAACGGGTCTGAAAGGTCGTGCTTTACTCGCTTTGAGTGACAAAGCTTCAAGTAAGGATGTCTTGTGTGCAATTCTTCAGGTCGCGCACATGCGTTCGTTGCCTTATCGACCAGACTTGACCGCCGATGAGGCTTACGTGTGGGCTCTACAGGAATCCGAAACCTTAGCCAGGCGCGACATTGACGGATTCACCGCTGATTTGAGCAAACAAGGCTGGAATCACGAGCGCATACTTCTCAGTTCAGCCGAGCGTGCGCCGTACTCTGTCAACAATGTGCCAGCGCTTCTCGACGCACTCCGCGCGAGCGAGCGCGATTCTTAGCAATAGAGTTGTAGTAAACTTTTGAAACGATTCGAAACGCGTTGGATTCGAAGCGCAGTAACGTGCATCTACTTCGCTTCCTGTCCGCGAGTTTGCGTGTGGTTCGATTCGCGCCGTTCGCCTCGGCCGACACCAGACCATGGCGCCAAATGACGAAGCCGTGCGCGAGGCTGCGAAAGCCGAGTGTCTCGACGCCGCCTTCTGGGGTGGCGTGCGCGGTGCGACGTACGGTCTCGCCGCGTCTGTTCCGACCGTATTCGCGTTGAACCATCAGTTTCTCACCATCCGTCGCTTGACGGTTTCGGCGAAGACGGCGCTCATCGTCAGCCCGTTCTTCCTCGGGTTCTTTTTGAACAGTGAGTTAGAGCTTCATAGATGCGTGTTGAAACAGCGCGGGATCGAGCACTGATCTGTTCGGGGCTCGCTTGAAGGTGATGTCGCAGATGACGAGTGAGACGCCTGGGACGTCGAGCGTTGTAGAGTTTTATAGAGTGGGATATGACCTTAGAATGTGTAACAAAAACTACTAATTCGTGATTTAATTCGGCACCAAGTCGAGACCAGGTCGAGCGCACCCGCCGAGGAACGGATCGTCGAACGTAAAGTCGAACGCCGGGTGGTGGAATCGAACGCCACCGAGTTTCGGGCTCGGTTCGATGTCGTCGAGAAGTACTTTTTGCTTGTTCGTTAATCTGAACGTGCGAGCCTTCAAACATTCCGCGAGTGCGACCGGTGAAGTGGCATTAATGATGCACGGCACACCGCGCTGAATGGACCAACGCGTGAGCAGAGCTTCGGCGCTCTGAGGGTTCTTGGCGTCGGCGCACGCTTCGACGAGCTTGGCGTGCTTGGTGAGTTGCTCGTCACCGTTTGCGAGCGAAGTATGGGCGACGACCGTGAGACCATATCGTCGACAGACGCCGACAAGCTTGCGCTGCGCCAAAAGTGGGTGTAACTCGACCTCATTGACCGCAGGTTTTACGGTACAGTGCTTCATCAAACGCTCCACCGCGGGCACCGAAAAGTTGGCGACGCCGAGCGCTTTCACTTTGCCAGCCGCCACGCAATTCTCCATCGCGGTCCACGTCGCTTCCAAACTTCCTTCGGAGTCCACTTCGGTGGTTCCAGCCTTGTGCTGCACCGGCCACTCGATGGAGAACAAATCCAAATAATCCGTTCCCAACGCGGCGAGAATCGTCGCGAGCGCGCCTTCAACGTTAGCGTGCTCGTCGGGGCGCAACTTGGCACTGACGAACACGCTCTCGCGCGCGCCGTGCGCAGCAATCGCCTTACCAGCTTCAGTGAGCGCCGCATCGTTCGAAGATCCGCATCGAACGTGCTTGACCCCATTCTCCAATCCAAATTTCGCCGCGCTCGAATCGCACCCCACCGTCGGCAGTCGTCCGCCGCCGACTACCGGCACATCCTTCGCCTCTTTCGCCGCATCGAACACATCCTCCTCGGGTTCCTTGACGTAATACGGCGTTCCAGGCGCAGGCTTATTCGGATCACCTCTCGGCGCCGGTCCATCCCACACCGCCGTCGGGCGTCGCTGCGCGCCCCAGTTTTGCCCCGGCGGCGCCGACGCCCCTCCGCCTCGTCCCATCGCTTCCATCTGCGCTCGCGTCGGCGGATACGCCGGCAGCGTGGGATTATATCCATTCACGTATCCGCTCACGCTGTACCCACCGTACGCGGGCGCTCGCGCGTTCGCGTTCGCGTCGTGTCCCGAGTTTGCGTTTCGGGACGATGGACAAAAAGCCCACGACTTTTGCGCGCTTCCCGCGCCGTGGCCGGCGAATTCCTTCTTCATGAACCGCTCCATCGGTTGACATCCATCGCTCGCCATCGCGCGCGTCGTCGCTCGCGGTGTCGAGCGCGAGATTCGGCGAAAGTCGTCGAGTGACGCGCCGGTCGCGTCGTGACGTCGGGAGTGACGTCAGATTTAGAGAGGAGGCGGCGCGCGCGGTCCGACGAAGAGATCTCGCGCGATGCGCGCGAGCGACGGACGGTAAAGGATGCGAGTGATGGTGGATGATTAAAATCGTCACGGTTACGATGACTAGTCCTCGATTTCGACGGTTTCGTCGTTGATTTGGTTGAGGTACAAATCGTAGTAGCGACCGGCGTTTTCTAAGTCGCCGAGCTCGGTGTAGAGATCCGCGATGGCGCCGAGGGCATCCATGTCCCCAGTGTTGTCGTCTAACTGCTGCGAAATGTTTAACACTTCCTTTAAGTCGGCGATGGCGCCGACGCGGTCGCCGAGCTGACGCTTGGCGGCACCGAGACCTCGCGTAGCGCGGCGCACAGAGACCAAGTCACCGGTGACGCGCGCCAACATCAAAGACTTCTTAAATGCATTCAATGCGGCCGCGAATTCGTCGGCCCGCAAAAGCTTACGTCCCTCACGAAGGGCAAGCTTGAGCTCTTTCATGTCTTCCGACAGCGTGTCCCAGTCGTCTACGCTGGACATCGTGGCCGCGGCGGCTTTTGCCGCGCCCCCCCTGGCAGCTTCCAAAACCGACGCGTCGGTGCCCATGGAAGCTCTCGACGTCGACATCAAACTCGCGTTAATCTTACGCAGCTTATCGTTCAACATCGTAATCTCCTCCTTCTTCTGATTCGCGGAAATCCCGCTCGCCACCGCACCCGCTAAAGCAACAAACTCTGTGATGCCGACGATGTCGATGCCAAACGGCGTCACGCACAGCGTCTTCCCCGCCAGCACTTGTTGTCTCGACTGCGCCTCACTCTCCTCCCGGAACTTGTTCAACTCTTCTTGCGCTTCACCTTCCTTCTCCCGTCTCAATTCCAACGCCTTCGCCTCCTCCGCTCGCAATTCACGATACAACGCGTCGATGCGTTCGCGCGACTTCGCCTCCTCCTCCAGGCGTTTGGCCAAGAGTTCCTCCCCTGGTCCTTTCACCGCGCGCGCCGCGTCCGCGCCGAGCGTCATCGCCCCGAGCGTCACCGACGCGCTCAGGAGCGCCATCCGTCGTCCGCGTCGAGTTTCGTCGACGTTCGCGTCGTCTCTCGCCGTCGCCGTCGTCGTCGTCGTTTGGATCTTTTGCGTCTTTTGCGTCGTCGACGCGCGCACGACGGCGCTCAGCGACGCGCGCGAGGTGGCGAACATGGCGATGCGCGCGCGTTAGTTGACGGACGTCGTCGTCGCGCGCGGCGGACGCGCGTGCGCTCTGAAGTCGCGCGCGTGCGCGATAAAGTGACGTACGCGGGCGGCGCCTTTGGATAAAGCTCGGCGCGCGCGGGACGGGACGACGGGACGGGTCGCGTTTGGTCGCTTGTGTTGTATTCATGAATTGGTGGGGAGCGCGCGAAGGCACACGCGCGATGCCGCGATTAAATGCTACCGGGCTCGGCTCAGGCGTCGTCGCGAGACTTGCGAAGAGCCTCGAGCTCGCTCTCGATGGCCTCGCTCACGGGACGGCCCTCGGGGAGGGCGCCCTTGGAGCTGGCGCCGGGGAGGGATTTCTTCAAAGCTGCGAGTTCGTCGTCGACGCCGCCAGCCTCCAAAGCCTTGAACTGGGCCTCGAGGTTGTCGGGAGCGGCGAACACGCCCATGGCTTCGGCCTCAGCCTCCATGCCGAGCACCTTTTCTTCCATGCGGTCGAACGCGCCGAGCGCGGACGACGTCGACATTCCGCTCACCATATCGCTCACCGCTTTGTTCGTCTTCGCGCTCGCCGCGCGCGCCTTCAACGTATCCTTCTTACTCTTCGCCTCCGCCATCTTGCCCTCGAGCAAGCGCGTATTCGCGATCAATTTATCCACCGCTTCGCTCTGCGCGTCCAGGTTCGCCTTCATCGATTCGGCGTTCTCCGCGTACGACTTTCGTCTCGTCAGCGCTTCTCTCGCCAGGTCCTCGTCGCCTTTCTCCATCGCCAACTGCGCGCGCTTATACCAATCATCAGCCGCCTTCGTCGCCGCGTTATACTTCGTCTCAAGCTGTTTCTGCGACGCCATCACCTGCGCCGTCGCCTGCCGCATCTTGATCAAATCCCCCTGCATCTCATTCACCGTCTGATCGAGAATCTTCTCCGGGTCTTCCGCCGCCGTGATCAGCGAGTTGGCGTACGACGAGATCACGCGCGTGAACCGGCTGAACAGGTTCGCGCGCGTCACCACGGCGCCTCGCGCGCGACGCGGCGCGCGCGCGGCGCATGAGATCGCACGATCTCGACGACGAAGCGTCGACGCGCCGTCTCGAAACGACGACGCCGTCAGCGCGGACGCGCGCGGCGCGGCGCGCGCGAGCGACATGGCGCGATGCGATGCGATGCGATGCGATGCGCGCCGTCGCGTGCGCGCGGTGCGTCGCGCTCGGATTCGCGCGCGGCGGAGTGCGGGCGCGGACGACGACACAGCGCGGCGCGCGCGGCGATGAGCGCGCGACAGCTTCGCGCGGCGCGGCGTCGCGAGGACGCGATCGCGGGCGTCGACGACGACGCGTCGGGGGCGGAGAGCGAGGACGCGGGCGCGGGCGCGGCGACGCGGGCGGGGAATCCGTTCGCCGCGCTGTTGGGCGACGAGGACGAGGACGAGGACGAGGACGAGGACGAGGACGAGGACGACGAGACGCGGGCGGCGGCGGAACCGACGCGGGAACCGACGCGGGAACCGACGAAGAAGGCGCGGAGGCGCGGAGGGAAGAAACGGGCGGGCAAGAGGGACGGCGGGGGGAGCGATGATGAATTTGACGCGCTCGTGCGAGAGGTGACGGGGCTGGACGTGTCGTCGGCGGCGGCGGAGAACGCGACGGTGAGTCGAGGGAAGAGCGGCGCGAAGGCGGCGTCGAGTTTGCTGTGCGTCGATATGCGCAATATGAAGGCGGAGGATGAGCTTAAACGCATATTCGGTGGTAAAGTCATCAGCGCCGTGGAGGCGGAGGAGGTCGGTAGGCTAGGAGGGAGGACGGCGGCGTTTCGAGCAAAGCTGCAGCGGCGGTGCACGTTTAGCGCGTATCGCGACCAGTGGTCGACGTATCGAAGTGGGGGGTTGTATATGGTGACTTCTGGCGTCGTCGATGCCGAATCTGGGATGTCTGACTTCTCTTTCGCTTGGAAAGATGACTACGCGCAGGCAAACTTTGACTTTGAAATCGCCGTCGGTTCGCACGACCCCAACCGGTTATTTAGTTTGTTGAACCACTATCCGTGGCACTTAGAAACGCTGTTGCGGATATCCGAGCTCTATCATTACAGCGGACAAGCGCAAGAAAGCTCGGAAATTCTCGAAAGATGTTTGTACGCGTGCGAAAGAGCTTGGCATCCGAATTTCACCGCCGCGGCTTCGAGTGGGCTTGCGCACTTGGATGCGTCGCAACCTGAAAACAAACCGATGTTCGAGGCACTGTTTCGGCACGTCATCGCGCTCACTCGTCGTGGATGTCACAAAACTGCGTTGGAATGCGCGAAACTATGCCTCGGATTGGACCACACCGACCCGAAAGGCATGCTACACATGATTTCGTACTTTGCACTCCGAAGCGGGGAAGAAGAGTGGTTGCTCAGATTTGTCGAAGATTTCGGGCACAAGCGTTGGGTCGGTGGGAAATGGGAATTGCATGGTAGCTTGCTCAACTTCCCAGACTTTGCATACAGCAAAGCCATGGCTCTGTACACCATCGCCGACGACATCAAAGTCGCTGATGCCGAGCTGTTGAAGGCGATGCTTACATATCCGTATGCCCTCACCGCGACACTCATGCGTCTCGAAGCCGCCGTCTCGAGCGACAAAGATTGGAAAGAAATCCTCGCGCATGAGCATTTCGATTTTTCCAACTGCGCGCTCGACTCCAGAAGTCTCGAACACGTGAGCGACATTTTCGCCACCCGCCACCATCTACTTTGGCGTCCAGATCCCATCTTACATTGGGCCAAGCGCGTCGCTCGCAGCGCTATCCAGCTCGTGGATTCCATGAAGCCCTCAGACATGATTGACGGACTGACGGCTGCCGAATTCGTGACGATTTCCCTTCAAAACTGGCCCGCGAGTGAAGAAAATGATTTCACCCATCTCGTAGACGACGATTTCACCGACGTCGTCAAGCGCGCCCTTCCCGAGGACGATCCCTTGGCTGCGCGCGGACCAAACGACCCGGATCATTTCTCCGACGACGACGACGGGGACGAATTTTAGCTTTTAGCCTAGCGTTCATTCATTCGTGCTGCAAACCGTCGCGTCGATATTTCAACCGAGTCGACGTTGAAACCCTCAAGGCGGTCCGCCCGCATTCGCCGACGCCCGCGACATGTTCGCCGCCGCGAACGTCACCGCGGTCGCCGCGATGCGAAGCGCGCTCCCTGCGTCGTCTTCCGCGTCGTCGTGCGCCCGCATCGCGCGCGCGCACCCCGCGCTGGGTTCGTCGTCGAGCGCCTTCGCGTCGCCGATGCCAATCGGCGCGACGCCGCGCCCCGCGCGCGCGACCGCGGGACGCGTGCGCGTCACCGTGCGCGCGAAAGCATCGGATGGTGATCGACGCGCGAAGACCGGAGATGAGAAAGGGAAGAAGACGAAGACGAAGACGAAGACGAAGTCGACGACGGGGAAGAGGGAAGGTTCGAGCGGGACGAAGAAGAAGTCATCGAAGGCTCGAACGCCCAAGGGAACGCCGTTCGTCGAAAAGAAGAGGATAGCGGTGAAAGACACGTATGTGAGCCCGATCGGGGAGCTGGAGAGAAAGCTTCCGGGGCGCGGGGTGTGGTTTCGTAAGGGGAACGCCACGACGCAGGATGCGCGCCCGGACGGATTGGGAGCGAGCTCGAAGCCTTTGCTCACGCCGGGGACACAAGCGTGGTACAAGGAGTGGAAGAGACAGAGAAAGATTGACATTCAAAATAAAGCTAGCAGAGAGTTGCGAAAGACGGCGCGGAAACCGGTGGAGGATTATGCGAAACCCGGGCAAGCGGCGGGCAAACCCTTGAGCATCGACGAGCTCAAGTACACAGCGCTGGGGCGGGCGAAGATACAATCGGCACGCCAGCATATTGCGTACAACCGTTTTGTCCACAGCATCTTGAATGAAGAAATCAAGGAGCTTTACGTGAGCGTGGATGCAGTGGCGAGGTACGCTATCGTGTACAAGGATGGGCGAATAGCGTATTGTCAAGTGGCGCCGCACAACACTGAGGTTTACAATCTGACGCAAAGCGTCGGATTAGAAATCAACCCAACGATGGCAGAAGCATCGAGCCATACGTTGGCAGCCGTTGGCGATCGCGGGGCGCAGATTCGGACGTTTATTGCTGGTTACGGTGTTCCTTCGTTAGGCGTTTTCTTCATATGGGCCATCGTCTTTTACATGCAACGTTTCAGAGGTGACTGGGAAGATCGTCAAAAGATTCTCGAGCTCGAGCGCGCTGAAGAGGCGCAGAGGCAAGCCGAAAAGGGCGATCCGCGTATCAACGCTTTGGTGGAAATGTTACAGAAGATGGATGAGAATGATCCGCGACGCGACCAAGTCAAGCGCGAGATTCGCAACCGCAAGTCTGCTATCGCGCGTGCGAACGGCGATAAGAAGGATGCGGCGGCAAAGGCGGCCGATGGAGACCAAATGGGTGCCGCGAATGCGTTCATGCGAGTTGGCGTCAAGGTAGTTAAGAAGAAGGAAGTTGAGGAGGAAGAGTTGAGTTCGGACGAAGAAGACGAAGTTGAGGCTTTGATAGACCCAGCCAAAGCTAAGGCTAAGAACAAAGGCCCGAAGAAAGGTCGTGTGAACACCAAGATGAAACTTCGCGACGAAAGCGAAGTCGTGAAGTTTGACGACGTCGCGGGTATCGGCACGGCGAAGGTTGAACTTCAAGAAGTTGTCGATTTCTTCTTGCAGCCGGAAAAATTCAAAGAGAGCGGTAGCAAGGTTCCGAAGGGTGTCTTATTGACGGGTCCGCCGGGCTGTGGTAAAACGCTTCTTGCGCGAGCCGTCGCAGGCGAAGCAGGTGCTACTTTCTTCTCCTTGGCGGCTTCTGAATTCGTGGAGATGTTTGTCGGTGTTGGTGCGGCTCGCGTGCGCGATTTGTTCCAACAAGCCAAAAAGCAATCGCCCTCGATCATTTTCATCGATGAGCTAGATGCAGTCGGTCGACCTAGAGGCGGCGGTGGCTCGGGTAACGATGAACGCGACCAGACGTTAAACCAGCTGCTCGTGGAGCTGGATGGTTTTGGTAGTGACACGCAAATTGTGTGCATTGCAGCGACGAACAGAGTTGACGTTCTCGACAAGGCGCTCATTCGCCCGGGACGTTTCGACCGCAAAATCGTCATCCCGAAGCCCGATTACACCGGCCGTAAAGAAATTTTACAAGTTCACTGCAAAGGTAAACCGGTCGATTCGAATATTGATTGGAATGCGCTCTCTGGAGAAACGGAGGGCTTCAGCGGAGCAGCCCTCGCATCGGTCGTGAATCTCGCCGCTCTTCAGGCGGCGAAAAGTTCGCGGGAGTTGGTGACAATGGACGATTTTCAAACTGCGCTTGAGATGGAGACGTTAGGCAAGGTTTTACCACAAGGTCTCGGTGAGGAAAACGAGAAGCGTTTGGCGCTCATCCATTCCGCGGCGGCGGTTGCGTATCGTTGTTTGTGCAATGACATGGGTGACATTTCTTTTGTCACGATCGTGGCTCGAGAAAGCAACGCCGAAGGTCAATTGGCTCTCGCTGAAAACCCCGTAGCACTGCGTCCTGGAGCGTTTACCAAGGGTTTCATGAGACGTCACTTGCGCGCGTGTTTCGTCCCATCCATCGCTGAGGAGGTCTTCTACGGTTTCGACAACTGCACGAAGGTTACTGCGCCTTACACCGGTCGTGCGCGAGAAATCGCGAACTTCTTCGTTCACAATGCAGCGATGAGTGATGAAAATAGCGAGTTTATGTACTATCCTACTGGCAACGTCATTGAAGTGACTGACTTCTTGCGTGCTGAACGCGAAGAATACCGACTTCCATCGACAACGGATGATCGTTACGCCCGAGCAGATGAAGAGGTGCGCCGTTTGATGGAGAGACAATACGCCGCGGCGAGGCGTTTCGTCGAAAAACAAAAAGACGCCATCGATGCTGTAGCGAAGGTAGTTATGGAGAAGAAGACTGTGCAGGCGGAAGAGCTTAAGGCGATCATCGACAAGCACGCTATCATGCCTTACGACGACGAAGAATTTCCGAGCGCGTTTGCGACGGACCGCAAGCTTCTTAAAGATTGGAACGGTACGAAGCCGGCCGATTACATGGTCGGTGGCTTAGCTCCCACTAGTGATTCTGATTAATACAATCCTATTGATTGATTCAAGACTTACACATAACTAATAACTAATAATCCGACGTGGAAAGCCCAAGCGCGTCGCACACGCTTCGCATGTCGCTCGGCATCTTTGCCTGAAACGTAAGCGATTCACCTGTTTCTGGATGCTTGAGCTCGAGATTGAACGCGTGAAGAGCTTGTCTTCGAATACTCAAAGCCCCACCCCAATCGTCGTACGGTTCTCGCGCGTCTCGACTGTCCGGAGGCGTCAGTTGGTGCATCTGCGTCGGATTTTCAGAGTTGCACGCGGCGAGTTGCGCCGCACTCCAAACCATTTTCGGTTTTTCTTCATCGCTTTGCGCACTCCATCGCAAGTGCGGCCCATACAGCGCATCGGATACAATAGGCAAGCCTGCATGCGCCAAGTGCACGCGAATCTGATGCGTTCGACCTGTCAGCGGCGTCACGCGAACGAGCGCGGCGACGGCGGCCGGCGGAGCTCGCGGCGACGCTGTCATAGGCGACACCCCTTTTGGCGTCGTCATCGCGGCCACGCTTTCGTCCTTGATATCGAACAGCGAAGTACTCGCACGAGCGATGATTTCGCACGTCGTTCTCGCGTCTTTTCCTTCTCCGCTGAAATCAACCGTGCGCGCTTCCTGCACGATTCCGTGGTCACCGATGGGCGCGTCTACGATGAAGCTGTCGCCGCAATCAGGCGGCACGACACCCACAGACACGGCCAGGTACGTCTTCTTCGCCGTCTTCTCTTGAAACTGTCCCGCTACATTCGCCACCAAGTGCTGCTTCTTCACGAACACGGCCACGCCCGAGGTGTCCATATCGAGTCTATGCACGATGTACGGCGTCGCCCCGTCCATATGGTGCAACGCCCGCGACAACAACGAATTCCCCTCAAATCTATGATTCGGATGAAACCTCAGATTCGGCGGTTTATTCACCACCAAAAACTCATCATTCTCAAACACCACGTCCAACGGCGTCTCGTCTCGCACCAATTCAATCGCTAAACTCGCCCTCCGCAGCGTCGTCTTCACTCGCGCCGTCGGCACCCCCAGCGCCTCCGCGCACGCCTCCGCCGTCATTCGCTCCCCATCTCCCGCTTCCCGTCGTCGATAGCACATCCGCTTCACCTCCGCCGCGAACGCATCGTTCGCTCTCGTCGCTATCTCCAACGCTTCGATCGCGCACGCGTTCGCGTCTCGTCCATCCGTCGCCGTCCACGTCTTCGCCGGCACCGCCGCGAGCGCGTCCCTCGCGCACTTCCCCAGGTGCGTCCGCAGCGCGTTCGACCGCACCGCCGTCCCGCACGCCGGGCACGTCAACCGCACCGACGCGAAGCGCGCCGCGCGTCGTCGCCGCGTTCGATTCATCCCTCGCGCGCCGTCGCTCGCGCCGTCGCTCGCGCCGTCGCTCGCGCCGTCGTCCGACGCCGCGCCGTCGTCCGTCGTCGTCGCGCGCCGCGCGACGCGCGCGAGTCCCAGTCCGCGGTCGTCCGCGAGCGACGGCATCGCGCGTCGCTCGCGCGCGCGCTGATTCGCGACCGCGCGCGCGAGCGACGTCGCGAGGCGCATCCGCGCGCGCGTCAGTGCCGCCCGAGCGCGCCGACGTCGCGAATCGCGCGCCGCAGTCGCGCGCGCGCGCCGACGCGCGCGACGAACGACGGCGCGACGCGTCGCGGAGCGAATCCGCGCGAGGCGTCGACGCGATGGCGCGCGACGGCGACGCCGGCGCGACGCGCGCGAGGAACGAAGGCGAACGCGAAGGCGAACGCGAAAAGGAAAACGAAGCGTCGACGTCGGCGTCGCGCGGTGCGCGCGACGAGGACCCGGACGTGAAGCAGAAGTTCGTCACGCTCGAGCGCGTCGTCAGCGGCGCGCTCGCGGGCGGGATGTCGCGCGTCGCGACGGCGCCGATCGACCGGGTGAAGCTGCTGTTTCAGGTGGACAGCGCGAGCGCGGGATTCACGCTGCGGAGCGGGACGGCGATGGCGCGAGACATCGCGCGAAACGAGGGATTTTTTGCGCTCTGGCGGGGATGCCACGCGGCGGTGGTGCGGATACTGCCGTACAGCGCGACGACGTTCGGGACGTTTAACGCGTACAACGCGGCGCTGGCGGCGGCGTTCGACGTGCGGGCGGATAACGACGCGGTGGGGAAACACAAGGGAGAGGACGAGCGGTCGCCGCCGGTGGGAGATGTGCGGACGAGATTCGTCGCGGGGGCGCTCGCGGGGGCGACGGCGACGGTGCTGACGTATCCGTTGGATTTGTTGCACGCGAGACTGGCGGCGCACTCGTCGAGGCACCCGGCGCCGAACATCTCGGGTATGTTCGGGAGCGCGGGGTATTTGTACGACGTGATGACCAAAGGGGGGGCAAGGAGTTTGTATAACGGGCTCACGCCGACGTTGGTGGGGATAGTTCCGTACGGGGGGATTAGTTTTGCGACGTTTGAAACGTTGAAATCGATGTACGTCAACCACGCGACGAAGGACATGAGCGTCGTGCGCGAGGACGAGTTCGAGATGCCCGTGCATTTGAAGCTCATGGCTGGTGGATTCGCAGGGGTGGCGGCGCAGACTGCGACGTATCCGTTGCACATCGTTCGACGCCGGATGCAGGTTCACATTAGCGAGGGTGCGTCGGCGCCGCTGTACACGAGCGTATGGGCCGGACTGCGTACGATTTACGCGACGGAGGGATTTAGAAATGGACTGTTCAAAGGAGTCACGTTGACTTGGGTGAAAGGCCCGTTCGCGGCGGCGATTGGATTCACCGCTAACGATATACTCTTTCAAAGAGTAGGACCAACGTTTCGGCATGCGGTGCTGGACGAAGATCCGCCAGAGACGCACGTGCCGGTGGTTTGGCACGAGCGCAAATCCATCACCGCGCTGGAGACTTTGTTCAGCGGCGCGATCGCCGGGGCGGTGGCGAAATCCGTGGTGGCGCCAGCTGATCGAGTGAAGATTATTTACCAAGTGGACGCACAGAAGCAATTTACGCTCAACGCGGCGTTGCGCACGGCGAGGCAAATCATACAAACCGAAGGCGTCCCAGCTTTGTGGCGCGGCAACGGCGTGCAGATGATTCGTGTCATGCCGTACGCGGGCGTGAGCTTTTTGGCGTTTCCCAAGTACGACGCGTACATGAACAAATTTACAAATCTTCAGCTGCCGTCGCTTCTCGGCATTGATCCAGTCGAAAACGAGGATCAACTTCGAATATTCTCAAGATTCTGCGCCGGCGCCGCCGCCGGTGCGACGGCGACCACGATGACGTACCCATTAGACATGTTGCGCGCACGATTCGCCGCTACTGGACCGGCGGCTAAGGGGCCACTTGCGGACCTTGCCTCGCTCGTACGTTCGCGCGGCGTGCTGAGCCTGTACAGCGGCTTATCGCCTACGCTCATCGGCATTATCCCGTACGGCGGGATATCGTTTGCCACGTTTGAGACGTTGAAAGCGATGCACATTAAGCAAGCGATCAAGCGTGCCGAATCGATAGGTGAAGAAATATCGAGTACGGCCACACTACCGGTTTCTGTACGTCTGTTTTACGGCGGCACAGCGGGGTTGCTCGCGCAAAGCATCACGTACCCGCTCGACGTCGTACGACGTCGAGTGCAAGTGCTCGGAAAAACTGGCATGAGTACGAGAGAGGCGATCATCAATATCGCACGAACGGAAGGTGTGCGCGGGCTGTATAAAGGCCTCACGATGAATTGGGTGAAAGGACCATTGAGCGTCGCGGTTTCTTTCGCGGTGAACGACGCGATTAAATCGCGCATAAGTGAAATGCACGCCAACGAGGACGAAGATTAGACGCTGCTAGCTATAGCTGTGCTACAAATTCACTATTGTTTAGACTAATTCACTTCGTGACCGACCGGAGCGTATCGCTGCTCGGAGAGAAGCTTTTTCAACCTGTCCTCCACCGCGCGCGCCTTGTGCTCGTCGCCAGCCTTTCGTTCGAGATTGAGCCACAGTTCGAGGAGCGGGATGTGCGGCGGCGCGCGCGATGCCCCTTTTTCGATGACTGCAATCGAATTCCGCGACGCAGCTTTGTCGTCTTCGCCGCACGAAAGCTCGAACAGAGCCCACTGCAGCCACAGAGAGGCGCTGCGTGGATGCGCGGAACATCCTTGCTTGAATAACTCTCGCGCCGATTCGTGATTGTTTGTCTCCGCCTCCAAAGTGGCTAGAGCCTGATAGATGAAATATTGTCCATTATTCACGCCGTAGCGAATTCCATCTTTGAATACCTTGCGCGCGGCGCCGACACTGTTCACACGCTTCTCCCATTGCCCCCACTGCAACCAAGTCGCGGCGTCGGTGCGATCTTCAGCGGTGGCGGCGATGAACAGTTTACGCGTCGCCTCCTCGCCCCCGGCACGCTTTTCTAGCAAAGCCCACAGTCGGAGGTGTGCGGCGCGCTCACGACGAGTACTCAGATGCCGCGGAACGGAATCGCCTTGGACAAACAGCTGGCGAGCACGACCGTGCTTGCCGCCGTGCAATTCCGCCGCCGCGGCCGCGGTGATGCACGGCAAGTTGGCGCGACCTGAAGCAAAAGATCCACGTTCAAAAGCCGCTATGGCGCCTTGAAAATCACCAGATTCCTGAAGTGTAGTTCCGAGTGCGTGCCACACGTGCGCGTTGTTTTGAAACCGCTCGCTTAAACGATGGAGTCGTCTCGTTGCCTCCTCGACGTCGCCGTTGAGTTTCAGCGCCATGGCGTAGGCGTGCTCGAGTCGCATTTCGCCCGGATTCGCCTTTAAACCCGCAGTCAAGACATCGAGTTGCCGACGGTTCGACACGCTGTTCCGTCTTGCGCTCATCACCACCCCACCGCGATGCGAATTACCGCGCGCGATATCCTTCTCGAGTTCGCTCCACTTCAACCACGCCGCGACGTTCTTCTTGTCGTACGCGCACGCGCGCTCAAACATTCCTCTCGACTTGGATACGGCGATATCGAGCGCATCGGCGGAGTCTTCGCTCTCACGCAACGCGATTTGCCCCTCTATGTCCCCCCAGGACGTGAACAACGCCGAAGCCATCGAGCGAGCGCGCCTCGTCTTCGAGTCGTTCGTCTGGCGCAACTCTTCCGCCGACTTGCAAAACGCCGCCCCGCGCTCGAGCAATTTCCTCGCCGCATCGCTCTGCCCGCGACTCATTTCAAACGACGCCCACGCGGTATAATTCGCAACGTGCGTTTCGCACAAGTCCACCGACTTGGCGAAGAGCTCTCGCGCGAGCTTGGGATTCCTTTCCTTTGCCTCCAACCGAGCCCACGAGTGCGCCGCCACGGCGGCGCTCGCCGGCGCTCCCTCTCCCGCGCTCAACGCGCTCTTATAGCACTTTCTCGCCTTATCAACGCGACCATGCTTCAGTTCGTGATTCCCGAGCGCCACCCACGCGTCGCAAACCGCCCTCGCGTCTCCGTTCGCCGTCGTCGTCGCCTCTCGCAGCAACGCCCTCGCGTTCGCGTCCCCGTCCCGCGTCCCCGTTCCCGATTCCGCCGTCGCCCACGCGCACAGCACGACGCACCCAACCTTACCATCACCCACGCTCTCGCGATGTCTTCGCATGATCGCCCGTCCCTCATCGACGTCACCGGCTTTAAAGCACGCCGTCGTCGCCGCGCTCGCGACCGCCGCGTCCGCCGGCTTCGCCCTCGCGCTCGCCGTCCCTTCCCGCGCCGCCGCGTCGCGTCGTCCCGCGCGCGTCAGCGCGTGTATCTCTCTCGCGCGCATCGTCGCTCGGCTCGTCGTCGTCGCGTCGTCGCCCATCGCGTCGTCGTCGCGCGCCTCGCGCGTCGCCGCGTCCACGTCGAATTCGCGACGCACCGCGCGCGTCGTCGTCGCGCGCGCGCCGCGCGTCGCCGCGGAGGCGCGCGACGACGCGCGGCGCGTCGTCGACGACGTCCCGCGCCGCGCCGTCGCGCCCGCGCGCGCGCCGAGCGCCATGGCGCGTCCGTCTGTGGCGTTATCCACTTCGACGTCGGGCGGGACAGCGCGCCGCGCCGCGCGTCGCGTCGCGCGCGTCGCGAGACGACGCGCGGACGTCGACGATGACGCCACGCGTCGCGCGCGCCGCGCGTCACGGCGCGCGCGCGCGCGCGCGCGCGACGGTGGACGCGCGACGCGGACGGGGCGCGGCTTCGGGACGCGCGCGCGCGACGACGCGCGACGACGACGCGGACGCGACGGCGCGCGCGCGACGAGACGCGTTTTGGGAGACGTTTTGGGAGACGCTGGACGCGCAGCGAGGGAAGGCGCCGTTCATGAAGGCGCGGACGGCGCCGGGACGACGCGGCGGGGAGGCGGCGCCGGCGAGCGGCGGCGAGACGACGACGACGGAGACGACGGAGACGACGAGAGGGGAGGCGACGACGGACGAGGCGATGGTTTCGTCGACGTCGACGTCGACGTCGTTTTGGGGACGGTGCACGATCGGGGGGTTGGTGCTGGCGGTGCTGATGACGCTGAGCGCGAGCTCGTTGACGCACTGGCCGACGGTGGCGTTCGCGTTCGCGAATCCGACGACGTTCGCGATCAACCCGAGCGCGGCGGACGCCGAGGCGAAGATCGCCGTGGTGCTCGAAATAGGGCGGAGGTTGGCTAAACCGTGCGTGCGGTATCTCGCGGCGTGGTTCGCGTTGCGATCGAGGTGGCGTTTGATGTGGGCGACGTTCGCGGCGTCGTGCGCGATTTCTGGCGTAACGTTCGCGTAGCTCGGCGAGCGTCGTTGAGTGTGTAGATGGTGTAGTGTTAATAGTTCGATCGCGCGGCTATCGCACGGCTAAGGTAAAATCCTGAGAGATGGAAAGATTCGGGCGCCTGATGTCCATCGCCTCGCCGTGTCGCGCGACGACGTCGAACGTGTCGCCAGTCGTCGAGCACGTCGCCGATTTCGCCGCGGCGGACGATCCGTACACCGAAACGCGCTCGATGAGCGTTTCATCGACGAAAGATTTGACGTTTCCTGCGCCGCCATCGGCGTCAGAGGCCGCCGATACGACGAAGTGCCCGTTTTTGAAGGACAGCGAGCGACGCGCAAACGCCGAGCTCTTCGACGCCTCGTACTCGTAGCTCTTACCGTCGTCGGCGTAGTACGAGCCTCTCGCCTCGCCGTTCGCGTCGAGCGCGACGACGATGGTCAATGGGTCACCCTTCATCGCTGTCGAGCTTCGCCGAGCTCTGTCCTTTCGCACGAAAATAGTACCACCTCTAAGGAACACCGGAACGTCGCTGAGCTCGACGGAGACGTCGAACGTCTTCGGTCCGACGTGTCGCGCGCCCGATCGTTTTTCGTACCAGACGCCAGCCGGAAGGTACACCGAGACGGATTTCGCGCCTTGCTTCAACACTGGCTGCACTAAAATTGCCGAACCGAGCATGAATGAATCTTGAATCTTGAACACGTTCTCATCCGTGGGGAATTCGTACCAAAGCGGACGCAACACGGGCGCGCCCGTTCGGTGCGACTCTTCAAACAAGGTGTAAATGTAAGGCAAGAGCGCGTATCGCTCGCGAATCGCTTGACGAATGATTGCCGTGCTCTCGTCACCGAACAACCAAGGCTCGCGGCGCTTCGTCTCCAAATGCGCGTGTCCACGAAAGAAAGGATAGTAAGTGCCGACTTGGTACCACCGCGTCATGAGCTCAGCGTCGGGATTGCCAAAAAATCCTCCGACGTCGGCGCCGCTAAACGTCAACCCGCTCACGCCGAGCGTGAGCACCATCGGTAAGCTCACGGCGAGGTGTCGCCAATCAGCGGTGTTATCACCGGTCCAAATCGGTCCGATGCGTTGCGTCCCGGCGAAAAAGGCGCGCGAAAGGACAAAAGGACGATCGCCGTCGTTTCTTCGCTTGATGCCCTCCGCGGTGGCCATGTGGTAGTACATGCCGAAAGCGTTGTGCACTTCGCGATGCTCGACGCCGCCGTGATGAATCAAGTCTTTTTGCATCGTAATTTCGGGACCGTTGAACACGGACGGCTCGTTCATATCGTTCCAAATGTACAAGTCTTTCGTCGATCCTTTGTAGGAGTCCAAAGAAAACTTGCTCGCCCACCACTCGCGAACGTCTGGATTCGTGACGTCCAAGTACGTCGAACTTCCCGGCCAGCACCACCCGTCAAAATCCGTCGTGCCGTCGTTCTTCTTGACGTAAAACCCTTTATCCTTTGCCTCTTTATAGACGGGATAATTATTGTCGATTTTTACGTGCGGATCCACGATGGTGACCATCTTTCGTCCGCGACTGGCGATGTCGTTGATCATGCGTTCGGGCGTGGGGAACGGACCGTTGTCCCACGTCATGTACCGCTTCCCATCGGTGTGTTCGATGTCGAGCCAAAGCACGTCATACGGTATGTCATTTGCGTCGAAACCGGCGTCGACTTCCTTGACGTCGTTCTCGTCGCGATAGTTCCATCGGCACTGATGATAGCCGAGCGAAAATAACGGCGGCATCGACGTCGTGCCCGTCAGCGCCGTGTATTGCTTCAACACATCCGCGGGGGTATCGCCGGGGAGAATGAAAACATCCATCGCGCCGCTCTCGGCCATCCACTTCGTGTGCACGCCGTTAGCGCCGTCGACGTTGACATCCACGTACATCTCGCTCGGGTTGTGAAAGTAAGCGCCAGCCGTAGTCGATTTGCCGTCGCGGACCCCGTGCGCGGTGAGCATCGGAATCGATCCGTAAAGCCCGAACGCGCTATCATCGAGGTACTCGAACACGTCGAGGTTGTACAATCTGTAAGGTTCCCCGAGCGTGGTTTCATTCACCGACGAATCGACCGAAGATCGACCGAACCAACTCTTACCGCTCTCGTACTTTCGCGTCGATTTCAGGCTGAGCGACGTCGCGCGTTCGGGAAGCCCGTACGCGTCGCTCGCGCTCGGAAACGTCAGGTCGAACGCCACCGCCGTGGGTCCATTCTTGCGCGTATCCGTGTGCCCGTTAAACGTCTCCGCCCAATCCTCCGACGACCCGTCGCCTCCCGTCTCGAACGCGAACTCGCCTCGCGCGTTAAAAATCGCCGCCGGCGTCGTCGCCTCCCGCGCGTACACCTCCACTTTGAACGGATCCGCGTAAATCTTCGCCCGCGCCCCCGTCTCTTCGAACTCCACCTCCACGCTCGTCTCGCTCCTTCCCACCACGCGCGCCCGCGCCCTCGCGTCGTCCTCGAATTCCGTCTCCCTCGTCAGCACCTCCCGCGCCGCGAATCGCGCCCGCTCGCCTCTTTCGTCCACCCGCACGCGCACCGCGCCCGTTTTCATCCCCTCCACCGACCCCACCAGCGACGCACTTCCCTCATCGCCGCGCACGACGTCGAACTCGACCGCCCTCGCGTCGCGCTCGCGCGCGCGCGCGTCTTCGATCCTCGCGCCTCGCGCGTCTCGCGCGTCTCGCCCTCGCGCGCAAAACGAGCTCGTCGCGCACGTCTTGAAATCGTTCGCCCTGAGCGCGTCCGCGCGCGTCGCGAGGACGACGATCGTCGTCAGCGCCAGCGCGAGCGTCGTCGGCGCCGTCTTCCGCGCGCGTCGCGACGCGATCCGTCGTCGCATCTTTCGCGCGCGTCCGTCGGGCGATCGCGCGCGATGCGTCGCGCGCGCGTCGCCGAGACGGCGCGATCCCGGCGCGGACGCGATGCGGCGACGTCGTCGTCCGCGCGCGTCGGCTCGCGCGCGATCGCGCGCGGCGGTGTGCGACGCGATGCGCGATTCGAGCGCGGCGCCGACACACCTCGACGCGCGCGATCGATGACGGCGACGCCCGACCGCGACGCGCGGCGCGAGCGACGATCGAACGACGCGGACGACGACGCGGGACGCGCGACGGCGCGCGACGGCGCGGACGGCGCGCAGGCGACGATGAAAACCCCGCTCACGCGCACGGTGGGATTCGCGATCAACGCCGGCGCGCGCGACGGGACGGAAGACGCGAGCGGACGATGGGACGGAGGGGTCGCCATGGAACTGCGCGCGATGCGGAGCGGCGAGAAAACGGGCGCGGCGGCGCGAGAGGACGGCGTGGGGACGGGGATGGCGATTCCGCGAGGCGGCGGCGCGCGGGGCGAGGGCGACGACGACGCGGGACGCGCGAGTCGATCGCCGGTGATGATTCTGCCGGTGAGGGGACGAGGAGGGACGCAGGGAGGACTCGAGGGGGAGTTCGCGAGCAAGGCGAGGGTGGAGGTCGGGACGGGGTCGGACGCGCGCGACGCGGCGGCGGCGGCGGCGACGGGGGAAGAGGCGGAGGAGAAGAAGAAGAAGAAGAGCGAGTCCGCGGGAGCGGGGCGAGAGATACCGCCGCCGAAACCGAAGATGAGTAAGGCGGAGCGACGGGCGCTGCAAGAGTCGCAGCGCGCGGCGAAGGCGGCGGCGAAAGCGGGCGAAGGCGGCGCGCAGGGCGGCGCGGGAGCGAAGAAATCGAGCGGCGGCGGCGCGAACGCCGAGGGTGGTGCGGTGAGCGGAAGCGCGGGGGGCGGTGCGAGCGGTGAGGCGAGCGGTGCGGTCGGCGCGAATGAGGAGAAGAAGAAGAAGGCGGCTTCGACGAGCGCCTCCGTCGGTCTTCTCAGGAACGGGGTCTCGCACTTGCGCGGAACGGCGAAGGATTACGTCCCGAGCGTCGTCGCGCATCCCGCGGTGGAGCGATTGGCGCTGAACTACGCGCGCGGAAAGACAAAGGGCGCTCGCGAGCGCGTGAGCGCGTTGTTGCGCGTGTTGCGCGTCGTGGTTGAGAATTTCGAGGCCCCGGTCGACGCCACGTACGCGCTGTCGCTGACGCACCATCTGAATCAAGTCGTGCACACGTTGGATAAGGCTCGTCCGATGGGGATCGCGATGGGGAACGCCGTTCGGTCGTTGAAGACGCACTTGGCGCGCTTGTCTCGAGACGAAAACCAAGGCTTGTGCAACGACGGTTGCAAGCAGAAGACGTTGATGCACATCGACTACTTCATCAAGGAAAAACTGGACGGCGCGTTGGAATCGATCGTGCGCGCGGGAGTGAAGAATATTGAAGACGGAGACGTCATCGTGACGCACGGTGCGTCGCACGCGGTGCGCGAGATTCTGTTGCGCGCGCACGAAGCTGGCGTCAAGTTCACCGTCACCGTCGTCGATAGCCGCCCGTCGAGCGAAGGCGCGGGTATTTTAAGCGACTTGTGCGCTCAGGGTATCGATTGCGTGTTCACCGCGCTCAACGGCTTGAGTTACGCGATGCAACACGCGACCAAGGTGCTCATCGGCGCCGCGGCGTGCCTTAGCAACGGTGTGGTGGTGTCTCGCATAGGTTCCAGCGCCGTGGCGCACGCCGCGTTAGAGCAAGGCGTGCCAGTCTTCGTCGCCGCCGAGACGTGCAAGTTCCACGAGCGCGTGCAATTCGACGCGTTCGCCTTCAACGAGATCGGTGCCGCGGAGAGCATCTCGCGCGTCGACGCCGTCGACGGAGTCCTCGCCTCTGCGGCAAATTTGCCGAACCTCTCCATCATCAACCTCACCTACGACGTCGTCCCCGCAAAGTGCGTGCGGTCGATCATTTGCGAAGCCGGCGAAATCGCGCCGGCGGACGTGCCGTGCTACACGCTCGCGCACTGATTTCACGAACAAGCCGACCGTCGGACGACGCGCGCATAGAAGAATAGCCATCGAATTCCATTCCATTCCAATCCAACGTTTCGTTCCGACTCGCGGCCGGCTGAAGGAGATTCAAACCGAATCCAACTGTCGCGCCCGACGTCACTCGCGCGCGCGATGCCGCGACCGTCTGCGCCCGCCGCGCCGCGAATGCGCGACGCACGAAGTTTACGCGACGCGTTCGCGTCCACGAGCGGCTTTCGCGCGCGCGGCGTCGCCACCGCGGACGTTTTCACGGTCGCTCAGGAATGGCTTCGAAATCACAACTACGTCGAATACTTGCGAGCGAGCGCGCTGCTGTCGCCATCGAGCGATCGCATGGATGCCGACGCCACGCCGTTCGACGCCGTGCTCCGCGCGGCGACCGGGGCGGCGCCGAACTTGGTGAACCAAGACGCGCTCGGGGACTGGGCGGAAGAGTTTGCGGTTTGTCACAACGACGTCGAGTTTGATCGGCGATGGAACGATTTAACGAGTGGGAACACCGGCGCGTTGGCTGGACCAGATCGACAAGTCGGTGGACTTCCGGGACACGTGGTGGTGACGACGAGAGATGCGGTTTGGGGGAAGTCTAACGTCGGCGCGCTCGCGTTGAGTGGATCGGAGGAGGAAAAACGCGAAGCGGTAAAGTTTTTGTTGAGGATGCGCGAGGCGGCGATGACGTACGCGCGATCGAGAGGATGGACGACGTTGGGATTGTATTTTAGATTCTTTGGATGCGAGCCAGTTGGGGAAGAAGAGCGAGGGATCATACGTTTGCACGTGGTGAATCTCGCGCGCGCAGGGCCGCGATTGAGAAGAACGGCGAAGGTGAATTTACCCATCGATGACGTGATCGAAGCGCTCGGTGGCGCTCGTGCGTCACGGCGTGGTGCCGTGTTGATCGTTTCACCTACGCTTAGTACGACTTCAATAACTCCTTTACGACGAGCGGTTGAGGAGGACTCGCATCGTAGTGACGACGACGAGATTGAAGTCGTCATTAAACGAGTCGTCGCCGCCGCCGCCGCCGCACCACCGATCGAAATCCAGATTCCCAACAAATTGAGACAACAGTATGAAAACGTATCGTCAAACAAATCTAAAATTCGAATGGCAGTTCGAGATGCGAGCGAGGAATCTGGGTTCAAGAGTCTCGACGACGCTCAAGATGAATTTTTCCGAGACGTCTCATGGCTGTCGAAGTACAAGTCACTCAGCTCACCCGCCCGTGTCCAGCTCGCCCTTAGCGAAATTCAACTTAGCAATTAAGATAGTCGCGACGAAGCTATAGTTTTGTTTACGATGATACCGGTAGAACCTTGTATTAAAGATTGGACGTTTTTTTAGTGGACCAACACGTTCTATGCACAGTAGCAGGATCAACACGTTCCTATGTAGGATCAACACGGCGCATCTAAATAGTATACAACATGCGCGTAAGAGTGTTCAAACGTTTCACGCGACGACAAGAGACCGAACGCCAAAGCACAGAGCGACGCTCGCGAGAGTAGTCCAGACGTAAACGAAGAACTTTCGGATTTCGGTGAAAGCTCCTTCTCGCTTCCATAAAGATTTTGCCAACAGCGGAGGCAAAATACCCCACAAAATGATGACGACCACAGCTCCAGAGAATTTGAGCGCGGAAAAGTACACGTCGGGGCCTTTACAGGCGAAAAGTAGCGAGGGAAGCAGGGTAAGCGCAATCACGGACTTTGAATGACTCACCGTCTTTTTCTTCAAGGCGTCGGCGCAAAACCGACTCAACGCCAAGTAGCCCCCGATGAGCGTTGAGATCGACGCCGCGATCGCGACAGAAGCGGTCGCTCCACCCAAAATACCGCCACTTTCCAACATTGCTTGCGCTAAGTCCGCGGTTCCAGCCCAAGCGCCACTCTGAGCGAGCGAAACGACGAGCCAACAAGTGTACATTGCGAGGGGGACCGAGGTGCCGAGCAAAATCACGCGCCTGATACGTTCTCTGTCACCTCTGAGCATGTCAACTAACGTCGGCAAGCACTCTCCATACGTGTATAGTTGTACCAAACCGGGGAGTGCCGGCACTGCCGCGGCGAAGTTCATGAAAGTGAGCTTGCTAGGCGTCAAATTCGTCACTCCAAAGACGCAAATCGCCGCAAACGACATAAAAATACCAACGGTCGCATACGCGTTCACCTTGGCCGCTTTGTTTGAAAACGACACGTATCCAACAATCGCCGCGGTCACGGCCGCACCGAAAACGTGCGACACCGCGCCACCGCTAAAAAAACTCGCCAACGACCCGCACTTTGCGAGCTGACTCACCAGGGTGCAGTTCATCATCACAAAGAACGACACCGCGACGATGCTACCCCAACTCTTTCCGAGATAATCCGATGTTACGCTCAACAAACTTACCGCTCGACCGTTCGACCGCGCCCACGTGTGCATGAGCGTCTCGGACACCAACAGTCCGCTCGCCGCGAGCACCGCCCACGCGCCGCACGATATCAAAACCGCCGGCACGAACCCCGCGGGCGCGGCAAAGTACGGCATCGCCAAGAATCCACCCCCGACGGTCGTTCCGACGACTAGCATGATGGCTTCGAAGTCGCTCGCGCGTTCTGCGTGCAATTCCAACGGACACGACTCCGCCTCGTCGGTGGAGCCCCGCGCGAAGCGCGTCGCCCCGTCCCCCCAGGCCATGTCTTCGTAATACTGCTCATCCAGCCCGCTCGATCGCTCCGCCGCGCGCGAGCGCGTGCCCCACGCGTTCGTTCGCACCGCGCGCCTTCGCGTCGACGCGTCGGCGCGCGCGCGTCCGTTCACCGCGGCGAGGGCTCGTTGCGATAACGCTATCATCGCGATTCACGCAATAATTCCGCGCCGACGCGAGAGATGCGCGATCGCGCGGCGCGCCCGCGCGCGACGATCGTCTCTTCGAGCTCGCGCGCGCCGCGTCGCGCGCGAGACGCGTCGAGTTGTGCGGCGCGCGGTGAGCGCTCGGGGCGGTTGAGTCGCCTCGTCAGCGGAGCGCGCGACTCGGCGACGGAACGAGACGACGACGCGAACGATCTAGGAGTTTGGTTTCGTTCGCACGCTATCGAACGAAGCTACGTGGACGCGCGCGCTACCTGCGCCTGACCTCGGTGTTCCATCTGTGCTGCGCGGCGGAGGTGGACGCGGTGAACGCCTGGCCGCCCGAGTCTAAGCGCCGAAGCGCCCCGCACGCCTCGCACTTCTCCACCGCCTTCGGATTGAGCTGCTTCCCAGCGCACTTATAGCTCTGACACGGCCACCAACCGTGCTTTTTCTTGTCTTCTTGCTCGGCCTTCTCCTCCGGCGGCGTCGCGTGCACCGTGCCCTTGGTGTGACTCTGCGAGGCGACGTACGCGCGATACTGTTCGAGCGTCATCGCCGCCGACGTCGGCGGCGGTGGCAGCGGTTCCTTCGGCGCGGTGATTTGTGCCTCTGTGTCGTGCGGTGCCATCGCGGTCGACGCCGCTTCCATCGGCGCGTTCGCGCGCGTCGCCGTCCCGGCCGCCGCCTCGTCGTCCCGTCGCCGCGCTCGCCCATCCTCGCGCTCGCGCTCGCTCATGCTCGACCTCGACCTCGACCTCGACCGTCGTCGACGTCGTTTATCTCTCTTTTCCTTCTTCTCCTTTTTTCGCCGTCGCTCTTTTCGCCGTCGTCGTCGCTCGCGCGAGCTCGAGCTCGAGCTCGAGCTCCGACTTCGACTTCGCCGTCGCCGTCTCGCGCCGCTTCGACTTCGCGACGCGCTTCGACTTCGCGACCGTCCGTCGCGACTTCGTCGTCGTCGTCGCGCGCCGTCGCGTCGCGCGTCGCGCGCGTCGTCGTCGTCGTCGTCGTCGTCGTCGTCGCGTCGTCGTCCCATCGCTTTTCGCCTCCCGGTGTGACGTCACACGCACGCGCGCGATCGCGCGCGACGACCGCGCGCTCGGACGACGCGCGCGATGTCTCATTCTATCGCTTCGACGCGCGCGCGCGCCGTCGTCGCGTCGCGCGCCGCCGCGCGACGCGCGAATGCGCGAATTCGGATAACGACGCCGCCGCCGACGCGTCGCGCGGACGTCGCGCGCGGAGGCGTGCGCGCGCGCGCGGCGAAGCGAGGCCGCGGCGGTGGAGCGCCGACGGCGGAGGCGATGTACGTCGACATCGATCTCGTGAACGTCGGCCTGGAGGGGGAGATGTGGAAGCTGGACCAAGTCGCGGAGGCGATTCGCCGAGGCGAGGTCGGCGCGATCCCGACGGACACGAAGTACGCCTTCGTCGCCGATCTCACGAACGCGGATGCGGTGCAGAAGTTGTATGATATCAAAGACGCCGGGCTGAACAAACCGCTGAGCATACTGTGCCGAGGATTCGCAGATATAGACGCGTACACCACCGGGTTTCCTAACAACCCGAAACCCGGCGCGACGTTGCCGTTCAAGTTGGCGAAACAGTGCCTGCCGGGGCCGTATACGTTTATCTTACCCGCGTCGAAGGAGTTGCCGAAGGTGTGTCTGGTGGATAAATCGACGAAGGATAAGGCGAGGCAGTGCAAGAGTAGGAAGACGGTGGGCGTGCGCATTCCCGCGTGCGAGGTCACGCGAGCGCTGCTCGATCTCCTCGACGCGCCGTTGATGTGCTCGACCGTGCCCGAGTGCGACGACGAACCGGCGGTGATTCATGACACGTACTTACCGCGAGGTCTGGGGTTTATCGTGGACATCGGTGAGCGTCAAATGGCGGCGGCGTCTACGGTGGTGGATTTGTCCGCGGGCGAGCCGCGCGTGTTGCGCCGCGGCGCGGGCGATCCCGATCTCTGGGCCAGCGGTGACGACGCGAGCGAAAGCGTCGAAAACGATCCCGACGCCGCGTGGGGTTTCGCGTAGACGCGCCTGCCGCTGTATATTTGATTGATTCGCGACGACGTTGTAACAAGAGTGACATTTTTCCTTCCAACCGACTTCACAAGTCGCGCGCATGTTCGCCGTCCTCGCCCCGAGCGACGCCGAGGACGACGCCGAGGACGACGACGCGATACGCGTCGATCGCGGTCACCCTTCCCGGGCCTCGAGCGACGACGACGACGACGCGTCTACGTCTTCCTCTTCGTCAGGCGCGGACCAAGACGGAGAACCATCGGCGACGCTCACGTGGCGCTGGAGCACCGGACGCGCAGATGACGACGACGGAAGATGGCGAACAAATCATTCGTCGTCGACGCGAAGCGCGAGCGCGCGCGCGCGCGCGCTGATGCCGGGGGAGAAGAAGATGTTGAAGAAATTGCACGTGGCGGCGACGCGCGCGACGCGAGCGCGACGGGACGGGTTCGACGCCAACGATGCGAGGCGAGAGATGGAGCGCGTCGTTCGCGAGGGTAAATCATTGACGATCGTGTGTAGTAAACGCGCGTGCGTGGCGAGAGGTCAAGGGAGAGTGATACGCGCGTTGGCGGCGGCGCTCGGGACGACGTTCCGACCGACGCGAGCGGGCAAACGCGCGGCTTTTGTCATCGAACGCGTCGATGGGACGAGCGATGTTCCGCCGGTGGTGAGCGAGGAGCTTTTGAAATCGCTATGTGCGGAGCCGATGACGCGAGACGAGTATTTGATGAGCGACGAACGCAGAGCGCGTTTAGAGAAGCGCGCGGAAGCGTCGCGCAGAGCGAACAAAGGCAAAAAGAAGAAAGATCGCGGGCGACGATGGAACCGTAAAAGTGACGAGGAAGACACAACGCGCGATATCGTAGAATTTACTCGCGCGACGGAGGACGAGGCGACGTTCGATGAGGACGCCGCGAGGCGCGCGCCGTCGCCTTTATCGGGAGCGTTCGCCGCGTTCGAGGCGCACACGCGCGGCATCGGCAGTCGCTTGCTCACCGCGATGGGGTTCACGCGAGGTTCGGGTTTAGGTCGAGATAATCAAGGCATCGCCGAGGCACCGCGCGCGGAGTCGAGAGCGAAGCGCGCCGGTCTCGGCGCCGAGTGAGAGCGAAGCGCGCCGGGTCTCGGCGCCGGCGCGCCGCGGTTAAAAGTAATGTAAATAATAGTCTTGTACATCGCACAGCTCGTCCGCGCGCGCGAACGCTGTTTTAGGCCTATTCGCCCTACCCTATCATCTCTCTCGCTCACACCGTGAACGATTCCCCACACCCGCACTGCGCCTTGCTGTTTGGATTCTCAAACACGAATTCGCTCCTCAATCGATCGCTCACGTAATCCATCTTCGTCCCGATGATGCTCATCAGCGCGTTCGGCTCGACGATTATTTTCACCCCATCCTCCGTCGTCACGAGTTCATCAAACTTCTTCCGTTCGCTCTCGTCCGCGTAATTCATCGTGTACGTCATCCCGTTGCACCCCCGCGTCTTCACCCCAATCTTCAAGTACTCCTTCTGCCTCGCGTCCAACAGCGCCTTGATCCTTCGCGACGCCTCGGGCGTGACCTCCATCGCCTGTCGCTTCCCCTTCCTCGCCTCGACCGCCGTCGTCGCCGTCGTCGCCGTCGCCGTCGTCGTCGTCGTCGACGTGCCCTCGCGCGTCGCGCGCGCCGTTCGCGCCGCGTCCGCCGCGCACATCCCGCGCGTCCCGCGCGCGCGCGCCGCCGTCGACGCCGACGCGATCGCGCGCTCGATCGCGCGTCGCATCGCGTCGACGGTGGCGCGTCGCCGAGTGCGCGCGCGCGACGTCGACGCGCGCGCGGGGGCGCCTCGTGTCCGTGTGTGATTCCACGCGCGCTCGTATCATAAATCACCACACCGCGCGCGATGGGCGCGGAATACGAGCGATGGATCGCGTTCGAATATTCGGACACACGGGTATGTACAAACAGTCATACTTTGCGCCAGGGGACCGAACGCCCCCGCGCGCCCGCGCGCGCGCGTCACTGCGTCGCGCGATGGCGCTCACGGACGCGACGAACGCCGCGTCCGCGCCGACGAGCGCGGTGAAGATGAATCACCTGCGCGCGAGGTGCGCGACGCGACCGACATCGCGCCGCGCCGACGCGACGCGCCGCGACGCCGCGACGACGCGACGCGACGCGAACGCCGACTGACGACGGTTTGCCTTCGCGATTCGATTCGTCGCGCGCGCAGGATGGAAAACTTGCGTCGACAGAGCCTGAGCGACGGACCGCTGAGCGCGCGGAAGGCGACGAATCCGTCGAGCGTCAGGCGCGCGTCGCGGAGCGGGCGACCGTCGATCGGTGCGCGATGCGATGCGATGCGATGCGACGCGACCGAGGCGATAAACGGCCGTTGGGGGAACGATGGGAAAGGATTCGGATTCGAGCGCCGCGCGCGCGCGCGTCGCGAGTGGACGCGTCGAGACGTCGGGCGACGAAGACGATGAAATGGTTCGATCGTCCAGGACGCGCGCGCGGGACGGGCGACCGTGGGGTGGTGGTGGGAGGGATCGACGAATGCGCGCGCGCGAGAGGCGGGACACTGACGACGGCGGTTTTAAACGCGCGAACGAACGCAGGCGGGAACGATGATACGATTCTGTTCAACGATGGGATGAAGTCGCAGGTGCAAGCGGTGGCGAGGAAGATTTACGATGAGTCTCCGGCGATGGAAAACGCGACGAGGTGCCTGTCGTGGCGACCGACGGTGAAGAAGAAGGCGGACCCGGAGGGCTTCGTGGCGGAGCTCACGATGCACATTAAGAGTCAAAAGGAGACGCTCAAGCAGTTGCTGCAGCACAAGGATGAGATGACGGCGGAGTGTCAAGAAATCGAGCGTTCGTATAAGGCGGCCGTGGAAGAGGCTGCGGTGAACGGGAACGGGCAAACGGTTACCGTGCCGGCGACGGCGGCGGAGATGGCCGACTTGAAAGCGGAACGCGAACGGTTGGCCAAGCAAAAGGAGGATCACATGGCGCACTTGAACAAGGTTCAGGAGGCCGAGGAAGAACTTCAGCGCAAAATCGACGCCTTGAACGAGGAACGATCGAAGATTCGCGAAGAAGAGCACGCACGAGTCATGACTGCGCTCTCAAAGAAGATTGCCGACGCCGAGGCGCGCGTCCAAGCGGCCAACGACGCCGAGGCTTCGCTCGCGAGTGAGCAAGAGAAGATGATGCAGCTTCGACAAATGGAGAACGTCAGTGCGGCTCAAGCCGGTGCGGCGGCGGCGGAAGCAAAGGTTGAAGCCGATCAAGCGAAGGAGCAGACGCAGATTGCTCAGCAAGAGCTCGCGGCGGCCAAGGCGTTGCTCGAAAACGCCACGGCGCAGCACGCCGACTTTCAGAGCTCGTACAAAGAGGAGAAGGCGCAGTGGGAAGCCGAGCTCGCGAAGTTGAAGCATTCTGAAGATTCTCTCAAGAACGAACTCTCGGCGCAATTATCCAAGCTCGAGGGCGTCACGGCGCAGTACAACCAGCTCGCGTCTGAGGCGGCGACGCAGAACGAACGCGCTCAAGCGGACATCGAAAAGATTGTCACCGCGATGACTGCTGAAAAGGAGAAGGCTCTCAGTGATCTCGAAGACACTCTCTCACGCGAAAAAAGTGAGGAAGTCAACAACCTCGAACGTGACTTCCGCGCGCGCCTCGAGCAAGAGATGAACACGTTCAAGTCTGAAAGCAAGGAGGATATGCAGCAACGCATTGTGCACCTCAACTCTCTCTTGGCTGAGCAAAAGACCAACAACGAGATGACTCTCGCCGCGTTCAAGTCAGAAGCGAGCGCCAAGGAAGCTCACGTGAAGGCTGAGTTCCAAGCTGCCCTCAAGGATGCCGAGCACAGAGCCGAGCTCGCCGCTGCAAAGGCTTCGAGCGCGCTTGAAAGTCTTCACTCGACGCTCGAGCAAGTCAAGCAGTCTGCGCAAGAAGAGTTGACCCGTGTTAAGCAAGAGGCTCAACGCGCGCTCGCCGAACAAGCGAAGAAAATGCAAGAGGCACACGCGTTGGACAAGGCCAAAGCGCTCGAGGCGCAGCAGCAAGAACTCCAGTCCAAGCTTCTCAGCGAGCGCGACTCCGCGCTCACGGGCTCTCACGACGCACACGAAGCCGCGATGTCCGAGCTCGAGATCCGAGTTCGCCAAGAGTGCGCTGAAAACTTTTCGAATGAACTCAAACATGAAAAGGAGCGCACGATCGCGCAGCTCGAACAAGCCAAGTCCGAGCTCTTCGCGAGCAAGGAGGAGGCGCTTCAAGCGCAACGAGTAGAATTGACGCAGCAAGCGGCTGCCGAGCGCGAAGCTGCGATCCAGGCTCTCAAGGAAGCTCACGAGGAGACAATGACTGAACTCTCAAATAACTTGAAGGCTGAACTCGAGCAAGCACGTTCGGTTGCGTTTACTGGCGGCAAGTCGTCGCGTAGTGACGCGGAGATCAAGGCGCAGATGGAAGCCGAGAAGCAAAGCGCACTTGTCATGGCGAGCGAGAAGCACGCGGAGGTGATGTCGCGCAAGATTCAAGAGCTCACGGAAAAGCTTGCGACTGATAAACACAACGCCGTTTCCGCGCTGGAGCGCGAAAAGTACGAGTTGATCAGAAAGCACGAAGCTGAAAAGGCGTCCATGCTCGCTGAGCTCAAGGCGTCTCTGCAGAACAACGCATCAGAACAATTCGAAGCCATCAAGGCCCGCGCTCTCGAAGAACAACGTCAGAAGCTTACGATCGAGAAGCAAGTCGCGCTGGATAATCTCAAAGCTGAGCTTAATGCTGTCAAGGAAGTCGCCGTTGCGCAAGCAAAGGCGGAAGCTGCGGCGGCGGGTAGCATCGACTCGAGCAAGTCTTACAAGTCTGCGATTGAGAACCTTCGAGACACGCTCGAAAACGAAAAACAAGAGGCATTGGCGCTGCAAGCCGCCAAACTGTGCAACGCAGCCGCTGCGGAGAAAGAGCACGCGATGACTGAACTCCGATCGCAGCTTCAAGCCGCAGCGTCGCGCGAGAAGCAAGAGCTCATTACAGAACTTCAAACCTTTGGTGGATCTGCTCGAACGAAGGAAACAGTTGAATTGGAACAAAAAGCACAACGTGTGCTCATGGAAGCCAATGAACGCGAGTCAAAGTTGCACGCAGAAATCACGAGGCTCAGACTCGAGAAGGAGGAGGCGCGTCGCCAGGCGACAAGCACGAACTTGGCTCCGATGCCTGCCAAGGCCGATGGCGTCTCTGTCGATCGTATGAAGGTCACGATCGCGAATTTGGAGGCCAAGGTGCGTAGTCTCGAACGCAATGGCGGTAAGCAAGGCGAAGCCACGAAGATGCAAGCGGAGATGGAGCAATTACGCAAGGAGGCCACCTTGGCGACCCGACGCGCGCAGCAAGTCAAGGACGAGCACGTCGCGTCTTTCGATCGCGTGAGAGAGCTCGAGTCTCAACTCCTGCAGGCGGACGAAATGCGACGCGAAATGCACAACATGATCCAGGAATTGCGTGGAAACGTTCGTGTTATCGCTCGAGTTCGTCCCTTGTTGCCAGGTGAAGATAGCGTCGTCGACGTCCCGGATGTCGACAAGCAGACTCTCGCCGTGTCCATTCCGGAGCTTGACCCGAGATTGTTCAACTTTGATCGCGTGTTCAACGGTCATTCAAGCCAAGATGAAGTGTTCGAGGAAGTTTCCGAGCTCGTTCAATCCGCTCTCGATGGTTACAAGGTGTGCTTGTTTTCGTACGGTCAAACTGGCGCCGGTAAGACGTACACAATGTTGGGTCAAGGTGAGGGCGAGCGTCGCGGTATCGTTCCCAGAGCGGTCGCCAAGGTGCTTGAACAAGCCGAGGCTCTTCGATCAAAGGGCTACGAATACACCATGGAGGCGAGTTACGTGGAGATTTACAACGAGCAGATTCGCGATTTGCTGTGCCCGGGCTCCACGCACAGCGAACGTCACAGCGTGGTCAACGCTCCAGAGGGTGGATGCCCTACGGTGACCGGTGTCGTGCGCGAAGAGGTAACATCTGTGTACGAAGCGACTAGCTTAGTGCGCCGTGCCATGAAGGCGCGGGAAGTGGCGGAAACGGAGATGAACGCAAACTCGTCCCGCTCGCACACGTTGTTCCTGTTGTACATCACCGGCGTGCACCAAGCGACGGGTCAAACCCTCACGGGTTGCCTCAACCTTGTTGACTTAGCCGGTTCTGAGCGAACAAAGAGGAGTGGAGCTCGTGGGCAGCGAATGACAGAAGCCTGCGCCATCAACAAGAGCTTGTCCTGTTTGGGAGACGTGTTCGCCGCCGTCGGGAGGGGCGACAAGCACATTCCCTACCGCAATAGTAAGCTTACGTACCTGCTTGCGCCCTGCTTAGGGGGCGAAGGCAAGACATTGATGGTAGTGAACATAGCTCCAGACTTGGACAGCGCCGAGGAGTCGATGTGCTCGCTCAGGTTTGCGTCCACCGTGAACCAAGTGGAATTAGGAAACGGCAAAAAAGCCAAGCGCAACATCGCGCATAACTTTGCTCACTTGACCAACGGAGGCGCGGAGGCTCCCGCGCCGGCTGGGGCGAACACTAGATCGCGGCGGGTATCAGCGAACGCACTCGCGAGCAGAGATAACTCTATGTACGACAGGCGATCGTCCGCCGGCGCCAAGCGCGCCAATCCTTTTGCGCAAAACGAGCGCGCTCCCAAGACGAGACGCAAAGCTTGGGAGTAAACAAAACAATCGCCTTGTAATCAATATCACTCACTCTCTGAAAAAACTGAGCGAACATCGCAAACGTTATACAGATCATGACTACAAATACTACGAATGACGTCGCTAAAAGCTTTCTCGTTCGACGCTCTCGATGAGTTCCAGTAAGTCCACCGAGTATTCTCGTCGTGGCGCCTCGGACGCGACTGGCGACAACGTCAACGTCCCTCTCGGCGTCGGCACGTCGAAATCATCACTCTTCGACCAAGAAGCACCCGTCGCAATTCTCCCCATTCCCATCCTCTCCTCGTCCCCGCGCGTCGACTGAAGCCGCTCTCGCAACCGAGCCACCGTCGCCGCGAGCGCCGCCGCGCGTTCCTTTGCCGCCGCCAACTCCTCCTTCAGCGCCCTCGCCGTCTCCACCGCCACATCACGTTCGATCTCCATCGTGCTTCTGAGTTCTCGCTCGCGCTCGAGCGCCGTCACCGCCGCGTCTCGCTCCCGCTCCGCGCGTCCCGCCCCCTCGTGCGCGTCCACGCACTTTTGAATCAGCGCCGCCAATCGCTTCTTCTCGCTCGGCCCGAGCTCGGCGAACGTTCCATCGCACCGCGCGCGTCCCGCGTCGTCGTCCGTCGCGCTCTCGCGCGCGGGCGGCGGCGTCAGCGGCGTCGTCGCCGCGGCGCGCAGCACGTCCGACCCACCGAACGTCGCCGTCGTCGCCTTTTCGTCCTCGCGCGCGCGCGCGCGCGCGCTCGCGCGCATCACCGCTCACCGCTCGCCGCTCGCCGCGCGCGTCGTCGTCGCGCGCGCGCGTCGCGCGCGCGCGTCGCTCTGTCGCGCCGGCGTCGCGCCGGGTTCGATGTCGCGAACGCGCGCGCTCGCGCGTCCGCGCGCGCGACAGAGCGACGCGCGACCTCGACGCGCGACGGCGGCGACGCGGCGATGACGACGCCCGCCTCGCTCGCGAGCTCGAGCTCGATCGCGCGCGCGGCGAGCCTGCGCCGCGCGACGCGTCGCGGTGGTGACGGCGCGCGGGACGCCGCCGACGCGCGACGCCGCCGACGCGCGCTCGGCCGCGACGCGCGCGCGACGGCGGCGAGGGATCGCGTGAACGGAGGCGGCGTGAACGAGTCCGTGGATTACGAAGACCTGAGCGATCGCTTGAAGCTGGATAACGTGCGGCAGAGCTTGATTCGGCAGGAGGATTCCATCATCTTCGCGCTCATCGAACGCGCGCAGTATAAGCTGAATTCCGCGATATATGCGAAAAATGCGGTGCCAGTGCCGTGCTTCGCGCCGAACGGTGATCGAGCGTCGATGCTGGAGTTCATGCTTCGAGAGGTGGAGCAGAGTCACGGGAAGATTCGAAGGTATACGTCGCCGGATGAGCACGCGTTTTATCCAGAGGCGCAGCCGCCGTTGGTGATTCCGCCGATCGCGTTTAAGGACGTTTTGCACCCGTGCGCGGAGTCGATTAACATTAATGATCGCATCATGGAAATGTACGTCGATAATCTTTTGCCGGAGATGTGCGAGGGCGGGGATGATAACAATTACGGGAGCGCGAGTCTGTGCGACTTGTCGTGCTTGCAAACGATTTCCAGGCGAATTCATTACGGCAAGTACGTCGCTGAGTCCAAGTTTTTGGCGCAGCCGGAAGAATACACGGAGTTGATCAAAGCGCAAGACGCCGACGGTTTGATGGCACTTCTCACGAACCAAGCCGTGGAGGACCGGGTCGTTCGACGGGTGGCAAACAAGGCGGCGGTGTACGGTTCGGATATCAGCGAAGACATTCCCGATACTTTGGCCTTACCCGTCGGTTCTGAATCGTTAAAATTGGCCCCGGAAAAAGTGGGCGAGTTATACTACCGCTGGATCATGCCCATGACGAAGGATGTTCAAGTGAAGTACCTGTTACGTCGCCTCGACTAAAAAGAGCGACGCGAACAAGCGCCGCGCACGTCACCTCTCCTCCATCAACCTAGCCGCCCTGCGAATATTTACGTAATAAAAAGTACACACATGTCGCTTTAAATTCTATGATTGCTACGTAACTACGCGAAGTGAATACCCTTGGAGTTGAATACGGCGAGCAGACGCAAAAAATCGTCTTGACTCATCTTGCTCGAGCGCATCTCCCCGAATCCATCCGTGGCGAGCACGTCCTCGATGAGCTGCTTGACGACTTCCGACGACGTCCCCGTGGCTTCTTCATCTTCATCATCGACGTCCATCATCGAATCAGCCTTCGCTTTCGCTTTCGCTTTGTTCACTTTCTTGTCCGGCACGACTTGCAACGCCTTGTACGTGCGAAAGTTATTCGTCAGCAGTTCCAGCACGTTTTTCGTCCTGAAAATGCCTCCAAGAGTTTTGTTTTTACGCCCGAAACAGAACCGCACCAGGCCGTCCCACTCCTTAAAATTCACCGGAATCTGCGGATGCCTCGGTTCGATTCTCACGACGGACGAGTCCACCTTTGGCGGCGGCCGGAAGTTATTCTTGCCGACTTTTAAAATGTGCTGCGTCCGCGCCAAGAGCTGCGTGTTGACGCTCAACCGACAATACAGCGCGTCTCCCGGGGGCGCGACCAAGCGCATCGCGAACTCCCTCTGAAACATCAGCGTCGCGCTTCGAAACATCGGTCTGTGCGCCAAGAGTTTAAAAATCAAAGGCGAAGAAATTTGATACGGCACGTTCGCCACGCACACGTCGAAGTACGGCAAATCCACCTTTAAGAAATCTCCCTGAATGATCTCCAGCCTCGAGTTCTGCGCCGGATCGCTCTGCACGCGTCGTCGCAGCTCCAACACCATGCGCGGATCGAACTCCACCGCGATCACCTTCTTGCACGCGTCCAACAGCTTCGTCGTCAGGTTCCCCGTCCCCGGCCCAATCTCCAGCACCACGTCCGTGCTCTTCACCCCCGCCTTGTCCACGATCGCGTTCACGATGGCTGGATTCTTCAGGATGTGCTGCCCGAACGACTTCAGGAACTGTATTCCCTGGTACGCCGACCGATCCTCCGCGCCGCCGTGGCTCTTCTTCCGCACCGCGCCTCCCGCGACGCGCAGGCCCGCGCCGCCGCCGCCGCCGTCGCGCGCCGTCCCGCGCATGTCTTCGCGCGTCGCGCGCGCGAGCGCGCGCGCGCGGTGCGCCGCGAGCGCCGTTCGCGCGACCGCGCGCGTGGCGTCGACGTTCGCGCGCGCGCGCGTGCGACGCCGCGACGCTCGCGCGCGCGGTCGGCGGTCGCGGTCGCGGTCGCGCGAACGGCGCGCGCGTCGATCGATCGATCGCGTCGTCGACGCTCGAACCTCACCGCGTCGATCGCGCGCGCGCGTCGACGCTCGCGTCGAGGTTCGCGCGCTCGAGCGTCGATCGATCGATCGATCGCGACGGTTCGCAGCCAGAGCTGGCACCGCGCGCGCGACGGCGCGACGCGACGCGAGACGACGACGCGCGACGCGCGACGGACGCGCGCGACGCGCGACGCGAATCGAAAACGCGTCGACCGATCGCGGCGCGGCGAGGGCGCGACGACGCGCGACGACGACGCGCGAGGCGACGGTTCGAACGCGCGAGGCGAGCATCGATCGACGTCACGCGGGCGACGGCGGCGACGGACATCTTTCGCGATGGACGGGACGACGCGCGCGTGCGAGGACTCGGAGACGCGCGGCGGTGGGCGGGCGAGCGAGGCGGCGGCGGCGGTGGGCGCGGGAGGGCGCGATGGCGGCGCGAGCGAGGCGCGGACGGCGGCGAAGGCGGATGGGCGGGACGGCGCGGGCGCGAGCGCGAGCGCGGCGTACAGTCGGAAGGATAAATCGCTCGGCGTGCTGTGCGAGAACTTTTTGGCGCTGTATGGGAACGGGGAGGTGGAGAGCGTGAGTCTGGACGAGGCGACGGAGAAGCTCGGGGTGGCGCGACGGAGGATTTACGACATCGTGAACGTGTTGGAGAGCATCGACGTGATGGCGCGCAAGGCGAAGAATCAATATTCGTGGCACGGCGTGCGACGGTTGCCGGAGAGTTTGAAGCGCTTGAAACAGGCGGGGTTGAAAGAATTCGGGGCGAACTTTGAAATTAGCGGCGCGAATGGAAGCGAGGAGAATAGTAACGACGACAGCGCGGCGTCGCGCGAAGGTGAAGAAGAAAAGGACGTCGGCGGCGACGAACATAACCAACAAAATATTGATTCCGATCGAAGCTCGCCTACGACGACGACGACGGCGACGACGACGACCGCGGTGCTACACTTTGATTCACGTAACGATTCTGTGCGTAACAAGGCCCCGTTCGCGGGGCAGGAAAGATTCGCGGGGCCGTGCGCGCAAGGCGACGACGGCCGCCGCGAGAAGAGTCTGGTATTGTTGTCGCAAAAGTTTGTTCAGCTATTCCTGGCGTCGTCGCTGAACGTCGTGAGTTTGGACACAGCGGCGCGACTTCTTCTAGATGACGCACACGACGACGCAAAGTTGAAGACTAAGATTCGTCGCCTGTACGACATCGCCAACATCTTGTGCTCTTTGCATTTGATTCGAAAAGTGCACCTTGCTGATTCGAGGAAGCCGGCGTTTCTTTGGCTGAGCCGAGAAAACTCTACCGCGGACCTCATCGCGCAAGGTAAAGGCTTGCAATGGTTTAGTAAACTCGATGAAGATGGCAAGCCGCTCCCGATGGCTTCGTCGAAGTTTGGGCCGGCCATGCGTCCGCAAACAACCTCGACGACGAAGAATCCGACGACGAATCAGCGCAAGCGAGCGGCGAACAAGGATTCGAACAGTGCCGAGGCCAAGCGCCCGCGCGGACGACCTAGATTGCCCGGTGGCAACGCACAAATGTCGCTGACTCCAGACAACGTGGCACAGCTCAATCATTTATTCGCGTTCACCACCGCCCAGCTCGCGGCGCGATATCCCTTGGATGTGAACGCCGACTTGAACAGTGTCATCGCGCAGAGAACGATAGGCAACACCAATTTCCTTCATCGTCTCGCGCAAGCGTCGATGGCGCAAGCACAAGCAGCACACCACTTGATGAGCTCATCTCCCGCGCAACCGCCACAGTATGAAACGTCCAAGCTGCCAACGTTAGAAGGAGCCGGCGGCGATTTGTCGCCGCCGACGTTGCCACCTTTTAGCACCATAATGCCAGCGTGGGGCATGTCGGGTATGTCCTACCAGAATAATCAAATGCACGATATGATGCGACTGTACGAAAATTCAATGAATGCTTGGCAAAATGGCAACACGCAGCAGCAAAATGTGCGAGAATGACTTGAATTGTAAAGTTGAAAACAAAGTTGTAAGCAACACGCGAGCGCGACAGCCTACTCTTTTTCGTTTTCATCCGTCTTCTTCGTTCTCATGACTTCTTCCTCTCGACGCTTCTTTGACGCCTCGAAATGCGGCTTTCCCTGACCTATCGCGTACGCGCATCCGAGTAACCCCCCAGCACCGATCGCCATGATCACCGCGGTTTCACCGGAGACGGCGTCCAAGGCAAGCCACTTCTTCGTCGACGAGCTCATCGCGCGTTTTCTGTGCTCAGTTCCGATTCGATTCATTCGCGCGGCGAAGGATCCCGTACCAATTCTGATCCAGTGCATGATGAAGTTTATCGGGGCGTGCATTCAACGACGGCGCGTGGTGCGTCGAGAAGTGAAGTCTCTCGTTCTCTCGCTGTCGCCGACGCCGACGAGTCCTCGAGAGTTGCCACGCGTATTCTCTACAAGGCGTGAGCGAGGCATAATTAGACGGCGTGTCGTCAATTCTTCGTTCGTATTAAGTCTCTTGTCTACTGTGTTCGCAGAGTCTTCTTGTCTACTGTGTTCGCAGAATTGTGTTCTTGGATGCGATGTCGAACGTTGTCATCGTCGGTCTACTACTATTTTCTCTGCCCCCACTCATTTGTTGGAACCGGCACCTTCAGTCTTCTTCGGTTGCCGTCCATTCTTAGCGCTACCCTTGCGCTCGACCCCCCCCTCTCGTCCCTTCGACTCCTTCTTCCCGTTCGCGCCAACGCCCTTGGCATTGACGACTGAAGCCTTTTTCATCTCAACCACTAAAATCTTGCCGTGAAGCTCGATTGTCGCCTCTAAAGCCGCCTGCGCCGATGCTGGCTCATCGAAGTCGATGAAAGCAAACTTGGTTTCATGCGACAATTTCGGTGCCTTCAGATTGATGCCCTTGGCACCACCGAGGACGACACCAAACTTGCTGAACTCGCGCTCAAGATCCTCCACCGTCGATTCGATGAAGATGTTCTTGATGAAGATACCGCATCCGGGCTTGGTCGCCGCGACCGTTTGCTCCGCCTTATCCGGTGACTTGGAACTCGGCGAGGTAGCGCTCGGCGAGGTCATCGGTGAGATCGTCGCCGCCGTCGCCGCCGTGGGCTTGGCTGTCGCTGCCGTGGGCTTGGCCGCCGCCGCCGCCGCCGCCGCCGAAGCCGCCATCATCGCGTACGTTCTCGGCTTGCTCGGATCCACTTCACCCGCGTCCTCGTCCTCGGTTGACTTGGAGTCACCCTTCGCCTTGTTATCACCACTCTCCTTCTTCGTCGACTTGACCTCCGCCGCCTTAGTCTTCGACTCCCCCTTGACGTCTTGCTGCTTGGCGCTCGTCTTCGCCTCCTTGGGCGCCTTCTCCCCCGAAGTGTCGACCTTGTCCAAGTATCGAACAATGTCGTTCAACACGAAGAAACCGTTTTCCTGAGGCGCAAGCAAGAAAGACTGCACAAAATTGCGCGCAAAATCATCACCTTTTCGTCGCAACGCGCCAGTCACTTGCACCAGCACGCCGCCGCCCAGCGTGTGCGAGGCGTCGATCGATTTCACATCCGCCTGGGTCTCGTCGTACCGCATGCTCACAACCTTGTTGTGAATGTCCCGTTGCGTACGATACGTCGTTGGCGCATCACTCGCCGCACCGTGCTCTCCACTCACGATGAGCGTCGAATCATTCGTGTAAAACCGATACAGCACCGCCGGCGACGTGTGCAAAATCGTGTAAAACTGGTTCACAAACGAATTCCCAACGACTTCCGCCGCGGGCGTCGGCGCACGCGGCGCCATATACGGCACAACTCCCGGCGCAACCATCGCCGACGGATGATACACCATCGCCGGCGGCGAGCCTCGACTCGCCGCCGCCGCCGCCGCGCCTCCGCTCGCCGTCGCCGCCGTCGCCGTCGTCGTCGCCGCCATCCCTTCCCTGTCCCTCCCTCGCGCGCGCGCTCCACGCGCGCGCTTCAGAGGAATTTACTTACGAGTCGGTCTCGATCGCGCGCCCGAGCGCGGCGTTCGTTATCCCGTCGCTCCGCGAGCGAGCTGCGTCGTCGCGAACGCGTCGTCGTCAGTCTCTTCTTCGAATCACGACCCGTCGCGACGCCCAAAAGCCCTGAAAGGATCGATCCTTTCCGCGACGTCGCCGCGTCGCGCGACGCGCGCGTCCCGCCCCGCGCGCGCGATGCGACGCGCGAATATCCCCTCGACGCGCGTCGCGCGATCCGAGCCGCGCATCGCGCGCGCGTCGCTCGCGCGCGTCGCTCGCGCGCGCGGTTCCGTCGCGCGCGCGTCCCGTCGTCGACGGAAACGCGCCGCGCGACGCGCGCGCGACGTCGGCGACGCGCGCGCGCGCGGCGGATCGCGACGAGATTGTTTTTGCGCGTCGCGCGCGCGCGCTCGAGCGCGCGAACGGGCGAGGGCGACGACGTACCGCGACGAAAAGTGTCGTGGCTGCGTTGGACGCGTTTCCGGAACGCCTCACCGATTATTGATGGACGCGCGAAGCGCCTGGCGCGAGAGACTCGAGAGCGACGCGGCGCATCGACGCGGCGAACGATCGATCGCGAACGGGTTCGCGAGAAATACGAAGGATGATTGATGTACAACTGGCGCGAGGCGCGCGCGCGGCGATGGGTCGGGCGTCAGAGCGACGTCGACGTCGGGTCGAACGTCGGGTCGCTCTGCGAATCCGCGGGACGCCGCTCCGCCGCTCGACGCGAGGCGTCGTTATGATTGGTGCGATTGGTGCCGATGCCGACGGTGTTGGCGGCGCGAGGATTGGCGGTGTTGGCACGATTGGCGAGCCGATCGGAGGCGAGTCGCTTGGCGCGAAGGGCGGCGAGCTCGTCGCTCTCGAGTAACCGCTTGCTCGGCACGCGCACGCGCGTCGAGCGCGCGCCCTCTTTCGCCGTCGCGTCCGCGTCGACGCCGTACTCGGGATCGACGGTCGAGACATTCATCGCGACGGCGTTGACTCGCATCGCCGCCCTGGCCTTATTCCGCCCCTCCTGCCGCCGTCGCTCTCGCGACTCTCTCGCCGCCTTTTTCGGCTTGACGGCGCCGCGCGCCGCGCCTGAATCCTCAACCACGTCTCCATCGCTCGCGCGTCGCCCCGTCGTCGTCGTCGCCCCGTTCCCTAGCCCGCGCTCGCTCGCGCGTCGTCTTTGTCGTCGTCGTTCCTTCTCCTCCGCGTCTTCGTCGTCGTCGTCTCCCTCGTCGTCCTCGTCGTCCTCCTCCGTCGCCTCGTCTTCGCTCTGTCCCCGCTCCCTTTCTCGGTCCCGCGCCTCGCCGTCCAGCACCACCACGTCCGCGCGCACGTCCTCCATGCGATCGTTCCTCGCCACGAGCGTCCCTCGCCGTCGCGCGCCGTCGCTCGTCGCCTCCAGCTCGAACGACGCCCACATGTGATGCCCGTCGTCGCACAGCACGTGATGCGCGTGTCGCTCGCGCGCGTCGTGGAACACGACGCACGCCGACACGTCGCGCGCGTAGTCACCGAACGATATCTTCATGCGCGCGCCGACGAGCGCCATCGGGTCGTCGGCGCGGCGACGCGGGGACATTCGCCGATTCGCCGCAGTGTGACGCGCGCGACGATGGGCGCGCGCGCGAGCGCGAACGCGGCGCGCGCGGACGCCGCGACGCTCGTCGAGGCGCTGGCGCTGACGCGTCGGGAACTCGCCGAGGCGTCGGCGGCGAGAGCGACGGACGCGGCGGCGACGACGGCGGCGAGGGAGACGCTGCGGCGCGAGCTCGAGGCGGCGAGAGAGGGGCGCGCGACGGAGGGGGAGCTGGCGGACGCGCGCGCGGCGTTGGACGACGCGCGAGAGGCGGCGCGCGGTGCGACGATCGAGACCGAACGGTTGGCGCGCGAGTGCGAGGAGAAGAGGCGGGAATTGCGAGCGCTGGAGCGGGAGATCGAGCGCGCGGCCGCCGTCGTCAAAGATAATTTGGCGCGGGAGTTGGCGCGAGCGCGAAGCGCGCGCGACGCGCCGAGCAAAGTCGTCGCGGTGGCAGAAAAGACGGCGCAAAAGGCTGAGATCGAGGCCGAGGCGCGACTCGCTTTTGAGCGCGCGGCGGAAGCGCGGTTTCGAGCGGAACTCGAAGCCGAGCGCGCGCGGTACGAATCCAACCTCGACGAGTTGCGATCGAAGCTGGCAAACGCGGCGACGGCAAAAGATGACGCCGAAAGCGAAGCAGCGTCCTTAAGACGTCGATGTGACGCGCTGGACGAGAGGCTGGCGCGTGATCGCATGGCGTTGCTCGACGCGACGTCGGCGCTCGAGACGCGCGGGCAGCTCATCGCGACGCTGCGCCGACGTATAGAATCTTTAGAAGCACGCGAGAGCGAGGCGCGTATGGAGCTGAAGCTTCACGCGAAGAAGGATAGAAAGGTCAAGTTTGACGGCATTCGACAGCATGAATTCGGCGCACCGGTTGCTCGCGTCGAGGCGACGGCGGTGGCGAAATCAAACGTCGAGGCGACGGCGGTGGCGAAATCAAACGTTGACGAGCAGACGCCGCAGTCTTCCAGCACTCGACGCGCGGCTTTACAAGAGATCCGTCGCGAGCTCGCCGATCTTAGCCAGTGACAGTATTGCGTTGTATAGTTTATATAGTTAGGAAAGTGTCATGTGTGGTCTTCATTACACGCGAGCCCGCACCGCCGGCGGAAAGAAACGTTACACCTGAATCGAAAACTCTCTTCTCATCGTCGCGGCGCACCGGAATCGCGCGCGCGGCTTGCTTGCGTGCTGTTCGTCTTCCTCGCACTTATTCTTCGCCCGACACTCTGGACACGAGCGCATCCACTTGTTCCACGAGCTCTTGGCGGCTCTCCTTGAACAACACGTATCGGTACGCGAACCAGGTGGAGTAGCCCAAACCGACGAGTTCCATGATCTTCGGCAACAACGGCACCACGTTGATCGCACCAACAAGCGTGGAGGACAACCACACCACCGCCGTCGCGCCCGCCACGTACGTGATCACCGTCGACTTATTTTCGGTTTCTTCCCACTTGTCCGCGATCGTCGCCAACACGTCGTCCGCGTTAAACTTTTCCGCGCGCGCGATCGTCGTCGATCGAAGCGCGACGGCCGGCTGCGAGCGCACGCACACTTGTCGTCAGTCTCCGCGCCTCGGCTTCGTCGTCGTCGCGCGCTCGATTCATTCAAACGTCATCAAGATGCGCGCGGTTTGTTTTGTTCACTCATGAATAATCCATCCACCGCGAACGTTCGACGACGCGCGCGTTCGTCGCGACGCACCTTGACCGTCATCGCGGACGCGCGTCGCGCGTTCGTCGCGCGTCGCGCGTTCGTCGCGCGGACGTTCGCGCGAACCATCGTGGCCGTGGTCGTGAGCATCATCGCGATCGTCGAACGATTCTTTTTGTGACGCGTCGCGTCGACGCGCGGTCGGTCGGGTCGCGATCGATTTCGAAATCGATCGATCGAACGATCGATCGATCGAAATCGATCGATCGAACGCGATCGATCGATCGATATTTCGATTCGATGATTCGAATGTTCGATTGTTCGAACGTGAGACATTTCGATGACTGCTTTTACAAATCAAACGTCGAGGCGACGGCGGTGGCGAAATCAAACGTCGAGGCGACGGCGGTGGCGAAATCAAACATCGAGGCGACGGCGGTGGCGAAATCAATTTCGCCAACGCCGAGGCGTCTCGTCGAGGCGTCTCGTCGAGGCGTCACAAGTAGAAGAGGATCAACGAGGCGGCCATGATGGCCATGCCGACGAAGACGTACGTGGTGACGTACTCGTCGTGTGGGTCGTACTTGAGCGCGGTAGGGATGAGTTCCTTGACGGAGATGAAAACCATCATCCCCGCGACGAGGCCGAAGAGGGAACCGAACGCGGCGGGGGACATGTCGTTGCCGTTTAAGATGGCGTAGCCGAAGACGGCGCCGATGGGTTCGCTCAAACCGGAGAGAAAAGACCACCAAAATCCTTTCCATTTGCTTCCGGTGGCGTAATAAATGGGCATGGCGACGCAGATACCTTCGGGAACGTTGTGAATCGCGATCGCGATCGCGAGTGCGGCGCCAAGCTTGGGATCGGCCAAGGCGGCGACAAACGTCGCCAAGCCTTCGGGAAAGTTGTGCAAGCCGATGGCGATGGCGGTCATCACTCCCATATTCTTCAGTGTCTTCGCCTCGATCGCCTTGTGATGGACGTCAGTCAAGTCGACGTTACTGATAGTCACGTCGTCCGGCGGCGTCGTGGTGGTGTCTGAGACGCTCGAACTCGACGACGTCGACTCGTCCGTGGCCTTCGACGCCGCGCATACGTGCACCCGAGTCACCCCACTCTCCATCTCAGCGATATCCCGCACGCATCCGTCCAACTCGCCGTGGATGCTCAAAAACGAGTGATCGTGCGTGTGTTTCACCCGTGCACCATGTCTGTCTTTACTCTTCGCGACGTCGAACGCGGCTTTCCCGCCCCCAAAACACCCGCCGTCGTTCGCCTTGTGCACCACGAAATCCAACCCGTACATGAATATCAGCCCACCGAAAAAACACAGCGACGCGTACCGCCATCCGCAATTCCCATCACTACCACAAACTTCCGTGAACGCCTCCACCGATTTCACGCAATAAATCTCCGCGAACGACACGTAAATCATCACCCCGGCGCTCGCCCCGAGCGCGCGCGCGAGCACGCCCGTGTCCGCCCGCGCCGAGCAAAACACGAACGCGCTCCCGATCGCGGTGGACAGCCCGGCCATGATGACCAGGCCGAACGCCAATCCCACGTCCGCGCTCGAGTGCTGTTCGCGTTCGTCGAGCGTCGCGTCGCGTCAGTCGTCCCGTCGCGAGTTGGATAGTTGGATAAGGGCCGCGGCGTTCGCGCGCGTTCGCGTTCGCATCGCGCTCGCGCTCGCGCGCCGAGCGTCGTCGACGCGCGCGACGCGCGCGTTCGCATCGCTCGATCGCGAGCCGTCGCGCACCTCGCCCGCCATCGCGCTCGAGCCGCGCGGTGCCGCGAGACGGGCGCCGGCGGCGAGACTGGTCGAGTACGAGGAATAAACACGGAACAAACGGCGCATCGAGACGCGCGCGCGCGCGCGGCGACGCACCGGCGCGCGCGCGACGGCGCGGCGCGAGATCGATCGCGATGACGCACGCCGTCGTCGACGCCGACGCGACGCTCGAGCGGTGGCGCGCGCGCGTCGTCGATGGGTGTAAAAGATTGCGCGCCTGGCGCGACGCGGCGTCGACGCGCGCGAACGAGACGACGACGACGACGCGACGGGCCGACGGCGGCGATGCGAGCGAGGACGAACGGGACGATGCGCGACGCGCGGGTTCGCGCGACGCGTGGACGCCGGCGATGGATGCGCTGGCGCTGGAGTTGGCGATGTTTGAGCAGAGATTTTTAAAAGACGCGAGCGCGCGCGAGACGGAGGCGTTGACGGTTGGTGACGCGTGCGCGTTGGCGTACGGCGTCGAGCGGGTGCGTAAGGCGGTGAATATGAAGTATGGTGCGAACGGTGCGACGACGATGGGTGACGGCGAACGCGATTGGCGCGAACGGTTTCTGGAGTTGACGCCGAGCGCCGTCGTCGAGGCGGCGACAGAGATGCGACGGTTGTTGACGGTCGTGGAGTTGACGCGATACATCAGCGCGCACGGAGGTGGAGAGGTACCATCGAATGTGTCGACGTCGAAATGGTTCGCCAAGACGAAGGTGAGGCGAGAGGAGTGCCCGTTTTGTAAGAAGGCGTTCGTGGCGCACTACCTGGCGGCGCACATTGCGACCAAGCACACTGGGATTAAGCCCGTGGAGTGTCACTTCAAAGGATGCAGTGAATGTTTCGTGACGACGAAAGATTTGGATCGACACGTGGCACTGGTACACGAGCATAAGCACACGTGTAAGTTGTGTGGGTTGCCGTTTTCGACAAAGCAAGCGAAGGAGAAACACGAAGCGTTTGGGCACGCGGAGGGGAAAAGCGTGGCGTGTCCGGTCGCCGGATGCGGCAAGATGTTCAAACACGCTGACAGTATGCGCGCGCACGTGATGCAGTTTCACGGCGATGATAGCGAAAGACGAATGTACCAGTGCGAGCACCCAGATTGTGATGAGACGTTCCGCACCAAAAGGGAACGCACAAAGCACAGTAAAGAGGTGCACTCGTCAACTTTTCCGAAAAAGCGAAGGAAACCTTCGACGCAGACTCGATTGAAAAGTCCGACGAAGATGTCTCGATGGCTCTTAGATGAAGACGACGACGAACCGTAACGCTTCGTTAGACAGTAGAAATAGTGTAAAAACAACCTCACGATGATTTAGTTACACTTACGCGTCAACTCGCGGCGACGTCAACAGCGATGGTAACGCGCTTTCATTGAGTGATGATTGATTTCAACGAGCTAAAGAAAATATGTGTGTTTTGTTTTATTTTTTCAGTCCGAAGTGTCCGTCGTACACTTCCGCGAACTGAAACTCGGCCGCAATCTTTCTACCTGCAAACCATCTCGCGTGAAGTGCTTGCTGCGCGCGCGTGCTTGAAGCGGTATCGACAAACTTGAGATACACGAATCCCTGACTATCCTTATCCACGAAGGCGTGCGTGATTTCGCCAAACTTTTCGCACTCTCCCTTGACGTCCTCGGCGATGTCCAACCACCACTCCGGATCGGTTTCTTCCGCGGCGTTGAACAGGTTTTTGAGCAATATGCACGGCGTTGGGATCGGCGAACCCGGGCCGAGTACCCCTTGCGTGATTGGTTGCGCTGCGAGCGGTAACGCCTCGCCGGGTACATCAATCGGCTTCACCGCATCCGCCGTCGTCGGCAAGCCAGTGCTCGGATCGATGGTGAATCCCTTCTCTATCTCTTTGTCTTGACCGGCGAGACGCGCCATGAGTGCCGCACGACCACGACTGTCCATTCGTAAACCACCGCTACCCTCGTCGAGCTCACCGAGCGACTCGACCGGCGCCGCCATCGTGCTCGCCGCTGCTTGCACACCTTGGCTCGCAATGGAAACGCGAATGGGAATACCGACGAGTTCTAACCCATTCAGTTGCGATAGCGCGAGCATGGCGTGCTGTGTCAGCTTGAACTGCACGAACGCGCTCGCAAACTTGCCCGCGGCGCCCGGATCGTCGTCTTTGATCATAGATATGAAGTCAAGCTCGCCGAACGGCTCGAACACGGCTTTGACGTCGTCCTCGCTCAAGCCGAGGTGAAGTCCACCGACTCGCAACTTACACGGCCCCGCCGACGCAATGTAGGGCACTCCCTGTCCATAACTCGCCCCGAGCTTCTTCTTTTGCGCCTGCTCCGCCTCCCACGCGATGTTCTTCTCCGCCTCGCTAGTCTTCACCGCGATGGCTTGCCCGTTTAACTCTTGTCCGGTGAGCTCCAACGCGGGGTGTATGAACTTCTTATCGGCGAACTCAACGTACGCCATCCCCTTACTCTTCGGCGTGTTCCTATCGTAAATGATCCGCACGTCCGTCACCTTTCCAACTTTACTGAAAAACTTGAAGATGCCTCGCTCGTCGAGCTTCGTGCTTAAATTCGTCACGAACACCGTCCTCGTATCTCGATCGAGCTTCTCCAGCTCTCTGCGCTGACGATCCGCCTCTCGCTCTTGTCGCTTCCTCTCCCGTTCCTCTTCGCGTTCGGGCGTCGACAACCTCGCGCGGTCTCGCGACCGCGATCTCGACCGTCTCCGCGCCCGCCTTCGCCCTCGGTCTTCGCCTTCGCCCTCCCTCGACCGCGACCGTCGCCTGCGTTCGCCCGCGCGTCGATCGTCTCGTCCGCGTCGCGCCCGATCCGCGTTCTCCTCCTCCTCCCCTCCCGACCGCTCGCCGTAGTCATCCTCCCCGTCGCGGCGTCGCCGCCGACTCGCCTCGACGTCCGCCTTCGCGTTCGCCTTCGCGTTCGACGCGCGCGGCGCCGCCGCCGCCGCACCTCGCGTCGCGTCGCTCGCGCGCATGGACTTCTCGAGCAGGTCCCACTCCGCGACGCGCGTCGCGTCGACGTCGTCCTCGCCCATGGCGCGCGCGCCGATGCCGATCGCCGACGCCGCGCACGACCTTGGTGCAGGGCGACTAAGAGCATCGCACATAACTTAAGTTCTCGTCGAGTTTTCTACGCATTTACCGTGATTTAGATCTATTAGTACCGAAATCGCGATCGCGTTTTGTCCAGCCTGCACACTTACGCACAAACTTAGTGCAGGGCGACTAAGAGCATCGCACATAACTTAAGTTCTCGTCGAGTTTTCTACGTATTTACCGTGATTTAGGTCTATTAGTACCGAAATCGCGAAAACCGTTTTGTCCAGCCTGCACACGGCGCCGCGATGGCGACGCCGCGCGCGGTGCCGGCGGTCGATTTCGTCGACGGTGATTTCACCCCGAGTCGAATGCGCGCGGCGGCGGGGACGGTGGGATCGACGCGCGCGCTGCGGCGCGCGCTGTGCGTGCGCGCGATCGAGGATAACGACGGGCGCGAACCGGGAGACTGGCACGCGCTCGCGTGCGAAGCGTTCGATGACGGTGATTTCGAGACGTGTTCGTACGCGCTGCGACGGTGCGCGACGTTAGACGGAGGGTACGCGCGCGATCCGAGGTTTGCGCTGCGTCGAGCGCACTGCGCGCTGCGGTTGGGGGAGGACGATGTGGTCGAGGCGGTGGACGCGACGCTCGCGGCTACGGAGGCGGCGGGCGAGCGCGTTCCAGAGGACGTCGCCGCGGCGATCGCGGTGGATGCGTGCGGAGTGGAGGCGGCGTGGGCGGAGACGGCGAGGAAAGAGGTTCGAATCGAGACGCTCGCGGCGTTTGAAAGAGCAAAGGGAGTGTTAGAAAAGTATAGGAACGTTTAGGCGCGAGTGTTGTGTAGTATCAATCGAAACGCGAGTTGGAAGTTACAAATGAATGACTACGACTACGGCTTTAGAGGAATTGAATGACCCACGCTTGACGTGCGCCGCATCGCGTGGAAGCGGCGGTGGCCATAACGAGGCGTCGACCTCGACGAAGAGCTCTTCGCACCGTCGAGGCGCCTTCTCGGGTGCCTTGTTCGGGACATCGCGACGGCGTTCTTCGACAATGACGCAGTCGCTGTCGTCGTTATCGTGGCAGTCGCAGTCACGCACGCAGTAGTCGAACTCAAACTCATGTTTCGAGTGCGCGCTGACACCGGAGGCGACGACGGCGAGACGAGACGTCCCGGCGCGCGCGGTGACGACGTTCTGATTTTGGAAACACGTGCCGTCGTCGCGAAATCGGTACGCAAAGTCGACGCAAAGCGGACTCTTACGAACCGCTTCGGCTTGGATGAAGACAAAGTTGAGCCCAGATGACGAAGCCACAGTGACGACACCACCACACAGAGCGATGTTCGAACGTTTGAACTTGGATCCACCAGTCAGAGACGTCTCGCCGTGGACGGCGAGTTGCATATTTTGTGCGACGTTGAGCATCGCGCTCTCGTACATCTGGCGAGCACGAACGGGCTTGGCGGTGCATAGTCGCAAAGTGACCGGTACGTCGCGACCACCGACGATGGATAGCACGCGAAATGCGTACTCGGTACCCGCATCCAAGACTATTTCACCCTGGCAACTCTCGCGTTCGCGAGCGCCGAAGATGCCGCCGCACGGCATCCATTCGCTCGATCCGAGGCTGCGCCGCCAAACCAACACCGACAGGTCCGTGTACCAGCTACCTTGCGGACGACCGCGTTTGGTATGCTGTAATAACAGGACGTGACACCAGCATCCGCCGTCACCGGCCGACCGAACGATGTACGAACGATGTACGTCTGGATGCAGGGTCGTCTCCAAATTCAACGCGTGCCAACCTTTTGGCGATTTACACACGTCCACGGATGAAAAGTGTACGAGAAAGTCATTGTAAGATATCCAAAATTCGCCATCATTGGCGCGGGTACGCGATAGTTCATCTCCTAAGCGCTTCGTCCACGACGCGGACGTCGAGGAAAATTCGCCTCTCCATTCCTTCTTGCCCCACGGATTCCGAATCTTCAGCAGACGCAGCATTTCCGTTTCTACCGCGGGCTTCTTGCCGTGCAAAACCTCAGGTAGCTTTGTTTGTACGCCCTTCTTGACACCGTGCATTTCACGCACCTCTAGTATGCTATACGCGTGATGACCGACAATACCTTCGGCGCTGAACGACGTCGCGCATCCAAGCGGAAAGCCCGCCGACGAAAAGCTCACGAGCCGAACCCAAAATTCTTCAGAATCAAAATATGTGGATGAAAAACTAATCATCTCCGTCGCACTTCCGGTGAGATCGTGCAAACCTTCGGCGACGTACCCACCACTTATCGCCGCGTAGCTTCCGTGAGCTTTGGCGTACGCCTTCTCGACAATCGATACCCACGTTTGATTTTTAGACGCTTTGCCGAACGCGGGCGCGAATTCGTCATCCTTCTTCGGCTTGACTGGAATAAAGTCATCGACAACGATCGCTCGCCATCGGCCTCCGAGAAATAGTCGTATGAAATAGGCTCCTACTCGCTCCATGATGGGTGCGAACCGCCGGGAAACGCCGATGACGGACTCGAGTAAATCCTCACGTTCGGCGACGACAGCTAGCGAGCTCAAAAACCAACAATCGCCAACGCTCCCCTGTCGGATATCAGCCGCGCTCGTCCGTCTGGCAAACTTAAATCGAGGTGACGAAAATCTCTTCCAAACGAGCGATTTCGCCGCGTCTGTGTGCATCAAATTATCGCCTTTGGCCCACGCAAAAAAGTCGCATCGCGTGTTCTCCGCCGCCGGCTTCGCACATCCGTAAAACAACCGTCCTTGGTTCACGCCGTCCTTAGATACCTGCTTCACCTTTGCCTGCATCCCGCATCGACATTTCGGTACGTTCTCCTTCGTTCCACGCGCGCCATCGCGCCCATCCACGCTCGCCGGCGCCGCTCGAAATCCACTATCCATCCATGTTGTATTTCGAGCGACGACGTCACCAAACGCCGCGAACGCATCGCCACAAAACGCCTCCGCCTCCTCACTCAGAGGAATCGATCGGTAAAACCCTTCACCATCGATATCGAAATAATTCATCGCTCTCGCGCGTCTTATCGCGTCATCGAACGCGTCGTCCACGCCCTTTGCGTCGTCGTCGACACCCTTTGCCTTCGTCGTCGTCGTCGATATCCCGCGCGCCCTCGCGCTCACGACGGACTCAATCGCATAATGCGCGTCTAGCGCTCGCGCGAGATCCCCGTTCGCCGCGCGCATGCGTCGCCTCGCCAAATTTTCGTCGACGTTCGTCAAGCGCACGAAATCTCCAACCGCCGCTTCATCATCCTCTACCGCGTTCTCGCGCGCGCGCTTCGACCCCTTACCGCGCGCGGGCATCTCGAGCGTCGCACCCTACCCCTCGGCGCGTTCGCGTCGCGTGCACGCGCTGAAGCGCGTCGCCATCACCACCAAACGTCGCGCAGTGTCGACACTGCACTGCACTGCGCGACCCGATTTCGTCTTCGCGCCATGTCGCGCGTCGCCGGTGCGACGTCGCGCTTGAGCGCGTCCGGCGCGTCGCACGAACGTCGCGCTACGCCCGAGCGAGCGTCGTCGCGCGTGCGCGCGCCGCTCGGCGGAGCGTACCGAATGAGGATGAGAATTCTCGCGCGGGACGTCGCGATGCGCGCGGTGTTTCGTGGCGACGGTGCGCTCTCCAGCGATCGCGCGCAATCGAACGGCGTCCAGGTGACGTCGTCTTCGTCTTCGTCTTCGTCGTCATCGAACGGATTCGTGGAGTTCTTCAGACAAGCGTCGCCGTACATCGCGCTGCATCGAGGCTCGACGTTTGTGGTTTTGATTCCCGGCGACGTCTCGGCGTCGACGGCGAAGATGAATTCCGTCGTGCGTGATGTGAGCCTGCTGCACGACCTCGGCGTGCGTATCGTGTTGGTGGTCGGGGCGAGCGATCAGGTGAGCGAACTGACGAAGATGCGGGGTGGGGAGGTGAATTTCGTGGACGACTATCGAGTGACGGATGAGGCGGCGATGGAGGCGGCGATGGAGGCGAACGGGAAGAATCAAGTGCTCGTGCAAGCGCTCTTGAGTCGAGCGCCGACGATAAGTATAACGAGAAGACATAGAGACGGCGATGAAGACGGCGCGGGTGAGCGTGGAATGGCTTCGAACGGGGCGAACGTGGTGGCGACAAGCGGCAATTACATATTTGCCAAACGCATGGGGACGGTGAACGGAACAGATTTTCAGCGTACGGGTGAGGTCACCAGAGTCGATGCGAAAGGGATAAAGAAAAAACTGTCTCAAGGCGATATCGTGTTGCTGAGTTCGCTCGGATTTAATGCCGCTGGAGAGGTTTTGAACTGTCAGTCTTTCGACGTGGCGTTGGCGACGGCGATTGATCTCAAAGCAGACAAGTTAATCGTGATGACGGATCCTTCGCACATGCCGTACGAAGGAAACGATAGCGCCGAGCGTGTGCCACGCTATTTACCCCTACGCTCGGCAGAGGCGTATTTAGCGAAAATATACGGCACAAAAGACTTGAACGGCGGCGGCGGTGTCAATGGTGCCAACGGCGTCGCGAATTGGAGGTGGTTACAAATGGAATACTCTATCGACGGCTCCGGGACGAACAAAGGTGACGAGCAAATCGTGAGCGCGTATTCGAATGACGAGCGCGAGCATCTATTCGATAGCATACGAGGCGTCAACGAACGTATCTCGCGCTTTGAAGAATTGATGGAGCGCGGGTTAAGTTGGCGCGTGCCGCACTGCCCGCAAGAGCTCTGTCTGGCCGCTTTTGCGTGTAAGGCGGGCGTGCGGCGTACACACTTAGTCGACCCGACGGTGTCTGGATCACTTCTAGTCGAGCTCTACACTCGTGATGGTATTGGATGCATGGTGGCGCGAGATCGCTACGAAGGCACGCGGATCGCGACGATGGCTGATTGGGAATCAATCAAGCGCATCCTTGAACCTCTCGTCGCGAACGGTGCAGTCATTGCACGCTCGGACGAACAGTTGATTGACGAAGTGTGCAAGAACTATTTTCACGTCACCGAGCGCGATGGTAAGGTAATCGCGTGCTGTGCGCTGAAACCGTGCGGCAACGCCCCGGACGCGCACGAAGTCGCGGCGTTTGCGGTGTCTCCAGAGTATCGCCGAGGCGGGAGAGGCGATGCGTTGCTGGAGTACGCCGAAAACTACGCCTGCGAAACGCTTGCAACGTCGCGTCTTTTCCTGCTCACGACCCGCACCGCAGACTGGTTTGTTCAGCGAGGATTCGAAAACAAAGGTCTCGCTGAGAACAACCCAGAGCTTCCGCCTGGGAAGAGCGTGCAAAGCGGGCGAGGCAGCGTGCTGTTCGTGAAGTATCTCGATCGCTAGATTCTGATAGACGGAATTCGTGAACTAAAGTAAAACTAAGCTACCGTTCAAAACTCACGCACGGGATCAAAACATCCGCTAAAGTTCGACACTGTTGCACGACGAGCCGCGCGTTGAGCGCGTCGTTCGACTCGGCTCGCATCCGCGCTTCTTCCTCTGACCTCCCGACCGCGACGTGTCGCTGAATAATCCTCCGCATCGCCTCCTCAACGTCCGTATCAACGAACCACGTCTCATCGAACACGTTTTCATCCACTAAATCTCTCCACGGTCGTTCCGGAAGTAACACATAGTTCCCTTCAATCAACACCGTCTCGTGCCGACGCTCCACACGGCAGCCGCCTTCGACGGGATCGTGCGTCGCGTGATCAAATGTAGGAATCTCTCCGTAGCCTCTCGACCGCAATATCTTGACGCACTCCACGAACGAAATCGCGTCGAACGTCCAGGGCGCGCCGCGTCGCCGGCGCGCTTCGTCCGCGTCGCCCGCGCGTCCCGCAGCCAGCTCTGCGAGTGACCAGTGAAAACCATCCATCGGCACGACGACGCACGCGTCCTCCCCGTTCCTTCGTTCGTTATAACCCACGCGCACGGCCTCAGCGAACGTCGACTTTCCTCCGCCCGGTGGCCCAGCGATGGCGACGAAGCGCTGCGTCGCTGGTGCGTCGTCGCGCGCTCGAATCAACGCGTCGACGCGCTCTTGAACGACGGCGTTGAAACCGTCGCTCTGCGTCGCGCGCGCGCGGAGCGAGGGACGTCGCGCGCGCGGAGGGCACGACGAACGTCGCGATGTCGTCGCCCGGACGTCAACGCGAGCGGTGGACATGCCGAGGCGAGGACTGGCGGCGGTGCGAAGAGACGCTGGTTAAAGACAACACTGAAAAAGTTATTACAGCGCTCATCGCGGGAAAGTGATGATTAATGGCGACGCACGCTTCGGTGCGCTCACATACTGGCGGCGGCGGCGTCATGCGCCGCCTTGGCGGTGGCGTACGCGCGGACAACGTCTGTGTCGGCGTTGAGCTTGTAGACGTCGTTGAATGAGTACGGATTTTGCGTCAGCTTGTTCTTGAATACCTTGCCGCCGCAAGTCGTCGTCGTGGACGTCATCACGAGCTTGGTGTGCTCGCCATCCGCGGTGGACGCAGGAATGAACACGTTCGTGAACACGGCGCCGTCGGGTAAGATGAGTCCTTCCTCGGATTCGTCGACGACGTTGTACACGACGCAGTTGTGCGCTCGAATGTTCTTCGCCGTGACGTTGACGAGGAGAGAATTGGAGATATCGGCGTTCTTTGTGCGCACGTGAGATACGACGGAAGAAGCCAAGTGTCCAGACGCAATCTTCGAAGCTAAGACGACGGAGGAAAGATCCGTCTTGACGTCGTCTGCGAGCGCTGAGTCGACGCGGCGAGTGTCCTCTGGGATGCCGAGATACAGGCGCAAAGATTGCGCTTCTTCGCTATCGCCGAGGGCGAGAAGATTGTTCTTCATGTATAACGCCAATAATCCGTAATCCCACCAGTAGGAGCCCGCACCGACGTTGATAGCGCCGAACATGCCCTTCTCCGGATGCTCCGCCAGGAGTTTCGCCCTGAACGCTTGCATGCGCGCGTGGTGCGCCGTGGATATCGTCTCGGCTTCGCCCTTCGAACTCATAACTTTAACATATGCGTCGCACTTCATCGTGAGTGGCATCCAGAAGTGTGGGTCGCTGTCCATCTTCGCCTCTTTGCCGGCGATTTCTGCGGAGAACTCGTTCAACAAACCCAAGAGCATCGGGGTGGATAAAGAAAACGAACCGAGCGACGGACCGACGCTCGAGACGACGCCAAAGGACGACAAAAGCTCACTGGCGGTCTCGTAACTCACCTTCTCGACCTGCGTCGCCTCATTCGTATCGTTAACCGCGATCAAGCCGTACTTTTCCAAGCCCCGCGCCCGCCACTCCTCCGCCGACGGCATCGGCCCCATCTCGGCGAGGATGTCCGCATGATGGTTCCCACTCGCGACATGTCCGGCGGCGGGGACGAATATTTGATCCCCCCAAAATACACTGCACCGTCCGGAGCGTTCTTGCGCGTATCTACCCGTTTGCCGAATCACCGCCTCGAGAATGGTCAAGTTCTCGGACGCCCCGTTCACGGAGACGAGGCTCGGCAGTTTCACTCCCGGCTTGTTATTATTCTCCGATCCCGGCAAAGGCGCCAATCGCGTGCCTTTTCCCGCGGTGTGATACATCCCGATGCTTCCACCACTCGCGAGAATCGCATCCAAATCCCCGCCCCCGTTCGCCTGCGCCTTGGCGCGCGCCTTGACGTACGCGTACAGCGTACCCAACCCGTTCCCTGCGCCGTCCGCGGCCCAATCTTCGTGCACGCACACGATCGTCGCCCCATTTTTCGCGGCTTGACCGCGCGTCGCCTCCAAGCGCGTCTGCCAGTACGCCTCCTGCGCCGCGTTCGACGTGCACACAATGACGGCGTCGTACCCGGACGACCCATCCATCTCACCGATGGCTTCGCGCATCGCGCGGTGATTCGCGTCGTGCGCGCGCGCCATGTCGCGGTCGCGCGTGTTTCTATCTCACGCGCGCGGCTTTTCGTCGCCTTCGCGCACGCCGCGGTGTGACGCGCGCGCGACTTTGCGGAAAGTCCCAGAAAGGGTTGCACGGGAAAATGTCGAAAATGTGCGCACTGTTTGCGCATACGAATTTTCGCACGAAAAAGCAAATTTGCTAAATTCGCACAAGGTAAAAACGTATGCGGAACGTGGACTATT
>Ga0206682_10000088_pt1 | contig 85219 bp, 59 predicted proteins | sample M240m12015metaG_FD_155444 | JGI IMG/M metagenome (GOLD analysis project Ga0206682, IMG submission 155444) | Ammonia-oxidizing marine archaeal communities from Monterey Bay, California, United States - M2 40m 12015 | ecosystem: Environmental > Aquatic > Marine > Intertidal zone | place: USA... | reverse complement strand
GCGTCGTCGCCGCCGTCGTCGCGCGGCGCGAAAAGGCGACCGAAACGACGTCGGGCGCGTGTCGAGATCGGCGAGTCGCGAAAAATACCATCTACTGTAAAGTGAATGTTAAATACGTAATCTCGTGTGGTCCCGGTGTTTCGGTGTGTCGGGGCCGCCCTCGGTGGTGTGTTTCGCCCCCGGGGGCCGTTCGACCGATCGCGCGTCGAACGGGCGATCGGGCGATCGTCGATCGACGCGAACGAGCGATCGACGAATGTGCGATGGAGACGGCGCGGGCGACCGATCGCGGCGGCATCGCGCGACGCGAGCGACGCGCGCGCGGGGGGGCGCGGGCGAGGGGGCGGGCGGGCGTCGCGGATCGGTTCGGCGCGGTTCGGCGCGGTTCGGCGCGGTTCGGCGCGGTTCGGTTCGGTTCGGTTCGGTTCGACCGCGCGACGGATTGATTGATTGGTTCGCGACGATGGCGACGACGCGGACGCGCGGACGCGGACGCGAACGACGCGGACGATGGTGGATGGTGCTCGTGGGCGCGATCGCGGTCGTCGCGGTGGCGTCGAGCGTCGGCGCGCGGGGCGCGGGGGTGGCGACGGGCGAAGGGGAAGGCGAAGGCGAGACGCGCTCGCGCGACGCGGTGCGAGGCGCGGTCGGGGACGCGTCGTGCGACGTGGAGGACGTCGAGGGCGCGAACGAGGCGCAGTTACACTCTATTCTCAGTGAGTTGACGAATACGACGTATTTTAGGTTGTTTCAAGTGGATTTGAAACGGACGTGTAAGTTTTGGAAGGCGACGGAAGGCGCGGAGACGAAGACGGAGACGGAGCCGTCGTGCGAGGCGCCGTCCGGTGCGACCGCGGCGTTCGGTGACGGTGGTCACGGCGGTGGTGGTTTTTCTTCCGCCCCGTTCGCGTCGTCGTCGTCGGCGTCGCCGCCGAAGACGATGTGCTCGCTAGATTTGGAACATAAGGATGGCTCGGAACCGACGCTGCGGAGCCCGGTGACGGATAGCGTTGATCGAACCATCAGTACGCCCGAGGCGGAGGCGTTGACGTCCATCGACGTCCCGGAAACGGAATGCTCGGATGAGGATTTGCCGACGTTTTGGACGGACATGTGCCACAAGTTTGCGCCCGAGGAGCAAACAGAGTACGTAAACTTGCAGCTGAATCCAGAGCGATGGACTGGATACAACGGATCGCACGTTTGGCGGGCCATTTACGAAGAGAATTGCTTAAAGTCGGCGTCGAGCGTGGATGAAATGTGCTACGAAGAGCGGGTGCTGTATCGCCTTTTGTCCGGCATGCATTCGAGCATCAACATCCACATCGCGCTTCACTCCAAGCCTCCGAAACGCGCGCTCGGGGAAACGGAGTGGGGAAGCGATCCCAAAAAGTTCGTGGAAATATTCGCCAAGCACCCAGAACGTCTGAAAAACTTGCACTTTTCTTTCGTCGTCCTCTTGAGAGCGCTTCGTAAGGCGGCCCCGGCGCTGTCGAAGATGGACGTTCGCATCGGTCAAGACGCCGAAGAGGACGAGCGAACGCACGCTTTGATGAGTCGCTTGCTGGAAAGCCACATTTTGTCGTCTTGTCGCGATGTCTTCGGTGCTTTCGATGAAAAGTCTCTTTTTCGCGATGTGCAGTCGACGTTGAGTGCGAACTCGGGAATGATCAGCGGAGTGGGAGAAGAGCTTCTCGCGCCGGTGTCGCTGAAGAGCCAGTTCAAAGACATCTTCTTGAACATTAGCGAAGTCATGGACTGCATTTCGTGTCAAAAGTGCAAGCTTCACGGTAAACTTCAACTCTTGGGTCTTGGTTCGGCGTTGAAAGTCTTGCTCTTGCCCGAAGATCTCTTGGAGTCTTCTTTGAACAAGCAAGAGGTGGTGGCTCTTGTGAACACCATTGCAAAGTTTAGTCACGCCATTCGCAAAGTGCCCGAACTCATGAATGCGGCGAGGCAGGACGCGTTGAAGAGCTCAGTAGATTTGGAAAGCGTTGGTTTACATCTGCGCGAAACTGAAGGCGGTCAAAAGGTGGAGCAGAGCCCACTGGAGGCGGCGATTGCAGCTACCGCGACGTACGTGAAATCTGGCGCGTTGACGCCAGAATCAGAGGCAGCCATCGTGAGCGCAATGCTCGAGGATAATCCAAAAGTTGTCGTCTTAGCAAAGTACTACGCTGAGAGCATGCCGTGGAGATTCATCGAACACGCGCTTCGCGCACTCGGCGTACCCCTACCCAAAGGCGGCATTGAAGATGACCCCCCGGTTGACTTGGTCGTCGTCGGCGGCGGTTTAGCGGGCTTGACGGCTTCACTCACCGTGCTCGATCGTGGCGGTAGGGTGACGTTGGTAGAGAAAGAGGCATATGTTGGTGGTAATTCTCAGTGGGCGTCTTCGGGGATCAACGGAGTGATCAAGACTTCGTTTGAAGATAATCCCGACAGCGTCGAAGCGTATTCAGACGACTGCGAAAAATCCTCCTACGGAAACGGCAACGGTCGCGAAAATCTCGATCCCGAAACCGTCGAACATATCCCGACGCTCACTAGCCAGGCTGGTGCCACGATTGAATGGCTTCGTCGACGCGTTGGCGCCGATTTAAGCCTACTTTCGAGGCTTGGAGGGCACAGCTACGCTCGTACGTACAGACCGAACGAAGGTATGGCGGGATCGTCTCTCGTTTTCGCACTCAAAGGGAAATGCGAAGACTACATTCAATCTGGGCGATTTAAAGTGGTGAAAAAGGCTAGGGTGAGTGAAATAATCACTGCTGAAGATGGCGCGATCAATGGCGTGCGTTGGACGCCATCCGATGGTTCGAATGGTAGTAATGTAGGCGGCGAAGTCAGAGCACGCCACGTGCTGCTCGCCACCGGGGGATACTCGAATGACAAGCAAGGAGAAGACGCATTACTGAGCAAGTACGCGCCTCAGCTCACAAAGTTCGCCACGACAAACACGAAAGGCACGACCGGTGATGGACACAAGCTCGCTTTTGGATTAGGCGCTGGTGCCGTTGACATGCAACGCGTTCAAGTACATCCCACGGGCTTCATCAATCCTGAAGACGAGGGCGCCGACACGAAAACGCTTGCCGCAGAATTACTCCGAGGTGCGGGTGGTATTCTATTGAATCGTTCGGGTAAACGATTTGCCAACGAGCTTGGCACGCGTGATTACGTCAGCGCTCGCATGCAAGAAGAAGACGCAGAAAAGCTCGACTTCGTGTTACTGCTTGATGAAAAAGGCGCGAGCGAAGCGAACAAGCATGTGCCGCTTTACGTGAAGAAGAACCTGATGACCAAGTTCGACACACTCGCGGATTTGACGAAGTGGATGTCCGTCCGTGGAAACACGACGGAGTCTCAGCTTCGTGCGACGTTGGAGCAGTACAACGACCAAGCCAATGCGGGTCTCGATGAATTCAACAAGACATACTTTGCTAACGCGCCTTTCAAAGTTTCTGGGCCGTTTTACGCCGGGCGAGTCACGCCAGTGGTACATTACACCATGGGTGGTGTCAAGGTTGATAGCTATGGACGAGTCGTGCGAGCTGATGGAACGCCCGTCGCTGGATTATTTGCCGCTGGGGAAATCATCGGTGGTGTGCACGGCAAGAATCGTCTAGGTGGAAATGCGCTCACTGAGTGCGCGGTGTTCGGGCGGCTCGTCGGCACGAACGTGAACATTGTCTCAAACACGGATGCGCCATCTGCCGCGACGGAGGTACCGAAACTGAAGATACCGAAACGAGATCGCATTATCACGCATGAGGAACTCGCTAAACACGCCTCCGCGGATGACTGCTGGGTGGCTTTGTACGGCCGTGTTTACGACTTTACCGATTTCTTGGATGACCATCCCGCCGGCGCCGACGCAATTTTGCGATACGGCGGAGGCGACGGTACGAAAATCTTCGAAGCCGTGCATTCGCGTAACATGCTGAATGACTTCGAAGCAATAGGCACGCTCTCATAGGATTAATAAAAAATTGTTTCATTGTTTTTTACAGTCATACTACTTTGCGCGCCCGCGTCGGCCAAACATCATTTCCACGTCCTCCAAGTTTGAGGACGCTCGATTGGACTTCTTTTTCCTTCGACTTCGCGACTTGTCGTTCGACACCGTAGCGACCGCGAACCCATCTCTCCACCGTTTTGACGCGGGAACTGCGCTAAGCCCGGCCAATTCTTCTTCGACCAAGTCGCTGATTTGCTTCGAGACGCCGACGCCCTTGTTGTATTGCTGCACGTGCGCATTGATGTTCTCCTCCTTGTACCCGAGGCACCGTCCTATCAGCGTTTGATAGTACGCTGAACCCGCCACGATGGCTGCTTGGGCGCCGAAAGAGGCGAGCAGCTTCGCGCGCTCTTTATACGGCGACTTTCGAGGATACAACAGCGCGGTGATTCCGAGCTTTTCTGATGCCCCTGGAGGCGCGACGGTGATGACACCAATTTCATCGTCTTCGGTGATTTCCTTCAGCAATCGGGCGACAAAAGGCATGTCAATGCTTTGTCGTCGACCCAAATCGTCTTCCCAACCGGTCCACAGCTGCACCATGCACATCGGTCTGCATCCACACTGAAACGCCAAAATCTCCCCGGCGTTGAGCGTTGCGTGCTCGTCCGCGGACAAGCCTTGGAAATCTTTCGGACTTCCGTCGGCCCAAAAGCTCGCATCTTCCGAAACTCGCGCGCGTAACTCTTCCAAACTACAAAGTCTCGACACCTCTTCGCACTCGATCGCGCCCGAAAACCCAGGCGCCGGATATTCTCCCGACCTTCGCAGCGTCTCCAGCGTCGTCGTCAAACCGTCGTACGAGCGCGTAAACCTTTCCCGCAACAATCGCGTTGACTTCCTCTTCCCATCCTTTCCAAAGTTCCCATCGACAATTTCACTCAACAACACTCTATTCGTCTCTTCGCACACCTCGAGCACCGCATCGACGCCTCGAAACGCTCCGCGCGCGCGGTTCGCGCTCGTCGCCTCCACCTCTAGATAACTCGCTCGAGTCTCCCCGGGCAATCGCACCCGCAGCGCGTCCCCCACGGCGCACTCGCGAACGGCGTCCGTCGATGATGATGACTTTCTTTCATCCACCGCGATGGCGCGCGTTCGCGCGTCGTCGCCGCGTCGCGCGACGCCTTCGCGTCGCGCACTTCCGGGTGGGTTAGCGCGCACGATGGTCGCGTTGCGCGCGCCCTCTCGCGCTCTCGTCCACCCGCGCGCGCGCGCCGCGGTTCGCGACGGGATCGCGGTCGTCTGCATCGCGTCGGGGGCGTCGTCGACGCGCCCGACGTCGCGATGTCGCGCCGCACCCCGAGGGCGCGGTCGAGGGGACGACTCGGCGCTGGCAATCAGTGAACGCGTGGTTTGGGAAATCTCAGCGATGTGTTGCGTATTCGAGGTCGTTTTTCATAGATCACCGGACGGTTTCGACGGAAACCCGATATGTCTAAACCCGCGTGTGCGGGCATGTTGTCGTCAGATTAATCAGAAAGCGGGAAAGCGGCTACGCGGGCGCGGTCCGGGTGGCTTGGCTAGGCGTCGGTGTCGGTGTCGGTGTCGGTGTCGACGTTGTCGCGGCGCACGGCGGGCGACGCGGATTCCAGGGCGCGAATTCTATCGCCGAGTCGCTCGACGACGGCTTCGAGCTCGCGCTCGTACGATTCGGCTCGAGACCTTTCCTCGATCGCGCGCGCGAGGGACGAGCGACAGTCGTCGAGCTCATTTTCGATGCGTTCTCGCGAAGTGCGCTCTTTCTCGGCCGCTGACTTCCATCGTCGCGCGGTGCCGAGGGCCTCTTCGAGCGCGGCCTCCGTCTCGGCGACGAGTGCGACGTCGTCTTCCATCGCCGAAGAAGTCGAGTTTCTGAGCGTGCTCGCACCATCTGCACTATTCGCGTGTTGAACGCGTTCGAGCGCTTGCAATCGCGCCTTGGCGTCGCGCATCGCGTCGGCCACGCGTCTCGCCGCCACCGTCGCGGCGTCGCGCTCGCCCAACTCCTCCCCCAACGCGTCGCCCAATATCCTTTTAACCTCCGTGCTCGATGCCTCCAACGACGTTGCCCGCCGCCGCGCATCCGCCAACTCGGCTCTAATTGCGCTCATCGCCGCGTCTTTCTCTCGTCGCGCTCTGTCAATCTCTCTTTTAAAATTCTTTGCCTCGCTCGCCGCCGATTTCCCGCGCGCGGCGTCCACCTGCATCGCCCCTAATTCCCGCGTCGAAGCCTCCAGTGCCTGTCTGAGGCTCTCACATTCCGTTTTATACATCACGCACTCCTCTCGCTCGCGCCTCGCCGCGCGTTCGGTCTCCTCCACTCGCCGCGCCAACGCCTCGTATCGTCGCGCCAGGCGTTCGGCGCCGTCCCTCCGCGTTCGCTCCTTCGTCTCCATCTCGCTCGTCGCTTCCTCCAGCGCGTCTTCGGCGCGCGTTAACGCGCGTTCGAGCTCTCGCGCGCGCTCTTCGTGCGCCGCCATCGCGCGCGCCGTCGTCGCGCGTTCTATTTCACTCGAGCTGAGCTCTCGCTGCAGCGTCGCGATCGTCTCCGCGTCGCGCGTCGACCGCGTCAGCGCGCGATCATCGCGCGTCGTCATCACCAACGACTTCGTCGCCATCGCGCGCGCGAAGAGCGCCGCGATCGCGATCGCGACGTCGCGTATTGACGCGTCGACGCGATTTGAATTTCAAACACGTCAAAACGAGACGTTCGGGAGCTCGCGCGCGCGCGCATCGAGCGCGTGAACGCGCGCGGGCGCAGTCGTCGCGCGCGTGGGGATCGCTCGCGTCGATGTCGTCCGCGCGCGCGCCCGTTGACGCTCGCGCGGGCGTGGAAACGTCGAAAGATGATGCGCACGTCTCGGCTGTCGTGCGAACGGATGACGACGACGATGGGTTCCGTGACGACGCCGTGACGCCCGCGGTGACGCAGGCGCGCGCGGCGCATCACGGTCGTGCGCTGCGCACGGCGAGCGCGAACGGAAGAACGTGGACGACGGGACGGAAACGACGACGGAGCGAACTCGGGCCGTTGGGGACGATGGGAGACCTGAAGACGACGCCGATGCAAACGCCGAGAGTAGAGAGCGACGATGTCGGGCTGGGAGGGTTCAACATCGCGAAACGTCGGTCTATGAGCGCGTGTAAGAGCGTGGACGTCGCGGGTGGGAGCGCGGGGGGGTCGATTGGGAGGGAACGCCGGCGGCGGACGCGGCGGGATTCGAGTTCGGCGCGCGCGTCAGGAGGGAAGCGAGGGATTGTGGATGATGACGATGGCGACGGGAATGAAACGCCGGGGTTCGAGGAAGACACGCCGAGGAGTGAGTGGGGAGGGATGTCGCCGGGAGAGTACGGAGGGTCGCAGTACGTCATATCGCCGGCGCGCGAATTTTCGCAGTGCGATAGCGACGAAGATCGGACGGCGAGAGCGAGGGCGGAGAAGATTCGCGATGATGAGTGTAAGAGGGATGCTGCAGCAGCACGCGTTCAGGCGGAAAAGGATCGGCAGCTCAAGTTATATCCAATCTTTCGCACGGGTCAGAAGAAGGTGCACTTGGTTCGTCACGGCCAGAGTACGTGGAACGCCGCGAATTCGGGCCCGGGGTCCTGGGACGAGCCAAAGATGTTCGACGCCGCGCTGACCGAGCTGGGAAGGAAGCAAGCGAAGGCTTTAGGCATGGCTCTTTCGAAGATGCCGAAAAATGCGCTTTGGATCACGTCACCTTTGACGAGGGCGATAGAGACGTGCATCATCGGACGCAAGGCGGCGCTCGAGGCGAAAGCGGCGGAACTGAACAAGGCTCAGCGCGGCGGAGCGAACGTCGCGGACGATGCCTCACCGGACGAGAATGTCGACGACTTAAATACACCGTTGAGTACTTCGTCAAAGAAGGCTTTCAACCCCGAGCGGGAATTTGAAGAGTGGACAAGCCGACTCATGATTCGCGAAGAATTGACTGAGAAACTCAGCTGCTCGGGAGACGTCGGTCGTCCCAGACGCTGCCTTGAGGCGGAATTTCCGGAATTAGAATTAGCACTATCTAGAATCCCTGAAGATCGCTGGTGGTGGGAGGGCTGCGAACATAGGCCCAACGACGCACAGTCAGAACAGTTCAAGTCTCTCGAGCCGCAGACGAACTTCAAGCGCCGCGTCGCGCGTTTCCGCGACTGGCTCCTCAAGCGACCGGAGGAAACGTTTGTGGTCTTCGGACACTCCACATTCTTCAAGGAGTTTTCCAAGTCAGAGCGAAGCATGAAGAATTGCGAGATTCACGAGATGCGCTTGTAGGCCGGAAAACGTTGTAAGCAGAACTGCCGTCGCGCCATTGCGCGCCGGCGAGTCAATCAAACTCGCATTCACGACGTCCCACGCGCCATGCGCGCTTCGTATAGCGCGACACCGATCATCGCGTCGTCTTCGCGCTGCGTTCGCGCCGACGCGCGCCCCGAACGTGGACAAAACCAAACGCGACGGTTCAAAGCACCGACCGATGACGTCCCGAGCACTTCCGGGACGACGACGACGCGCCGAAGCGCCGTCATCGGCGCGTTCTGTTGCTCGTTGCGCGCAAACTCCCGCGCGTTTGCATCTGAGAGCATCGACGAATTACAGCGCGCGTTGGTAGAGGCGTACGACGTGCAAGACTTTAGCCGCGCTCTCGACGCGCTGGACGCCCTGCGCCGAGCCGAGCCGAACGAGCTGCGGTGGATCGAGGCCAAGGCCACGGTGAGCGTGGACGCGAAACAGTTTGACGATGCGTTGAAAGCGTACGATGAGGCCGTGGCGATGTGCGAAGGCGATGCGAGCGCTTCGGCGCGCGTTCTCGCGGGAAGGGCGTTAGCTCTGGAGGGAGTGTACCGCTTCCGGGACGCCCTGCGCGACTATGACGAGGTGTTGCGGTTGTGTGAAGTCTCGGGATTCGCGCCGGATCCGTACGTTTTGAACTCTAGAGGTAACGTCCACGGCTCGCTCGGAAATTGGGACAAGGCAAAGGATGACTACGAAAGCGCGGCGAATCTTTTCCAAGGCGCGCGCGGCTTCAAAGTCGGCGCCTCGACGACGCAACGCCTGGACGGCGCTATTTACGCCTTCTCCAACCTTGCCCTCGCCGAAGCTCAGCTTGGAAACGAAGATAAAGCGCTGAAACAGCTCGAATCTCTCGTCCGCCGCGCGCCGAACAGCGCCGACGTGCGCGCGGCGTGCGCCGCTTTATATTATTCAGCGGCCCGCTTCGAAGACGCCGAAGATGCGTGGGAACGAGCGTGTTCGCGCGAGAGTGGTTGCGCCAAATATCGCGATATCGATTACGTCACGCGCATACGTCGTTGGCCTCCCGTGATGGTGGCCAAACTCGAGAAATTTCTCGCCGTGCGTTGATTCGTAGCCAACATTCATTCCATAACAACGGTCCATCACGATCCTCTGCGCCCCTACGTCGCGCCTCGTTCACGGCGCCTTGGCCACTTTCACGCTCAGCGCGTGTATCTTTCCCATCACGCTCCCCAGCGCGTCGTGAATCGCGCGATGACTCTCAATCCGACTCTTGTCTCGAAACGATTCGCTCACCACGCGCACTTCGAACGCGCTCCCGCACTCCCCGCTCACGTCCACGACGTCCAGCTCCGCGCACGGCGCGAACGCGCGCTCGAGCAGCTCGCGCACCTCGCGCGTCGAGCTCATGCGCGCGCGACGACGTGTGCGTCCTCGGCGAATCCAATTGTTTCGCCGTCTGTGCTCGCGACGTCGTCACACGCATGCGCGCGCGCGCGCCGTCGTCGTCGCGCCTCGCGACCGCGCGCGCGCGCATGCCCATCGTCGCCCGCGCGCGACGCGCCGAGGCGTGCGTGCCGCAGCGCCTGCTCGTGGCCGACGACGTCGACGGTCTGCGCGAGTGGCTCGACGCGCGACCCGAGGGCGACGACGAATTGCTCGCGCGACGCGCGGCGAGGTCCGGGAAGGCGCCGCTGCACCTCGCGGCGTGGCGAGGGTCGCTCGACGTGGTGAAGTGCGTGCTGGAGAGGGGAGGGGCGATCGATCAGATCAGCACGGGGCGACACAACTACGGAAAGACGGCGGTGTTTTACGCGACGACGCGATGTCGCGACGACGTCGTGCTGTACCTGCTGCAGCGCGGGGCAAAGGTGAAAATAGTGAATAATAAGGGACAAAGCGTGCGATCGTTAGCGCTGTCGCACTGCGAAAGGGCGACGATCGAGGCGATCGAGGAAGCCGAGCGGCGAGAGACGACGTGGTGGAATTTTCGAGCGTCGCACTCGGACGGCTTAAAGTACGGCGACCTGGATGAGCGATTTTTTCCGGATGAGGTGGCGAACGAACCGGCTCGGGGGGTGTCGACGAGGGAATCTCGTCGAGGCAATTTTAGTCGATTGAATAAAGGAGTGTCGTGGGATAATCCCGACGGCATTGATCGTTCGCTGGAGCGAAAAGCGGCGGCGAAGCAGAAGCGAGAAAAAGACGCGGAGACGGCGTGGGAGGAGTTTGGGACGTTGTTGCGGGACCAAAGATTGTCGAAAGACGTCGAAAGTGACGCCATGGTTGAGTTAGTGGCGAAGATATTGCGTGCTGAGACAGCCATTGCGGTGAGCGGGGAGAAGCCGGATGTTTCTTCGCGCGCCGCGGAGACACTCGCGGGCGTCGCCGACGACGATGGCAATTTATCGATATTGCGAGCTTTGGTGGGTGTGCGACTCCGTGACTGTGGAATATCCGATCGTGTGCGCGTTCGCGAAGAGAAGGCGCGTAGAACTGCGTGTAGGATTTTAGCCTCCGCCGTCGCGAGCGCGATGGACAACGGCGCGTGGAGTTCAGTGACGTCGCGACAAATGTTTGACATTTGCGGATCGGTTTCAACATTCGTCACGACGATGAAGGATCGCGAGATGATGTTTACGGAAGATCAAATTGTATCTGCCATCGTGCGTGCGTGCGAAGAGATCAACTGCCGTGAGTTGAATGATATCGCGGCGCTTCTCGAAATAACAGACGCCAAGACGATGACGACAACGTCTCGAGCGCTTGAGAGCGTCACGGATTTTGCGCAACGCATGTGCAGCGCCATCGATGCGAGCGATCCCACCTCAGTCGCACATACAGCGGTAAGTTTAGCTGATCTTGGAGGACGCGTCGAGTCGTGGAGGCAACCAATTTTCGCGGGATTGGACGAAGCCATTGCCACATTGGATTCAAAGACCGTATCAAAAGTGGCGCGACGTTTGGTGGACACGTGGGAAAACGACATCACGACGATTGCCAGCAATGCGATCGTGGAGTGCATGGAAATATCAGTTTTGGACGATCTAATGGATCGAGGCGACTGGTTGGAGGCAAAGGCGTACGCTTTGACGCGCGAAACGTTGCGCGAAACATTTGATCTTCGCGCGCCGGACGAGTTTCTCGACGTCGACGCAAACCTTCAAAGTATGACAATTTCTTCTGAACTTCCCCTCCTGGTGCCGAAGAAGAGAATCATCGTCGTGGAAGACGAGTGCGGATTAGAGCGAATCAAAGAAGTTCTTGCGTCGCCACATTGTGACGCCTTCGCATTTGATTGCGAATGGCGTGATCCGCGACCGATTTCAACGCTCCAAATTTCTCCAGTGCACAATTGCGAAACATTCGTCATCGATTGTTTACGAATCGAACGGACGCGGATGTCTACATTCATCGCAGACGTGTTCGGTGAATCGGGTATGAAAAAGATTGCGTTTGCCCCAGAGCAAGACTGGAAACGACTTCGTGTCGCGAGCAAGTCATATCCGTCGTCGTCCTCGAGCCCTCTACCCGGCTGTTTTCAGGACGCCAACGTCATCGACTTGCAAGGCGATGTCATGAACTCGTTGGCTTCCATCGTTTCCGAAACGCTCGGATACGCGCTCGATAAGCGCTGTCAGCGAAGCAACTGGGATGCCAGACCACTCGCGCAAGCCCAGATCACTTACGCTGCGCTCGATGCGGAAGTTCTGCTAGATATTGCGAGTAGATTGGGAATTATCGCCGGAGTGTCTCATCGTTCGAATCTCTATCCCGATGCGCATCTCTATGCGAGCGATTCGGCGCTTTTTCGCGACGGAACACCACGTTTTGGCGCCGACTTGACCGCGACGGATTCGAATCTATTTGCCGCTGACGCGCGACAATTCGGAGCGAATCTTTGGGAGAGCGACCGACTTTTGTACACTACTGCTGAAGACGTCGAGCGTGATCGCAGAGACACGACGTTACGAGAGATCGCAAAGCGCGCGTACGTCGCTGACAAAGACGTGGAATGTACTACGTGCGCCATTTGCTTGAACGAATGTCGAACGAATGAAAAATTGATTCGCACAGACTGCTCGCACATATTCCACGCCTCGTGCTTACTCTGTTCTCTTCGAAATGCATTACGATGCCCGACGTGTCGAGCATCCATAGACGTGTTGACCTAGCATACCTAGCTTCTAGAAATACACAACGCACTTGCTATAGTTGTCTACTTTTCGGAATGGACGTCGTGAGAATCTCGAGCAACCCGTTTGGATTGTCGGTGTGCACCCAATGACCAGCATTTGCTAGCACTTGGAAATTCGCCGGCGACCTTTTCAACCTCTCGACGCATGCCGTACTCCAGCGCGTACTATTTTCCGCCTTCACGACGTAAATGCCAGAAGCCTCGTCCTCGATGGCGTGCCAACTGTCTGTCTTTTGATATGAATCGTAAAGCTGCATGACGGTATCGAGGTTGAAAACTAACTCTAATTCACTCCCACCATCGCACACGTTTTTCAAATTACTCCCTATCCAATCCACCAACTCAGTGGAGAACTGTGGTAGCGCCTGCGCGAGCCACTTGCGGCTGGGTATGCGCCTCGGCAGCGCTCGAATCGCCGACAACACCTCCGCGACGCCGTGGGGATCCGCCTCCACTCTCCCCGGCACCGAATCCAAGGACCACGTCTGCTTTGGCGCCGTTGTCGCCAATTTTGAATACTCCAGCGCGATTTTCCCTCCCAAGCTGTGTCCCACGACCACGCTCGGCGCCGTCCCGATCATCTTCGCCAGGGCGTCGACGTCCCGAGCCGCCTCCACCACGCCGCACGCCGGCGTCCCCTGCCCGATGCTCGCGCTCGCGCCGTGTCCGCGCAGATCCACCAAAACCACGCGCCAATCTTGTTCGCCGAGGCGCTGCCGCAACTGTTTCGCAAAACTGCGCCAGTTTCGGCCCGCGCCCAAGAGCCCGTGTAAGATGAAGATGGTTGACGACGCATCGGCATCGACTTTTGAACCGAACGGTGCGCCGTGGACTTCGTGGGCGAGGACGCGCGCGTGATCGGAAAACGCGCGCGTGAGAGCGCGACGTCGATGATTGACGACGCGGCGCACGGCGGCGGTGAAAAAAGACATGCGTTTAAATCTGCGGTGGTGCGATGGTTTTACAATCTAATCTATCTGTGCGTCAACGCGCTTGTCGTTGTATCGTGCGCCACTTGTCCTTCAAATGCACGCCGGTGCGAGACGTGTGAAAGCCGTTGGTGAGCGTCGGATCGTTCAAAATCTTCGCCCAATTCCCAATGCCGTACTTTTGCACGCCGAGGTGCAAACACGTGACTTCGGCGTCCGTCCACTTCACCTTCACGTGAAGCTTCTTGCGCGTCGACGGCGATTTCAGCGCAGCCCTGGGCGCCGGCGAAATGGCGGGTAGATTCGCGCGTGGCGTGCGGTATCCGACCTCTTCCCAAGATAAATTGGTTAATGGTGATGGCTTTGCGCGAGGGGTTTGCTGTGTGGGCGCGATATCTTCGTGTTCATCTTTGTCTTCTTCTTCTTTGTCGTTGTCGTCTGGTTGGTCGTTTTGCGAATCCCACTCCACGGTTCGCGCGTTCTTTTTTCGTTGAGCCGCTATGTGTACGCGCTTCGGCGGCGAGGAAAAGCTTTCCGGCACGGCGGTTAGAGCACCTAACGGCGGTTCTTGTCGGTGTCTCGTCGCCTCCGCCCTGAGCTTTCGACCCAATCCCTCGAGGTGCGGCTCGAGTCCAATCGAATCCGTCATCGCGCCCGATTGCCGCGCCACGCGCCCGTCTCCCCTCACCTGCACCTTGTACCTCCCGCTCGAGATATCGTTCCTCACGACGCTCAAGAAACTCATCAATTCACCGCTTTCGCACAGATCTGTGAACAACGTTTGTAAATCTTGCGCTATATCCTCCGCCGTGGGCACGCGACTCTCCCAGTCGCTCGGCAACCGCATATCGCTCTCCGCGCGCTCGACCATGTCGTACGTCCTCTTCGCCTTCGTTCCCAACGCGCTCCCATCGCCCAGCCCTCCGTCACCGATCGTCAGCGTTCGCCACCGCATCCAAAAATTCTCCATCGCTTTCCATCCTCGCACCGGGCTCGTCCCTCCCTCGTTCCGCGTCTCTCTCGCCGCCGCGAAGCACCACTCGCCGCGCAGCGCCTCGACGACGTCTTTCCCTCTCCTTTTCAGCGTTTCCGGCGCGTCGCGTCGCGTCGTCACCGCGTGCAGCGCGTCCGCGCACGCGCGCGCGCTGTTTCCTCGCATCGCGCCCTCACCGGCGATCAACGCATCGCGCGCGCGGGATAAAACGTCAAACAATCGCACGACGAGCGAATCGCACGACGCCAGCGTCTCGTCGTCGAGCGACGCCGCGCACGCGTTTTTCACCTCCACCTTGACGTCGAGCGGGATTTCGGGGCTCGACAGCGCGTGTTCTAACGACCACAACGCGCGCTCGCGTCGCTGCATCGCGTCGGACGCCGCGCGGGCGCGGTTCGGCGCCGCGCGCGACGCGATCTCGCGACGCGAAGACAGCTCGAACGAAGTTCAAAGTTTTTTTGTTGCGCGCGTCTTCGCGAGGCTAGAAGTAGAAGTCTATGGCTAGAAGCTAGGCGGTGGGTGGGATCGGGAGTAAATCCGCGCGACCGATGGCGGTGAGGTAGGCTTTACGCTCGCTGAAATGCCCGGTGCCGAGGAGGGTTTCGATGGTCGAGGAAGGCCGGAGCGCGCGCTCGAACCAGTCGCGCTCGGCGGAGCGCGCGTGGGCAAAGGAAAACTCGGCGCCGGCGTCTTCGTGGGCGTGGGCGGGATCGTGGCCGTCGAGGTGACCAGCCATGGGTTCGTCGTCGATGGCGTCTTCGACGATGTACATGTTGAAGATGGAGTGCGCGTCGGCGCCTATTTTGCGAAACTCGGCGAGCATGTGTTGGCCGACGGTGTCCTCGATGAAGCCCCCGACGGGCAAATTTGTCCAACGGCGCTGTCCAAACACGCGACCGAGGTAGAAGGATGTGCGCGCGACGTGCATGGAATCGTAGTGTTGAACCAAAGGTACGAGTTCGACGTCGCGAAACTGCTTTCGTGACATTCGCAGCTGTCCATATTCGCTCGTGAATACTCGCCCTACGCACTTGACGTCGTAGTTTTGAGTCGTCTTCGTAGGGAAGCCGACGTAGTTGATCTGTGGGTCCGCGTCCATTGCGTCGAGGACCGCACTCATGGGAACGACGCGTGTAAATAAGCGGTCGTGCTGGGCCACGAGCACGTACTCCGTCGTCACGCGCATCATCGCTCGCTTCAAAGCGTGACCGAACCCGTGGCGCTGTTTTAACCGAATCAACTCCGCGCCGCGCAGCGCGCCGTCGCTCTGTTCGCTCAACCACACTAATCTGGACAGATACGTCTCATAATTCTTCAACCCTTCCTCGTTGACGGCGCCGGCGCGGAATTTATTCGATTCTCGCACTTTGTACCCATCGCACACGACCAACAGTCGCGTCCCCGTCCCCGTCGCGAGGCCGCTTCGCCCGGCGATGCTCGCGGCGACTTCTTCGATCAGCCACGTGCTCGGATGCGCGCGACACGGAGAGGTGGTGATGATGATCGTGACGCGTTCTTTCGCATCGCGCACGCTCACCACACCGTCGCCATCGCGCATGGACGCCGCGGTCTGCGGCCGCATGGACCCAAAGCTCAAACCCTACGCGCGCGCGCGCGCCAGGGTTGATGGCGCTTGTTTGTTAACGCTTGTCCGCGCGCCTCGAAAGGCGGCGTTTACGCCACCTTTTTGAAGACATAAAATCGCTGACCTGGATTCCAACTCACCGGCGCGCGCAAGGAATCTTTTGAGACGAGCGCAAACTTGTCTTTTTGCGCGAGATTTCCCCGGTAATCGATCACAAACGCACCCGCTCGGAGCTCTTCGGCGAGTTTTTCGAGCACGGCGTCGTACACGGCGTCGTCCCAACACATGGAGGTGAGAACGATGATACCGACGTCGCACAGCGATGACGAAAGCATGTCAGCGTTGCAAAAATTCACATTGAACTTTTTGCATGCTTTTTTTTCGGCGCCCTCCAACACGTGCGAAGCAGTTGCGTGGAGAGTCTCGAGAATTTCAAATCCTTCGCATCGCGCGCCGCGAAACGTCGTCGCGGCATAGAACACCAACCACCCAGCAGAGCTTCCGAAAACGACGTACTTTAAGTCATCTTCCTCTAGCGTTTTCGCGCGTTCGCGCAATTCATCGCATTGCACGAATACCGCGACCCACGACGCGAACGGCGTCGATCCGTAAGAGAAATTCTCCGAACTCCATCCGCGCGCGCGAGCTTGGTTTTCCACCTCCCCTAACAACGCCCCTCGCCACGCGTAATCACTCTCGCGCGCGCGTAATTCATCGCACATCGTGTCCAGTATCGATGCATCATCGTCTTTAACGTCTTTTTCGAGCACCTTACGCATCAAATCGATCGTCGTTTCATCGCTCGAGCGCGTCTCGCAGTCGTCGTCGACGACGAATGGCAAATCTTCCATCACGTCGTGTTCGCGCAAATACCACTCAAAATCTCGTAACGCTCGCGTCACTTCCTCTCCCATCGCGCTCAACGATTTTTTATCGACATCACCTCGCACGATTCGTTCGAGATCAACCTCGATCGCTCGCGCCGTCGTCGCCCATCGCTCGAGCGCCGCCAGCGCGCTCGTCTCGGCGCGGCGAGCGAGTCTCCCCTTTATCTCCGAGCTCGAGCACGTCCGCGATCGAACCGCGTCGCGCAGACGCACACACTTCGCGCGCAACGTCTCGCCGTGTCGCGGGGCGTGCAAGCGCGCGCGCAGCGACGCCACCGCGCGTGCGTCGTCGTCGTCGTCGTCCTGATTCGAGGTCGTTGGGGCACACGAAACGGCGCCGACGACGCGCATCGACTCGACGCGCGCGCGCGCCCCGAGCGTCGCCGAGAGCGCCTCGCGCGCGCCCGTCGCTCGACGCGCGCGCGTCGGAGGTCGTCCGAGTCGACGCGGCGACGAGTGACGCGACCGGTGGCATCAGTGCGCGACGCGTCATGGCGGACGACGCCGACGCCGACGGCGCGCTCGACGTCAGCGGGGCGGCGGACGCGACGACGATCATTCGTCACGCGGTCGTCGAGCGCGATCGACGCGCGAGAGCGCCGACAGAGGCGACGTTTGATGAATTGTTTGCCGAGCTGGAGCGTTGGCGCAGCGCGGTGATGGACCGCGACGACGCGCTGTGTAAAGCGATGCGCGCGCTTGAGGTGGCGGAGACGCGAACAATGCGTGCCGAGCGCGAGTTGGCGCTCGCGCGCGCGCGGGGGGGGGAAGAGGGCGACGACAGCGACGATGCGGCGACGCGGGCGCGCGTCGAGCTGACGGAGGCGTACGGAAGACGCGACGAAGCGAGTCGAGAAGCGATTCAGGCGAAAGAGGCGCTGGTTCGCGAGGAAATGGCGCGTTTAGACTCTGAACGCGTCGTGGAGACGTTGACGGCGGATAAAGAGCGATTGGAACGACGAGTGAGGGACGCGGAGGAGGCTTCGAGCGCGGCGCGGCGGGCAGAATCGCAGGCGTTGGACGAGGCAGAATCCCAATCGGCGATGAAGAACGCGGTGTTGGGGAAGGTAGAAAAGTTAGAAAAGGAGAATGCAGAGCTTGTGGAGCGACTGATGGAGATGAAGACGAAGGAGGCGGAGAAGATGAATGAAATTAACGATTTGTACGCTGATTTGTTGCGACAAAAGAAGAGCGTAGAATTGAATGCGAGGGCGGAGAGTCTCGCTGAGGCCTCGGCGGCGAGTATGAAGGCGCTTTCGATGTCTACCGTCATGAGCAACGTCGTGCCTTCGAAGAAGAGACATATTTTACAAAGTAACAAGGGTGGGACGCACCGTGTCGCCCTCTCGCACGATGGTTTCACCGTAGCAAGCGCCGGAGAGGACAAGGTAATCGCTATGTTCGACACGAATACGGGCGCACGAACCAGCGAATTGACTGGTTTGCTCGGTGCAGCATTAGATGTTACATTTAGCGCCGACGACTCGCTCGTCCTCGGGACCTCGACCGATTGCTCGCTCCAGCTTTGGGACGCGCTCACCGGTCGCGTACGGCACCGACTCACTGGGCACGCGCAAAAGGTGACGTCGGCGCGAATCAGCCAGATTGATGCTAAGCGCGCGATTTCGTGCTCTCAGGACCGGAACGTGAAGCTTTGGGATCTCAATCGTGGACACGTAACGTCATCCATGTTGACTTCAAGCGGCGTGTACTCGGTCGTCTTCGACGCAAACGAACAGCAAGCGTATTCCGGTCACTTTGATGGCGCGATTCGCGCGTGGGATCTTCGCGCGGGGAACGTAGCGCGCGAAACGAAGGTGCATAATGGTTTAATCACCGCCGTCTTCGATACGCCAAATCAAAACGAAATTCTGACAAACAGTCGCGACAACACGTTGAAACTCGTCGATATTCGAACAATGGACGTCGTGCAAACGTTCTCCGCGCCAAAATATCGCGTCGGCACTGATTGGAGTAATCCTTGCGTGTCACCGGATGGACAACATATCGCATCGGGCGGGGCAGACGGGGCGTTATTCATCTGGCGTGTACAGGGCGGACGCTTGATGACGACGTTGCACGGTCACGACGCCGTCGTCGCGACGTGCGCGTGGAACGCGGCGGGCGTGCTCGCGTCGGCGTGCAAAAATGGCGTGTGTCTGCTGTGGGAATAGTGCATTCAAAGTTGTAGTTTATAGATAGGTTCGTTGTATTGATGAACATTCAATCGACTAGAGAGTTAGTTTGCCGACAACGTCTTTTGAAGCGCGGCGATCTTGCCTCGCCACTGCGTTATGCGCGAGCTCAACTCTTGCCACTCGGCACCAGTGAATACGCGGTCGGTGCATCTAGTGAAAACAACGCGTTGCTTCATTTGATCCATCTTCGCGTCGACCACACCCGCGCCAACTGCGCGCACGACCCATTCCTCAACCTCACCGTCGTCGCACTGCATCGCCTCCTTGATTTCAGAGTACGACGCGTCGCCCTTCTTACCGAGCGCCGCCAGCGCCATCATGCGCATCTTTGCCACGCAGTCATCGGCGTCTAAGCCGAGACCGGAGACGATCGACCCGTTCGCCTTGACCAAGGCGTTGTAGTCGGCCACGGAGCCCGTGAGCATGGTGGACAAGAGCTTGAGCGCGTTGGCGTCGGCGGATTGCAAATGTTGCATCCCCTTGAGCGCTAAGAAATCCCCGTGGAACATCGTCGGCGAGCTGATGAATATGCGCGCGGTTTCCTTGGCGATATCCGCCGCCTCCGCGACGGCTCCACTGTCGTTTTCAAACGTCGCTAAATACTTGATCATGCACGAGAACAACTCCTCCTCGCGACCCTCCAACTCTCGGAGCAAATCGACGCACAACTTCAACACTCTGCGCTGCGTCTTGACCTCGCCGCCCCACGCCTTGGCCTCGCTCGCGTGCGCGACGAGCATGGGTAACACTTGCTTTTGTTTCGCCGCGACGCAATACGCCGCAATCTTTTCAAACAATTCAAGCTTTGTCTCCCCATCCTTCGCGTCGGCGTCGTTGTACAACGCAATCGCGCACCGCACCCGCAGACTCACTCGTTCGCTCACGCTCGCCGTCACGCACTCCATCACGCGTTTCATCGCCCCCCCATCGTCTCCCGCCAGATTCGCCATCACCGCCACGACGCCGCTCACCTCCTTATCCCCCCCGTCGCCGAACAGCGTCTCCGCGTGTCCCGTCAGCGCCTCCAAAACCTCCCCTCGCGGTTTCGCGCTCAGCGCCCTCGCGAACTTCTCCGCCTCTCCATCCTCGACGTCGCTCGCGCCCTCCTTCGCCGTCTCCCGCGCCTCGCTCGCGTCGTCCTCGTCCGCGCGCTCCGTCGCGCGTCGCTCCGTCTCGCCGTGGATCAAAACCCCGAGCGTCTCGCACGCCGCGACGAGCGCCGGCGACGCGCCGCCGTCGCTCGCGCGCTCGACGAGCGGCATCGGCGCGTTCGCGGGCCGTCGGTCGCGGCGTTCGAGCGGTTCGCGCGTTCGAGCGCGCGTCGCGATGTGTCGCCGTCGGTCGCGTCGCGTCGTCGTCGGCGGTCGATCGATCGGCGCCGCCGGGAGTCCCTTTTATTGACGGTTCATGACTCAAGAGTACTGGTTTGTGTATGGGTAAACAGTGCGAACGTCCGAGGCGCGTCGACGCGACGTCGCGTCGACCGCGCGACCGCGGCACCGCGCGACGCGCGCGCGCCGCGCCGGCGGTCGCGCGATCGGCGACGATCGGTGACGCGCGCGCGCGCCTCGACGGATGGAGGCGGACGACGCGAGGGCGCGCGAGACGGCGCGCGCGCGACGGGCGCTGGCGAAAAATCGCGCGCTCGCGGACGCGCTGTGCGGCGACGACGACGGAAACGGGCGCGACGGGGACGGGACGGGCGGTGGGGGAGCGCGACGACGGTCGATGGGGCGCGGCGGGGCGGAGGCGCGACGACGGGCGATCGTGGAGGAGATTTATAACGAGACGTGCGCGAACGCGGTGAACGGCTCGGACGTCGAGCGACAGTTGAGCTTGTTGGAGATCTTACCCACGGGATGCGACGCGATCGATGAGCTGTTGGGGGGGGGATTACGACAAGGGCAGTTGATCGAGATCACGGGGCCGAGCGCGAGCGGGAAGACGCAGTTGTGTCTGAGCGCGGCGGCGAGTTTCGCGGCGCTCGATAATCGAGTCGTGTACGTGGACACCACCGGCGGGTTTTCGGCGACCCGAATCAAGCAGTTACATCGTGGGTTCTTCGCCGAGGACGCGGAAAAGGCGGTGGTGGAGGAGCACTTGGACAAGACGCTGAATTTGATCGCCGTTCACAAGTGTCACGACGTGTTTTCGTTGTTAACTTTACTGTCGCAACTCGGCGAAGAGGCGAGCGAGGACGATAACAATCCGGAGCGCGCCACCATGGGATTACTCGTGATAGATTCGCTTTCCGCGTTGCTGTCACCCTTGCTGACGAAGGCGCATCATCAAGGGTACACCATCATGGCCACGGTGGCCGCCATGCTTCGCGGCCTGGCGACGACGCGAAAGACGGCGGCGCTCTACACCAACCACACGGTGAGCGCCGGTCAAGATTCACTCGCGGACGATCACGGGAGTAACTTGAAGCCCGCTCTCGGGACGCGTTGGACGGCCGTGCCGCACCGTCGGATACGGTTATCCAAGATTCCAGGCACTGGTTGGCACAGCGCCTCCATCGTGTACGGCGTCTCCGCCAAGCCCGTCAAATATCGCATAGGATCAAACAACATCCACGGCGCCCCGACGCAGTGATTCCGACGCGCGACCAACGCCCACCGACGAACGAAACGTCAAAAACGTAAAAATAGAATTAGCGCACGCGAACGATGAAAACGATAGAGCGATGTTAGTCGAAATTAGAACCTCAAACGCGTTCGCGCCGACGCGCTCCAAACGACGAATCCTCCTCGAATCCTCCTCGTGGAAAATCAGTCTTTCGTCACATACGCGCGCGCGTCAAACCGCGCGTGACCGCTCGACGAGGTCGCACGCATCTAACGCGAACGATCTCGTTCCACCGCACGCGTCGCTTCGCGCACGACGATGCTCGCGCGAGGCTTCGCCGCCGCCGTCCCAGCGCCAGGGCTCACGGCTCGAAGATGTTCGCGTCGCCCGTCGACGTCGAGTCGAACGACGACAAATGAACGCGCCAGACGCACGCGCACGAATGTGTTCGCGCCGCTGGTGCGCCCCGCCCCGTTCGTGGGGGAGTTACCGCTCGTCGATCCAGAGGATTTGATTTTGCTCGACGGGGAAATCGGGCCGGTGATGCGGCCAGAGGCAAAAGATTCGGACGTGGCGCGAGAGGCGTGGTACGTGCGAGCGATTTTGACCGCTGATGTGTACGATGTCGCGATCGAGTCCCCGCTTGAGCTCGCCCCGCGATTGAGCGATCGGGTCGGGGCGCAAATTTATCTCAAACGAGAAGACTTGCAGCCGGTGTTTTCGTTTAAGATTCGAGGGGCGTACAATAAGATGAAGCAATTGACGGAAGAAGAGCGAGCGAGAGGGGTCATTACGTCCAGTGCGGGGAACCACGCGCAGGGGGTGGCGCTTTCAGGGCAAAAGCTGAACTGTAAGGCGATCATCGCCATGCCGGTGACGACGCCCGCCATCAAAGTGGAGGCGGTTCGTCGACTCGGTGGGACGGTGGAATTGGTCGGGGAAAACTACGACGCCACCCAGGCGTACGCGAAAGAGCGCGCCGCGGCGGAAGGCCTGACATATATTCCCCCGTTTGATGATCCTTACGTCATAGCGGGTCAGGGCACCGTGGGCGTAGAGGTTATGCGTCAGTTGCCCTCGGCGGAAATCATCTTTGTGCCCATCGGCGGCGGCGGGCTCGCGGCGGGCATGGTGGCGTACATCAAGGCTATTCGACCCGAAATTCGCGTGATTGGTGTTGAACCAGCGGGCGCAAACGCGATGACTTTATCTTTGGCTCGCGGTGAGATTGTGAAGTTGTCGAAAGTGGACGGCTTTGCCGACGGCGTCGCAGTTCGTGAGCCAGGGCGCGATTGCTTTGAGATTATTCAAACCATGATTGACGGTATCATCACCGTGAAAACGGATCAAATCGCTTCCGCGATCAAAGACGTATTCGGTGACACTCGTTCGATCCTCGAACCAGCGGGTGCGGTCGCAGTGGCTGGCGCCAAGGCGTATTGCCAAGCGCACGGCGTCACCGGTAAAGTCATCGCCGTGACATCGGGGGCGAACATGAACTTTGATCGTCTTCGCGTGATTTCTGAGATCGCAGATCAAGGGGGTAAGGAAGAAGCCACACTTTTGAGTATCATTCCCGAGAAGAATGGCGAATTCAAGCGATTTGTGGAGACCGTCGGGGATATCAATATTTCAGAATTTAAATATCGCGTGCAAGGGGCGGACGCGCGCGTGCTGTACTCGATCGAGGTTTCCGATTTAAAGGACGTTCAGAACACGATGCAGCGGATGGAAGCGTTAGGTTTCAAGACGGTCGACTTGTCTAACGATGCGACGACGCAATTTCACCTTCGCCACATGACTGGTGGGCAAGGCAGAGTTGAAAACGAAAGGTTGTACAAGGTTGAAATTCCCGAACGCGCGGGCGCGCTCGGAAACTTCCTCGAGTTCATCAGTCCTAAGTGGTCGATCTCAATGACGCATTACCGCAACGACGGTGGTCGCGTCGGTCAGGTTCTTTTCGGCGTGCAAGTCGCTGAAGAAGAACGCGAGGTGTTTGAGGAGTGCTTAGACGGCTGCGGGTACAAGTACGACGACATGAGTTCGAACATCGCCTTCAAAACTCTCTTCGGGTGAGTTCTGAAGCAACTCGTAGCCTTAGTCGCGCACGCGAACCGCGAAAAATTGTAACCTATGCTTACGCATCACATATGGTCGAGATCAATCTTCAACTCTAAACGCGGAACGCTGACGTGGTACGATCCCACGTCGACGTCAAACGTGAACTTCTCCCCCGATCCAACCTTTCCCTCAACTTCCGGCGCCGCGCTCGACACATCCCAACGCATGCACCCTCGCACGCGCTCCGTGAGCTTCACTTCCGCCGAACGCAATCGTTTCTTTTCCTTGTGAAACGTCTGCAGCTGCCACCGCAGTCCCCACTCGCTTCGTTCGACGTCGTACTCTCCGACCCCTCGAAGCGACAGCGGCCCGCACGACAATCGCTGCGTGAACACTTCCACTCTTTTCTCCTCCGGATCGAACACGATCTTCTTCATCGCCTTCCAAAACATCGGCCTCGCTCGCGCCGTCGCCTCGTCCTCGTCCTCGTCTTCGTCTTCGTCTTTACCTCCCCTCACCGCGTGTTTCACCGCCACCCTGTACCTTCGCGCGTGGGCGTCGTACGTCATCCCCACCCTCGTCGCTCGTCCGATCGTCTTTCCCATCTTCAGCCTGTACTCCGGGCACAGCTCGAACGTGTACTTATCGTTCACCTCGTTCAATCGCTCCTCGCATCGCGCGAGCGTCCCCGCGAGCGCCTCGAGGAGGCCGACGCGTCGCGCGCGTCCCGCACCGGCGTCGCTCGTCGGTGGCGCGTCGCTCATCGCCGTCGCGCTCGGGTCGTCGGCGTCGTCGGCGTCGCGATGTCGCGATCGGCGGCGTCGTCGCGTCGTCGCGCGTTCGGCGCGTTCGGTCGCTTCGCGACGACGCGACGTCGCGACGCGCGACGATGCGAGCGATGGCGACGGCGCGCGCGGTGATGACGCGCGCGCGATGCGGCGACGTCGTCGCGCGACGACGGCTCGCGACGCGCGCGCGCGCGACGACGACGACGACGACGATGTGGCGGCCGGCGACGACGCGCGCGCGCGCGCGCGGGCGCGGGATCGGGATCGAGGGCGCGATCGAGGGCGCGAGGCGAGGGTGGGGCGCGCGGACGCTCGCGGCGAAGTCGAACAATCGAGGGAGGACGGCGGCGGACGAGGACGAGGACGAGGACGACGAGGAGGCGCTGGACGAAGACTTTGACGTCGAGGAGGAGGTGGCGGCGGATGAGGAATTGGAGGTGGGAGGCGAAGCGATCGATGCGGGGGGGACGGATTACGGAGAGATGGCGCTCGAGGCGCTCAGGGACGCGCTGGCGAGCGATGCGTTCGCGGGAGAGTATGATATTTTTTCATTTAAAGTGAACGCGTCGCGGCGACGCGTGTTGGCGAGCGTGGACAAGTTGAACGACAAGTACGGATCACCGACGTTGGATGAATTGACGACGATCGTCCGCGCGCATAACGCGATACTAGATGAACGTGGATTTCCGGAAGACGTCGCCGTGGAGTTGGCGAGTCCGGGGGCGATGAGGAGTTTGCGCGTGCCGCGGGAACTGGAACGATTTCGCGACCTCGTCATGGACGTGACGTACAAGGAAGCGATCGAGAACCCCGAGTCGACCTCAAACGTGACGAAGACGATGGAAGTCACCGATATATCGGACACGGAGGTCGAATGGAAGCTCGCAGATGTGCCGGCGAATCGTCCAGCGAAGAAAGGACAAGGGATGAACAAAAAATCGCGCGAGTGGCGTCTGCGCATGCCGCTCGACGCCGTCGTCAGGGCTAATTTGTTCATCGACATTTGAGTATCTATCGTCTACCACTAACATTATAATACCGATTTTCCTAGAAATTAACGCTGAAAGATGTCCGTCCCCCCCAAAGCGCGAGAGACGAAATCAAACATGCTCCACGTGATGGCTTGCTGAAACGTTCTGCGCGTTACGCGAGGGAGCGAACCGACCCACAGCGCGCGAACACCCTCTTCCCTGAGAATTTTCGCCAGTGATACGGCTGGCATTTTGCTACCGCTTTGTTGCGTCATTATTCGCCCGAGCTGAACTCGGGTACGAATGACATCGGGAGGGTGCGTGAGAAACGTAGCCCCCGCCCCCGCGAGCGCGCCGGCGATGAACGTGTCCGCCGCTCCGGCTTCGCGGTTCTGCATGCGCGCGACTTCGTGCATCAAATGCCGAGTCTGGGTGAAGAGCAACAAATTGAGCCCTGAGAAAGGCGCATCTCGAGCGACCGTGCTTCCGAGCCCCGAAAACAACCCCCCGGCGCCCTCTTTCCGCGCCACGCTCGCAAACGTAGCCACCATGCCTTGCCGCACCCCCGCGTTCGCCCCTGCGTATTCCATCCGCGTCTTCACCACGGTTATAGGGTTCAGCAGCACCGCCGCGACCATTCTCGCCGAGCACCCAGCGCCGAACGTCATCGCAGAGCGTTCGAACGGCGTCGCTTTCTCCTTGTTAAAACTCGCCGCGAGCTCCCTCGTCACGCGCTCGAGCAAGAAGAAGTACAACCCAGCCCCCGCGGTGGTTCGCACGCACGACGCGCTGACGCCGCTCCAGAGCCCTTTCATCCCGTTCGTTTTGACCACGTCCGCGGCGACGTTCACCATCCCGCGCGCGCCTCGCAGCTTTTCGGCTTGCATCTTCGTCTTCACCACCTCGAACGGCTGCAACAGCGCGCTGGACACTAAACCAGCGCTCGCGCCGCCGATGAAGCTCGCCGCGGGGTTCTTCTTCTTCTCCGCGCTCGCGCGCGCCGATCGCGGCTCCCCGGGCGCCGTCTTCGCGGCTTGACCTCGGGCGTCGCGCCCCATGGGACGAGACGGGACGACGACGCGTCAGAGTGTGGCGCCGCGTCGTCGTCCCGATCGCGCGACGATGCCACCGATCGCGCACGAGGGCGCGATAAAGCTTTGGAACGGCGGGGATCGAGAACAGTGGCGCGCGCACGCGGCGGCGTACGACGAGCGCTTGCGAGCGTTGAATCTAGGCGAGCGGTTATCCAAGTTGGATGCGTTCGTGCGCAAAGAACTTCCGAAAACCATCGCGCAAAGACGCGCGACGAGCGCGACGAGCGATGATTGGGGATACATAAAAAAGGATGAGTACGTGCGCGTGGTGGAGTGGAAGCTGGCGCGAGGGAAAACGAGACCTGGGTTGATGAAGTACGCGCAAGCGTTGTCGGAACGCGACGTGGAGAGCGCGAGTCGAGAGGCGTATCGACTCGCACACGCGAGCGAAGGGGGCAAAAGAAATAGTAAGGGTAAAATCGTCGATGCCATGGCACCATTCATCGCGCTGAAAGGATGCGGACCAGCCACGGCGTCGATTCTCATGGCGGTCGGCGACGAGCGGTTTCCATTCTTTAGCGACGAGGCGCTTGCCGTCGTCGTCGGAAACGGGGGAAATGATAGATACTCCGCAGCGCGGTATCACGAGTTTATGAAAGCTCTGCACCGTAAATGCGACGATCTCGGCGCAGATGACCTCACACCAGCCAAGCTCGAGAGCGCACTGTGGAGTGCCGCGGCGCTGACGATGCCGAAGAAGATGGCGAAAACGAAACAATAAAAATGCTCGCGCTTTCATTGTACATTACATTTTAATAAATCAGATTCTCTCGTCTTTTGAAACTGGATCTTCGACGAAGAGCTCAGGTAGCGTCTTGCGAATGACATCTGTCAACTTCCGCACGTTCAGTGGTTTGAGGACGAAGTCATTCATCCCGACGTCGCGACACTCTTTTTCACTCATTCCTTCAACACCAGAAGACACGCCCACGATGGGTACCACAGATTTGGCGGAGTCGAGTTCGCGAATGCGCGTCGTCGCTTCCAAACCATCCATCACAGGCATTTGACAATCCATGAGAATCAAGTCAAAGTTAGAGTTCATAGATTTATGCGCATCCAATGCCTTTTTCCCGTCGGCGGCGATCGTTACGTCGACGTCGCCAAGTTTCCTCAAAAAGGCTTTGACAATCATCTGCGTCGGCATGCTATCCTCGGCGTACAGCACACTGATCCTCCGAGTCGGATTAAAAGGATGCGCTTCTTCGCTCCTGTCCGAGTCATTGCTCGTTCTAGAGGTTCTCATGTTGAGCTGCAGGCGAACCTCCTCGTTTTGGTCGAGTTTGAAACTCGCACTGCGCACGAGGCGTACTCGAGAAAGTTCGTCCTTACCGAGCGCCGTCAACATGTCTTGGACGGTTACAGCGAGGCACTCAACCGGCCCCTTCGCCCTGACTGTCGCTGTGCGATAGCCGTGCACGTGCGACTTCTCTCGGATCCCTTGCATCGCTTTAAGGAACGCAATTTCCCCCACAATCTCTCCAGCCTCTCGCACGACCAAAACGTCCGTCTCGTGTTCTCGATCGATGGTGTCTAAATCAACTCCGATCGCGTCCATCAACACCTCACAGTGACCTTTGTTGATGAAATACATCACTTCACCGATAGCACCTTTGTGCATAAGAATATCGCCATCGTTGAACTCCACCAAGTTGAAGGAAGGCTGCAATAAAGCGGCGAGCGGATCGGTTCTGATGGCGCTCGCGATTTCTTCCTCGGTGAGCTCCACGATGGCGTGCGGCAGCTCGGTGAGAGGTCGCGCGAGAGGCTCTTCCCCATCGCGCGTGATCCAAAGATGCTGCATCACGCCAGCAATATCCAGCCGTTTCGCGGGGTCAACGCACATCATGTTGCGCAAAAGATCCTTGAAATTTTCTGAGAGCGGCGCGTCTTCGTCGAATGCTAATTCGTTTGCGCGCGCTTTTGCGACGATTTGGTACACCGTCTTGCCTGGGAACGGCAGTTTGCCAATAGCCATATTGTAGAAACACACCCCCAGGGACCATATATCTGCCTTGAATGGGTCGTAACCGTCTTCCGAAAGAACTTCGGGCGCTAAAAACGCCGGCGTACCCACAAGTCGTTTCTCAACGCCGTCGGACGAAACCAAGTCGTGTATGAAACTCACGCCAAAGTCTGCGAGCTTGACTTCGCCATCGGTGCACAGAAGCATATTTTCTGGTTTAAGATCCATGTGCGCGATGTGCAGCGAATGCAAGTAATCCAATCCGAGCACGATGTCGCGAGCGTATCCTAGTAAAACCTTTTCGTCCACCGCCACCGTGCTGAAACGCGTGAAAATGGGTCCCGTTTGGCAATACTCCAAGACTAAGATGAGTTCCTTTTTGAACTCGTCATCGATGACCTCGTGTAAAGTACGAATGTTTGGATGATGCAACTTCTTCAGCACGGCAATCTCCTTGCGAACGGCTTTCCAGGAGTTCACTCGAGAGTCCGTCCACTTCACCGCGTAGAGCTGATTATCCTGTTGATTCATCGCCAACTTCACCTTTGAATGCGATCCTCGTCCGAGATCCTTGATCAATATGTACTGATTCAGCGAATCAAAACTCTGAGCACCGAATTTCACCTCCTTTGTCGTCATTTTCGACGTCAACTTCGTCGGCAGCACCCCCGTCGGCGTCCCGCTCGACGCCCCCGCGCCGCTCGCGGACCCGCTCGTCGTCGTCTGCAGCCCGTCTCCGCTCGCGCTCGGATCGCCCGACTTTCTCGAGCTCGTGCTCGACGTGCTCGAGTGTACGTTCAAGTGCATCAGTCTCTGATGCAACTCAGCCGTGTTCCAAATCCCATCGCGCGCGTCGTCGTCGTCGTCCCGTCCGGGCGTCCCCGGGCGTTCGGAATCCCCCCCCCGCGCGTCGCTTTCGCGCGATTCCGCCGCCTCCGCGTCGCGCGCGGCGTCGCGCGCCGTCATGTCGCTCCCACGACGCACCGTCGCCGCGCGCGCGCCTCGGACTGTCGGTCGGACGCGCGTCATCATCGGACCCACGCGTTTCATTCATTCTCATTCACGTCCTTCATCCTCGCCCGCCACGTCACGTTCGGGTAAAATTTCGCGGTTCGCGACCCTCGGGCGAGTCCCTCGCGGGGCGGTGCCGACGGGCGAGACGGCGGACGACGGACCGACGGATGCGACGGATGCGACGGGATGCGACGCGCGCGACGCGCGCGCGGCCGTCGCGTCGGCACGGCGTCGCGCGCGGTGCGGCCGTCATGGACGTGGACGGTGAAGTCGACGCCCTCGTCGACGCCGTGCGACGACTCGGCGACGTCGACGCGGGCGGGACGTGCAAGGCGCGCGCGACGACGAACGGCGCGACGCGCGCGCGCGAAACGACTCTTTGCGTCGCGCGCGACTGACGGCGCGATGTCGCGCGATCGCGCGACGCAGGTGAAGTTCGGCGCGCTCGTGCGCGACGATGAGGTGGCGAACACGTTCGAGGCGCTGAACGGGACGCTGCGAGCGGCGAAGAAGCGAGGAAAGTTGACGTTCGCGGGGGAGCTGTTGTTGCAGGGGGCGCACGACGACGTCGACGTCGTCGTCGTCGAGAGCGCGGGCGCGACCTGAGGCGCCGCGCGCGCGCGCGCGCGCGCGTGGTTTGGAATTTAGTCGATTGTGTACGATACTAATCACTACGAGCTTCATCATATACATACAGCGTCTAGTGTCGCGTCCTAAAGCGCGGCGACCCAATCGGTCAACGCGTCGTTGACGAGTTTTGGATTGTCGTCTTGCACGCAGTGTCCTTCGCCTTCAAACTGTATGAAGTCCGTTCGCGACGTCTGTCGTGTTTTCGGAAGGTTGAGAAAGTATTGACCGAGCGGGAAATCGAGCGGGGTGATGGTGTCTTTGCTTCCCCACAAGATGAGCATCGGACACGCGACGCGAGGCATGAGTTCCTCGGGACGCGGCCCGGCGGGACCCGTTAAGATGTTCACGAACGCCTTGAACGCGCCTTCTCTGTTCGCCGCGCCGCAAATAGAGTTCACCAACCCGTCATCGACGCGACTGGGATTCATGTACACATTTGCGAGCGCGCCGCGCACATTTTCTTCGCCTCTCACGCTTTCAAAGAGCGGTTTCGCGATCGGCTCCACCTTCAACACCGCGTCTATGATGGCCAACACGACGCTGAAAATGGGTACCACGGCCTTGTATTGCCACCCATATCCATCAAAATCTCCATCTAAGCGTTTGACTTTGTTATTCATCCCCCCCGCGCAGTTGATGAGGGCGATGCCCGCCGTCGTCTTCGGCGACTCGGCCGCCACGTGCACCGCCGCGAGCGAGCCGATGCTGTTCCCCACCAGCACCGCCGGCTCGCCCACGACGTTTTCCACGAAGTCGATCACTTGATCTCTCCAAAATTCCATCGCGTACGGTACGTCTGGTTGATCACTCGTTCCGAATCCCACTAAATCCAACGCGTACACTCGATGGCGTTCGCCGAGCGCGCGCACGTTATCTCTAAACTGAAAGCTCGACACCCCGAACCCGTGAATGAGGACGATCGCCCGCCCTTCATCGCCGCTCGCGCGATACCCCACGCGATGGCCTCGCCACGTGTGATATTTCACCTCCTCATCGCTCGTCGACGCCTCCGCGGTCGCGCGCGTTCGCCTCCGCGTCGGCATCGCGCGCGCGCGACGTCGTCGTCCCGCGGACGCGCGCTCGCGCCGCGCCGCGCCGCGCGACGTCGTCGCCGCGCGACGAAGCATCATCGTCGGGTTCCCGACGCCGCGACGCCGTCTGCACCGCGACCGTCGTCGCAAAGTGGGTCGTCGTCGTCCGCGACGGCCGCACCCGCACCCGGGCCCGGGCACGCCGGTTCGATTGTTCGACTGTTCGATGTTTCGACTTTTCGATTGTTCGACTTTTCGATGTTTCGATGTTTCGATGTTTCGACTGTTCGATGTTTCGACTTTTCGATTGTTCGACTTTTCGACTTTTCGATGTTTCGATGTTTCGATTGTTCGACTTTTCCCGATTTCGGCAATCGCGCCGGGACGTTCGATTCGCCGGACGGGGTTTACGAACTTCGACGTCACACCCGCGACGACGACGACGACGACGATGTGGCGAGCGCTGGTGCGACCGGCGGTGACGGCGGGGGTGAATCACGCGGCGCGCGCGCGCGGTGCGTGCGCGCGGACCGCGCGAGCGACCGCGCGCGCGACGCGAACGTTCGCGAGCGGGGGGGAGGGCAATAACATCACGAGCGCGCTCGTGGAACAGATGCGAGGGAAAATCGCGGAAGGCTTAGAGGCTGACGCGGTGGACGTGCGAGACGAGAGCGGGAACGCGCGACACGTGTCGATCAAAGTCGTGTCCAAGGCGTTCGAGGGGAAGAGTTCGGTGAATAGACAACGCATGGTGTACAAGTGCATTTGGATGGAACTGCAAGACCAAGTGCACGCGGTGAACGAAATGGTGACGCTGACGCCGGAGGAAGCGTCGAAGTGACGTTCGAGCGCGTCGAAGATTGTGTTATTTGCGCCGCCTTAGCTGCTTGTTTTTATCAACGTACTCTAACTAGTGACTATTAACCGAGCACCCAACCCGCTTGATTGGATTGCGCCTTGTCGTCGGCGCGCTTTTCCTTCTTTTGTCGCATCCCCCACGCGCGTCCGGTGGCCTTGCACTCTTTCACGCGCTTGATGATTTCTTTAGCGGCGTTAAACGTGCCTCCAGTCTCTTTGTCGCACGTGAAACACGTCGTTTGCTTGGCGTTGTGTTGCAACGCGCAGCGCTCGCAAAAAAAGTGTCCGCACGCCGTCGCGACTGGAAACTTCGCTTCGAGCCAGGAGGTGTCGCAAATCGCGCAAGATTCGGGGATGTCGTTGACATACTCTTCATCGGACTCTTCCGCGACGCCATCTTCGCCGAGCTTGGCCATGCGAGCTTCGGCCGCTTTGCGCGCCTGTTCTTTTTGCTCCCAATCCTTGTCGAGCTGCCAGCCTTGTTTGTAATCTCCTCTATCGTGTAAAAACTTGCACGCGTCGCCCCATCCACAGAAACCGGTTTGCTTGTAGTCTTTGCAAATGTCTGGTTTGTAGTCCATGACGAAAGTCGACCGAATATTCGTCGCCGCTCGCATCGGACCGTGCGCCCCTCGGCCCTTCTCGCTCGAAATCGTCTGCTCGCGACGGAACCCGGCTCGATAGTCCACGTACGCATTCGTCCCGCGATACTTCTTGTCGTCCTCGAATCCATCGGCGCGGTCGATGGCTTGTTTCAGCACCTGTTCTCGCATCGCTCGTCCATCCATCTCCTTGCTCGTATCGATCTCTAGTTCCGCCGTCGCCCCCATGTCTCCGCGCGCCCGCACCGTCTTCGAACCTTCAAATGCGAATCTCTCGTACTTGCCTTTACCATCGCGCGAGGATGCCACGATGCCTTGACTCCGCTTCTTACGCCCGACGTTCTGTTCGTCTTCGCCGTCATCGAACCCACCACCACCGCCGTCGTCGTCGTCCGAACTCGACGCCGCCGCGCGCTTTCGCGCGTTCGCGCGCGCGTTCGCGCCGCGTTTCTTGAACCCACCGCCGCCGAACGACGCCTTCTTCGTCGCCGCGGCGTCGGTCGGGACGATTGCGTCGCCTTCGTCGCCCATCGTTCCCGACCGCGCGTCTCGCGCCGCGCACTGCGGCGCGGACGCGCGCGGTGACGCCGAATCGCAATCAGTCGCGCGCCAAACGCGCCGGCGACCCGGGCGGCTGGATGCGAACATCGGGGCGCGTCACCGGACTCGCGCGCGCGCGTCGAGATCGGTGGCGATGACGAAAAAGGTGGTGCTCGTGACCGGTGGAAGCGGTCTCGTCGGAAGCGCCATCCGCGAAGTCATCGCGGGCGAACGACCGGAGAACGAGGAGTGGATATTCGCCTCGTCCAAAGTGCGTGACGTGCGGCGCGAAGAGCGAGCGTCTCGTCGCTCGAAGACGTGCACGAGCGATCGACGCGGCGAAGGACGAGAGAAATGACTGACGGAACGATGCCGTTTCCACGCACAGGATGCGGATTTATGCGACCCGGCGTCCACGGCGGCGATGTTTGAAAAGTACAAGCCGACGCACGTGATCCACCTCGCGGCGCAGGTGGGAGGGCTGTTCGCGAATATGGTGCGTAACACGCGCGCTCGACGACGAAAAATACGCTCGTTGTGATTGAAATCTCGCCAGCGATCGAGGACTGACCGATGCACGCTCATCACGACAGAAATACAAGGTGGAATTTTGGAGAAACAACATAGCGATGAATGACAACATCTTCCAAGAGTGTCATAAGCGAGGTACGCGTCCCGTTTGACGGCATTTGTTGAGTTTCGACTGACGTCCGATATTCTTTACTCGATGAAAAGGGGTCGAAAAGCTCGTCTCTTGCCTTTCGACGTGCATCTTTCCGGACAAGACGACGTTTCCGATTGACGAAACCATGATTCACGACGGGCCGCCGCACTTCTCGAACGAAGGTTACGCGTACGCCAAGCGCATGGTGGACGTCCAAAACCGCATGTACAAGGCCCAGCACGGCTGTAACTTCACCGCGGTCATTCCGACGAATATTTTTGGCAAGCATGACAACTTTCATCTCGATAACAGCCATGTTATTCCCGGACTCATCCACCGAGGCTACTTGTGCAAGCAAAAGGGTGAGCCCTTCACCATCTGGGGATCGGGCACGCCGCTGCGACAATTCATCTACTCCAACGATCTCGCGCGTTTGATGATCTGGACGATGCGTGAATACCAAGAGGCGGACCCTATCATTCTTTCAGGTGCGAAGAGACGCCCGGGTGATGCGTTGCGCTCTTCGACGACGCGAATATTTATTTATTTGCTGCCCTGCGAATAATTTCTTGACTGACCTCGGCGATCATTCTTCCCTTCTTAGTTGGTGAGGAAGACGAAATTAGCATCGCAGACGTCGCGCGCTCTGTCGCTAAGGCGCTCGACTTCCAAGGTGAAGTCAACTTTGACACCACGAAGGTACGTTTTATGCGGCGAATAAATTCAATTAAATCACTCACGAACTCACGCGAAATAGGCTGACGGTCAATTCAAGAAGACCGCGAACAATGCGAAACTCCGCAAATACCTTCCCGATTTCAAGTTTACGCCGTTTGACGAAGCCATGGCGAGCACAGTGAAGTGGTTCATGGAGAATTACGAAACACCTGGTGCGGTCAGAAAATAATTAAATAAATATCGAAAGTAATTGCTTTACTCCTTCGCCCGTTTCCGTCATTTCCGTTAAGTTTTTTGCGCTATCGTCGCTGACGTGCGTTCGTGGGCGTCTGCATCGAGATTTGACGTGCGATTCTCGATAACACGAAGATCGGAATTACTTTTTTAATTAATGTTCGTCAGGTGAGAATAATTAACAACTCGATCGCTCATATCGACGCCTCAATGCACGACGACGCGGAGAATCAGCGTTACAAGCGTCAGTCTGACAATACGAGGAGAAGTTCGCCTCCGTGGCTTCATTGAGATCTCTTTCGGCGACTTATTCGCCGATAGCTGTTGAATTAAATTATTTATTTTGACCATCGCCCAAACTTTAATTTGTATTTGTACCTTGGCACGATGCGTTTTGCTCTTGATTTCGATCGAAAATACGGGATAAAATGTATACAAGAGTTTATTGTTGCGATCCTGTCGAACTTCCGCGATGATGCGCGTATCGATCGAAAATGAGTGCTACTAATAATACATCTAAATTAAATCAGATATCTATCTATTCCTTGCAGTCAGCGAGTACATCCTGCAGCGTGCTATTCTCTCCCAAACCAGTCCAATTATTACCCCACATGTTCCATGAAACGAGTTCTTCGAGCGAGCTCGTCGGTAAATCGCCTGATGGCAGCTCACACGATGTGCCTGAACCGAGTGAATTTTGTCTGTCAGCCCACAACGTATCCGCATCCCAAGACCCTCGTTTCGTCGCGACTGTGTGAGCGGCGAAAATGGCCATATTCCACAAGGACGCCATACGTGCATCCGATCGGCTTGATTCCGTCGCCTGCGCGCTCGTTCTATCTTGCGTAGAGTTGTACAGGATGGCTCTTTCTCTGTTGTCGGCAATTTGCGGCATGCGGTGCAGCGACATTGCTCGCCGGCAACTCGTCAACGCTTTCTCGCAGTAAATGTCGCGCATATATCCTCCGAAACTAATGAGTAGACACAATATGCATGCCTTCAACATCACGCATTCGTAGGAGAACGGTGCCAATTCAACGGCACGCTCGGAGCTGGATAACGCACACCGCAAGTAGAGCTTTCTAAATTCAACCAAGTCGCTACGCTGATGTGTCGGTCCGAAGCCCCTGTACTTCAAATAAAATTTACGTGGAAACTTTTTGCTATCCCAGGCCTTCTCCGAGTAAAGATTTGAAAGCCGCACGTGCATCTTTGCCCGCCAAAGATGCACTGCAGCGAGGGCAAGTTTCTCTTCCTGCTCTCCACTGATCGTGGCCGCGGTTTCAGCGGACAGAGTCCTATTCGCTCGCTGCACTCGACGCGCAATGGCTTGTATGTCAACCGAGCGAACGTTGTCGCCCTCGGACTCCGACGACACCAGTTCCTCAACGAGGAGCTGTTCAGAAATCGTTTCAGCGGCGCCGGCGCGGCGTTCGTTAGAGCTCGCCTCCAGCGTCGTCATCGCAGCGTGAGGCTAAGGACTGTGCGAGACCGACTCTTTCGTCTTTATCGAGTCACACACGCGGCGCTAGCGCTTCGCCGCCCCTCACACTGTGACGTCTGTTGCTTTGGTGCTAGGCAATCTTTGTCTCGAGCGGGTCGCTGCGACGTGCACGACGAATCTCCCTCGTGCAGGGGTCAAAATCTTCTAAGTTTCGAGAATTCATCACATTATGGTTTGCTAGCTTCTAGTAGTAATGATTTACCCGAGGTCGACCAATGCTTGAAACGTCAGTATCGCTATGAGTGCGGCGACGCCGAGTCCAGCAGTCCTTCTTGAACCCGCCATCTCGTACAGAAAGTCACCACAATCTTTGATGTACGTCGGTATACACGCATCTGTCACTAGAGCTTTGTTGTACTTGTTGGGCGCCGTCTCATCATAACCGCATTCTGGGGCGGGAACAACTGTGCCATTCACGTCGAGATTGGCAGGAAATCGAGCGTCGCCGACTCGAGTAACCACCATGCTTTCAGTGAACCCAGGATAGCAGTTACACACGCCTTCTACACAAATACCGTTGCCCGAGCACTCTGCAGAACTTGGAACAGAAGGATTCTTCGGGCAAACCAACACCAAACCACAGTCCAAGCCCTCCGGGGGTTCTTCACCGTTGTCTTCGTAACACTCGCATGTCGTACACGAACCAACTTTATTTTCGCAATAGGTGCCACTCGACGGGTAAGCGCAGTTCACGCACACACCGTTACTACACTCACCTCGGCCACTGCAGTGATTACACACCATTTTACGTCCAACGCTATCAAATGTGCAATTTGACTGAGGACACTCTGGCAACGAGCAATCGTTGCCGTAATACCCTTTTGAGCACATGCACGTGTTGAAGCTACACGTACCAGATCGACTGCAATCGTTCGGGCATTCATCTGGAAGATACTGCCAAAGATCACTGAGTTCTTCAGTACAAACCGTCTCACCATAGCTCGTGACTGTTTGCACTTGTGCTGTTCCATCTTCAACAGCCAAAAATGTAGGATCGCTGGCGTCTTCCATCGTCACGCCGTTTATCACAAGCTTACCCGTCGTAGTTACACTATACTTGCTTTGCCAGTCCACAGTCACCCCAGAAAGATCGTCCACATATGTTCTACCGACCGTACCCGTACTTGCAGCGGCTGCAGCGGCCACAGCTTCAGCATATGTCTTGCCTTTCAGACAACCATGACCTCCGAATATCAACGCGCGACCAGCCTGACGTGATGAACCAGATCTAAATGTCGAAGTCTGACCAACAGAGACCATTGTCGATCCTTCTCGTCGTGAGGGATAATCACCTTCTGGAACGATCTCAGTCCACACGTTGGATGAAATGTTATACTGCCACATATCTCCGATTTCGTCTTCCCACGTGCGACCTCCCTGAATGAGCATCACCGCGACAGAATCTTTCAACACAACTGTGGCAGAATGTCCGTGCCTCCGCTCAGGTTTCGCAGTGTAATTTGTTCTCGGCATTAACTCAGTCCAAGAGTTTGTCAAAATGTCGTACCGCCAAAGGTCGTTAAGAAAATACTTACTCTCCAGCGATGGGTACAGCAACTGACGGATCGTTTCATTCTTGGGTACGGGATACAGCTCTTTGAAGTTTGATTCACCTCCATAGGAGTAGCCGCCAAAAAGGTACAAAGAGTCTTCATAGCTCACCAGGCTTGCACCAGTTCGGCCACGAGGGCCGTATAAATCTCGATCCGCCGTACCGTCACTCTCTGTCGTGGTACTAGAACACGTCGTGCATGAAGGCTCGAGGTACTCCCACTGGCGATTCGTAGCGTTGTAAACCCAAAGATCTTCCATGAATAACGGCCTAGTGCCGTCATAAACGACATCAGTGTCGTAATAAAACGATGTATCGTTGGTCTGGTTCGCCGCATTCGCAGTCGTCGAGAGTAATCTTTGCGAGTGTCCTCCAAATAAGAAGACAGCGTCGTAGTAATCCGTCATGGCGTGCTTCCATCGTCTCACGGGTCGCTGTTCCTGTCCGGTGAAGGATCTTTTGCTCCATAGATTGTTCGGAATATTGTAGTGCCAAACATCGTCGCAGTAATCAGTGCAATCGATGCTCTCGCCTCCATACATGATGATGGTATCCCGAATCCCAGTCTCGCGGTTGAGCGTGAGCGCCATCCCGTGATGGATTCGCCCGCTCGGTATCGAACGCTCCTTCCTATTTTTCCCTTCCTTCAGCGTCGGCTCGCTATAAGGTCGCAATCCCGTCCAATCGTAACACGTTGCTCCCGTGTCCTGACACGTTGAACACTGATCGCACAACAATTCGTTTGGCGTGTACGCCACCCACGAGCCCGTCTCCCAGTCGTACATCCAAAAGTCGTTCAAAAAATCCCCGTTCGTCGACTTCGCGCGTCCGCCGAAGATGAACATTTGCGAATCATCCGTCACCACCGCCTTGTGTCCGCTTCTTCCCGGCGGTCCCGGCACGCCGAGGAATCCCAAGTCCCCGACCGGCGTTTGCCTGGCGAACGCGTTCCCCGCGCGCGCTCCTCTCGGCGTCTCGAGCGCGCACGTCAGGGCGATTACCATCACCATCGCGCGCGACGCGCTTTGAAATCTTCGACTCCATCGTCGTTTCTCGCCCTCGCGCGTCTCGTCGCCGCGCTCGTTCGCCTCCGATCCCTCTCGACGTCCCCGCGGCTCGTCATCTTTAAACGACCGCGTCGCGCGTTCGACGCGCGACGACCGCGCGCGCGGCATCGCGTTCGACGCGCGACGGGCGCGACGCGCGAGACGCGCGTTTGACTCGCTCGCGCGCCTCGCTCGCGCGCTCGCCCGTCGCCCGTCGCCCGTCGCGCTCTGGGAACGCCGCGGCGTCGGACCGACAGACCGAACCGAACCGAACCGAACCGAACCGGAATCGAATCGAATCGAATCGAACGCGTCCCGACACACGCGCGCGCGACGCGCGCGAGGACGCGCGAGGTGGATGACGTCGATGTCGCTCGATGATCGCCTGCGCGCCATCACGCTCGAACACGATTCCGCGGCGCGTCAAAGGGCGTACGAAGCGTTGGCGCGAGAGGTGATGGCATCGGTCGAGACGACGTCGACCTCGATGGACGTCGAGGACGGATTCGAGGCGTTCATGGATCACAGTGCGTGCGATAACGACGCGACGACGCGATGACGCGACGCGACGCGACGCGATGCGACGCGACGGGACGCGACGGGACGGGACGCGAACGGAGACTGGAGACTGACGACGGCGCGTAACCAATCGATTGATTCTTCGACGAGTAGTCGTTTCGGATAGCGTACCGCTGGCGATATCGCGAGAGATCATAGCACAAGTGTCGAAAACTTTCATAAATTTAGATGCGACGACGCATAAGAGATTGGCGGCGGCGGTGTTGGCGAAGACGCAACCGCGACTGGTATCGTTTGAGGAGAGTGTGTGGCCGGTGCGTGAGGCGTTGGCGAGACGGTTAGCTGAGGCAAAGAATTGGTCCGAGGCCGCTGACGTGCTGGCGGGAATCGAAGTGCAACCCTCAAGTGCGGGTTCGGGTGAGTACAAGCTCAAGATAACGCTTGAAACCGCGAACATGTACTTGGAAGCGAATGAATTGGACAAGGCAGAGAAGCACGTAAACAAGACGCACGCGTTGCTCTCGCAGCTGCCGGCTGAGCTTCAAAAAAAGCCCGAGCTGCTGCATGAATACCATGCGTGCTGGGCAAAAGTTTCTGATAGAGTGGGCAAGTTTATGGATGCTGCGTTGCGCTATACCGAAATGTCTCGACTAGAAAATCAAAGCGACGCAGGAACGATGACGCGCGCAGTTGTGTGTGCGATTCTTTCCTCCTCTGTTCAGAGAGATCGTTTGCTTCGTTCGTTTCGGCTAGATACGAACGTGAGAGAATTACCCGTTTACCCGTTTCTTGAGAAGATTGAATTCAGACGCATCATCAGAGCAGATGAAGCGAAAGAATTCCAGACCTTCCTAAGTCCGCATCATGTCGAAGTTCGCGCCGACGGCGTGTCTGCGTTTGAGCAGGCTATTATGGAACACAATTTAGAGAGCATGAAGTATGCATACGAGAACATAAGTTTCGATCATCTTGGGGAAATTTTGGGTGTGAGTGATGCTGAGGCAGAGAAGTTGGCGGCGAAGTTGATCTACGATCAGCGTGTGCAAGGATACATAGACCAAGTTGATCGTTTTGTGTACTTTGACAACGTGTCGCCGTCTCACGACGATCCCGTCTCTGTCTGGAATGCAAACGTAATAAGCGTGTCGCACAGACTCAACGAAGTAGTTGAGACGATAACAAAATTAGTCGAACAATAGCGAATATGTGAATTAAAACAACATTACAAACAAGCCTTAATTCCTGTACGGTCCCTCGATTTGCCAATCGATTGGTTCGCCGCCGTTCGATTCGATAAATTTGTTGCACTGAGAAAAGTGCTTTGAGCCGAAGAAACCTCTGTGCGCCGACAAACCAGACGGATGCGGACACTTGAGAATCAAATGATTGTTTTGCTTAGAGATCAACTTTTCCTTCTCTTGCGCATTCTTTCCCCACAGTAAAAATACCAAACCTTTTCTATTTTTCGCAATTTCGCGAATCGCCGCGTCTGTGAAATTTTCCCAACCCTTCTTGGAGTGACTGTTCGCTTGATGCGCTCGAACAGTGAGAGACACGTTTAACAAGAACACCCCTTGTTTCGCCCACTTATCCAAATCTCCGTGCATCGGGATCTTACAGTTCAAATCCGATTTCAACTCCTTATAAATATTGTGCAAACTCGACGGTACCTTGACGCCCCTCGGCACGGAAAAGCACAATCCCATCGCTTGTCCATCGTCGTGATAGGGATCTTGACCGATGATCACCACCTTAACGTCTTCCATCGCGCATGAATCGAACGCACGAAACACATGCTGCTTCGGTGGGAAAATCTTGGCGCGCGCCTTTTCTTCGCTCTCTAAAAATTTTTCCAGTTTATCCCAATACGGCTTGGTGAACTCTTGGGCGAGGACCTTTCGCCATTGTTCATCTTTGAGCAAACTCGCGTAGGCGTGCTGCGACGGTGATGACACCCCACTCGTCGTCATCGGCGTCTTGACGACGTCCGTGGGCGTCGCCGCGATCACCGGCATGTTTTCCTTCAACTTTTTCACATCTTGAGCCACGCCATCGGACGTGTTCTCGTCCGCCCCGCTCGCGCGCGCGTTGACGGGCTTGAAAAAGCTCGTGATTGGACGCTCTTTGCGCTTTAAGTCACTCATGACCGACGACGAGCGACGAGGGTGGATGAACGAGTAAGGCACGCGCAAACACCGCGCGTGCATGCGCTGGGTTGTGAAGAGTTTTGAATTTGCGCGCGGCTGTCGTTGTTTCGCGAACCGTGCGCTCGTGTCCGAACGCGCCGAGAGATCTCGAGGAAACGCGATTAAACGAAAGAAATGATTTTTTGCAGTTCTTTTTGCTAAACTCTAAACCTAATGCGACTAGGAATTTGTCAATAGCGTCGGCCTCCCCAGAGCGCCGTCGCGAGTTCTGCTTCATTGTCGCAGCCGTAACCAACTTCGAAAGCACGACCGAAGTAACCTTTTTCGAAGTAATGCTGGTCTTGCTCTGCAGCAGCTTGTGGATCTTCATCTTCGTCATCCGCGGCAACGGTGTCCAGGACTCGCCCAGAAACCTCGCATATCTCGGTACCGATTTCAGTATCCAAGTAGCGCTCTGAACATGTGTCATCGCACACGTGCACCTTACCCGTGCGTTCACAGACGAACACATTACTCGGTAATTCGGCGTATGAACAACCAGCGCGGCGACTGCACACGTGCGAGTCGGCGTCGGTGGCAAATTGTCTATGTGACTTCCATTCGCTCGCGGCGCGGTCCGTCGCTAGCTGTTCACACAGAGGTGCGAGGACTGCATTTTGGCGTGAACGCTTCGCCGCGCAAGCCTCGGCGCATATTTTCTCGAAGCCTACGGGCGCTTTTCTACGTTCTCTATTGATTTCCATCGCGTCCGCCGCAAGATATAGCTTCTTCATCCCGTTTCCTTGCGCCTGCTTTGTGTTCCCGAACCTCTCCAAGTAGCACTGCCTCCATAGGAAGTCTTGATCGCAGCGCGCAGCGAAAAATTTACACGTCTGCGCGAGGGAAGTTAATTCGTTCGGTGCGAGGAAGCGCAGGATGAGCGACACGACGTCGTCGTGCAGCGTCGAAAAAGGCCCAGCCTCTGCCTCCTCGACCGCGCCTTCGTCGGCAGCACGACTGACTCTCGGTCGCTTCTTCGCGTTCTCGCCGTCATCGTCGCGTCGTTCTAGCATCATGCGCGTGATTTCGGCCTCCAAGTCGTCGTCATCGTCGCCGTCGCCGTCCGTCGCGCTCGTCTCCATCGCTCGCGACGCCACGTCGTCGCACGACCGCGAGTGGCGCTCCGCGAGCGCGGTCGTTACATCAGTACACGCCGACGCGCGATGGAACCGACGAAGTAACCGCGCCGCGCCGCGCCGCGCCGCGCCGCGAAAGTCCATGCAAATGACGATGTCCACGTGGATTTCGGTGAAGCCGCGCGCGCGCGTCGTGCGCGTCCGCGGTGCGCGCGCCGATGGGTCGAGCGAAGAGCGACGGCGCTCGAGCGCGCAAAAGCTGTTGGATGCGCTCGCGCGAGGAACGAACGACATCGAGGGCGTGCGAAAGATTGTGCGTGTGCCTCCGGCGCCGTGCGCGATGGTACGTGCGCCCGGGGTATGGGGTGATGGGCTGCATTGGCGCCACCGCGCGGTGCCAAATGTCGAGAACGCGGCGAGTCGAGGGTGCGAGTTGACGCAAGAACGATACGGACGACGGATGCGCGATCGCAAGAGCAACGCTTACATGGTCGAATTATTTGAAACAGCGTCATCGTCTTCCTCGACGTCGCTAAATCGGTTCGATCTGTTTCATGCGCACGCGTTTGCTTGGCGGGCGACGAACGAGTCGTCTGTGGTTCGACTCGGAATCTTGTTTCACGCGAAAGAGTATCCGGCGAAGGACGATGAAAACTTCCCCATTGATCTAGGCAAATGCCAATGCGACTCCACATTGTGTTTGGACGAAAAAGGCATGAGCCAACGCAACGTGCTTTGGTTATCTCTGGACTCCTGCGCGTTGTTGGCTTGGTTGGACACTTCGAGCGAGTCCTTGCGAGAACTTCTTACTGTCCCAGAGCTTCACACGACGTTTGAAGGTGATTTTGGCGCGATACAAGGAGACGTGTATTACTTTCACTCGCTGAAGAATCGTAAACCGAGCGAAAGACTCTTCATCATTCCGCGTTAAACGTGCTGCTGCGGCGTTGGATTTATTTTTAGCGAAACCATCATGGTATCGTTCGATTGCGATCCTGCGGTGATTCTGGCGGCGAAAGAAAGACTAGAGCGCAACGCTAGCTCAGACCCTGCAGATTATTTGTGCCGAGTGTTCCTGTTTTGTCAGTCGATAGAGGACGATCCCGGGGAATCCGAGTCTCTCGAGGCGCGCGTCACAGACGTTTGTGGAAACACAGGATTGATGATTCGATACGAGTCTTCCACGTTGCTCGTGCTAGAAAATACATCGAAAAAAATTGACTACGTGCTGAAGTTACTCAGGAGTTCTCACCGTTGGACGTCGTATGTGTGTTCTTCGGAAGAGGGCGTCGAAAGAGTATTCAGTGACCTGCAAACTGTCGTAGGCAGCGGCGAAGGAAAGAGCGCGAGCGATTTCGAAATCAAAGATTATGACGAAAGCGCAGTCGTCAACGCGATCGCGCGCATCACTTACGAGCTTCTCGAGAACGCAGAGCCGAATACGGTGAATATGGACAAATGTCTTACTCGCATCGTCGCAAATGCTAGGAAGTTTCTCTTCACGGTTCATGAATTTCTCGATGAGTTTGACATCAAAACTCACATCTGCCGCGCTATAGAAGCCGACGAGACACCGCAAATGGAAAATCTTATCATCGAAGACGATACGATCGCGGCACACCTCGTGAACTAGTGATAATGTGTGATCAATGTACCATCATCATTGCAAAATGAAATTTTGTCGTAGCGCTATTATTTCTATGTGCATCGTTCAGCGTGCTAAATGTATCCGTTTGGACTCATGATTTGAGTTTAATCTCTCGAAGGCGTTGCTGCAAGTATTCATCAGAGCTAATGGGCTCTGGATAGCGATTGGGATACTGATCCGAAATGCACGACTCCAGCGTTTTGATGACGAAGTCTGGATTTGGATGTAAAAAGAATGGCATGGAATATCGAGGAATGTGCGCCCGTTCCGCGGGAGGATTCACGACACGGTGCGTCGTCGAAGGAAGCTTGTGATTCGACAGGCGTTGCAGCATGTCACCGATGTTGCACGTCACGCATCCGGGAGGCGGGTTGACTTCGAGCCACTCTCCATCCTTTCCCAAGAGTTGCAAACCACCCTCGTCGGCGCCGAGCAGGAGCGTGATGAGATTGATATCCTCGTGCGCACCAGCGCGCACGCGCCCCGCGGCATCAGGCGGAATTGGTGGATAGTGAATGATACGCAAAATACTGTTGCCTTCGTTCGTCTTATCTGCGAAATACTCGCGCGGTTGTTCCAGATGCACCGCCAGCGCCTCGAGCACGCGATTCCCGAGCTCATCTAGAGCGTTGAAGATTTGCTTATTCACTTCGCTAAACCCTTCGACTTCCACCACGTCATCCACATTCGGCGGCATCGTCGACTCGTACTTATGGCCCGCCGGCAAGTCTCGCCCGAGGTGCCAAAACTCTTTCAAATCTGCGCGCGCGAGAGGCGACGTTTTCCTTCGCGTCAGTCAAACGAATCGCGTCGTCGAATCCATCACACGCGCTATAGCGCGACGCATCAAAACAAAAAAGTATCACTTTTCGCATCGCCTTCACGCACCAGGCGCGTTCGCTCCCTTCGCCGTCTCCACTCCGAACGCCGTGTACCCGCGCGCGCCGCCCAACCCGCGCAGCGTGTACTTCTTCTTACATTCCTCATCGCACGCAAAGAACGCCTTCGAGCGTTCCATCGCGCGTTCGATGAGTTCCAGATCGATCCCATGATTTTCCAAGATGACGAATCCGTATCGCTCGTACGCCTCTCCCAGGTCGTGGACAAACTTTTCGAAATCTTTCGCGTACAGTTCGAGCGACACCGTGGGGACTTTCTCGCGCGCGTCCTCGCGCGTCACCGCGGGCGTCATGTCGTCGATCGCGCGCTTTTACCGTCGGTCGTCGTCGTTTCTCGCGTCGTCGTCGCGTCCGTCGTCGTCGTCCGCGCGCGGTCCTCTCGCGCGTCGCGCGCGCGGTCAACCATCAACCACCGGCGCGCCCGAAACCAACCGTCCGAATCGTCCGAATCGCCCGAACCCGACCTCGGGTTCGAGGACGGCGCGCGTCGGTGGCGACGACTGTTCGGGGTTTTGGCGCTCAGGGCGCGTCGGGCGACGGCGCCGCGACACTCGCGGACGCGCGCGCGCGATCGATCGCTCGCTCGATCGAACGCGCGACGACGCGCGGACGACATGATGGCGCGCGCGTCGCCGGCGACGAACGCGGCGTCGCGCGCGAACGCGCGCGCGAAAAACGCTCGGGACGGTGGACGAGCGCCGGCGCGCGGGACGACGACGACGCGGCGAGGGGTGCGAACGCGCGCGGTGGACATTCCGGAGTTTCTGGTGCAAAAACTCGAGGCGACGACGCGGACGCACGGCGAGATCAGCGAGCGCATGGCGGATCCGAGCGTGACGGGCGATCCGAAGGAGTTTCAAAAGCTGAGCAAGGCGCTCGGGGAGCTGACGAGCGTGGTGGAGCAGTACGCGCGGTACAAGGAGTGCATGAAAGAGATTAGCGAGGCGCGCGCGATGGCGAAGGATGCGGCTGGGGATGATGAGATGGTGGCGATGGCGAAGGAAGAGATCGATGCGCTGACGACGGAGAGTGATGCGCTGGTGGAGACCATGACGTTGGCGCTGCTGCCGAAGGACCCGCTCGACGAGAAGAACATCATGCTCGAGATTCGCGCCGGTACTGGCGGGGATGAGGCTGGTATTTGGGCTGGGGATTTATATCGAATGTATATGCGATTCGCCGAGCGCGAGGGATGGCAAACGTCGGTCGTGACGAACAACCCGGCGGACGCCGGCGGGTATAAGGAAATCGTCGTGGAGATAAAGGGCGACGACGTGTACAGCAGTCTCAAGTGGGAAGCCGGTGTGCATCGCGTGCAGCGCGTGCCGGCGACGGAAACTCAAGGACGCATTCAAACTTCCACGGCCACGGTCGCGGTGATGCCTGAAGTCGACGAAGTCGAGGTGAAGATTGACGACAATGACCTCGATATTTCCACCGCCAGAAGCGGCGGTGCGGGTGGGCAAAACGTCAACAAAGTCGAAACCGCTATCGACCTGATGCACAAGCCGACCGGCATTCGCGTGTTCTGCACGGAAGAACGTACACAAATGAAGAATCGCATTCGTGCCATGCAAATTCTTCGCGCGAAATTATTTGAGTTGCAGCTCGAAGAGCAGCGCAAAGCGGTATCGGACAAGCGTAAATCGCAAGTCGGCTCGGGGTCTCGGTCGGAAAAAATTAGAACGTACAACTGGAAAGATAGCCGCGTGTCGGACCATCGCATCGGCGCTAACTTCTCTCTTCAAAATTTCTTAGACGGCGACATCAAGGGTGCGATCGGGGGCATGCAGGCTTTGGAACAAGAAGAAAAGCTTGCTGAATTGAACGCAGAAATGTCGGGGAAGTGAGCGCCCGAGCCGACGTCGGTTATTTTGTAATACAAGCATAAATGATTCTGCACTCGACGACGCCGTACGTGGCGCAAAAGAAGTAGTGACAGCAAACGCGCGCGCGCACACACGATACACTCACGCGCGCGTACGGATCGCATCGCCCCGTGTGAGTCTTGAACAGAGTTTGCTCGCACCTCTCAAGTTATGGCTAAAAATAAGTCTCTCGAGCATGGTTGCCTGGCGTGCAGCTTTGGATTTGATTTCAAGCGACGGGGCAACTTGACTCGAGTACGCGATTCAGTCGTGGCGTACACTGTTGGAAATCTCTTGACCTTGCGAGACGTGAAAACACAAAGGCAGACGTACCTGCGGAGCGCGGAGGGGGGCAATATCGGCTTGGTCGCCGTGGATGGAGATGGCACGCACATTGCGATCGGCGAGAATGGTGCGGCGCCGCGAATATCAATATATAGTTACCCTTCACTTGAGCTCGTAAACACGATTCACGGCGGCGCCGCGGCGTGTTACTCGACTGGAAAATTTTCTCCAGACGGACAGCTTCTCGCGAGCGTGAGTGGGCTCCCAGACTATTGGCTCACTTTGTGGGACTGGAAGACAGCAAAGACAGTCCTTCGTGCCAAAGCGTATGGACAAGAAGTGTTTGACTTATCCTTCCTAGGCGCTAACTCGGAGCGAATGATCACTCACGGCGCTGGTCACATTCAGTTTTGGCAGATGGTCAAGACGTTTACTGGATTGAAGTTACAAGGTACTCTTGGAAAGTTCAACGGCGAACCTCTGTCCAATATCACGTGCGTGTTGGAGTTACCCTTTAATGATATGATTTTGACGAGCACAGAGTATGGCGCTCTACTAATCTGGGTCGATGGGCGCGTTCAGTACAAAATAATGCGAGCAAACGCGTCGAGCGACGATGAAGACTGCCACGGCGGTTCGATCGAGACGATGATTTATATCAACAACGGTTCAGTGATTCTCACGGCGGGCGATGATGGGTGGGTTCGAGAATGGAATATTGACGAGATTCGTCGCGTCATATCGTCGCAAAGCAAAGGGGTGGTTTGTATGAAACCCATCTCAGAGCGCTCAATCGATGGAGCCAATATCCGCCACATTTGCGCGCTTGAAAATAAGTTATTCATTCAAGACAGCGGGCGAGGGTTAGTGTGTTCTTTGGACGATGATGATATGGAGCGTCCTGTTGTTTCTGCGCACAGTGGTGTCATCACTGCATGCGAGACTTCGCTGAACAGTACTCACTTGATCACTTGCGACAATATCGGAGAAGTGCACTGCTATGATTATTTATCCCGTGCGTTTCTCTACAAAAGTCGGTTCAGCTGTTCGGCGACGGCACTTACTAACGTACCTTTGAATGTCAATGAAGATGGGAGATGTATCGTCGTTGGATTTGCCGATGGTGTCGTTCGCGTTCTCGTGAGAAACACGTCCTCTTGGCGCTTGGCTCTCGCGCTCAAGCCACACGCGCATGCCGTCGAGCAGTTCACATGGAGTTCTGATGGTGAGTATTTGGCAATCGCTGCTGCTAATAATACTGTGTTTATTTTCAGTTCATCTTCCTTCGCATCGACGTTGCAATTTGAGCCAATTGGTTTCATACGCCTGAGTGCTCGCCCGAAGAAGATATTTTGGGATGGTGAAAGTATTTTTGGTGCTCAAATCGAGGACGAGATGCACTGCTTTGCCGTCCATCGTGACTTGGGTGAGTCTCGTAAAGATTCGTACGAAATCGATGTCACTCCTCGTATTACCACCGATGTAGAAACCAAGAACGCCGTTGATGAATCTTTCAGCGCGATAACGTATGATAATTCTTACTGCGTTAAAATCTGTAAATCGGGATCTTTTGAAGTACACGCGTTAAGCGATGCTTCTCCATCAAACACACACTCTTCAATCGATGAGGCGCTGTGCATCTATCCAGAAGTCGAAGCGATCGACACACTCTCCGCACAGTGCGCGTCCATCGAAGAGGTACTGCAGCGAGAACGCGCGAAGGAATTGAGCGAGGAAGAAGCGGCAGCACTTATACGACTCTCGAGCTTGGTGGCGCTCTGTCGAGATGAATTCAATGTCATCATTGAAGAAAATGCAAAACTTCCTCGAGAGATGCGAATCTCTGGCGCAGAACTTCTCGTAGACGATACACAAATGCGCCGAATTCGCGAGGATTCAGTACACTGGTTAAAAGCGACTCACGACAAGCTTCAAAGCTCAGTTATGTGTGCTGAATCTGTCTCAAATCAACTGCAAAAAAGTTATTACGACAAAATAATGGCCCTTCCTCGTATGATTCATTCATCTAGCGAAGCTTTGACGTGCTCATCTTTTGCGTTGCGCGCTGGAAGCGAGGGTGATTGGCAGACAACTACGGTCGCAGAGGCGACAGTTCATGAATGCGAACAAGAGATGCGTGTCGTTCATGTGCAAAATACTTGCATAAGTGAAAATGCGCACGAAAGACAGAGCATCGAAGGCTCTGAAATGAGTTCAGAGGCTCGACGGCGCTTCGAAAGATTACGGAGGAACGAAGAGTTGAGAAAATTGGAGAAGGCAGAGCCTTTGAAAGACCAAACAGACGACAGCGAAGCGTTGAAACGCGACAATCTTGGCGATGGGTTTCCATTGCGTTGCGTTCCGGATTCACGTGTACCACCTGAAGACAAATTAACGACGGAGGGTAAACTTTCCGAATTGAGATATGTCGATGGTCAACTACGCGGCAACCAGAGCCGGTTCAATCGAGAGTTTGATTGCATCGATGCGAAGGACGCTGTCACCGATGAAGATCTTATCTCGCTATGCCATCTAAAAGCAGATATCATCGCGCGAAGTAAAGTCATTGAACTTTCTCGTATTGTAGTGCATCGCGAGCTGAGCGTCATGCCTGAATATGACGTGAAGAACACCGAAATGCAAAATGCTCAACGGCAAGCAAAGGAAGAGGTCGAAACCGCTCGTGCGGCGGTAGAAAATGCCCAGACGGCCGTAAACAATCAACAGACCAAATTAGAGGGGCAGAACGGAGTAAAAGCGGAAATCGAGGCGACATTTGACAAATTCATGATTCCAGGCGTCCCGCGAGCGGCATTGCTCAAAGTTTTCCACAAACGCGTCGTCAATAAAACCGAACAAAAGAGCGACAAAGGTGACTCCGATTCCGACTTAGACTCTGATTTTGACGATGATTCGTACTATTCGTCGTCAGACGAAGAAAATGGCGACACTTGCCCAAAAGGTTGCGACAGTGCTGTCTACGAGCGCGTGTGCGATCTTCGTTTGCAAAGAATCGAAGCCATGGACGCAATAACTGAAATACAACGGGCATTGGATGGGAAGAAAAAGATTCACGATGCCGCACTGAAAAAGTTGCGAAGTTTGGAGGAAAACGTACGGGTACTCGAGAGAGATGCGGATGCTTTTGAGAAGGTAAAGCAGCAAAGTTTGAACGGGCTCAGGACTGCATTCGTGTTGCCGGTGAGCTGCGTCGAGACGAGTCAAGGCGACATGGACGACATGATTATTTTCTCCAAGACTCGCTTAGCAGAACTCGAGAATAAAGTCGTAGAGTGGGATGCAGAAGTCTTAAAATTGAAACGTCAGCAGCAGGAGTTAAAGCGAGAGCACTCCTCGCTCATCGCGCAACGTTCCGCTAAGGCGAAAGAATTTCAGAGTCTGCAACGCAAATACTCTGAGACTCAGATCCGAAAGTTTGGAAAGCTCATCGTTCTGGAAGATTTAGACAAGGTTGTGAATAATGGTCAAGGCACAGAAGATTTACGCGACAAGCTCAAGGTACAAGAGCTGGAGAATGCGCGTGAGCTGCGAGAGATTAAAAAAGACATCTCAAATGTTGAAAGAGAAGTGTTGAATCTCACGGAAGCGCATACCACGTGTCTCAATGAACTTCTCGCGCTGCGCTCAGTCAAAGTCTAATCCACTACTATAGCATACAACAGCTCTAATGTCTATACAAAATCGCCAAATTCATCGTCATTGTCGGCGTTTTGCGGTGGCGATGGAGACTCCACGGCGATGTCGCCAAATCCAGCGAACGGATCCATACTCGGAGTCGACTCGGCGACTTTCGGTGCTGACTCGAGAGAAATCAAATCAAACTCTGCCAAGATTTCTCTCGGTGCTGCGTCATCCACGGACGTCTCTTCCTCGTCCTCCTCGGACGCAGACGCCTCCGCGCTCGCCTCGCGTTTGACGTTGTCTCTAAAGCGATCGAACGCCTCCTTCGTGAACCGTCCATCGCCTACGACCGCTGCCGTACCTAACCCGCCGAACGACTCCTTTTCGGCGCCGTCGTTCGTCGATCGAGCCTTCCCTCTCTTCAACAACCGCCGCGCCGCCTCGGCGAACTCGCCTTCGTTCGTCAAAGCAATCAAATCAAACTCCCCACCGCCCGTCGTCGTCGTCGGCGGCGGCGTCGGCGGCGGTTCGTCACGCATCACCGGCGTCGTGACCGTTTTCATCGTCGTCGCCGGCGTCGCGAAATCCCCGAAATCGTCGTCGTCGTCGTCGTCGTCGTCGTCGTCGTTTTCCGTCGTCCCATCCGCGAACGCGCGCGCGGGCGTCGCGAACGCGCCGAACGACTCCCCGTCCGACGCGTCATCGTACTCGACCGTCGTCCTCGTCCCCGCCTCGACCTCGTTCTCGCCACATCGCGCGTCGTCCATGACGCGCGCGCGACACTGTCGCGCCGCACTCCCGCGCGCGCGACGCATTTCGCGCTCCGTCTCGCGTCCCTCGCGACCGCGCGCACGAGCCGCGCGATGACGGACACGTGGCATCTCAGCGCGGTGGCGAGCCTGGTGGAGAACCTGGACAAGCGCCTGCTCGTCGCGCTGCGCGACGGCTCGAACATCATCGGCACGCTGCGATCGTTCGACCAATTCGCAAACATCGTCCTCGAGAGCGCGGTCGAGCGCATCATCGTCGGAAAGATGTTCAGCGATATCCCACTCGGATTGTACATCGTGCGAGGCGAGAACGTCGTGCTCATGGGCGACGTCGGGGCGAACGGGGACTTGGACGGCACGGAAGGGTTGATTGAGGTGGACAACGCGGAGATCATACGGGCGAGGGAGGCGGATCAGACCGCGGAGGCGATGAAGGGAGACATCTTGAAACGAATGGACTTTTTAGATGAGTGATGATCGAACGCAAAGGGGGCGCATGGGACGACGAGAGGTGCGTGTGGAGATTGAAGACGCGACGATCGCTCGACGGCGACGACGAGGACGACGAAGACGGAACAGAGGCGATGATGACTTATAATCATGCTAATCCTGATTACCCATGATAAACGATCGATAGGACTGAGCCTTTCCTGATGTCGTCGTCATCGTCGTCGTTGAGATCGATCCAGCGCGAGGAAGCGATGATGATTGCGCTCGTTTTCGCACTACTACGGTGAGAGCAAGCTCGGTGAAACTAGTAAATACCAATGGATCCTTCTGAGCTTCCTCGCGCGTGTGCCGCGAATGTGCTGGGAGAAATCACGCACCGATCTCACCAGCTTGACTGACGATTTGACGAACTGTAGGCGTTACGAGCTAAGGAAATAGAACAAACTAGAAGGAAATTTGCAAGAATCAAAGCGTAATTGTATCACACCATCGACGTATGGTATCGTTTTAGTTTACAGAATCGTATCGTACAAGTATGAAAATCGTATCGTCTTTGTAAAGTAGAAATCACGCGCTCTTCGTCGGGAAGGATGGTGCCGTCGTGATTCCGCACTGACCCGTTTCAGCGCTGATTCGTCGAGCCATGCGAATGAAACCACCTTCGCCCCACTGATTGCCCCACGAGTTCTTGACTTTCCAGAAGTGCCTGTGGTGGTTTTTGTGGTGATGGTGCGTCGCTTCCGTTGCGTTGGGATGATCGTCGTAGCCGTAACCGACGACGAGAACGCCGTGATCGACTTGAGAACCGCACTCTTTGGAATCGAAAACGCCGCCTTGGTAGAGCATAAACGCTTTTGTGTCGGCCTCGATGGCGATGCTAACAGGTTGTTGCGACACAGCTTTCTCGAGCTCTTTCTCATCTCCCGGAGGTACGTCCTCGAACCCGTCGATGGTGGCGACGTGGAGTTGAAGCTTGAATTTGTTGCACGAGAGCTTCTCCGCGGCGTAAGGGTACTGAAATTCAGAGTCAATTCCGCCGTTCTTTTGCACCCATTTGAACGCGTTATCCATGAGTCCACCGTTGCACGCCATGTTCTGGGTCGAACACGACACGAGCTCTTGTTCAGAGAGCGACACGAGCCTGCCAGTACGAATTTGATTGATGCCCTCGATCGCGCCCGTCGTCGAAAACGCCCAGCACGAGCCGCACTGTCCTTGGTTCTTCGGCGCCGTCACGGCGCCGCGTTCGACCCAATCGACGTTTTCCAGTGGCTCGACGCTGGCATACTTCCAGTTCGCCTTGTATTCGTCCGCATCGCGCGTGGCTCCGACGGTTTGCGTCGCGTCGCGCAACTCGGGCTTGTACCCGAGCATGCGCTTGAACTCCTCCCGCGTCGTCGCCGCGAGGGCGTTCAACGCCACCCAATGCGAAATCTCTCCCAAAACGTACTTGGCGTTGTGCTCCACCACAAACGCCGCGTTCTCCACGAAAATCGCCAATCGCTTCGCGTACTCCTCTCCGTCTCGCAGATATTCCTCGACTCCGTGTTCGACGCACCAGCGCTCAAACCGACGCGCGAGCGTCGCCGCGTCCGCCTCACCGACCTCTCGCGCCGTCGCCGTCGCCCGTGCCGCGCCGAACGCATCGCGCGGCGTCACCGTCGCGCTCTGCGTTCTCGGCGCCCACGCGCGTTCGATCGCGTTCGTCGCCACCGTCCAAAACGCATCGGCCATCGTCGAGGTCGTTTCGGTCGTTTCAAACGCGCCCGCGCGTCGCGCCGCGCGCGCCCCCGTCGCGACGAGTCCGAGCCCGAGGCCGAGCGCGCGCAGCGCGTCACCGCCTCGCACGCCGCCTCGTCGTCGTCGTCGTCCTCGCCCGCGTCGTCCGCGATCGTCGTCCATCGTCGTCGTCGTCGTCGTCGTCGTCGTCGCGTCGCGCGGTGCCGACGCCGCGTCGACCGACGCGCGGGTCGTCGATCGATCGACGATGCGGTCGATCGATCGACGCGTCGAGGTCGACGCGCCGCGCGCGATCGACGCGGCGACGATCGAGCGTCGCGCGCGCGATCGACGGATCGCGAGACCAAACACGAACCATCGGCCGCGCCGGCCTCGCGGGCGAGGCGCGACGCGCGCGAACCGCCTTTCCCACGCGCGCGCGCACGACGGACGTAGAGCGAAGACATGCCGCCTAAAGCCCCCGAATCGAAGGCCGCCAAGGCCGCCAAGGCCATGGCCGGCGGGAAGAAGAAGGCCAAGGTGCGCGCGCGCGACGGCGAGGCGCGATCCGCGGAGACCCTAAAGACGAACGGGACGCGCGCGTCGCGGGGCGTCGGCGCGGACGCGCCGGCGCGGCGATCGGCGGGCGAACGGACGGCGGTGGGATTTTAATGCGTCCGGGACCGGCGTCGCGCTCGATCGAGCGCGATCGAGGGCGACGCGCGCGGCGCGACGATGGCGCGGGGCGCGCGCGGGCGATCGACGCGAGGACGGAGGACTGACGACGACGACGAATCGTGTTCGCGAACGATAGAAATGGTCCAAGGGGAAGATGAAGGAGAAGGCCAACAACCAAGTGTTGTTCGAACAGGTGCGTGCGATCGACGGGGAAGCTCGGACGAAGGCGCGGGCGATGGCGGGACGGAGGACCAAGCCCTAGGCGCGGCGCGGCGCGCGCGCGAGACGTCTTTGAACGAGGGCGACGCGCGGTGACGACGAACGATGCGCGCTCAAAGGATGGCAATGAGGATGACGACGCGTTGACGCGGCGCGCGAACTCGTGACTGACTGATGCGTTCGCTTTAAATCTCGCAGTCCACGTACGACAAGCTCCTCGCCGAGGTGCCGAAGTACAAGATGATTACTATTTCCATCTTGTGCGATCGCCTTCGCATCACGTGCTCCCTCGCGCGCAAGGGTATCGCCATCCTTTTGGCGAAGGGTTTGATCAAGCCGCTCGTCCTTCACTCCAAGCAGCACATCTACACGACCGCTGTCGCGACGGAGGCGTAAGGTCGTTCAGTCGACTTTTGGGGCGTTTGGGACAGGCGTAGCGCCTCTCGGTTTAGAACCGCGATGGGCGACGTGCGTCGAGAGAACCGCGTAGTGAGTGGAATTAGTGCAAATGTGACAAATGGATATTTGTTTGGTTAAATCACCGCTCGTCGAAATGACTCGTCGCGTCGCGCGCGGTTCCGTCGACAGAGCGCGCCTCGCCGCCCCTCGACTGAGGAATGCGCGTCGCGTGCGATATGCGCTCGTGTGCGCGGACGACGACGACGACGACGACAAGTAATTCATCGTCATTCGTCGCCGCGAGACCACCGACGCGATCGCGTTTCGCGCGTAGGCGCCTCGAAAGTCGCGCCTCGGCGTTAGCTGAACCATCGGCGAGCGCACTCGAAACGTTCGATGGGGCGTGGCGCGGGCCCGATATGGCGCAGCGGTCGTACGAGTGGACGATTGAGCTTTCGCATGAACACGTGCGGGAGATTGACGACGCCTTAGCGCGCGCCAAGGCGAACGGGGTGCGGGAAATCGTCGAACTCGGTCCAGAAAACTTTTCTCTGCCGACGCTCGGGCCGACGCTCGAAGACATGGGACGAGAGCTCGTCCACGGGCGAGGTTTTGCCCTGATGCGAAATTTTCCCGTGCATAGATATTCTAGTTGGGAGCGCTGCGCGGCGTTTTACGCCATGGGTCGGTACATGGGCACGTGCGTGCCGCAAAACAAACTGGGGCACGTCGTGGGCCACGTGAAAGACCTTGGGGGCGATCCGAACGATCCGCTCACGCGTTTATACACGACGAGTGCAGCGCAACCGTATCACACTGATTCTGCGGATATCGTGGGATTACTTTGTCTGAGTCAAGCGACGGAAGGGGGGCACAGTCAGGTGACGTCTTCGGTGGCGATTTGGAACGCTCTCGTCGAGCGCTTTCCGGAAAGCGCGGCCACGCTTCAAAAAGAGTTCGTCGTCTCGCGCAAAGGAGAAATTCCGGTCGGCAAGGAAGCGACGTATAAAATACCTATTTTTCACGCGCACGAAGGCAGGTGCGCGGCAATATACGACCGTTCATTCATCAACTCCGCGGTGGCGCTGACGGGCGTTGAGTTGAGTAAAACGCAAACCGCGGCGCTCGATCATTTGGACGCGCTCGCGTGTTCGGACGAATTGCGTCTGGACATGACCCTTGAACCGGGTGATATTCAATGGCTTCATAATCACACCACTTTACACGCTCGAAGCGCCTTCAAAAACGAAGGCGCTGAGCCGAGGCACCTCGTCCGAATGTGGGTGTCCCCGAACGAGCGCGTCGGCGCCATGCCGCTTCCCGAAATATTCGCGGAACGCTTCGGCACCGTCGAGCCCGGACCGATGCGCGGCGGTATTCGCGTTACGGGTCAATCCAATCAATCTTTAAGCTGTCCTCTCGACGCCGAACCGATGCGTAGAACGTAGTAGTCTAGCGCTGTACTTGACAGAACGTACCGCGAGCCGTCGCCGCACATATCGACGCCTTCCCTCGACTCTGGACACCGAGAAGCGCTTTGAGGCGTCGAGGTCATCGCCACATCGACGTCGCGCGTCGCATCGCGTCGCGCGCGCCCCCACGCTCGCGTCATCGCAAAAGTTTGTGTCGCCAACGGTAATCCACCACCGTCGCCATGGCGTCCGAAGATTCGCGCGCCTTGAAGGTTGCGCTCGCGAGTGCCGCCGTCGCGAGCACTGGTCTCGCTCTCGCCCTCGCGAGCGCGTCGGTGTACGCGTCTTACTTTGCCCGAGACGCGCGCGGTGGATCGATGAAGAAGAAAAAGCTCGCGCACGAGACGTGGTACGCGGCGACGGACCAAGACGGACGCATCGCGTCGCTCGCGGAAGTGCGCAAAGGCGCGCTCGATGGAGGAATTCCGCACTCGTTGCGAGCGGAGGTGTGGCCGGTGTTGCTTGGGGTGCGGAAATGCTCGAACACGAGCGTGGAGCACGAGCAAGGGAAACGATCGAGACGCGAGCAATACGGCGAGTTTCTAAGGCGATGCGCAGAGCTGGAGGGGTGGCTTACAAAACCGGTCAAAGGATTGGCGAATTTGCCGAGCGATCTCGCATCGTTCACTGAGGCGTCGAGGATCATCGCTGCAGACGCGCCGCGGACGACGTTCACCTACGGTACGTTCGCGCGGGATTGGGAGAGCGGGATCCTGAGCGGCGACGACGAAGACGAATTGAAGATGGAATGGAGACTGGCGCAACGTCAACGCTTGACGAGAATTCTGGAGGCGTACGCTATTTTGGATCCAGTGATAGGCTATACGCAAGGAATGAACGATTTAGCCGCGGTATTTCTTCGCGATATTAGTAACGAGTCCGAGGCGTTTTGGTGCTTTGCGAAATTCATGGGAGGTTCGTATCGATGTCACTTTCTCATCAATCCGCACGAGAGCGCGCCGTCGGCGTCGAAAGGTCAAGAGGGCGTGAGCGATCGATTGCGAGTGCTGAGTGAGATAATTAGAATTGCAGATCCACCTCTGCATAAGCACTTGAAGTTTCTCAACGCGCAGGAGTGCATGTTTGCTTTTAGACCCGTCGTCGTGTTGATGTCGCGAGAACTCGCCGACGCCGAGATTGGTCTTTTGTGGGACATGTTGATTGCCGGCGGCGATCACGAACCCACATCCAGAGCCAACGGCACACTCGCAGGAGGTGGCGCGAGACTGTTCCTACACGTCGTCGCCGCGGCTTTGGTGAGCATGCGTTCGCAGGTCATGGCGTGCAAAAAGAACGACGACTTGATGCAGCTCGTCGCTCGAAAGCTTCCAGCCCGAAAATTTACCGCCCACGAGCTCGTGCGCAAAGCCATGGATCTGATGAAGACGACGAAAGGATTAGGCGAAGCCATCGAAGTGGCGTCGCGCGCGTCCATCGCCCTCGAAGGGTTGTAACTGTACATTTACACATTTTCGAGCCCGCGCCGGCGCGCTGGCGTCCGACTCGCCCGAAGCCCGGGCGCCAGACCGCCGCGCGTCGTCGTCTTCATGCGCGAGACGCTCGCCGACGTCGCGCGTCCTCGCGCGTGGCGCGCACGCGCGCGCGTCCAACGCGCGCATCACCGTCCTCGCGCAGCCGTCGCGCGCGTCGCCGTCCTCGACGACGTCGCCGCCTACGCCTTGGTGACAAAGTCGGCTGATGATTTACTCGACGACGTCCGACGCCTCAACCGGGACGCGTCGTCGTCGTCGCCGCGAACGACGAATGCAAACGTCGTGACGTACTCGCCCAAGGTGTTCGTTCCGCTCACGCGCGCGTGTCGGGACTCGTGCGGATACTGCGCGTTCGTCGACTACGAACCGAGCGCGGCTGGAAAGCGCGTGTACATGACGCTCGAGGAAATCGTCGACGTGGCGCGACGAGGCGCGGCGGCGGGGGCGACGGAGTGTTTGTTGACGTTTGGTGATCGACCCGAGGCGACGCGGGAGGATGCGCGAGAGGGATTGAGGGAGTTGGGATGCGCGAGCACGGCGGAGTACGCGGCAAAGGCGTGCGAGGCGGTGTTGCGAGAGACGGGGTTGTTGCCGCACGTAAACGCGGGTGTGTTGACGAGAGACGAGTTGAGGATGCTACGACGCGTGAGCGCGTCGCAAGGGTTGATGTTGGAGACGACGAGCGAGCGGTTATTGGGGCCGGGAATGGCGCACGACGGGTGTGAGACAAAGCGACCGAAGACGCGCCTGCGGTGCATCGAGCTCGCGGGAGAGGAGCGCATCCCGTTCACGTCTGGATTATTGATTGGGATCGGCGAGACTCGCGAAGAGCGTATCGATGCACTTCTGGCGCTTCGCGATGTACATGCCAAGCACGGACACATTCAAGAGCTCATCATACAGAATTTCTTATCGAAACCCGGCACCGCGATGGCTGATTTTCCAAATCCTCCGCTGGAAGAGTTGACGTGGACGGTGAGCGCAGCTCGCCTAATTTTTGGCGCAGACATGATTATACAGGCGCCACCGAATCTTACACCAGGCGAAGAGGCTGGCTGGCGCGCCCTTTTGCGCGCCGGTGCGAATGATTGGGGAGGAATCTCGCCGGGCGTCACGCCGGACCACGTCAACGCCGAGGCGCCATGGCCGCACATAGAAGAGCTCGCCACCGTGTGCGCCGATGAAGGTTTCGCGCTCGTCCCGAGACTGCCAGTGCACCCTAAGTACTTGAGGGTAGACGATGATCGAGTGAGCGTCGGGGGATCCGCAGTTTGGCTCGACGACAAAGTTTCGCCGTATCTTCGCAAACTCGCCGACAGCGAGTTTCTCGTTCGCGGTACGACATGGTCGCCAGGACGTCCGGATGATGAAAAGAAAGAGTTTGTGGATATCGTCGGCGTGAATGGCTCTGTTCCTTGTCGTGGTACCAAGAGACGTATATCGAGCGAAGTTCTGGCCGCCATAGCCGCCATAGTGGACGGAAACTATGAGTTGGACGACATCGTGACGTGCTTACAAGCGAGAGGCGCCGATTTCGACAAGGTGTGCGAGGCCGCGAATACTTTGCGAGAGCAGCAGTGTGGTGATACCGTTACGTTTGTGAACAATAGAAACATTAACTATACGAATATCTGCACGTTGACGTGCACGTTTTGTTCGTTTTCCAAGGGAAAGGCTGCAGAAGAACTTCGCGGTTCGCCGTACCTGCTCGACTTGGACGAAGTCGCAAGGCGAACGGCCGAGGCTTGGGAGCGTGGTGCGAGCGAAGTCTGCATGCAAGGCGGCATTCATCCCTCGTTCACAGGCGAAGATTATATGGCTTTTATCAGAGCTGCGAAACGAGGGGCACCGGACATACACATTCACGCCTTTTCACCGCTCGAAATCGCTCACGGAGCGCAGACTCTCGGTCTGAGCGCTCGCGAATACTTGCGTAAACTCAAGGATGCAGGGCTGGGATCGCTCCCAGGTACTGCTGCCGAGGTTTTGGACGACCAAGTTCGCGAAACACTCTGTCCAGATAAACTCACCGCGAAAGAATGGCTCGATGTCGTCGAAGACGCTCACTTTGTGGGCGTGCCAACGACGAGCACCATCATGTTCGGTCACATTGACGCCGACGGCCCGCGCGCGTGGGCGCGACATCTCGTCTCCATTCGCGATTTGCATCTCAAGACGGGTGGATTCACGGAGTTCGTACCACTACCTTTCGTGCATTTCGAGGCGCCGACGTATCGTTTCGGCGCGTCTCGGAAAGGTCCAACGCTGCGCGAGTGCATCCTGATGCACGCCGTCGCGCGTCTCGTGCTGGGACCGGCGGGAATCACGAACATTCAGGCGAGCTGGGTAAAAATGGGTCCCGAGCTCGCCTCACTTCTCCTGCACGCTGGATGCAACGATATGGGCGGTACACTCATGAATGAATCCATCACTCGCGCCGCGGGTGCGACGTTTGGGCAAGAAATCGACGCGCGCGAAATGCGTCGAATCATCGAAGCCGCCGGCCGCGTTCCGCTTCAACGCACCACCTTGTACGCTCACGCACCCCAACATCGCGTCGAGCACCCATCGATCGCGTAGGACGCGATCGTCGTAGATTGTATGTAGAGTCACTAGCTAATCAATTCACAACTCCTAATCAAGTCTAATCCGCGGCGTCCGTCGAACGCGCGTTTACGACGCCCTCGGCTTTCCACTCCAACAACTCCTCCAGCAGCGCCTTCGCCTCGTCCCCCCCTCCGGGTATCTGCACCCGGTGTTTCGCCAACACCGCCATGAGCGCCGTCTTCTCGGTTCCCAACTCATCCTCCAGCCACGATTTCAGCGCCTGCGCGCGTCGTCGTCGAAGTTCTTCCTCATCCTGTTTGGGCATGTCTTCGTCGACGACGGGCGCGGCGCCTTCGGGCATGGGGCGCATCGCGCGCGCGGGATCGTCTGAGGACGATGACGATGCGAGCGCACGATCGAGCGGCCTGCGCGCGGGTCCGGCGCGGAGGATCGCGCGAGACGCGAGGCGTTGGAGGACGGCGCGCATGGCGAGGCGACGTGTGGCGGGCGTCGCGTCAAACAACGTCAATCATCAATCACATATCTATCGCTAGGACGAGCGCCGCGTAAACATCGCTCGCTGAATGCTTGGCGCGCGTTTCTTTCTATTTCGTCGAGAACACTCGAGACGTCATCCCCTTGATTCTCTCGGAAAGTTTTTCATTCGCGTCGTTGAGCTTCGCCTTGGCCTGGCCCGGGGATTCGTCGTCGGCGGCGCTCCGTTCCTCTTCCCTGTTTTGCTTCGCTCGCGATCGTTCCGCTCGTTTCAAAAGGTTGGCGTTACCATACTTGGGACGGGTCGTTCCGCTCGTCCAATCAGCGCTCGGAGAAGGCGCACGCGCGCGCGTGTGTCGCCCGATTTTGTACGACGGGCCCGCGAAGGGTTCGAATGGCTTCTCGTCGCGAGTCTCCTCGCGCACGGGTTCTTTCTCTCTCGCCTTGTTCCAGTGGGATCCCGAGAATATCTGCGTCTGCCTAGTCTTCGTCGGCTGTTTCTTCACCCTGACTTCGCGAGAAATCTCAAAGTCTACATCCTTGGCGTCGGAGGCTTTGGTTTTGGCGTCGTCGTCGTCAGAGAGGTCTTGCGGCTCGAGCTTGCGTCTTCGCTCCGCTTCCATGGCTTCCATTCTCTTCTTACGGTCACGCTCAGCCTTTGAAACCGCTTGTTTCGTTCGCCACTGCCGATGCTCATAGTCTTTCATTTGCTCTTCATTTGCCGCGTTGAGAATGAGCTTTGACGCGTCGTTTTCCGCGAGCGAAGCCTGAATGCGCTGGATGACGAGGAGACTCAACTTGGCGCGCAATTCGTCCACGAACTCGTTGGGAAACCAGTTCTTTCGTAGAAACTTGCCCGCATCGTCCATTCCAAACGAGCGCTTTTGCGCCGCGCGTTGAACATCGCTCTTCTTCAAAATCTCGGGTTGTTCGGTTAAAAACTTTTCGAGAAAGGCCAAAATGAAAACGCCGCAGTCGCAACCATTGTTTTGTCTCGGAACATTGACGCGATACGTTGGCATGTATCGAGCGTCGAATTTTGATTCAGTGTCGTCGCCCTTTTGCGTTTTCCATTCTTTGCTCAGGTAACGCCGGACCGTCTTCGACACGACTTCTGAGTTGTGCCCGCCATGTTGCGTCATGCTGTCGAGATGGAGCATCATCGGTTGGCGCTCATCAGTACCGTTTGGATAGCAAACGATGACTAAAGACCAATGCAAATTGCTGTGCACGGGAATCATGAGAAAGCTTTTCGTAAAGATATCCACACCCTTGGTCCAATTCTTCACGCGTGCGTGCGATGCCGTCGCGGCGTCGACGTTGCTTCGATCTCTATCGTGCTTTTGCGCGAGCTTTTGATAGAAAAAGCTGTTAAAAATGTGCACCTTGTCTAATATCTCAAACGCGTTCGCGCCCAACATTTCCACTTGAATGTACTTCAAATAAAAGTCCACGCACTGATCGTTCAGCATCTCGCCGTCTCTGAGGTGCTCCAAGTCGCCGAGAGTGATTTGCACCGACCCCTTCGTCTTCGAGTCTGGGTAATCCGTCGCCAAGTTGCCGACGGTGTTCTGCAGCGAGCGATACCTACTCGAGCGCGTCGATCGGCGAATTTCACCATTCTCGCTCGTAAGACTCACTGGATCCAAGCTTTGCACCCCTCTTGACTCGTTCTCCAACGGGTTCTCCTCGTCGCTCGTCTCCAGAAGATCCACCACCATGGGAGACGCCGGGTCGCCGCGCGTCGACTTCGCTCGACGCTTGGGCGGCGGCGGCGACATCGGCAGACGCTCGCGACTCTTGTCGGTCGCAGCAGCGGCGAAATCGTCCACAGCGGCGGTCGTCGTCGTCGGCTGCGTCGCACCCGCGCTCTTCTTAAAGTACGTCGAAATCGTCGTCGGCGTCGACTTCGCCTCGGGAGCCCCCGCGCGCCCGAGCGCGGCGTCCAACTGTCTACTGCCGTGCGACGTCGGTTGTCGCGCTAACGTGTCCCAACTCGCCGTTTCTTTTCGTCCTGGATATCTATCGGGCGACAGAGACGACATCGACCCTAAATCTCCGTCTATGTCGTCCAACGCTCTGCTCAACCCGTTGACAGCCTCCGCCGCGCTCGGCGACGCCTTTTCGTCGTCAAATCTATACTTTTCCGGCTGGAAATCTCTCGCATCGCGCTCCCTCAGCGACTTCGCCGGCGACTTTCTCTCCGCCATCTGCCCCATCGTCGTCCATTCCTGCGGCGCGTCCCGGCGCGTCGTCGTCGTCGCCGCGCCTCCGCCTCGCGCCTCCGATCCGCCGTCCTCCATCAACGCCTCCCGTTCCTCCGCGTTCGCGATCATCCGGTCTAAATACTCCTTCCTTCTCACCAGCGTCGCGTTCGCGCCGACTTTCGTTTCGTTCACCTTGGCTATCAGATGACTCGTCTTGACGCGTTCCCTTCGCAGCGCGTCGGCGTCGCGCGTCGTCCCGTTTTCCCTCGTCCCCACGTTCTCGTGCGCCTCCGCGTACGTTCGCGCGATTTTCTCGTGCTCGCGCCTCGCGCGCCGCATCCGCGCGTCCATCGTCGTCGTCGTCCTCGTCGTCGTCGTCCCGTCGTCGTCGTCGCGCGTCCTCCGTCGTCGCGTCTCGAGCGCGTCCGAGTTCGCGATCGATCCGTCCTCGTCGCGCGCGTCCTCGTCGTCGTCCTCGTCGACGGCCATCGCGCGATCGCGCGCGAGGTCGTCGCCGTCGCGCCCGCGCGGCGCGCCCGCGCGGCGCCGTGTGCGTCCGTCGCGACGCGACGCGCGCGAATCGAATCGAATCGAATCGAATCGGAATCGAATCGGAATCGGAACGCCGCGCACACGTCGACGCGCGAGCGGTCGATGCGCGCGCCCGCGGACGCGGCGATCGATTGGCGCGCGCCGTCCGCGGGCGCGCTCGCGTGCCTGCTCGCGGTGGCGATCACGAACTTTGGCGTCGGTGGCGCGCTGTTCGGAGGACGAGGATGGCGCGCGTGGCAACCGTTCGCGCGAGGACGATCGTGGAGGTTCACGCTGGCGCAAGCGATCGGATGGACGCTGGCGAGCGCGTCGCTGGCGTGCGTGATGGCGTGCGGGACGCTGGTGTGGCGAGACGCGAGGGACGCGAGGGACGACGGGACGCGCGAGCGGCGACTGGCGGTGGCGGCGCTGAGTTGGACGAGCCTGGGACTGAGCGTCGCGAGCGAGGCGGCGGTGGCGGCGTCGCTGGCGTTCTTCGACGTCCAGGACGAGGGCGAGGCGGGGCGAGGCGCGGCGAGGGGAAGGGAAGGTTTGGATTTTAGAGACGTCGCGCGCGTCGCGACGCTGTTGTCCATCGCGCACGTGTTGCACGCGCCGCACGCGGTGATTTTCGCGACGCTGGCGACGGTGTACGCGCTCGGGTCGTCGGGAGCGCTGGCGTCCATCGTTGTTCTGTACGCGAGCACGTATTTCTTGCAGCGCGATCTCGAGCGCGGGCGCCGGAAGTGGGACGCGTTTCGAGCGTGGTCGTCGCGATGGATAGAGGGCGCGGCGAAGGCGTGGCACGGGAGCGTGCGCATGATTCACGACGGCGCGCACGGCGCGGGCTCGACGCCTCTCGTCTTTGCCTATCACCCGCACTCGCTCATTCCGGCGGGCGCCGTGTGGTTTCACTTTTTACCTCAGTTTGGTCGTCGCTTTGAAAACGTCAAGCCCGTGACGTTGGCCGCGAGCGTTCTTTTCAAGGCGCCGTTCGTGCGAGAGCTCGCCGCGTGGTTGGGCGTGCGCAGCGTGTCGCAAGAAATATTTCGTTCGACGCTTCGTCACGAGCGCGCGGTCGTCGTGTGTCCGGGCGGTCAGGGCGAGATGTGCGAGCACGTCGGCGGATTGAAGGAGGAGACCATCACGCTCTGCACGAAACATCGCGGGTTCGTTCGACTCGCCATCGAAGAAAAAGCGCGTCTCGTGCCCGTCGTGTGTTTCGGCGAGAGTAGCAGCTGGCGCAATCTCTTGCGGCACCCCGGTCGATATTTGTACAGACGCTTTCGCGTCGCGACGCCGCTTTTAGCGGTGGGCTACCTCGGCATTCTCCCGATTCCGGCCCGAGTGCCGCTCACGTTCGTCGTCGGCGACCCGATGTCGCTTCCCGAGCCCGATGACGCGGGACGAGCGAGGGAGAGCGACGTTGAGATCGCTCACGCGGCGTATTACCGCGAGGTGGCGCGCTTGTTCGCAAAGCACAAGGGCGCGAGCGGATTTCCGAATTTAAACTTGAAATTGCTGCACGAGTGACGCGACGCGTCGAATCGAGCGCCCCCGTTTCACCGGCAATCAGTCGGGCAGTTGTAATTACACTTGTACGCGCTAGTAGTATGTTACAGTATGATGTACAGGGCGGTGGTGGTGGTTCGTCTGAGCTACGCGCGCGTCGCCGGGAGCGCGGCGAGGAATCGAACCAAACCGACGGCGTGCGCCGGAACGTCTTCGTCGCTCTTCCACACTCGCGTGAATTCCCCCCCCGCCGCGAGTTGCACGAGTTCGACGACGCGTTCGAGCTCGGCGCGTAATTTATCGCAGCTCACCGCTGATCGACCGTCCGCTTCGGCGTACGCGCGCTTCACGTGCGGCCACATCGACTCGCAGTGCGCGCGCGCGCGCGGCCAGGCGTTTTCGACGACGAGCGCGACGAGCGACGCCGCGCCGACGGCGACGTCGTCCTTGTGCGATTGCATGTACGCGCACAAAAGCGGGAGCAAACGATCGAGGTGCACCGCGACGCACGCCTTCGCGTCGCGAATCAAATTCGGAAACGACGCGAGCAGCGGCGCGGCGTACGCCGTCTCCGTCCCGCGCAAGCGCGCGCAGTCGATGGCTCGCGAGAACGTCTTGCGATATTCCTCGATTCCCGCGTCCCTCGCGACGACGCCCGTCAACGCGCACGCGACGTCCAAGGCGTGCGGCCAAACCTCCGCGCTCGCGCCTATCAATGCGGACCGACACGCGTCGAGCAACACGGCGCCCGGTCCCGCGCGCCAATCGAATCCCGTCGCGCGCCTCGACAGCGCCCTCGCAGACATCGCGCCGCTCGTCCTCACCCCTTCCGACGGGTAATCCAACGCTCTCAACACGCGCGGCATCGCGACCGCCACGACCTCGCGCGTCCTCGACGGGCTTCCCAGATACAACTCGTCTCGCTCCAAGCACCACGACAGTTGCCGCGCCGCGATCTCCGCGGCGCGCGCGTCCGACTCCGCGTTCGCCCCGAACGACGCCGCCGGCGCCGCCGGCGCGTCCGCGCGCCCGTACGCCTCCAAAAAACTATCGATCACGGCGTCGGGACCTCTGGCTTTGAATCCGTCGTCGTACGTCTCCGCCGCGAGCGCGCTCAGTCGCGCGTTCGACCACCTCGGGACGTCGCCGTCGCCGAGCGCGCCGTGCGCCGCGCACGCGAGCAGCGCGAGCGCGGACTCGGACTCGGACGTCGGCGCGACGTCGTCGGACGAGATCTCTTCCACGAGCCGCGCCGATCCGGAGGCTTCGCGATTCGTCGGCATCCGACGAATCGCCGACGCGCGCGCCGGTTCCAAATCGCGCGCGCCGTCGCGCAGCGCGCGCAGACGGTCGAACGCGGCCGACGCGAAGTCGTCGGACGAGGCGTCGGCGGGCGTCGGGACGCACGCGCGCGCGGCGTCGGCGAGCGTCATCGCGCGATGGGCGCCGATGACGCGCGCTGTGCGGAGACCCGTCCGGAAAATCTGTCCGGAAAATCTGACGACGAACTCCGGCGGGGTTCGAGGACAGCGTGAAACGATGGAAACGAACGGTTTGAGCACGTTCGGCGCGCGCGTCGCGTCGTGACGCGCGATTTTCGAAAATGTCTGATTCATCCCACTACGCTTGTAGTGGGATGGGAAAATGTCTGAAATTTTTAGTGGGACGAACCCGGACGGCGACCTCGCGAGGTAAAGGTGAGTGAAATTGTAGCGTTACATCGACGCGGTCGCGCGGATCTCGCGAGCGTCGTGCTCGTTTTGTTATGCCCGACATTGTTTCGGGTCATCGTATCATCGTATCGAGTGCGGTAGGCGGCGCTGACTCGCGTTACCGCGACGGCGCCGCCAGCGAGCGCCGCCACGCGACGGGGCGGCGGCGATCAAAATTCGTCCGGAAAATCGGATACCGAACTCGCACCGACTTCTTCATAATCCTTCTCAAGCGCGGCGAGATCCTCCCGCGCCTCTGAGAACTCGCCCTCCTCCATGCCCTCGCCGACGTACCAATGCACGAACGCGCGCTTCCCGTACATCAAATCAAACTTGTGGTCGAGTCGCGAAAACACTTCGGCGATCGCCGTCGAGTTGGAAATCATGCACACGGCGCGTTGCACCTTGGCGAGATCGCCACCCGGCACGACGGTCGGCGGTTGGTAGTTGATCCCGCACTTGAACCCGGTCGGGGACCAATCGACGAATTGAATCGTGCGCTTCGTCTTGATGTTGGCCACGGCGGCGTTGACGTCCTTGGGCACGACGTCGCCGCGGTACATCAAGCAGCACGCCATGTACTTGCCGTGACGCGGGTCGCACTTGGCCATCATGCTCGCCGGTTCGAACGCGCTGGCGGTGATTTCCGCGACGGACAGCTGCTCGTGGTACGCCTTCTCGGCGGAGATCACCGGGGCGTAGCTTGACAACATGAAGTGAATGCGCGGGTACGGCACCAAGTTGGTTTGGAACTCGGTGACGTCGACGTTCAACGCGCCGTCGAATCGCAGAGACGCGGTGAGCGAAGAGATGACTTGCGCGAGCAGGCGGTTCAAGTTGGTGTACGTCGGGCGCTCGATGTCCAAAGACTTGCGGCAGATGTCGTACACGGCTTCGTTGTCCAACATCACCGAGACGTCGGTGTGCTCGAGCAGCGCGTGCGTGGACAGCACAGAGTTGTACGGCTCGACCACCGCGGTGGACACCGCGGGGGACGGGTAGATGGTGAACCCGAGCTTGGACTTTTTGCCGTAATCCACGGACAAGCGTTCGAGGAGCAACGAGCCGAGACCCGACCCCGTGCCGCCGCCGACGGCGTTGAAGACCAAAAAGCCTTGCAAACCCGTGCAGTTGTCCGCCAACTTACGAATGCGATCGAGCGCGACGTCGACGATTTCCTTGCCGATCGTGTAGTGACCGCGCGCAAAGTTATTCGCGGCGTCTTCCTTGCCCGAGATCAACTGCTCGGGGTGGAACAGCTGACGGTACGCCCCCGTGCGCACCTCGTCGATCACCGTCGGCTCGAGATCGAGAAAGATGCATCGCGGCACGTGCTTCCCGGCGCCGGTCTCGGAGAAGAACGTGTTGAAAGAATCATCTTCCGCGCCGATGGACGCGTCCGAGGGCATCTGGCCACTGCGGTATCGCGAAAAAATCATAAGAATCCGTCAGTCCCGCGTCGTCGTCCCGTTCAAATTTCCAACAGTCAAAAACGCGCGTCTGCGCGCGCGAATGAATGAATGAATGGAACGCATCGTCGTCGACGCGCGTTCCGGGTCATCCATCGCGCGTCATCGCGTCCATCGCGTCGCCGCTCGCTCGACGCACTCCGGCTGGATCCCGTGTTCGAGGCAGTACAGCTCCCAGCACGAGTTCCCCGTCTGGATCCCGGCTTGGCCGATGTGAATGGAGATCACCTCGCGCATGGCGTCGGTCGTTCGCTCCGTCGCACGCGCGCTTAAATTCGCGTCACCGACCGATTCGTCGAGGCGTTCGCGGTCGTCGGCGAGCGATTCGAGGTCGCTGCGGCGATGACGCGCTTCGAGAAGTGCCGCTCGAGACGTTCGCGGGCCGTGCGGCGTCGCGGTGGTCCCCCTCGAGTCCCTCGTCGCTGGGTCACGACCCGTCGATCGAGGCCGCGCCCGCACATCGCGTCGCGATGCGATGGCCGTCGACGCGGCGTCGCGGCGACCGCGTCGACGCGACGGTCGCCGCGGACCCGCCGACGACGCGGGCGCGCGCGACGACGCGCGCGGACGAGCTCGAGCGCGCGCTCGCGCTCGAGCGACGCGCCAGGGCGCTCGAGCGCGACGCGGCGAGGGACGACGCCGAGGCCGCGGGCGAGCGCCTCGCGCGGGCGCGCGCGGACGGTGAACGGTCAGCGGAAGAGCGCGAGCGCGCGTCGGCGCGCGAGGCGGAAGCGTTAGCGCGGTGCGCGACGGCGGAGGGAGCGCTGGAGGACGTGTGTCGCGCGGCGACGGCGTTCGCGACGGCGTGCGCCGAGCGCGGATTGGTGGAGGCGGACGTCGCGCGCGCGGCGGAGAACGATCCGATGATTTGGATCGAGCGCGATGGGACGACGCGGGAGCGCGTGGGGGATTTGCTGACGGCGGTTTTGGACGCGCACGTCGCGGCGTGCGCGGATTACGAGACAAAGTTGGCGTACGCGAGGGCGCGACCGCCGTCGTCGGATGACGTCGAGGCGTACGAAGCGCGGCTGCGGGCGGAGGTGGAGCGATTGCTCGAAGACATGGCGCTCGAGCGCTCGTCGCCGAGCAGCGGTGGTAAAAAGCTCTACAGGACGCCGGACGTGAAGAGCGGACGAAGCCGAGGCGCCGAGATGCGCGAGATTGAAGCCGAGCGACGCGAGTTACAGGAGACGTTGGCCGAGGTGCAAAGGCGGATGCACACGCTCGCCGAAAGCAGCGACGCGATCGAAAGCGAGCTGCGCGAGCAGTTGAACGCGTCGCGGCGAGAGTCCGCGGAGCTTCGCGCCGAGATGGAGACGGTTTTAGAGGAGCGCAGCGTCGTGGTCAACAAGCTGGAAGTCGAGCTGCGACGACTCGAGCGATCTCAAGAAGACGCGGATCAGGAGACGCGTCGTCTCTCCCTGTCCGCGCGAGAGAAGGACGCGGAAATCGCGACGCTGAAGCGTCGCGCGGAGGACCTCGCGTCCGAAGGCGCGCGCTTGAACGAAACGCTCGATAAACAGCGTCAGCTCAAAGACAAGCTCGAGGAACAGCTCGCGGCGAGCGAAGCGCGCGTCGAAGGTTTGCTCCAAGAGATTGACGCCATGGACGCGGCGTCGGCGCAAGCCTCCATGCACGTGAGCAACGCCATGGCGAGCGCGTCCGAGGCGCATCAGCGCAGCTTGCAGGAGATGCGAGCCAAGCAGGCGGAAGCCGAGGCGTACATCGAGTCGCTCGACTCGCGCCTCGGGGCGCTGGAGGAAGAGAGAAACGCGCTGCGACGCGAGTTGGATCGAGCGTACGCGCGCGAAAAGGACGCGCGCGTCAGGCTTCAAGAGACTGAAAAACGCTCGAACGAGCTCACGGGCGAGATCAACGCGTTGCTCGAGCAAGACGCGAGACGCAATAGCGTTCGCGAACACGCGATGCTCGAGCACGTCGCGCGCACGCCGCCCAGGGTCTCCTCGCGCTTCGCGCGCGCGAACGGCGCGTCGACGAGCACGAAAAAACTGCACGTTCACGAAGTCTCGGACGAAGAATCGGATGGCGAAGAATTCGTCGTCATTCGCCGGCGTTCGGCGACGGCGCCGAACAGTCCCTTCATGGTGGCCGATTCGCCGCGCGGCGCCCGTCAATTCAACGGTTTGAACAGCGTCAATTCCGCGCTCGCGCGCGCGCGCGCCGAATTCATCGAGGCACGCGCGAAACGCGACAGAACGGTGCGAAAGATGGAAGAATTTTAGGAGGGAGGGGGATTTGTTTGTATACGCTAGCTTGTATGTAGTACACGAGATGACATCAATCGTAGTAGTGGCTCACGAGAAAATTCTCCACGAACCTTTGTCCGCCGACGTCGAGCCACGACGTTCCGTCGCCCGCGATGGCGCTCAGATTCGCCTCGTGCTCGCTCGCAAAGTCCCTAATTTCGTCCAGTCGCGGACGTCCGCCGTCTCCCAACAGCAGCCCGGGCTCGCGTTCGATCAAAAACTTCCGCACGTTGTCCCAGCGCACGCGCCGCTCCAGCGCCTCCAACGCGTCCCGCGCCCTGCGCTCAAAATCCTCGTCGTTCGCGCGCTGCGACAGCAAGCGCGGCTCGACGGCGATCATGTGCGAGACGTCGCTCTCGTCGCCCACGAGCGCGCGCAGCAGCACGAGCCGAGCGACGATGCGTCGAGCGTCGAGCGATTCGGCGTCGAGCCGCTCGAGCGTTTCCGCGGACAGCGACGTGAGCGCGGCGATGCGCTCGACGCCGACGCGCGACGCGCGCGAGGCCGTGGACGCGCGACGCGCGGTCGCGGATTCGCCGCCGCGGCGCGCGCGCCGGGAGACGGCGGGATGAGAGACGACGACGGCGGCGGCGGCGCGGCGCGACGTCATGCTCTGCGGACGCGTCGGTTACGCGAGGGAGGCGTTTAATTATTGATATTATCGAGCCTTTTCGCGGGCGATGGCGCGCCAGCCGATGTCTCTGCGAGTGAAACCGCCCGGCCATTCGATGACGTCCACGGCCTCGTACGCGCGCTCGGCGGCTTCGGTGATGGAGGATCCGTAGGCGGTGACGCCGAGGACGCGTCCGCCGCTGGAGACGACGTCGCCGTCGGCGTCGGAAGCGGTGCCGGCGTGAAGGACTTTCACCCCGTCGATCGCGCCCGCGGCGTCGAGGTTGGTGATTTTTTCGCCCTTGGCGTACGAGCCCGGATAGCCTTCGGCAGCCATGACGACGACGACGGCGGAGTCGTCGGACCACGTCACCTCGGCGTTTTCGAGCGTCCCCGTGGCGGCGGCGAGAAGGAGCGCCGTCAGGTCGCTCGTGAGTCGCGCCATCAAAACTTGGCACTCGGGATCACCGAATCTGATGTTGTGCTCCAAAAGTTTCACCGTGCCATCCTTGGAGATCATCAATCCGGCGAAAATGACACCCGTGAACGGGCACCCTTCGGCAGCCATGCCGTCCACCGTCGGCTTGATGATGTCTCGCATCACCACGTCCGTGATCTCGGGCGTGACGACGGGAGCGGGAGAGTACGCACCCATACCACCCGTGTTCAAGCCGGTGTCGCCGTCGCCCACGCGCTTGTGGTCTTGCGCGCTCGCCAGCGCCACGGCTTTGCCGCCGCCGACGACGGCGAAAAAGGACGCCTCCTCGCCGTCCAAAAACTCCTCCACGACGATTTCCTCGCCGGCGCTGCCGAACATGGCGCCCGAAAGCATATCATCGACCGCGTTCAACGCGTCTTCGATCTCCATGGCCACGATCACGCCCTTACCCGCGGCTAAGCCATCCGTCTTGACGACGATGGGCGCGCCCTTGGACTCGATGTACGCCTTCGCCTTCGCCGCGTCCGTAAACTTGGCGTACTCCGCGGTCGGAATCTTATACTTGGCGCACAAATCCTTCATAAACGCCTTCGATCCCTCCAACCGCGCCGCGCTCTTGCTCGGCCCGAACACCGGCACGCCCGCCGCCGCGAGCGCGTCCGCCAACCCGTCCACGAGCGGCGCCTCGGGTCCGACCACCACCAGCCCGATCGATCGCTCTCGACAGAACCCCACCACCGCCGCGTGATCGCTCTCATTCAGCGTCACCGTCTCCACGCCGCGCTCGCGCGCGATCCCCGCGTTTCCCGGCGCGCAATACAGCGTCCCCGCGCTCGCGCTCGACGCCAACCTCCAGCACAGCGCGTGCTCCCTCCCCCCCCCCCCCCCCCCCACGACGAGCACGTTCGTCTTCGCGCTCGACGCCCGCGCGACGCCGTCCCGCGTCGCCCGCGTCGCGACGAACCGCACGACGCGCGTCGTCCGCGCCGTCCGCGTCGCTCGCGTCCCTCGTCCCGCGCGCGTCCGCGCCGTCGTCGTCGTCGTCATCGTCGCGCGCGTCGTCGCGCGCGCGCGTCCCAGCACCGCGCACCGCGCCGAACCCATCGCCGTCGTCATCGCCGTCGCCGTCGCCGTCGGTTGTCGCCGTCGTCGGCCGCGCGCGCCGCGGTCCGTCGCGCGCGCCGTTCGAACCGCCGCGCGCGCGTGCGAAAGTACGAAACCCCATCCTCGATCGCGCGCCGTATCCCATCGATCGCCTTATCTGACGATAAGCATCATCGTCGATCGCCTTATCTGACGCGTCGATCGCGCCCCGCGTGACGGGTCGTGACTCAGCGCCGACTGGGTCGACGGGCCGTCAAAAAAAACCCGCGCCGGGCGACGCGACGACGCGCCGCGCGACGCGAGGGCGGCGTCGGACGCGCGACGACGCGACGCGCGCGACGACGGGCGACGCGAATTCGCGACGCGCGCGACGACGGCGGCGCGCGTTCGAGGGGAATATTTTTAATCTCAAAACGCGCTCGCGAACGGGCGGTTAGGGGATGACGACGACGGCGGCGACGCGCGCGATGGGGGGGCGCGCGCGCGTCGCGCCCTCGCGCGGGGCGCGACCGACGCGCGGCGATCGCGCGGGCGCGCGCGGACGGGTGATGGGACGCGTGCGCGCGGTGAGCGCGACGCCGGACGTGTCGAGCGAACAAGAATTTAACGCGTACATCAAGAACGTGAACGCGGAGATCGAACGCGCGCTGGACGCGTCGGTGCCGATGCATTATCCGGAACGCCTGAGCGAGAGCATGCGATATTCGCTGCTGGCGGGAGGGAAAAGGATTCGACCGGCGCTGTGCTTGGCGGCGTGCGAACTCGTGGGGGGGACGATGGAGGTGGCGATGCCGACGGCGTGCGCGCTGGAGATGATTCACACCATGTCGCTGATCCACGACGATTTGCCGAGCATGGATAACGACGACTTTCGCCGCGGCAAGCCGACGAATCACAAGGTGTACGGAGAGGAGATGGCGATTTTGGCCGGTGACGCGCTGTTGAGTCACGCGTTTGAGTACATCGGAAGAGAAACGAAAGGGGTGAGCGCGGATAAAGTGCTTCGAGTGATCGTCGACGTCGGAAAGTGCGTCGGGAGCGAGGGGTTGGTCGGCGGACAAGTCGTGGATATCATGTCCGAGGGCGCGGACGAGGGCACGGTGACGATTGATACCTTGAAGTACATTCACGCACACAAGACGGGAGCGTTGCTCGAGGTGAGCGTCACGGCTGGTGCCATTCTCGGGGGGGCGAGCGAAGAGCAGATCGGGAAGCTGGAGCGATACGCGCAAAACATTGGTTTGGCGTTTCAAGTCGTCGACGACATTCTCGACTGCACGGCGACGAGCGAAGAGCTCGGGAAGACCGCGGGTAAGGATATGGCCGTCGGCAAGTCCACCTATCCCAGTCTGGTCGGCATGGAAGAGTCCAAGCGCATCGCGGCGGATCTCATTAGTAAGGCAAAGCAAGAGTTAGAGGGCTTTGACCCGGTGAAGGTCAAGCCGCTCATCGGTTTGGCGGATTACATTCAAAACAGAAAGAACTAATGGCAAATTTTAGACGACGCCTGCGATGACGCGTAACACACGGCGTGTGCACATTGTAATGCGACGGCACAAGATTTTAAGCATCAAATCGAAAATCTAATTATTATTACACATCGTTCGATGGGCTTTACATCGTCCCCGCGGCTTTGGCGTTGATTGAATTCATTCTTTGCCGCAAACGTTGGAGATCTGTCATGGCTTCGTCCACGTCGACGACTTTTGTCGGCGCCGCGACGTCGGCACCAACGTTATCTTGGATCTGCGCGAGACGTTCTCGATACGCTGCGGCGCTCGATTTCGCCTCCGCCACCGGAGACGGAATCGGCGCCGCCCCCGCGAGGTTTGACGGACTCTTTCGTAAACGCGCTGCTTCGACTTTTTGTAAGCCACGCTTGATGTACATCTGAAACGCTTCACTCGTGCGCTCGAGCTGAGGCGTTAAGTCCTCCTCGGGATGTTCTTGAGTGAACAAATACAGCTCTTCCAAGCCTTGACTCGTGGTTTGCTTTTCACCAATCTTTTTAAAGATGGCCACCAACCGACTCTTTGCATTCACCCCAGGGCTCGTTTGCAACTTGCTAGATGACTTCGCGGACGGCGTGGCGTTCGACTTGGGCGCCATCAAGTTGACGTCGATGAAGGAGTAAATCATCGGCGACGGCACAGCGGAGCGAGGCGGAACGCTGGTGCAGTATTTGAAGACATCTTCTCCGACGCGCGTGGTGATCGTGTGCAGCAACGTCTTCACCGCGCGCAAACCTTGGTCCTCTACCTTGGCGCGCGCGTTGATTTCATCGATACCGATCGCTACCAGATATGTATGAATGCCTCCAAGTACTGTCGGGATATGTACGTTGTCGAACGATAGTTGCATCGACCGAGTGAGTTTGATGAGACACTTTACGAGTAACCCGTCGAAATGCGCCGGGACGTTGAGCGGGCGATCGTGCAGCAACGTCAAGAACGCTACGAAGGAATACGACCGCGTGCAGTTCTCCATCATCGCAATCATCAACATATTTGCAGCCTTGATCAAGGATTCTCCGTCTTCGAGCGTCAAAACGCGTTCGTCGAGAAGAATGAGCAATAATTGCTTGATGAACGCACGCTGCGTGGGTTCAGTGATCGCCGTCGCGAAGGCTCTATCTTGATGGACTTGCATCAATGCATTCAGAATGTATCTGCACGCACGCGTACCCTTCGCCGGCGATGCGATGGCAGTAACGAACACATGCTCTATGCGCTTAGCCAAGGAATGCACCAATCCGTCAATGTCACCGACCATGGCTGCGTGCGCGACGACGTCCTCTTTTGCCCTCACGATCTCGTGGCACACACTCTTCATTGCTTCAACGGCGACGCTTTCGTCGACGTCATTCACTCTCTTCAACGCTTTAGACCAAGTCGACTCGTTGAGATCTTTTGTGATAGAGACGACGGGCTTAGACGGCGCCTTTGGCGTGTTTGCGCCAACGAACACGTCGGGGACGACGGGTGCGGGGGCGCTCGACATTTCGACATCCGGCGTCGTCTCTTCCTGACGCAAAGCAAAAGGCGTTCGTGAGGGTAATACGTGCATAGATTGCGACACCAAACTTTTTCCTTCCTGAAATGTAGAAGAGTTCTCGCGAATCGACGCAGAAGACATCATGTCGGCGAGTTTTGCCGTGGCAAAAGTGGACGCATCGACGCTTTTACTCAACGACGCGCCATCCAACGCGCTCGCGATTGGAATTGGATCAAACTTGAGCCAATCTCCGGGAGTACCTTCGTTACTGAGACTCATTTCCCGAGCAACTCTAGCAAACTTGTCGCTTATGACGTCCTTAACTTGCTCGTTAGAGACTTTGCCGACGCGTTTCCAGACGCCGTCGCCGGCGACTTTGTACGCCGAAGCGAGGCAATTCAAAGCGCAGTTTCTCAGACTCATATCACGAGTCTCGACTAACTTGGCAACTTCCTGTAATGTCTTATCCTCTCTGAGACACACCAATAAACCATGACGCTCAATGAGTCGGCCTATTTCTTCGAGGCATTCGGCGCGCGTCCGCGAGCTCTTCGTTTCCACGACACCCGTGGTGAGGTAGCCGACAAATTTTGACGCCAAGTACACAGTCGGAACGGCGCGATAAATCGATCGAAACTTTTCACGAACGCTCTCAATACTGTGACCAGACTTCTCTACGATCACTGGAAGTAATATGGCAGCTTCCTGTTCGACGATCTTGTAATCCAAATCGCTCGCGGCGTGAAGTGAATCTAAAACCACGTCGAGGACTCGATTCATTACTTGCGTGTTTGGACTCGCCTCGCTGATGAGTAGCATGAGCCAACGAAGTAATAAGTCAAAGCTGTTGACCAATTCAGCTTCATCGGACTTGATTGCCTCATCGATAGAGTCGAGCGCCGCGAGTCGCGCTTTGACATCGTTCGTGAACATCATTTTATGCACGTCGGCTCGAAAGTACGCTCGACTCGCAGATTTCACGTCCTCAGACAATAACATCAGATCCTCGTCACGTAAAGTCTCAAACTTCATCGCCTTGCGCGGATACTTGCGAATACGAACTGCTTTGTCGGCGTCGATGAGGAAAACAGGACCACTTTGTACCATGACGGGGGCATCGGTTGACTTTGCGACGCCGCCACCCAGCGCGGCGGCTTTACGCGCCGCATTCCTGGCAGCCGCTGACCCTTTCAACGCATTCGTCGCCATGACCGCCATGGCTGCACTTTTCATATTCGTCGCCGGTTTGGAACGATTTAAGTGCGCTTCGAGCGCGATTTTCAATTCCTTACCGAGCGATTTCGCCATGGTGAGCACTTTGTCGGCGTCGACTTTTGACGAGATGGCTTCCATCAACGCCGCGCTCGCCTTTCTTGATTCCGTCGCCTTGTCATTCAATCCAACAGCGGCAAAGTGCACAGCACTGCAGTGAATCACATCGTCAGCGCATTGGTCTCGGCCATACGTTTCCATGCACCACTCTATCGCTTCTTTTTTACCCTCGGCTGTGATTTTCGCAGAGTACTCTTGAAACTTTTCCGCCATCGTTGGTAAAACTTTTGCAAGCCCCGCCGAAGTTACCCAACACGTGCACGCTTTCAACGCTGCCTCGCGCACGTTTTTCTTGCTGTCACCAAAGTACTTGACGATGTCACATAAAGTTCCTCGACCAACTTTATCGATGGGCGATCCGATAGCGAGAGCGAGCTCGCCGGCGATGTTGAGCGCCGTGACGGCGAGCATTCTATTGGAATCTGCAAACCGCGCGTTGAGCGCCTTGAACAAATCGCCTCCGGTCGGTGTAATGCGATTATTTGCGCCTCTCAAAATGTTTCCAAGTTCTTCCAAAGCCGCCGCGCGGGTCTTCCAGTTGGAATCATTCATGTTGCTCAGAAAGCTGTCGTTGATTTTCGCGCTTATGTCGGCTCGCGGAGCTTCAACGACCGCCGCGTTCGGCGGTGGCGCATTCGTAGTACTAGGTATCGAAGCGGCACGCGACGCACATGGTACAGATGACGGCATTCTGACTTGCCTCTTTGCCTTTATCTCACCTTCGAACGGATTACGCGCAAACTCCACTTCTAAACTACGCAACTGTGCGTCTTTCAAGCCGGCAAGCGAGTCCTTAACGCTCGGACCGATGCCCGCGTGTAAGGCGCCAAGCAGCTTCGCCCCACCGCCTTTTATCATGGGATTTGGCGTTTCTAGCGCATCTCGACCCCAGGCTACCATCATATCCGTGTCTAAACACTCCACGCCGAACTCTTCCACAGTCGAACTTGCCCAGTTCAAAGCGCCGACGACGACTTTTGGAGCCTTGGAATTTCCAGTCTTCTCTCGAAGACGTGACATGATGATCCGCGGTCCTAAAGCCTCTGAAAACGCCAGCAAACTGTCACTCGCTCGAGTACCGAGCTTAAAACAGCTAAGTTTTTCGCCGAGAACGTCAAGCGCGGCCGCAACGTGCCTGTACTCGAAGCAAGGCTGAGCGCTCAAAATTTTTAGAGTCTCAAACATTTTATCCATGACTTGGAAGTTGCTATCGCTCCATCCAGGGAACGATGCAAGACCAATCACGAGCGCATCACACGCGTCACCAGACGTGTCTTTCAGTGTTGTCACTATTTCGACGACAGACGACATTCCCGCAAGTCGAGCTTTCCAATCCGCGCTCTTCAAGTTGTGTATGACTTCCTCACTCAAAAGCGCGACAATGCGCGCTTCGGCATCATCTTTCGATATTGTTGGCGCTAATTCAACGATAACTTCCTCAGTGGAAGCTTTGACAGCGATGGTTTGTCTCTTCGCTGTGCCCGTCATATCTGATGGCTTTACGCTCATCGCGCGCTCGACGCTGCCGCTCGCCGGCGGCGCTACTTTTCCAATCATACTCGATTGTTGCACAGACGGTGGATTCGGCGCCAATACACCAGCTTTCGGCGCACCCGACATCAATTCTTCGATTTTAGACTTTTTTCCAGCATCGATATCCATCAATAAGAACTCGATCGACTTCATACCACCACTCGCTTTCGCGCAAGTTGCGAGCGTCTGCAGCGCGCCGTTTCTCGCATCCGCGTTCGACGCACTCGTGCATTTCACAATGGGAGGGACAATAACCTTGTGCAAACTACTCAATGAAGAGCGAGTCATATACTCGAACGTTCTCTCCAGCCACTTGAGCGTTTCGATCTGAACTTTGGGAACTTTGTGCGCCAGCGCCGCGCACACTTCGTCGACAATCTCTGCGAGCTCAAAACAATACTTGACAGACTCACTCAGTGCATCCTGAATGGCCGCGATGACGGCTGCAGTCTTGTCTTTCAACTTATCGAGCATACCGGGTAAAAGTATACGAGCGTCTCGGGTCCATTCTTTTCGTGCGCCCTTTGCCAGCGCTGCAGCGGCTCTCGCGGCCTCGGCGATGCACGCCACGTTGCTATCTTTTGTGATGACTTGCTTCAAAGCTTTGGATACGTCTCCGTAATCGCCCGACGACAACTTCGGCGCGCTCGCGAGTTTCGTGAGCGTTTGAAGCGCATAGAGACGTTCCTGCCACTTCTTACTGACTATGCCGTCCCAAAACTTTGGATTTTCCCCTTCGCCCGGTTTCTCGAGAAGCGGAAGAATGCTCTCCGGTTCGGAATAATCGTACGCGTCAGGTGCAGCAACCGGCGCCGTCGTCGTCGTCGTCTCTGTGTCCCGTGAGGGCTTTTGTACCACGACAGCGCTCCCATCGTCGCCGGATGTGGAAGCCATCGCGGAATCTTGCGCCGCTTGATCTTTGCGCAAAAATCGCGTCGGTCGAGCGTTCGCCTCGACGCTCGAGATGGCTTTGTTCACGTCTGCTTGCATAGCCTCCCGCATCTTATCTATCAAATCGCGCTTCACCGCTTGCGCTCCTAACCATTTCGTCATCTCCACCGTGATATCTTTCGCCGTCGAGCGAACCTTGGCATCCTTGGCGTCGAACAACGGCGCCAGCCCCTTCAAAATCGCGCTCGCCGGCACCACCTTTGGCGTGCCAAACGACGTCACCGCCATCAACACCGCGTTCGTCGCCGCGAGCGCGAGTTTCGGTATCCTATTCAAGCTCGCCTTTAATAACGCGTCCAACACCGCATCGCACTGTTCCAACTCAATCAACAGCATGCAACACTCCGTCGCTCGCTCCGCCGCCTTCGGTCGTCCGCCCAGACCCTTCGTCGTCAAATTCCCCAGCATGTCCTCGGCCACCTTCTCCGCGTAGCTCACGTCCGCGATCGTCAGCATCGCTCGCACGGCATCTAAGCCCGCGTCGAGCGCCGCCGCGTTCCCATCGGCGCACGCTTTCACCGCACAATCTCCTGCGTTCGTCGACGTTCGCGTTTTCCAGCTGTCAGTCGCTGTTTAAATCCCCCTCCGCGCTTCATCGCTCCCGCGACACCGTCTCCGCGCGCGCTCCCGCGCCCATCGACGTCGCATCGCGCACGCACCGAACGCGACGACGTCCGCGTCGTCCTCCATCGCTCTCGCGCGCGCGCATCGCTGCGCAATCGCGTCGTAACATTCGACTCGAGCCTTCCAGTGCGCGTGCGCGACGCGATCTCTCACGGGCAGCGCGCGCGCCAGGCGCAGCGCCTCGTCCTCGTCCGCGGACATCGGGCGCGCGCGCGCGACGCGCGTGCGTTCGCGCGCGTGCGTTCGCGCGCGCGCGTCGGTTCGCGCGTCGGCGTCTGACGCGTCGCCGCATCGCGTCACTTCGCGTCTTCGAGCGGCATGACGACGACGCGACGCGCGCGCGCGACGCGCGCGACGGCGGTGGCGCTCTTCGCGTGCGCGGTCGTCGCGCCGGGGGCGTGCGACGCGCGCGCGACGACGCGAGGGACGCGCGCGAGCGTCGGATTACGGCGCGAAGAGCGCGGAGGAGCGATGGCGCGCGACGGCGACGCGGTGACGACGCTGCCGGGATACGGCGCGCCGCCGTCGACGCAGTATTCTGGATTTCTCGATGCGTCGGCGTCGACGCCGGGGACGGCGCTGCACTACTGGTTCGCCGCGAAGCGCGACGGCGACTGGACGCGCGCGCCCACGCTGTTGTGGATGAACGGAGGCCCGGGATCGAGCTCAATTCTCGGATTTCTGCAAGAACAAGGCCCGCTGTTGGTGAACGCGAGCGGTGGGTTGATGGAAAATCCGTTCGCTTGGACGAAGTATGCGAATTTGGTGGCGTTGGAGTCGCCCGCGGGGGTGGGATGGAGCTATTGCCAAGAGATGACGGTTGGCGGCGACTGCTCGAACGACGACGTGAGCGCGGCGCGAGACGCGGCGGCGGCGGTGGTGGATTTCTTCCATCGAAAATTTCCAGAGCTACGGTCAAATAAGTTTTACGTCACCGGTGAGTCGTATGCGGGGGTGTACGTGCCGACATTGGCGCGGGAACTGTTGGATTTCAACGACGCGCAGACGAGCGACGACGCAAAGATTCCGCTCGCGGGCATCGCTACGGGGGATCCGTGCACGGATAACGATTCACAGAGGAATTCAATGTCTATGTTGTGGTACGGGCACAAGTATGGGTTCATCCCGGACAAGGAGTTCGACTTGCTCTGGCATCAGTGCGAACATCGATACGCGTCGCCGTTGATGCGCGGCGAATGGAGCGGCGCCGCGAAGCGCACGACGACGTCTTTGCTAGAGATTTTCGCGGATGAGGTCTCTAAGGGAAAAGGTTCGCCCGAGTGTCTCGTCGCGCATCGTAAGTTTCTATGGCAAACGAGCAACGGCTTTTCTCAGGACTGGCGTTACGCGTGGCTGAACGATCTCACGTTGTTCGGGCCGGCAGCCATGGCAGAGGGCGGAGAGTTCGTTCCAGGCACGCTTGATTATATGATGACACAATGGATGATGCGTGATGATGTCCGCAAAGCGCTCAACGTTGAGAAATCTCCCGCCAAAGCTTGGCCCGGTCCAACTGAAAATTGGTCGTATAGCAGCGTATGGGCGGCGTGTAACGAGGGCGCGGACAAACACACGCCGAGCATGATTGATTTCTACCGCACGCTCGCGCCGAGACTCGAACGAACGATCGTTTTCAACGGCGATACCGACCCGTGCGTATCGTATGAAGGTACGCGCGCAGCCATAATCAAGCTCGGATTCAAAGAGCTCGAGGGTGGCTCTCAGCGAGCCTACTTCGTGAACGCCTCGGGCGTACCCGCATCTCTTCTCGAAGAAAAGCCGTTACTATATGGTCCGAACCTCGCCACGAGAGACGCTGGGCCGCAGTTTGCCGGTCACGTCATTGACTACGAAAACAACCTGTCCTTTGCGACCGTGCACGGCTCTGGTCACATGGTGCCGCAGTTTCGACCGCAGACGGGCTTGTTGCTTATCAAAAAACTCCTCTTCAACGAGGCCTTTTCACCACTCATGCCCACAAACGCAAAGCTCGAAACGATGAACGATGAAGAGTTTCAAAAAGAAATGCAACATTGGGTCGTCGAGGCGCAACAAGCGAAATACATTGATTACTAGAACGTGTTACAATATCACTGTACAATTACCAACCACGCGACCGCTCGTCTTCCCAGTCGCCCCGTGGCTCGGACACCGGCACCGGAGGCACGGAGAGTCGACTTCGCTCCTTAATAGCTCCGTTCGAATCGCTCTGCGCTAAACTAGGAGCTTTGGGTACAGATCGCATTTCTGTCGCCAAATCTTCAAAGCTCGGGCGCTCACGAGGATTGGTCTTCCAACAATCGCGGCACATCTTCGCGATGACTTCGTCCATATCCGCTGGAATCTCGAGCTGCTTACCCGCAAAACCGACCGCTCCGACAACTTGCATCGGATTCAAGCCTGACCAAGGCTCTTGCATCGTGGCAAGTTCCCATAAAATTACCCCAAACGAATAGATGTCCGCCTTTTCGTCGCTGTCATCATTTCGTAGCACCTCGGGCGCCATCCACTCCGGCGTGCCCGCATTTGTCTTTGAGCTGAGATACGTGTTACGCTTCATTCTCGATAAACCAAAGTCACACACTTTCACGACAAAACTCTTATCGACGAGAAGGTTTGGAGACTTCAAGTCGCGATGCACTATCATCGGCTCAAACGAGTGCAAGTAGTGCATGCCGCGAATGACATCCATGACCATCCTCATCCTGCGACGGTTGTCCAATGCCGCTTTCAGCGCTGGACTTTGTTCGCGATGTAAAAGTTTGAAAAGTGATCCACGGTGCAAAAACTCGGTAACGATGGATAGGTTTCCAGGTACTGTGACCGCGCCCATGAGTAAGATGACGTTCGGATGTCGCAGACGTCGCATGATGTCTACCTCAAACGTCACGTCGTCGAGGAGATTTTTTGAAATATCCTGGTCGAGAAATCTCTTCACCGCAACCTCTGTACCGCGCCAGAGTGCTCGGTGAACTTCGCCGAAAGAACCTATCCCGATGCGCTCTCCGAGTAAAATTTGTGACGGATCAATGGTGAGATCGACCGCGACTTGGAGGCGCAAAGGAGTCTTCGGTTGCTCTGGCGTTTGCAAGTCTTCCGGAGACATCACGCCGAAACGTTGGCCTTCTCTAGTATCCTCCGCTCGAGATGGTGTCACCAATACGTCTGGTGACTCTCGACCGCTGTCGGTAGGCGCGTACGTCGATCCAGCGTTCGATGGCGGCGTCGAATCTGAGTTGTACGGAGTCTGCATACGACCCGGCTCATGCATCAAATTAAGCATTCGCTTCATACCACCGCACATCACAATGATCATCACCGCCTCCTCGTCTCCGCAATAAAATTTCCCACGCAACAGCTGCGAAGGAATTTCAAGGAAGTCTGCCACGGCTTTGAACAAAATGGCGCGATGTCGTTGCAAACCCACTTTCATTGATCCCACTGGAAAAATCAAGCTACCGTGTTCCTCGATCAAACGCGCTCGCTCGCTTTCCCAGGTCTCTCGCAGCGCGTCGTCGCTTTCCGCGGCGCCCCCCATGCGCTCGGCGACGAGGCGTGCGAGCTCAGGCGATGCGTCACACCTATCCTCGATGTGGCCAATTTCGTCAAAACAATACGCCATAAACTCTTCCAACGAGACGTCGCCGCATCGATCAACGATGACCACCTCGCGATCTCCCTGGTAATCCTCCACCGCGCGCAACGACTCGAATTTCGGTAATCTCCCCCCCTTGGCGTTCAACGTCCCCCAATCGCTCGGATGCGGGTAGAAAAAGCCGTCGGCCAATCGCTCGCTAAAGTTGAGCGAGTACGTCGACCAAAACCGTTCCGCCATCGCGCTCCCACTGAAACGCTCTCGCAAGCTCTGTCGCCGCGCCTCGAGCAATAAGGCTGCCTCTTCATCCCCGCCTTTCTCGTTCGCGCTGCCGGTGGACGTCCGCGCGTCGCGCTGTTCGTCCCCGAGCGACGCGCTTATCGCGCGCGCCAGGTCAGCCTCGAACCGTTCGTCCTGATAATCCGCCCGCGCCGCCGCGTACGCCGCCTCGTGCGCTTCCTCGCTGAACTGCGGGCTACGCACGCCCATAGTGTCTCGCCCGAACGACCCCGCGACGCGCGCGAAGGCTTGCGAGAGCTGTTGCACGTCAACACCGGGCCACGCGCGGTTTCGCTCGCCGTTTTCCTCGCGCGCGACGTCGCCGACGCCGCCTTCGCGCGGCGCTTCCTCGTAGAACCCATCGGCGTCGTCGTCATCCTTACCGGGCGCGACCGAGTCCGACATCCGGGACGTCGACGCGCGCCGGCGAGTGCGGCTCGGCGCGCGCCGCGCGCGCCGCGCGCTCGAGGGTCCCTCGCGCCGCGGTTCGATCACGCGCGCGACGTCGCGACCACCGCGCGCGCGCGCGTCCTTCTAAACGTTACAATTCTAAATTAAGACGCGCTCTACCGCGCGAGCGACGTCGGTCGTTCGCTCGACCCCTTCGCTCGCGCGCGCCGCTCGAATTTAATATCGGTGCTCCAACTTTTCATTTTCCTTGTAATTCAACGCGTACCTGCGTTCGATCGCGATCGAACGCGCGTTCGTCAGTCACGCGTTCGCGCGCACCACCCCCTCGACGCGCCCTGACCGATCGTTCGCGGTCGTGTCTTCTCGCTCGCCCCCCCCGTCGTCGCGCTCCGGCGACCCTACGCCTCTGCCCCGCGA
>Ga0206682_10000087_pt1 | contig 85428 bp, 81 predicted proteins | sample M240m12015metaG_FD_155444 | JGI IMG/M metagenome (GOLD analysis project Ga0206682, IMG submission 155444) | Ammonia-oxidizing marine archaeal communities from Monterey Bay, California, United States - M2 40m 12015 | ecosystem: Environmental > Aquatic > Marine > Intertidal zone | place: USA... | reverse complement strand
TCCTCCTCCTATCGACAAGGATCTATTTTTTGGATCTATTGCAATCGTTGGATTAGATAAGAACAAAGAGTTTTGTGATCTAACTGATGAGACGTGGAAAAAGGTATATGAGCATTTGTTTGGAGGGTTTGATGATATTGAAAATCCTGATTCTGAAGAGGAATATAGTGAAGATGAGCTTGAATCAGTTCCTGCTGAAAAGAAAACCAAGCATGGTTATTTAAAAGACGGATTTGTTGTTGATCTTGACGGCGATGAAAGTCTTGAAGAGCTGACTGATGATAGCGATGTCAGTAGTAGTAGTAGTGATGATGATGAGCCTGATATTGAAGCAGAGCTCGAATTGAGTGGCTCTGAACTTGAACTAGAAGAAGAGGATGAATATTATTATTCAGATGAAGACTAAGTGTAAGATAAAGGGAAAATTGAAATGATATAAAGTGTGCCAATACATTATATCATCACCTATGTATAAGATTACGGATCCTAAAACGTTCAGAGATGGAGTTATAACTGAAATGGCTAAGATACTTCCTCAAAAACATTATGCCTCCAATGTTGAAAAGGGAATATTTAATTGGTGCATAAGAGAAGCTGATAACAAAAATATAGTTAAAAAATGGGAAAATATTTACTTTGTTCAGATCTATATTGATAGATTTCGAATGGTTTGGGTCAATCTCAAAGACAAAAATATTGTTGAAAAGATTGTGAATAAAGAAATTAAACCACACCAAATAGGACAAATGACACATCAAGAACTCGCACCCGCCAAATGGGGCAGGCTAATCCAAGATAAGAAAGAAAAAGATGAAAATCGGTATACTCCAAAACTAGATGGAAATACAGATATGTTTACATGCAGAAAATGTAAGTCTAATAAATGTAGTTATTATCAGCTACAGACTAGATCTGCGGATGAGCCAATGACGACATTTGTCACATGTGTTAACTGCGGTAATAGGTGGAAGTGTTAATTAAATATTAAATAATTTATAATTTTTTGTATGTCTTATAAAGTATTTGAATTGTGAGAATAAAGTATGAAATAAAAAATTATATATAATTATTTCATGCATTTTTATTAAATTATAAGTTCAAGATCAGATGCTTTCCAATATTCACTACCACCACCGGGAATAGGTCGTCTAAGTATGAAAGGAATCCTTTTTTGTTCAAGCTCCATCTGAGCAATTGTATATCCAGTTACTATATTAGGAGGCACCTTAACAAATGGCTGGGCACCCTCATTCAACTGTTTCGCTCGATTTCCAAGAATCCTAGCTTTTTCAAACTTGGTCATGAACGGAAGTGTTCTATGTAGGTCATCAATAATTTCACCATTTGGTCCGCGAACAACAGTTGACATAGTTCGAACCTCGTCGTAATTATGCATTCGAGATTCAGGGTGATATTCATCAACATAATTTGATATAATTTCCCTATCAAACTTCTTAAGATAATCTTCGTCTTCCTCTTCCTCTTCCTCATCACTGCTATCCTCATCATCATCATCATCAGCAATATCCATTTGACTTTGCTGTTGCATATCATCTAGTGCAATACTTTCTTTCTCAGGACCTTCATCTTCAGACATATCATAGTCTTCCTGATCTTCTTCATCATCGTCGTCATCATTGCCTTGAAAATCTATTTCATCATCAAGGATAGATTCATCAATTTCAATACCGATATTTATTTTAGGTTTTACAATTCCATCTTCATTGTCAGAATCATCTCCAAATGTAGGATATTCTCCATCATTGATTGTAGACTCTTCGTCGCTGAAATAGTCATTTTCAGAACCATCACTGTTATAACTCGCAGTTTCTTCGTGCTCAGAATCACTCATGATAATATATATAAAAAGCTATATTTAAATTATGTTATTCAATTTTTTTGTTATTGTTGTTCACTCGTTTTCCATGTAGTATCACAATTTGCACACATGTATATGTATTTTATATTTGTGTCATCATATCTCACATACATTACCTCGTTTTCAGCTTCACCTTTTGCTGCTGGACATTCTTGATTAGGACATTTGATTGTCTTGATTCTTGGTAATGTAGGATCACTTTTTGTATATTCATTTATAACGTGTACATATTTTTCTTCGCTTCTTTTCACCTGTGTCTTAAGTACACAAACATCCGTTTCATTAACATCATCGGATTCGTGACCACAATGACGACAGTAATATATGAGTTTATTAGCATCGTCTGCAGTAACCTTTAAATAATACATATTGTCGCATTTTACGCAGAAGTGCATCTTGTGTATATAATATATCTATATTGTTTTTAACTTGCTTCAATTTTAAGAAATATTACATTATTTGGCTAAGATATCAGCAACTTCTGATAGTTTATCGGTAAGTGATTCATAATCAATCTCTATTGCCATACTATAAATTGAAGTATATACTACATTATTAGAGGATGATTCTGTTTTACCTGCAGATTTATCAAGAAATCCATTTTTCCATATATTTGCGGCTTGATCTAAAATCTCTTTCTTTTTCTCAAGATTTTCAAGGAAATCAGACTTAGCAATTTCAAATAGATCGGCGAACTCTGTTTTGTAATATGGTTGGTTAAACACGTTTATAGTAGCAAGTTGAATATTTTTGTATCGTATAATTTCTTCATACTTGTAGAAGTCTCGATGCTTATTATCAAGACCTGGTTCATGTACAAGAGGCTCCTTTGTCATAATACTTCTGATAACGAGTAAAATGCTGGTGATCGTATTACATCCCGTCCAAGCATCGCCGCTCCATGTATTCAAAAGAGAAAGACAGACCTTTCCGTTTTTATATAGATTAGGATGCATTCTAGTTTTTCCATCATTTGTGCAATAAGTTAATTTAGGTGGGGAATGTGGATAGTTTTCTGGAAAAGCAAATCTAAAAAAATAATAGCCTCCTTCATATGGAGTGTCCGGTGGACCAATAATTAATGCTTTTCCTGCTAGAATATTGGTATCATCATGCATATAGAAAATACCAGTAGGTGGATCTTTTGTAATAGCACGAATGTCTTTAATAAGTCGTTTGGCCGTTTCTTGTGAAATAATGCTCATTTATTCTCTCTATGAATATGTTTAGTTCGTTTTATACCCAGTTATAATGAATGTTTATCTGACGGCATATATCATATGCCGGAAAATTGAGATAAAATTATATGGGTCTATTATATCAACCAACTATGTCAAACCAAAAGTCATCAATGTTTGATTCTTTTATAAGATCTAGACCCGCCGGAAACGGTCGTCCTAGTACACACACTCGCATTGGAGATCGTGACCTTAAAATATATGGCGGTAATTACCATATTCCTGATTCTGATAATGAACAATTTCTTCAATTATATTTTGATCATGTTTTCAAAGATGCAAATTATGAATATATGACGGAAAAACAGCTCGTTGAAAATGGCCCCATGCTTGTAGATATTGATCTGCAATATGGAACCGATGTTACTGAAAGAAAACACAATTCTGATTATATTCTTGATCTTGTTGCCTTATATCTTGATAAATTGGGCGCTTATCTTGATGTTGAAAATAACACAGTCATGAACATCTTTGTCTTAGAAAAGAAAAATGTTAATAAACTTCCCGATAAAACAAAAGATGGCATTCATATTATATTTGGTCTTCAAGTCCATAAAGCAGTCCAAGTTATGATTCGTAATGATATGGTTTCTGAAATCGCCTCGATTTGGGACGATTTGCCTATTACTAATACTTGGGATCAAGTAGTAGATGAAGGTGTATCTAAAGGTCATGTAAACTGGCAACTATATGGGTCCAGAAAACCTGGACACGAAGCATATTTAATTAGTACACATTACACAAGTATCTACAACGGCGGTGAATGGGGTCACCCAAATCAAGAAGATTGCATCTTTGATACCAGCCGATTTATTGGACAATTGAGTGCTAGATATGCAGGTCATCCTGAAAGTAAAATTAAAGAAGCACATAAAGCTTGCTTTGATCAAGAAGTTGCTTCACTCGATAAGAGAGGCAGAAGAAAAACTTCGACAGGTGGATCTAAAGATTTAAATAGTGCAGCTGTTATTCTTGCAACAGGAAGATTCGATAGAATTAAAAATGAAGAAATGCTTGATGATATAATAACCTGTTTGACTGAACAGACAAGTGCTGTTGACTATAGAGTTCGTGAAACACATGAGTTTACAATGGGCCTTCCTTCTGACTATTACGGACCTGGTAGTTACAATAAGTGGATTCGAGTTGGATGGGCTCTTGCTAATACTAGTCCAAAAATGTTTGTAACTTGGCTGAAATTATCTTGTCAAGAAGGTTGCAGAAGTACACTAAGAGGACACAACGGTAAGTTTGATTGGAAGAATAGTGTACAAGAAATGTTCGATCTATGGAAACAGTTTGATTGTCATAACCCTGACGGATTATCTCATAGATCAATCATGTATTGGTGTAAGCGTGATAATTTTGAAAAGTATGAAGATATCAGAAAATCTACAATTGATTACTTCATTGATCAAACAGTAATAGATAAAACAGAGTTTGATCTTGCTTCAGTATTATTTAATATCTTCAAAGATAGATTTGTTTGTGTTAGCATTAAAAATAACTGTTGGTATGAGTATAAAAATCACCGATGGTTTGAAATTGATTCAGGAACTACACTTCGATTGTGTATTTCAAAAGAAATGCATCACGAGTATTTGACAAGGATTCACAATCTTACAACTCTTATGCAAACAATGGAACAATCCGATGGTCAGTATGAAGCAATGAGAAAAAAGACATCTACTCTTGCATCGATTGCAGTGGACTTGAAGAAAACAGTTTGGAAAAATAATATCATGCGTGAGGCTAGAGAGTTGTTTTATGACAAGGACTTCTTTACAAAGCTAGATGAAAACCCATATCTTCTCTGTTTCAGCAACGGTGTTATTGATTTCAAGCAAAAATTATTCAGACCTGGTCAACCAGATGACTATTTGTCTAAGTGCACAAACATAGAGTATCTCAAGCCTACATCATATCACGATGAAAGCAAAAAACAAATTAATAAGTTTCTGGATGAACTATTCCCTAGCAAAGAGCTTCGTAGATATATGTTTGATCATCTTGCATCCGTACTTATTGGTACATTAGACAATCAAACATTTAATATTTATACAGGATCTGGTCGCAATGGTAAGTCATGTTTAGTTGATTTGATGAGCAAAGTGTTGGGTGATTATAAGGGGACTGTTCCAAGTACTCTTATTACACAGAAAAGAGCAAGTATTGGTAGTACATCATCTGAAGTAGTGCAATTAATGGGTACTCGTTATGCTGTAATGCAGGAACCATCTAAGGGAGATAAGATTAATGAAGGTATTATGAAGGAGATTACAGGTGGTGATCCTATTCAAGGTCGTGCGCTATTCAAAGATACAGTTACTTTCATCCCACAATTCAAATTGGTAGTCACTACAAATGTTCTATTTGATATCAAGAGTAATGATGATGGTACGTGGCGTCGTATTCGCGTTTGCGATTTTGAGTCTAAGTTTCTTGAGAAGCCTTATGAAGATGATTTCCACTTCCCAAAAGATCAATTCCCTTACCAGTTCCCTCTTGATAAGAAATTAGATGAAAACTTTGATGAATGGGCACCAGTGTTTGCAGCAATGCTTGTAGAAAGAGCATTTGAAACACAGGGTAATGTACAAGATTGTCCTGCTGTTCTTGAAAGTAGTAGTGAGTATCGTGAAGGACAGGATTATCTTGCAGAGTTTGTTAAAGAAAAGGTTGCAAAGTCTGATGGTGACAAGATTAAAAAGCAAGAGGTTATGCATACATTCCGCGAATGGTATCAAACCAATTATGGTAGAAATGTTCCCAAATCCAGAGAACTATATGAATATATGGATCGCAGATATGGTCGTTATAAGAATGGTTGGCATAATGTGAAACTTCTATACGATGATGAAGAGGAAGAATACAATTAACTTTAAAAATATAGATAAATAAAATATTTCTATATTTTTTACATATTATCAGATGCGAATACATCTCGAGGAGCTTTATTTTGTAAAAACCAATTTGCTTGATCAGAGAGATACCAAATAAATAATGAAATGTATTTCAGAATAAATGGATATGCTATCAATGCCAATACAGTTACCCAACCCATAATTGTTTTATAACCTCCTTGTTGAAAAAACGGACCTCTATATAGAAAAACAGCCGCTACTATAATGTAGAGCCACATAAGAGATTTCCCAACTGTACCAAGCCACCCTTTAGCCCAATCTTCATATACAACGCGTCTATCATTTGTTTCTACTGCAGAAATGTCCTGATCTATAGCTAATTCTAATGCCTTATTTTCATCTAATCTAACTCTCAATAGTTCTTTCATTCGTTTAATAGTAATTGTCTCAGCAGTATAATCTGCAATAAGGGCTTTTAATTCATCATTTAATTCTTGATGTGACTTTTGTGCTACACCTTTTGCAACATTTGCTTTTTGTGTATAGCGCTTAACGAGCATTTTTTCATAACCAATTTCTCCTTCAGTGAAAACATAATAGTTTTTCTCAGCATCAGCGGTTATAGTTGGCGCATTAATCTGTGTTTTTTGAGCAGATCTCCATTTATTCCTCAATTCGTCAGCTTTTTTTCGTCTTTGACACTCAGAGTCACATGTTAACATTGAAGATACATTTCGAAACATACCCTGCATTGCAGCAGAATCTTTTCCAGTCATAGACCTCATCATTGCCATCATTTCATCTTTTGATTTCATTTTCTCATCCAATTCTTCTTGAACTAGTTTATCGATTTCTTCTTGAGAACAGGCCATATTTACTTATATTACAAATAGAAATTATATTCTGTTGTTAAAACTCTAAACGCGAACATAATCGCTTTTCGTGTCACTAAATGGTTTCACAACGCTTTTTCCAGGTTTAAATGGGCACATACCCGGCTTTACTTCAATATATGAGACAGTTGATCTACCATTAGCAAATCCCTCTACACATTTTCCCGAATCATCGTCATACTTAGTTCCATCAGAGCAACACATAGATCCCACACACCCAAGGCCTAAATTGGCCGCAAAAGAATTAGCATCTTCTTCAAGTGTATCAGTTGCTCCTTCTAGTTGCTGTTTATCATATTCATAAACAGTTGGATTATTTGCATCGGCATCCCAAATCCAATTGAACTCATCATAGTTCATATTACTTCTTGAACTTAGATTTATTGCTCTTCGAAAAATCATGAAGCCACCTATGACAAGAACTATGCCAATAAGTCCCTTTGAAACATTACCAGGCAATAAACCCTTCTTAGCTACAATGCCAAGAATGAGAAGGGGGATACACACAATAATTATAAGTTTCATGAAATCCGCCTGAGCTCTATACTTGGAAGCATAGTAGGTATTAATTTCAACCATTCTCATTTTGTTATTTTTATTGGCTTGAATAAGATTAAGATTTTTCTTAGCTCCATTCATTTCCTCTTCCATAACACCTGTTACTGTTAATTGGTCTACAAGATCAACTCTAGATTGATATACTCTACCTTGCATGATCTTGTACATTGAGTCTAACTCTTGAAACATAGTCATTCTCATTGTAGATAGTTCATTAATTTTTTTAACGATTGCATCCTGCTTAGCAGTGTTAGCATCAGAAGCAGACGCAGCTTCAAGCTTACCGTACAATTTTGACTCCATCGCCTGAAGCCTGTTTATGTTCTTTAGAATGGCGGCTTGCCTATCATCAGATTGTTGACGTGTATTTTCAGATAAAACAGCACTTGAGCTCATTTGTATATATATTAGAAAACAAGATAATATATCTACATGGCTGTTCTTATCTACTTGCCTTAATTCCTGCTCCTACTGCCAATGCCGCTACAGCAGTCCAAGCCATAAAATGTAAATTGGAACTAATCATATCTAAATTGCTTGACTCTTCCATAGCTTGAGAGTTTTCAAGATGACTTTTCTCACTTTTAGTTTTTTTCAATGTTTCATCGTACAATACAGAATCCTTCTCCATGTGTTTCAATGCTTTTAGCATCTTAGTATCTAAGATAGAACTTTGACTATTAAGACTTTTAATATCACCACCAATGCTCGACATGTGTTTTTTTAATTCCTCCTCTTTTTCTGCAACTACCTTAAGTTGCGCTGATGTGGCTTCGCCTAATTGACATAGCGTATCTTGTGTCATATTGGACCCCTGAGGCATATTTGCATATGTCTGTCCATATGTTGCAATTACATTTTTACTGCAACTTTCATTATTTGATACCTTCATCTTTCTAACATATAATTCGGCGTTATTATCTGGAATACGTTTAAGATTCATTGGATAATTGTCCTCGCCTTTTAGATTACACTTATCCCCTAGAACAAACCCATGACAATTGCCATATTCATTACAAGCAGACTTACAATCGTCAAGACCAGTATTTTCCAAAACTTTAATATTAGTTGACTGTGTATTATAATTCCCCATATTGAAGTAATCTGTTCCCAGAGTTACAAGAGACTTTGGATATTTATGTGCTTCCATGTTATTATCAGAATATCCGATACTACCTTGAAGATTATGATTTTGCACACCTTGTTGCATCTTATATGTTGCACCTTGACTGTTACTGATATACCCATATTCACCATAACTTTTTGGATCCGGCTCTTTACCTGGCTCGTTACATGCTAATACTTGATAACCAATGAGAAGATTGACCTTACCTCCCCATGAACCACACTGCAGGTAGCAATTTCCTGATGGCGAACCAACTATCTCATTAATTCTTAAAAACTCTCCAGTGTTCATGAAGTTTCTCTTATATTTCGTTTTAGCTGCAGAATATTTTGGCAATGATAGTCCTGTTTTATTAGTGTTACTTTGCCATACAGTATTTCCGCCCTCATCTTTCATAGTAGCATTTCCATCATCTTCAATAAATAACGTTCCTCCAGTACAGCGGATTTGTTCATCTTCGCAATCAAATACTGCTACTTTTCCTGATGCACTTGGATCTATATTTATAGTTTTAATATTAGTTTTGTTATTACCACAATAATATGATGATACAAAGTTTTTGCTACATCCGCGTGCAGGGTCATTTCCTGTAATCAACACACCATCATAATGCTCTCCGGAAAGTCCTTTAATACCTGAATTATTCATAAAATTATTATTTTCAACACTCCAATATTTTGGCTCAGGTTTTGATTGGTTTCCACCCATAATTAGTATACAATGATATTTTTTAATAATATATTTGCAAAAAATATCTAATACATAGTCCATGGTTTAACTTGTCCGTCGCAGTTAGAACCCCATGTAGCTCCAGTAACAGTAATAGATCCGCCTTTTCGCGAATCACACCCTTCTAAACCACTAATTCCATCCCACATTTGTGGGTTTTTAACATTCTCTCCATATGTGTTTGCACCATCAGGTAGATTACCTAAAGCGAATTGTCCATTATTCATTATTCCAAATGCACCATTAGGTCCAACTGAATCTGTCTCAAATATTACTTGACTAACAAGAGGTTTTGTAGCCAGAGAACCTGTATTTTTAATATCTTCTACTGTTATTCCATTTTTTGATGTATAGCATTTACCCTGGTTTATGTAAAAAGCACTGCTACCTTGATCAGCTGATCTAATACGACATTGCTCAGGATCTTCTGATATAGGCAGATCGGCATTATAATCGAACTTACTAGATATGTTCTTATAACAGCCTAGCCATTCTGCTTTATTAAACTTAGGATCGGTTTGTCCCATAACTTGCAAGTTTATAGCTGATGGAGCACAGCTTTGATTTTCTCTCATAGGTTTTCCTACAAATAGGTTTGGATCAGTGTTAGTTACACTGCCTTGACCCGGGACAATTGCATCAGGAGTTAAATTACTTTCGTTCAATTGTGCAGGACACCCATTATTAGACATTAATGAGTTCATTACTTTAGAGTTGGGTATATACTTAAATGTATTAGTATCAGTTACGAACCCTAGTTGTCCCTTTGAAGTTTTAATAAATTGATTTTTTAACTTAGTAGCTGGACCTTCATTCGTAGAATTATTTACAAATGTTTGTACCTCTTCCATAAGTTGCTTTTGAGCACCAGCATAATTACTCATTGCACGATCAAATTGTATTCTTCTAGCTTCAACTTTTTTTGCGTCGTTTGCATTTTTAATGTTTACCTGGCTTTCTCCAAATGCACCAGTGAAACCTTCAATTACATCACGTGTGCTGTGTTCTTTATTAAATGCATTGGGTGATCCTTCACCAAGCAAAGTATTTGAAAATCTTGCTTTCTTAGCTTGATATCCGCGAAGATATTGTTTACCTTGAGATGTAGAATAATTTTGAGTTGTGTTATCGTTAAATGTCTTCATCTTTTTATCTACTATAGAATGGGATAAAAAAGTGTTAATATAGCTTCTTAATAACGTAGTAAATGATTAATCCAATAATAATTGCAAGTATCGCGTTATCAAGCATAGTTATATCATCGGTAGTTATAGTTTTAATTGTTAATCCTGCAACTATAATACCAATAATTGTCAAAAAAGTATATTGCAATGAATTGGATTTTTGTAATAGATTTGTTGATTCAACGTCTGCTTCAATATCTAATAATTCTTTCTTGCGTTTTTTTGCGATTGCTCTTTGACTCTCTGCCTGACGTATAATTTGATCCAGTTTTTGTTTTTGAAGAGTAATTATTTCATGATTAATCTCTCCTTCACTCAGGGCTTTATCTAATAATTTATTTCCTTTTGTTGATCCAGTTAGTAATCCTTGGTTTATTCGTTCAAGTTCAGCAAGATTATTTAATGCTGCAATCCAATCTTTATCAATAATATTTTGAAGAAAACTTTTGTGTACGCTATCATAAGCTTTTAACAATAGATTTATTTCAAACTCTATGGTTTTCAGCTCCATTATAGTAGGATAGTGAGCATCTTTGTTAGACATCTATATTATACTTAAATATTATATCAATACCTGTACTTGTTCCATAGCCAATTTGCAATAACAAATAATAAAATCATCCCAAATATTAATCCTATGACATCTGATACCTTAGAACTAGGAGCAACAAATGCATGCGCAGTCAAAGAGAGAACAGTTATAACTAGAAAGAACCATGCCAACATATGTAAATAACGCATGTTTTGAAGCAAATATGTATCTTCCTGTTCTGCATTTGTAGTAATAATTGTAGTTTGATATGTGCCTAGCGACGAACGATCGTTTTTTAAAGATTGAGATGTTTGATAAATCTGCTTTTGTGACTCGTCTAGAGCAACTTTTAATTCTACGTCTTGAATAACTAATTTACTTAATTCCTCTGCTAGTTTTTCAGAAAGAGCTAATAATTCATCGTTAAGTCGCATTATTTTATTCCATAAAGCAGGATCAATGTCTAACTGTAAACATTTATCAGTTGATGTCATATTTCCACTAGATGGAATTGCATTGTATTCTGAATCAGATATAGTAATTGCAGGAACATTGCATGATGCACTCTTTGATGCCCATAAATCAGATGAATATATGTGTTTGTTTCCTTTTATATCTACCCATGCATATTCCTTCGTTTTATCATTTTGTATATTATTTCCTGCAATACCACATGGTTGTCCCACTCCCATGTCCTCTGCTGATTTCAGTTGATTCGCAATACTCTCATCTATAGTAAGAGGATCCTGTGGACATGATTCAGCATTATTAGACCATGCATCAGTTGAATACTTATGGGTGAATCCATAATCATTGACATATGAATAATTTCCATCACCGTTAGTAATTGCTTGTCCAAAATATTGTTGGATTTCTTTATCATTATTATTTGTTTTAACCACGGCTTCACTAAAAAGCCTGAATGCGCTATTGTATTCAGCCAACTTTTTACTGAATTGATCTTCAAGTTCTGATATTTCATCTTGTTTTCTTGTTTGAACCCCAACATTTGGACTCGAATGATCCATGGCTTCCATTATAGTGCTTACGCCAGGAATGCCGCTGTCCTGCATTCTCTTAAGATGTGGACCTATCTGCTTTGTGTATGTTCTATTAATATCTTTGAACTCTCTTCCTTGTCCAAGAGATGGATCAGTGTCATTATTTGAAGTTAATCCAATATCATTAATAAGACTAGAAATATTCATTAGTATACACTAATAACAGAAAAGAACTTTCGTGTGATTCATCAAGTCTAAATATATTCATTTTGTTTTAAATAAACCAAATGAATTAAGCTTTAAATACCCCATATGCTAAACCTAGTGAGCCTATAAACATTAACCAATTTTCTAATAGCTTGAAATTGTAAGAAGTTTTCGAGTCATCATACATACCCAATGCGCCTTCTCTCTTATTCTCAAGTCCCTGTAATCGAATCATCATTTTGGCATTGTCTTTTTCTATTTTTGCAATCTGATCAACTATTCTGATGATATTTTTTGAAGTTGACTCTATGTCTTGCTCAATACTATCCCTAAAAAGAAAAAGATCACCTCTTACCTTATCCATTGCGCCCTTGTCTTCACTATATCTTTCTGTCATTGTTGTAACTTCAGGATAAGCTTTGGCATATGGAAATGCATTTGTTAATTCATTCAATGTAACAGAAAAATCTCCGTTTAATGTTTTTAATTGTGTTTTATAATAATCTGGGGTGTGACTTGTCATTTACTTATATACTAAGGAGAACATATTCTATAGAATGGGGCTGAAATTGCAGTTTTACTCGGTCGCATAATTTCTATAATTTCTCCTGGACGGACTCCAATCGCAAGGGATACAGGGCTGAATCTTGACAAATCAGGCAACTGTGAATCCAGCGAAATATTATATTTCTTTTTAATTTCAAGTCCATCTGTCTCACTCATTACCCTATGTGGAGGTACTAGCTCATGGTCTAGTATATTAAATTGTAATGATTTCAATCCCACTACAGTAATCAAGTACTTATGCTGGGACCAAATCTGACGCAGTGCTTTATGCATAGAATCGTTTGCCCCATCGCGCCCAATGACAATTAAATCATCTTCTCTAGTCAGTACAGAATCTATAGTAAACAAATCATCGATATAGTCCATTATGTTATTACCTCTCAGAGTCTTGCCTAAATGATATTTTATGTATGCTTTACGGCCAGTATCTGGGTTTTCCGCCAACATATCAAGCTGGTTATTTTGAAGCATAATGTGTACTTGGGATACTGACTGTCCTTCATAATTATCTACATTAAACCCTCGTGTCTTAAGTTGACTGAGAATATTCTCTCTACTTTTTGCAATCTGAACAACGAATCCGCTTTGTGCCATGGTGTATATTATACATATCTATTTTTTAAGCGTATTCATTTTTTCTATATAATCAATAATTTAACTGTTTTAGATAATTATTGATTTATTAGGGGCTTATTGTTACCTTTTTTTTATCTCCGCTATCTGTTTCTTCTTTATTATCATCTCCATTACTTGATCCCGAATCATCATTAAACTTTAATATTCCATCACTAACACTCGAGTTTGCTGGCTCTGTATCTATGACTATCGTATTTTTTGCCTCTGTAATAGATCCCTGAATCTCATCAGCTGCAACTTCTTGAATTGGTTTTTCTTTGGTTTCATCATCTGATTTACCCGGCATATAAATATTAACATTTACGGGCTGAGCCCCGCCCTTTAACTCGCTACTTGATGAAGGACCATACTCTGGGGTTTGAGGTGCATACGCAGGGGTGTTAGGTTTAGATCCAATTGTTTGAGGTGCATATGCAGGAGAATTAGGATTATACTCTGGTGATTGAGGTGCATATGCAGGAGAATTAGGATTATACTCTGGAGAGTTAGGATTATAGTCTGGTGAAATAGGATTATACTCTGGAGAGTTAGGATTATAGTCTGGTGAAATAGGATTATATTCTGGGGTTGCCTGTGCAGCTTCTGGATATACACCTGGATTGAACTTCTCAATAACTCTCTTCCAGTTTCCTGGTTGCTGATCTGCTAGTAATGCACCAATAATAATATTATCTTGAATTATGCTGCCGTCTTTCTTTACTAAATCGCCATTGTTCCAATCAATTGGATGCTCTCGAGGAACTTGATAATCATTATCATCAACCCACCATTTCTGACTAGATTTACCGGTGTCTTCAATAATAAGTGATCTATAAATATCTCCTGACTCATAAGATGAAGTATCAAACATCCATCCCCATGCCAATGGATCTTTCTTACTAACATCCATATCAAGATGGATTTTGGGTGTCTTTGGTTCATCTTCAAACATAGGTCCACCTCTAAGCTGGCCATATTCATCTGCAATTCCTGGAGGAGGATAGTTAGGGCTTTCTGGAGATTCAAGTGGGCTATCAGGAACATATGGATTTGGCTTTGGTGTACTATTCATAATTTCTGGACGAGGTCTAAACTTAGATTTTGCGTTTTTAGCAACATCTGTTGCGGTAACACCTTCCTTTCCAATTAGTCGGACAATATTATCAGAAAAAGCCATACTGCTTAACTGATCAATATTATCTTCAGTTATAATTCTCAACTGAATATTCATGCCCTGAAGTTCTTGCATTAGAAGTTTAAAAGCATAAGGAATCCGAATAATACTAAAAGATCTTCCATGTTTGGAAATATTCTCAATATTTAATCCATCATTTAATGTGCCAACAAACTTGATTGGGCCATCTGCAATTGGACTAAGGAAGAGATTATAACTTTCATTGTAGATAGCAGTCATTCCGGTTTTATTACAAACAGCCATATAGTATTGATCTCCTCTTACTAACATAGATTCTTGCAAAAATGCAGTGGCGCCATGAGCAGCGATTCCATCGCGTTCCATCTCTCCAACACGTAGACCGCCATCATTTGCACGACCTTGCACTGTCTGACGAGTTAATAATGTTCTAGGACCCTTAGATCTATAATTAATTTTATCCTTTACCATATGTTTTAAACGCATGTAGTAGGTAGGACCAATAAAAATCTCGGAATACATTTGCTCACCAGTCTCACCATTCAATAGCATCTGATTTCCACTAGAATTGAATCCTACATTAGTAAGCATTTTACCAAAGCTAGTAGCTTTCTGACCTTTATTCATAAAAGCAGTACAATCTCCAAATCCACCATACATCGCACAAGCCTTTCCCATTAATGTTTCAACCAATTGACCAATTGTCATTCGAGATGGAAGTGCATGAGGATTAATAATAATATCAGGTCGAATGCCTTCTTTTGTGAAAGGCATATTTTCTTCAGGAATAACTAACCCAATAGTACCCTTTTGGCCACAACGAGAACAAAACTTATCACCGATTGCCGGAACACGCTCGTCCCTGACTCTTACTTTTGCAATGCGAAACCCTTCTTCGCCTTCTGTAATAAATGCCTTGTCTACAAACCCAAGTTGTCCTTTCTTTGGAACAACCGAATCGTCGCTAGAAACACCTGGGTCTTGTAAATTATTGGTAATTTTTCCGATAATTACTTTTTTCTCGTCAAGTGGAGTGTTTTCTTTAATAAGACCGTGCTCGTCAAGATGTGAGTAATCAAATCCATTTCTTAGACCAGTTACATTTGCGGTTTCAATATTCGCAAACTGTGAATCTACTTGAGACATTCCGACCTTAGAGCTTTCTTCCTTTGACTCATAAGAGTTATAATATGTGGTTCTAAATAAACCACGCTTGATCGCTCCTTCATTAAATAGAATAGAATCTTCTACATTGTAACCTCCATAACACATAATTGCTGCCACAACATTTTCTCCATATGGATGTTGTTCTTTGCAAATCTTGTCCAAATATCTACTTTTAACAAGAGGAGTTTGTCCATAATTGAGTACGACTCCCATCTTATCAATACGAGTTTGATAATTAGAATGATATAATGATACAGCCTGGCGCATTTGACCACATGCAAATAAATCACGAGGTAACTGGTTATTTTCTGGGAATACAACCTGATTTCCCATAACTCCAAGAATCAAAGATGGGTGAATCTCAATATTAGTGTATGACTTTTTTGAAAGATCATCTTCCATGAATGCAATAAGTGCTCCTTCTTCTTCTGCTGTATCTAGATAATCAATAATAGCCTGTGATGATGTTAGAGAATCAATATCAGGAGCATCATACAATTCATTTAATTTATATATTTGACATCCTTTGTTATTGAAATTGGGGTCTTTTTTAGGTGCAAATCCAGAAACCAATTGTTTCCATGAATATTTTCCTGATTCTAGAGTGTCTTTTATTTCTTTCTTATCGAAGCTAGCACGATTATTATCATCTACATAAAAGATTGGTCTGCACATTCTACCTGCATCTGTATAGATAAAAATACATTGTCCAGATATATCCCATTGCACAGACGTATACATTGGTATTAATCCACTTCTACGGAATGCTTTTAACTTATTACATATCTCTCGTGGTCTTGCATGAACACCAATCCATGCACCGTTTACCATTACTTTAGTTAGTTGAGCATTAAATGACGGAGTGCCTTCTTCTAGAAGTCTAGTTCCATTTTCGCGCAACCATCGAATAATCGGTTTTCCAGAACAGTTTGTTGTTATAGCAGCACCCATTGCCATATGTTTATGAAGACCAACATTACCACCATCTGGAGTATCAACAGGATCAATTATACCCCACTGAGACCCATGCAATAGGCGAGGACCAATAACTTTGGCACTAGCATCTAATGGTAGATTTATTTTTCTTAAATGAGAAATAGCAGCATTAAAGCTAAGACGATTAAGAGTTTGTACAACTCCCATTCTTTTAGTGCCCTCGTCGGCACCCCAGTTCCCCTTATAGGCCTTCCTGAAACCTTGCTCGATCCTTCTTTCTCCAAAATGTTCACGGTAGTTTTGTTCAATTAGACCAATAAAGTTGTGCTTATAGATTCCCTTTTTAAAAGTATATTCTTTATCGATCTTTTGATAAATATCTTTTTGCTGGATGTTAAGATATTCTTTGAAGAGATCATATAATAGATTACCTGGAAGTTCTACACGTTTAAATCTGAAACTATCTCTATCAGTTGGTTTGGTATCTTTTGTATAAACACGCAGTAATTCTTTTACCATATGACCCAAGTAATAGGCTTTTGATTTGAAGTTCATCTCTCCAATATGTGGTAGGAAATAGTTTGTTAAGATTTCAAGAGCATGTGCAGATGTTTTGTGTTTGGTAAATGTTGCAATATATTTTAGTGCTTGTTCTTGGCTGAAAATCATACCGGCATCATGTACACATGGAATAAATAGATCAATATAGCTACTGTATTTTTCTATATCAAGAAGGCAGTGTTCAATAATACTTTTATCAGATAATACTCCTAATGCTCTCATAACTATAAAAAGAGGGACTGGTTTCCTAACATTAGGAAGGTTAACAACAATTTGATTATTTGTATATTTCTCAGATGGCGCAACCATTCGTACAGAAAGCGTTCTAATTGGCTTTGATGCATCTTCAGATACAGATCTTATGTCAGCAGCATGACTATAAAGATCATTCACCTTATCTCTTACATAAAGCATATTATCAGCAAACTTTTCTTGAGATACAATAACTTTCTCTTTACCATCAACAATAAAGTAACCTCCATAATCATTTCTACATTCACCCATTTCAAATCTAACATCAGGTGCCATATCTTTCAAAATACAGAGGTCTGAATACATCATAATAGGAAAGCGACCGAGGAATATCTTTTCTAATGTGGAATTATAAGTTGGTTCACTTGGATATTCTCCATCTTTGTCTTTTATATAAAACTCTAGATCTACGTCATAATGAATTGTTATTCCATATGTCATATTTCTTAGTCTAGCTTCATTTGGATACATAAAATGTTCTCGGCCATCATCATAAATAATTGGTTTTCCATAATAAAGTTTGTCTCCATTCTTGCCGGCAAGGAAAATATTACATCTTAGATTGAAGTTACCATTTTCATTTTGATCCTTCATTATCCTAATTGGATTTTTCTCCCTGAAGATTCTCTTAATGCCATCACGGTAAAACTCGTTAAATGATTCTAGGTGATGATTTACCAATAAGTTTGGATTATCTTCGAACAGTTTGTCGATTATAGTTTGCGATAACTGGTCACCCATATACTATACTTCAAGGTATTATTTTTATCTCCTCTTATAGCTGTAATTTAATTAGTGTTATTTGATTAAATTAAACAAAATTAGATTAGTTTGGCGATTTCCTGATTTGCAGCCATCAAGAGAATCATGCCTATAATGATGAAGAACAAAATAAAAGGCAGTAGAACCATAAACCAAGATAGTTGTTTATATCCTGCTTTGCATAGTGCGTTCAAAATAAATGTCCAGAAGGCAATGTATAGTCCCTTGGCAATAAAAATACCAGCAGTGCTGGGAACGTCACATGAAAATTGACCTACGCAATACTTATTGCTGTTTCCAGCATTTTGAAACATAATCGCGATCACTGCAATAACAGAGATCACTAAATAGACATATGCAGGACTGCATAGCTTTCTAATAGATTCAACGAGCTTCATTATATTAACTCACCAGATAATTTTTTGTATATAATATAATTTATACACAAAAATAATTTTAAATACTGGCAACTGCTTGACCTGCTGCAACATGGATAGCGTTTACATCAGGCATCTCTCCCAAAATAACATTTCCGTTAGGCACAGGCGCCTGATCAGTTGGCGCAGGAGAAAGTTGGCTTGGTTTTCCGGACCATTGATTTACAAGATCACCTGCGCCAAAAAGAGTTCCTCTCCAAGTATTTACTGGACCTTGAAAAATTGTATCTCTACCGCCTCCTTTTATAGTTTTGCGCTTGGATACTTTTCTTCCTTTGCGAGTTTTGCGAACTTTTTTAGCTTTTTTAGCTTTCTTTCCCTTCTTTTTTTTATTTGTTTTACTTTTACGAGCGCGCTTAGTCTTGGATTTTCCTTTCCTAGACTTTCTTGCTTTTCTTGTAGTACGTCTTTTGCGCTTGCGACCACCACTGCATGGTCCACACTGACTATTATTTGAGCTTACTGGGTCAGGGAGTGCACCTGCTTGTTGATTTACCTTATAAAAATTGCCAACATCAGAAACATTGCCATTTATTCCGGGTAAAGCGGTCTCAACATTCCACGGCGCTCCTTGAGGAAACGCAGCAGGCGAAGATACCATACCTCCCCGTTGTTTTCTTGTTTTATTAGAACTACAACCGATAGCCATTATATATAGTCATGTGAGATTTTATTCAATATCAACGTGAGTCAATATATGGCGACGACAACACATTTTATCAAGTTTAAGTCTGTCTAAAACCTCGCCTTCGGGCGTCTTTTCTGCATTCTCGGTTGTTAGATATTTTACCTTATCAACTTCTCCATCACGTTCGCTTTTCATTTTACGCACTTCTCGTTCGTAATAGCGATATTTATTGCCGAGTACTTTTCCACATGTGAAACACTTAACTGGGATGATCATATCTATGTATACTTCATGTAGATATTTTTATATCTATATCAATTTTCTATTTAATCAACAAGCGGTCACACCCATTCTTCTAAGTAGTATGCCATCACCCAAATTAACCAAAAGGGAGCAATAACCAAATCAATTCTGGCAAAAAACGCGATTAGCAATGCTAGAATGGCTTTCTTACTTGCGTTTTTTAGCTTTTCAATATTTTCCAGAGTTTTTTTATCAGTAGAATCCTTGTTTTTGGAAGCATAATTATAAATTAAATAAATCCAAGCCGCAATCAAAGTTAATTGTCCAATTGTTTTAGGGTTTTTTAAAAAATCAATAATATTCTTTAGTTTACCAAGCTGAATGATCGCTCTTATCGTTAATATTAAAAACAAAAATATGGCTACATTAAATCCCGAGGTTCCATCAGCGGAAAATGTACTATTACTTAAATAATCAACAATTGTCATGTTATATTATATCTATAAGATAATGGAAAATCATTGATTTAATCAATTGTTAACGCACATGCCGTGACATGTATTTTTGTGGTGATAATAATTAAAATCAACCTTGTCGCCATCTTGTGTTAGATATGTTGGTCCATGCTTATCTCCCCCAACGCATTTCTCTCCATCTAAAAGAACACAAAAGCTAGATGTTTTACAAGCTCTTGCACTATGCGTTGTGCATGTATCATGTAAAGGTTTCGGATTATGATGATGATTTTCTGCAATCACATCTTGACTTGGATCAGTATCAAATGATTCTATCGTTACAACTTTTTCAATATGTTTATCTTGTACTGGTGTGAAATTAACACCAACAATTTTGAAAATCATGATTAATGTAAGAAATGTTATAACAACTGTTAGAATATTTGGCCATTGTTTCTTTAAAAAATCGGAGGGACTCATATATTATATACATCAGATTTTAACGTCTTGATGCTGGTGTCAATATATAATTACCATTTGTTGTTTTTGTTTTTCTATGTTGATCTCCTGAATCATGCAATTTATCATGACATTTCTCGCAGACATTTTGTAAATTAGCTGGATGATTTTTGTGAAATACTCCTACATAACCAGATTTATCCGCTTCAGCTTGATGAATTAAATGATGAATCTCATCTCCAGTTGAACCACACATTTCACATGTACCTTTCAACTTGTTTGCATTATATCTTGATCCTTCTGTAGAGAGAATATTAGACTCTTTCGGGTTATATTTCATTCGCAATGAATGTGCCCTTGAAAGAAAATCTCCGGATAGATTTAATGATTTGCAAACCTCTAAACCATACATATCTTTCCCTGCACCTGGTCTGAGTTTACGATCGTAAATAAGACAATCCAATCCCGGATTATATGTAACTGCCAAATGCATCATTTTTAAACGCTCCATACTTGTTATTTCATCGTAATTTACTATTTCATGAAAATGTGTTGCAAATATAAAAGATGCCTTTTTCGAATGTAACCACTCTACTCCTGCAGTAAATATACTTCTAGCAGAATTACTTTCAGTTCCAGAACACAATTCGTCTCCTATTACGAGAGATCTGTTATCAGCACATTCAAGAATTGTTCGCAACTCTGACATTTCTACAGCAAATGTAGAAAGACCCTTGAATAAATTATCATTACCAAGAATGCGAGTATAAATCTTGTGATATGGCGATAAAACAAACTTCGAACAAGGAACATAAAATCCTGCTTGACTCATAACAACCGCGATACCAATAGATTTAATTAAACTGCTCTTACCAACTGCATTTGTACCATATAGCAAGCAACCGTCGTTCTCTACTCCTAGAGCAATATCGTTTGCCACATATGTTTCATTTGTTTGCAGATGCTCAATAAGTGGGTGTCTAATATCGTAAGCATTAACAAATGATTGTTCTGAATCGCTCAATTCAGGTCTGCAATAATTATATGTTTTTGCCACATAACACGAGTTCTGGAAACAATCTAACCAAGCTGCCAGGCGCGCAATCTTTCCTAGCTTATCAATTGAATCTGCAAGTTTACTACAAAAGTCTAGATAAAACTCAGTTAGGTTTAAAATTAGTTCCTCGCGAGTCTTTTGAAGATTCTTAGTAACAGTATTTATATGATTATTGCGAATAACCATCTCAGTTTTACTTGAACCTGACTTATCAAACTCAATATCCGATATATCCAGTTCTTTGCCATTGCTAGTAAAAATACCATCTCCAGGAGTAATTTTTATATGTTCCTTTAAACATTTGCATCTTCTACTTGTTGCTACCAATGTTGGTGCACACTTAGGAGTGTCATTTAATTTTACTGGCAATTTAGTAGACTTTCTATTTTCAAACTTTCCAATAAGTGATGATAAATACAGTTGTATATTAATTAAATGGCTTGAAAAATCATTACTATTATCACAACTATCTTTTATAGCTTGTGATTTATCTAACTTAACGAAACATACTTCATTTGGCGATAGAACACCTAGTTTTTCTTGACTTAACTCATCAAACAAAGATAACTTTGAGAGATCAAAATTGTCCTCGATTGAACCAATAATTGTATCCAAAGATTCGGATTGATCTAATCCAGCATTTTTTATAGCGGTACCGATAACTGTATTACTGATAACGATATCAAGTGCATTTCTAGTTTTAGTTAGATCAATATAGAGTTTATATAACCCACTTGGTTGTAATCGTTCAGTAGCCAAAAGTCTGGTTGATTTATCTATATCTCTTACTCCAGTCAATGAATCACGAACATCTTTATACATACCTGTAATAATTCCCGAGTTTGTGCAATCATATATATTGTTTAAACCATCTATGATGGTTGTTGGATGACACAAATTATATCTTAATTGCCTAGAACCCATTGTTGTTTTACAATTATCCAGAAAATTAGCAACCGAACTTAGTTTTCCTTGGTGTCGATTATCATCCACAATATTGAGTTGTCGAAGAGAATGATTGCCTAGATGCAGTGTATTATCTACTGTTTCAATATTAGCATACTCAATCTTAGATAAAATACCAGGATTATGTTGATATACAAAATCAAGAAGAACTGTATATGACTGAAGAGCAATATCATGAGTTTGCATAGTCTCAGTCACTGTTTCTGGAGAGATATTCGGAAAAAAACGTCTCATAACCTCAAATTGATATTTTTGTTTTTCCGCATTTTGTGAAAACTTGGCTAAGTCAGTATCTTCATTATCAAATATCATATGTGTCTTGATGTTGCTTACACCAATGTAAAGTAAAATATCCTTTGCCTCCGATTCTTCAATTCCTCGAAAAACTAGAATACATTCGTGTGGTTTAGATATTGATACGTTCCTTTCTAAATCATCATACGATGTTGGGTCCTTGTGATATGAAGACGAAAACTGATACATATTTGATCGACCTGTATTTACATCGATCGCAGAAATACCACTAACAATCATTTCTGGATTATATTTACTAGCATTCACCTTTTTAATCCACACACATACTGCGTTGCTAGAAATATGTGTATTATCTTCACCAAAATATGTTCCAGGAGATACTATCTCAGATAAATCACGAGAGATTACGCTGCTGCCTTGCTTGGTCTCAGTATAAATAGCACACGTGTAGCCATTTTCTTGAAAACGCCTGATATATTTATCAATTTGAGAGATTCCGAACCCCGCCATGACTACTTGCTTTCCGCCAACTTTATTGGATTTATTTGCAACCAAAATATCACACACATTTGCAAGTTCCTCTACATCAGTTACATTTGAAATAATACCATCTTTATCCCTAAGACCGTACATCTCAAAAAAAGATCCACATTGCATTAATACGCATGTCTTAGATCCATACTCTTTTTTCCATTTATTACTAAGTTGAATGTAGTCTTGTACAAGAGGCATTGTCGTTATAATTTATAACGATTTATCTTTATCTCATTCCAAAATATTTGTAAATAAGTTTATCATTTGCAAAATTGATTTGTAATGACATAATAAATGTATTTGTAATCTCGCTATGAAGAAAATATTTCCAGATTATCCGGAAACATCTGGATCATACGTATCACAGAGAAGAATTAATAAATTAAAATCAAAAGCCATCGATATTATTATTAAAAATAAAAAATCAATACTTTTAGCGTTTAAAAAACTGGCTTCTAGGCACAGCAAAAATATTAATATTCAACTAAACCTCGATATTGCAGTAAGTAAAATAGAAAATGCCGTAATATCTAGAGAATCTGAATTAGACTGGGGTTATAGTGACGATGAAAAGATTTGGATTCCAATAATTAAAATGAATGATATCTTCTTATTAGGAGTTTTACTCCACGAATCTTTACATTATTGCTGCACATTTAATGGAAAGGATATATGTTCCAAGGATGAGCACTATGTCATGCGTTTGCTTGGAGAGGATTGCTAACAAATATTTGTCAACAATAATCTCTTACACCATATTAGAGATGACTTGTAACAGATGTAATGATTATGGAGGTAATTGGCTATTTGGACAGCCTATACCAACTAGAACATGGATTAGATATCAAGTTGGCAATGGCCAACAACAACTTAGGGATAGATTCGGCAGTGATAAACTAGAAATGAGAAGAAAAGCCGAGGTACTTTTACATACTAATAATCGCAATAATTGGACAAAAAAAGAAAGATTTGCATATTATGCTAAAAATCCAAAACAATATGTTAAAAGATGCACTGATCCATATAAGGCTATCTCAAATCCATCTAGTTCAAGTGATGTACCTGGGAACATGAGTCTAGTATATGATATTAATGTACCACTTTCCAATTTTAAAACTAATTTGGTTCAAACTAATGCAGGTGGAAAAAATATTGCACAAACCAAAGTTGATTGCTCTAAGTAATTGCTTAAAATCTTATAAATTAGACATTAATAATTATAAATTGACTAACTGATCAAATTATAATTTATTCGTTTAGGTAGTTGTGCACCAACACATCTGCACTTTTATTACATACATCGCCTGACAAAATACATTGTTCATACATTTTTCGTAATACATGATTTGGTGCTTTCGTTCCAGTTTTAATCATATTTCTCTCTCGCAAATATTTTTTTATCTCATGAAGACTAGTTTTATTTAAGGTAGCTCGCTCAGTTGCAATCTTTTTTCGGGTTTCTCTACTTTTAATAAGAACTGAAACCGATTTACCCATTCTGCCAAGTTTTCGTTTAATAGTTTTAGTGACGCGTTTAGATTTAATCATTCTTTTTGGCTTTTCCTTTGCCTTTTCTCTCTTCAACTTCTTTAATTTTCTCGATCTCTCAGTTTCTGCAATGTCTGGTTTATTTTGAATCTTAATATGAGGTTTTCTAGAAGAGCCATGGCGTTTCTGTGTACGCATCATTTCTCGATAAGTTGGTCTTTTGCCTCCCTTCAAACAACTATATAGCGGCTGCGGAGCAATACCAACTTTAACTGTAGATCTATGATCTTTCGCACTGGTAGAAACAATATTTGTCTTGTCAAAAGTAGTAGTTTTTGTTTCTATAGGCGTTATAGTGTTAATTGTTGGCATTGGTGTAGTCTTATTAGTTAGTTCTTCAGGCATATCCAACATTATCTGGAGAGATTCTGTGTTATCTTTACGATTTTTTTCAATCTTTTTACGCTGTTTCTCCTTATTTGAACTCATAACATCTTGCAAAAACCCAAGTGATTTATTGAACTCATCGTCAAACTCGCTTTCATCTTTACTTTTAATAATTTTTTTCTCAACCGCAGAGTTTTTATTTTCAGAACGCCGTTTTTGAAAATCCTTAATTTTTTTCATAAACTCTTTTCTCATCTTTCCTGCGGATTGAAGCGTTTTAGGTTTTTCCTTTCTCTTTCTAGACTTCTTATCAGAATGTTTCTTTTTACGCGTTGATCTTCCAAAAGATAGATATTCTTTATTAACTTGTATAGTCTTTTTGTTTTCCCCCATATTGTGTAGATAACAAAAAGATTTTTTTTCTAGAGTAGTTACGTATACATACTATAAAGCACTTTGCTGGACATATTCTCTCTATCTTTAACGTTTTTTCTTTCCTTAACCTCATCATTTGCGAGATATAATTTGAGGCCATTATCCAAATCTTCTTTTACGATAACAGTTTTATCCTCAGGCTTAGAGCAGAAAACGCGCCGACTATGAGCGATTTTAACCTTTGCAAATAATGTTTCAATATCTCTCCCATAATATTTGAAGTAGTCTTTGTTATCAATAAACCAGTCTTCGGTAAGAGCTCCATTTTTAATAGACCATTTTGCCTCACCAACTTTTTTTTCGAAGATGAGCATTAATTCATTTGGATTATAGTCATCAGTCTTAAAACGCCATGTAAATCTAGAATCAAGACCCTGATTAAATGAAAAAAAACATTGTTTTAACTCTTCTTCATAGCCTGCAATTATGACCATTAATTGATCTTTATGTTCACTCAAAGCATCGCATAATGTATCTATACACTCTTTCGCAAAAGAATCCTTTTTTTCAGGATTACCAAGTGCATATGCTTCGTCAATAAAAAGAACCCCACCCAAAGATTCTTTTATAACATCTTTCGTTTTAAGAGCAGTTTGACCGAGATATCCAGCAATTAAATCAGATCTAGTGACCTTTTTGAATTGTTTATTGCTTAGCACACCTAATTTTGCAAAAATAGCACCAATAATTTTTGCAATTTCAGTTTTACCAGTTCCAGGAGGACCATATATAACAGTATGCATAAAGTCTCCCGAATCGCCCATTTTATGAAAATCTTGAAGGTAATATAAAATCTGGTCAACAACATGATTTTTTAAGCTTTGCATGCCAATCATAGATTTTAATTCTACTAAGTTTGGCTTGATGTTATGTAAGGCTACCATATCAATATTATATTCAAGATTGTCTACTAATGGATGTTTTTCAATAAGTAATATAAGATCATCTAATCCATTAACTTCATGTTCAATGTTAATTTTTTCCTTAATTATAATAGGTGATTTTGAAGGGTCAGTACATAACGCATACGGATCATTATGTTCATCTGGAATGTGACCATCACAAATAGAGAGATAAAGATCCAAAGTATCTCTATTAATAATACTAGATGGATCAGGCAACTCCGGAGATGGATAAATTATATCATCTAATCCATTAGTTAAAATAGTTGATCGTGATTTTTTTAATCTTGGCTCATTCATAATTGTATTAATACTATTAGTACTTCTAGATCGTTTTTCACTGCCGTTACTATTTTCATCTTCTTCAAGCAATTTTATAATATTTTGTAACGCATGCTTTCTCCATTCATGTAAAGGGTCATTATCATGATTATCATCGTCATTAAACAAATTATATGACGGATGTATATTGTTTGATATGTCATTCTTATCGAAAGTAATTAATTGTCCTGATGGATCTATTATATTACCGCTGTTGTCCCTCATGTGTGTATATATATTGTTAAGATTTAAAGATAAATTGAAACTATTAATACCTCATGTCAACGATGCAAACCAAGACTATGACTTCACCAACATTTACTGTTAAAAAGGAAAATATGGATGCTCCTATTGACTGCTCGAATTATATTGAGCAGCCATGGGACGTAATAAGCTCATACTTCGATGGAAAGCATCTCGAACAACTTGTTCGTCACCAAATTGAATCATATAACGATTTTGTAACATATCAAATCCCAAAAACAATTTCAATGTTTAATCCTGTTCACATCAAGTCCGATAAGTGCTTGGATGAAGCTTCGGGGAAATATAATCTTGAAATGTTTGTCACTTTCGAAAACTTCAATATTTATCGACCTCAGATTCACGAAAATACTGGTGCGATTAAGCTTATGTTTCCACAAGAGGCTCGATTGCGCAACTTTACGTATGCTTCGAATATGACAATTGACATGAATATCAAATATATTGTTCGAAGTGGTGAAAATCTAGAATCAGAACAAACTTCATATAAGAAACTTCAGAAGATTCACATCGGTAAATTGCCTATCATGTTGAAGTCGGCAGTATGTGTACTCCAGCAATATTCACATGTACCATCTGCTGTAACTGGCGAATGCGAGTTTGACGCTGGAGGATACTTTATCATCAATGGATCTGAAAAGACATGTTTGGGTCAAGAAAGAGCTGCCGAAAATCTAGTACAGTGCTTCAATACTGAGAAAAATAATTCAAAATGGGCATGGACAGCTGAAATTAAATCAGTTCCAGATTTCAAGTGTATCTCGCCAAAGCAGATTACTATGTTAATTGCAAGCAAAAATAATGGTTTTGGACATTCAATAATGCTTCAAATCCCAAGAATCAAAGCACCAATCCCGCTATTCGTAGTATTTCGTGCACTTGGAATTATCACAGATAAGGATATTTGTGAAATGATCGCATTGAATGTTAATGATCGCACCGAACAAAAAGAAACGCAAACACTTTTAATGTCATTGCGTGCTTCAATTGTTGATGCATCAACCTATATGACAAAGGAAGAAGCACTTCAATTGATTACTAGTAATGCTATGTATACTCCACTCAACATGGACAAGGAAACTGGTCAACGCAAGAAACGCCAGTTTACAGTTGATGTTCTAGAAACAGATCTGTTTCCCCACTGCCAGACTATGGAGCAGAAAATCTACTTTCTTGGATACATGGCAAATAAGCTACTGAGAACCAGCTTTGGATGGGAAATTGTTGATGATCGCGATTCTTATCTTAATAAAAGAATAGATCTAAGTGGTGTTCTGTTGAATAACTTGTTCAGAAACTACTTCAATAAGCTAGTCAAGGATATGCAAAAGCAAATTGTGCGTGAAATTAACAATGGATCGTGGAAGTCTACTGAAGATTATGACAATATCATCAATATGACAAATATTTATAAAATTGTTAAATCCACTACTATTGAAAATGGTCTTAAGAGAGCATTAGCAACAGGTGACTTTGGTATTAAACAGACTAGCAGTAATAAAGTAGGTGTTGCACAGGTTCTTAATCGACTTACGTATATCGCCAGTCTTAGTCATTTGCGTCGAGTAAATACACCAATTGATAAAAGTGGCAAATTAATCCCTCCTCGTAAACTACACAATACTTCATGGGGATTCTTGTGTCCTGCTGAAACTCCAGAAGGTCATAGCGTAGGCGTTGTTAAGAATCTTAGTTATCTTACACATGTAACTATCCCGTCTAATAGCACGGCATTGTATGATTATACTGAAGATCACATTTATAAGTTTGATGAACTTTCAAAGGAAGGACTTCATGGGGGCGTCAAGGTATTCATTAATGGATGCTGGCTTGGAAACGCAAAAGATGCACTTGCACTCTACAAGAGCCTCAAGAAAAAGAAACATAAGGGTATTATTAATATTTATACCTCCATCACATTTGATATTAAACATAAAGAAATCCGTGTTTGCAACGAAGCTGGCCGTCTTGTTCGACCAGTACTTCGAGTAAAAGATAATTTGCCCGTACTTTTAAAGAGTCATATTAATCGCATTAGAAATAAGGATATTGGATGGGATGATCTATTAACTGATATGAAACTAGGAGAAGCTATCATTGAGTATATTGATCCTGCAGAGCAAAACCTTAGTATGATTGCAATGAAACCATCTGAACTTCAGCAAGTTGGTTCTAGTAAGATATATAAATACACACACTGCGAGATTCACCCCAGTACTATCTTTGGTATTCTAGCATCTTGTATTCCTTTTCCGGAACATAATCAGTCTCCAAGAAATACATATCAATGTGCAATGGGTAAGCAAGCAATGGGCATGTATGTAACAAACTATGACCTACGAATGGATAAAACTGCATATGTCCTCTCTTATCCAATGCGTCCTTTGGTAGATACTCGTATCATGAATCTCATTGAGTTGAACAAGGTGCCATCTGGTTGCCAAGTTATTGTTGCAATTATGACCCATTCTGGTTATAATCAGGAGGATTCTATCCTATTTAACGAAGGATCTATCAAGAGAGGATTGTTTCAAGCAACGATATTAAACACCATCAAGGATGAAGATAAAAAAATACACGGTGATGAAGAAGTACGCTGTCGTCCTGATGAAACCAAGACTAAGGGCATGAAGTACGCAAATTATGACAAGGTAAATGATCAAGGAGTGATTCCTGAAAATACAAAGTTAGATAATCGCGATGTTATTATTTCCAAAGTTCTTCCAATCAAAGATGCCCGAAATGATCACACAAAAACAATTAAATACGAAGATCAGAGCATTATGTATAGAACAAACGAAGAATGCTATATTGACAAAAACTTCATTGACAGAAATGGTGATGGATATAACTTTTGCAAAGTTCGAGTGAGAACAGTTCGTCAACCAACTATTGGAGATAAGTTTAGTTCTAGACACGGGCAAAAGGGCACGATTGGTAATATTATTCCGGAATCTGACATGCCGTTTACATCAAATGGAGTCAAGCCGGATATTATTATCAACCCTCATGCTATTCCATCTCGTATGACTATTGCACAATTGAAAGAAACCCTTCTCGGTAAAACATTGCTAAATCTTGGATTGTTTGGCGATGGCACAAGTTTTGGTGATCTAGAAATTAAAGATATTTGTAAGCACTTGCAAAAAGCAGGATTTGAATCTAATGGAAATGAAATGCTCTACAACGGTCTAACTGGTGAAGCACTTGAGACATCGGTATTTATTGGACCGGCGTTTTACCAGAGACTAAAGCATATGGTTAAGGATAAGATGCATGGTCGCAGCTATGGACCTAAGGTTAATCTTACTCGTCAACCAGCAGAGGGTCGTAGGCGTGATGGAGGCCACAGATTTGGTGAGATGGAACGTGATTGTATGTGTTCGCATGGTGCTTCAAGATTTACTAAAGGGAGAATGATGGATGCATCTGATGGATTCGGAACGCATGTTTGTCGATGCTGTGGTGCAATTGCAGCTTATAATGACAAGCGTCATGTTCATATTTGTAATCAGTGTGATAATCGTACAGACTTCGCTTATGTGGAACTTCCATATGCATGCAAGCTACTCTTCCAAGAACTCATCACAATGAATGTCGCTCCTCGTATCATGACATCATAAACAAAATACTGCAAACATTTAGACACACAAAATATATTTTTTATAGATAATGTATATAAGATGTCTGGCAATATATCTGTAAATACATTAGGGGGAGGTATTCCCGGTTCTCAACCAGCTCTTCTAGGAGGCGGTGCTAATTCTAACGGCGGTTCTGGAATGGTCGGTAGTAGCGCAAGAGGAAGAACTCGTTTTTTATTAAGAAATGCATATGGTAAAGTCACACCTATTGCTAAAAATATTGGTGTAACTGCATCAGAATTATCAAAACAGAGAACACTTACGCCTTTTAGAGTGGCAACAAACGCAGGAGATTTTAAAGGCGCAGTTGATTCTGCACCAGCGCTTGGCATGCCAAATGCTAATCAGCTATCTGGTGTTGGAACTATTTCATCATTAATGTTTGGCATTGGCGATGGTACTCGTAATAATGGATCAGCATTATATAGTGGAAACCCAAAATATGTGTATGACTCATCTGACTATATCCGATACAAGAAACAAAGTTCCGAACTTAAGAACTACAACGACAAGAGTTTCGGCGGTTCTAACAACGGCTCGTTCACATTCTTGATGAATGTTCGAGGTTAAGTAGAATTATTTTCTAGCGAGAATACATAACAATGAATAAGATCTTAGTTGAGTTTCTTGGAACCCTTTTCTTCCTTTACGTTATCATTGCTACTGGCAATGCACTTGCAATTGGTGCTGCTCTAGCAATTGCTATTATGATTGGAGGTCCAATATCTGGTGGTAACTTCAATCCTGCAGTTACTATCATGATGGCTGTTGCAGGAAAACAGCCAATGAAAGAAGTTGTGCCATATATTCTTGCCCAAGTTGCTGGAGGTCTTGCCGCGTTTGAGCTTAGCAAGAGAATCAAGCTTTAAGGGACTTTAATTACATTATACATTTTTTCTATCATTAATGTATAATGCCTAAACAGACACGTAGAAACGGATACGGAAAGAAACGCATGTATAAACATAGAGGTGGCGGATGGCTTGATAATATGACACAAAAAGCAACCCAACTTAAAAATGACGCAATTCAAAAGTCGAAAGATATGGGTCTTCACGATAAAGCACTTGAAGCACATAAAGCAGCAATGGGTCATGCAAGTACCGCAAAACAAATGGTCGAGACTGCTCAGAGTAAAGCTATGGAAAAGGGAGCAGAGATTCATTCTCAAATGAAACCTCATCTTGATGTTGCATCCAATCATGCTAATGAGGCTCTTATGCATGCCCAAAATAAAAATATAGATGGTTTTAAAAGCTCAATGGGGAACTTTGCGGGCTCCATGAAAGACGCTGGTACTTCCGGCGGAAACCATATTATGAACAACACCAAGGTTGGAGATGCAAGTCTTGCTGATCATGCAAGTGCCATGAGCACTAAGGTTAGCTCATCTGCTTCAGATCTTCATGGTAAGGCTATGGGATGGTTTAGCTCCTTAACAGCTAAGAAACCTACTGAGTCTTCTATTCAGTCTGTGCCTGCTTTTAAGGGGGGCCGACGTCGTAGATCACGAAAAGCTCGTAAGAGTCGCAAGCATCCTAAAAAAGGAAAGCGGTCTAGAACCATGAAGGGTCGCAAAGACTTTACTACTAAAAAGGGTAATAAGTACTACAATAGACGTGGTCATAGACAAACCAAGAATGCTAAGGGCAAGAAGAAGCGTCCTTACAAGAGCCGTAAGGTTCGCAGAAGCAGAAAACGTTAAATCTGATAATATCAAAAACTAATTAAATTGATATTATTATTATAACAATGTTCGTAGATGTTTGAGAATAATTTTAATTAATCTCTCTACAAACACAATCGGATCTAACTTAGATCCATACAATAGTATAACAGGTATAAGCATGCCTACATTATTTATGGTTGCGTGATTCATATCCTCATATTCTTCATTATCTTTTTTAGTTTCAAATATAACATCCATAATATCTGGTCCGTAATTACACCCTATATCATCATGGTGATCATGATGTGATTTGATATCTAAGATATGATAATTTAACATATGAAATGTAGAATATAGAAGTGCAAAATAAAAGAGCGCGTAGTTATCGAACAATTTTACACCAGTTAATAGCTGAAGAAGTATATTATATGGAATTAATGTCAGACCTCCCGATCCAACCACATTTGTATAAGTTTCAATGAATACTCCCCAATTTGTTTTAGAATGATCGGGGTCATGATGCCAGCCATGAAACCAGGTCCAAGGCCACGTACTATGTGCCCATACATGTGATCTATGTGCCCAAAAATGCATAACTACTCCTGTAAGCAAACATCTAGTTACATCATTCGTCATAATACCAATTAATAAAAATCCTATAAACGATGAAAGGAAATACATCCAACTAATACAAATAGCCTTTGTTGTACAATATGATACTCCCTTTGATTTCTCATATAAAACGTGTTGCATTATGTATATTTAATAGCTAGATAATTCTTGATGTCATCTTTCACAAAAGAAAACAATATTTTTGCCATAGAAAGTGCGCCACACAGAATTATGTATTGAAGTTGAACTTCATATCTACGATTACAATCATAATTTATTGGAATGTAACGATTAAAAATATCAGTTAAACAATCTCCGAAAGCCTGGCTTTCTATTTGCGTAAGTGGGCAATTATGTAAAATAATATTTGCCAAACCAATAATGATTAAACATACAAGAGCGACCGATAGAGTTTTAATATCAAAACTAAAAACAGAAATCCATGATAGCATAGCGATTAATGCATAATGTAAAGTTCCTGCAGTGAATCCTCGCAATATTTCAAGCGTTTTTGAATCTCTTAATGATTCTAATAATGAGCTATCAAGCTTAGTTAATGTATCATTTGACATGTGTATATAATACAATAAATTATTTTTTTGTTACCATCCTCATAAGAAGATATAAACCAAGCAATCCAAGTGATCCATAGTACAATTGTATTAATAAATCATCAGGCATTTTGTCTCTCTTTTTATAATTTGAAAATGATTCTTTACATTTTTGACCTGATATAGGATTCTTTTTATCAGAAAACCAGCAAGGATTCATATTTTGAATATCAGCAGTTGCAACAAATGCTGCTTCTGTACTGTCAATATTATTAGAATCACGTGTAGGCATTGTAATTGACTTACAGTCTGGATTACTACCAAGCATGAATGCTTGAAAAATACCTAGAGGATTAAGGTGACCCATGTCACTAATTACACCAGGAACAAGACCCCGGAAGTCTTTAAAGTTTGAACCTGTCATGCTAGAAATAAATGGTATACTGCCATCAGGGACATTATTAATATACAGGGCTCTAGTGACACTTTCTCCACTGTCAACATCCTTACAAGTCGCACCTGTTTTCATAAAATACTTATTACCTAATATACCCGCTTTTGATGCCTTACTTTTACCAGCAGACAAAAGCTCGACATATGAAATAATACCACCAATATTAGTTGCGATCTTACCACCAGAAGCACCCATCCCTAGTTCTCCTGGATCTTTAATAAACTTATAATATGCATAATCTGGGCCAAGTATTTTTTCTTCAAGACTATCTAGATCATTTAATGCTGAATCAAAGAAATTACTCATCTTAGTATTAAATGATATTATTTTATATAGAACCTGGCGGCTCAATATTGCCTGAGTTTGCTAGCTCATTAGAGGTTTTCTGATCTGGCATTGATTCAGTTGCAGTATTTTGTAAGCTAGTATTGATACTCTGAACTGCTGCAGAATTACTTTCAACCTGTTCCTTCATCGCATCAACTTGTGTTCTTAATGTGCTAATTTCTCCAAGTCTGCTTTTAAGATAAGAAATATTAGACGCGTTAATTGTAGCAAGATATAATGGACTTTGTGATAACCCAGGATCTTTGTATTCTTCACTATTATCTGCGGATCCAGTTGCATTCTCAACCACAACTGTCATTTTACGATATAATGCATAAACAATATACAATGCTACTATTGCTGAAAGAGTGTAACAAATAAGTGATTCCATTATATATTGACAAGGTAATATTTTCTGATTCTACTATATACAATGTTATTTACCAATTCAAGCGGAAATACACAACCATATGTTTCATGGAAGGGTCCAACTACTAAAGCTACTGTTTGTGGGTTTTCTAGACCAGCTACAAATAATAATCCTGATGCCGATATTAAAAGTGTAAATGATGCACCAAATGGCAGCAGTCACACTAAGTCTATTGGTTCATTAAGGGCCGGTTTCAAACCAAGACCTATTAAACATTGGAGAAAATCACTGATGCCCAAAGAAGTAGATGGAATTAGTCGTGCAGCATATAGTATTCAAAGTGATATGCCTGGATCCAACGTCCCTTTAGGCACAGATGTTAAATGTTGCGAAACCGATGCTGTCAATCAAGTCGTCTATCAATATAAGCAGAATGAGGTTCCATGCACCAGGAATTGTAACCCACAATCTAATATTATTCGTTCTGGGATGACCGAAAAGTTAATTAATCCTCAGTCAGATAGCCCAGCCAAAAAGAAATACTCATTCAGTACGAAAGAATATCTAAAATCTAAATGTAGAACTTACAATCAAAATAAGAGTGGTACGCTTATACCAGATGTAGAATATTCAACATTAACTAATAATAAATGTTGCGCTGTGCCATTACCATATAATGATGAGCATCAAGGACCGCAAACCAGAAGCGCATTAAATTGTCCAACCAGGTGTACTATTATTGTGAAACCAAACAATCAACAATACTTTCAGCAGGGTGCAGTAGATTCATCATCCCGTATTGCTAGATTAAAATATAACACTGTCGAAAGTAATGCTAATTCATTCGCCACCGCAAATGGCGCAGCAGCAGCTAGTGCAGGTCGTTACAGAGCTGATGGAAACGCCCCGTATTTTATAAAATCAAAACAGCAAAACTGCAATAAATCATCGTTTCATCGCCAAGGCAATAGAACAATGTGTTTTACAAGTGTAAATAATTAACTTCACTACCATGATGTAAGGAAAAATAATAATGACATCAAAACAATGTCAATATTATTAGAAAACAATATTATCGCTAATCCATTTTTTAAGCTTGTTATTAACAGGTTCAACAGACGCATTCATAGAAGTAAGGTATGTTTCATACATACCAGGGTTACTTTCCATTAGTCTGAATAAACATAATATAATTGTATAGTTATCTTGTTGGTAAAGTGTAACAATTTTTTCAAATACATCATCTATTTGTACTCCTCTATCCTTATCAGTTTCCACATCTTTAAAGGTCTCAGGATGATCAACTAATTTTATATACATTCTAAGAGTTTGACTGATATGATCTCCGTCAGTTTTACTGTAAGTTTGAATAAGTTTTTCAAGACCAATCTTACTTCTATCAACCAATTTATCAAATAACTCCTTGTTATTTTTACGTGCACCAGTCTTTAGAAACCCATAAAACATATGAAATCTTTTTATAACACTAAACAGATAAATTAGATCATTCTTTTTATCAGCATTATAACTTCTCACTAGAGACTGTTTCCAACTTGGACCTTGGATATAAAGAATATTATCTGTAATTGAGAGTTTACTGCCGATTGGGCAATAAGATAATATTGCGAGTTGTGTTATGGCTTGAAATGGTTCAAGTATCATTTCAAATCTTTCTTTACTTCTATCAGACCATATTGTCGTGTAAACTAGCTTTAGAGCTTCCATATAATTAATATTCGTAAGTTGTTGTTTTTATGCTGTTTCATCATCATCACTTTCATCTGTATCATGATTTGATTTATCATCTTCTGTATCTTCCGAATCATTATGTGTGTTGCGACCACTCAAAAAAATATTGGCATTTATATTAACCTTATTATATGGCATTCTAAACTTATTGCACCAGTTAATACACTTAGTAATGTGGTTTTTTTTAAGACTTTCAATTCTATCGTGTGGTGATGAAGTTATTAGATTCAATGTTTGAGTTATACATTCAATTTGAGCTTGACCAAAAATAGCATTAATTTCTTGAAGTGCACTTGTAAACAAATAAGGTATAGGTATTGTTAAGAATCTTGTAGGAACTGCACCTTGACTAAAAGCCTGAATTGTGTGATACATACTGACAACTAGATTCTTGCTATCATTTAGTTGAAAGTTTTTACACACAACATAACGCTCAGAGTTTGCTTGTCTACTTGTATGTGGCTTTATAAAATAAATCTGTTGATACACACTAGCAAGTATGTAAAGCACGTCAATAGATGCCGCCTTAACTGTATCAAATACCTTAATAACAAAATGACCACCTTTTTTTTGACTTGCAATCGCATAAGCTGCTTGTGCAAACATTAGTTTCAAACTTAACACTTCTTGATGATTAAAATCATTAGTAAAATCAAAACCTCCATCAGCAGTTGTTAATTCTGCGGATCCTCTATGATTTTCAAAGCAATCCCTAAGATTATCAGGAACAAGCATGTCTCCGTCTCCACTTTGCCCTTTCTCAATTGTTACATTAGGATTTTTATCCAGAAAAGATTCGCTTTTTTTCCATCCAGGCACACTAGTATTATTATCATCAATCAAAGACATTCCATGGTAACTATCTTTTGCATTATTTCTAAGGTATGCAACTGCTTCGATAAACCCACCAGGTCCTTCGGCAAAATGAAACGTTTTAATAGGAGCTTTATCAGTTAACTCCAATAATCGCATCGTTTTACATATTTCAATCATCTTATAGAAGGATCTAGATAGAGGCTTTAATTTACAAACCGCTAATTTGGCAGATGGAACAGTTGTATGGATATATTCATATGGATTAGTGAACTTCTTGAATCTGTCCCATTCGTCTTGCTTAGAATCAATCTGACCTTTTGCATTATTTAAATATTCATTTAATGTTTTGTTAATTACTGTGCTATGATCGCCGTCTGTACAACATTCAATAACAGATTTCAATTCATTATCAGTGGTAATCTTAGGTAGAGAAAAATAACTCATCGTTATTCTATCATAAAGAATGGTATTTATGTCCTTTATGATCTTATTTCTCGACAAGCTTTAGTTTTTTCTTTAATTTTTTAGGCTTTGCTTTAGTTTTTTGTTGAGCTGCCAATACTTTTGCTGCTGCTTCTGCTGCTGCCTCTCCCTCTTCTTGTTCCATCAACACTTCTTCAATTGTTGTTCCAGTTTTACTATTTTCAACCGCACTCGCATCTACATCATGAGTTTTTTTGTATACAAAGTAGTTATTCAAGAAAGATACCGTTTTTTCGTTTATGCTCATTTTAATTGCTGTGCCATATTCATTCTTCGCAGAAGGTCTTCGATCAAGCTCATTCTGTAATTCACCAAATAACTCTCTGAATGATCCGCGTCCCGACGGAAGACCCAACTCTTTGGCTTCATCGCTTGTAAGTCTAGCAAATCCATAATTTTCCATAAGTCTATCCATATAATCGAAATTGACAAGAAACTCTCTGAATGTTTTACCAATCGATTCCTGGAACACATCAATCGCATATCCAACACCTGATGCATCTGGTGGAAATGTGCTACGGTCATATCTCTTTGTCACCTCCCACATTTTGACACCATTTTCTTGAAGCTCAATACTCTCGTCTTGTTTCTTTGAACGTAGCATATCAAATACTCTCTTTCCGTCATATGTAGTTCCAATAAAGTATCCACCTACTTTTGTTGTTTCACTTACATTTCTTAAAAAGCTATTTAGCGTTGTTAGATTCTCAAACATATAATGAACTGCAAACTGAATAGATGATACATCAAATCCTCGTTCACCAATACCGTAATGCTTGTATACTCCTGCTCCTAATTCTACTGCATCCTTTGCACCCTGTCCAAATACTGCATTTGTAATTTGTTTACCCTTATCACTAAATATAGCATTTGTATCTCTAATGTTCGCACTTGAATTACCAGCAACGAATAAGGCACTAGGCATGCGCTTGAATTGTTTCTTATAGTTTAAATATCTCGCGCATGCACCTTTCATTCTATTTTCAATATTGTCTCGTGAAATATCAATTCCAAATACAAACTTGAGTTTTGCGGAAATCCATTTGGAGAAATCACCACCTTGACCGACAGCATAATCTATCAAAGTATTTCCTCTTTCTGATGCACCTACAATAAGTTTTTTCTTTACATAAAGATTGTGAAAGTCTCGAAGACTTCTTGTGATAGTAGCTTTTGATACCCGGTTATAATAAACATCATCATCTGCTAACTCATCTGGTATACCAGAACCAGTTGTTATCATATCTTCCGTTACTGGATTATGAATAGAGTGCCAATTGCTATTAGCAACATGATATGCATTTCCGTAATTACGACCACCACTTCGTAGATCAGCAGTTTTATCGTATCTAACTCTTAGTGCTTCCCAACGCCAACCTAACTCTTTATCAGAATTATAACGAAACTCAACAATACTATTATCTTCAATTACTTCTCTCTCTTCGGTAAATACTTCTTTATCGCCTCCACCACTTGTTTCAAGAAGAAGATTACATATTCCAGCACGATCGTCAACTGGATTCGTGGGAAAGAATTGCATTGGCTTGTACCCATTTTCATCATCACGGTCTGATACTGCAGGAAGATCATCATCAATAACATTTTGACAAGGATTTGTATATCCATGCTGTTCTTCATTAAATCCAACACGTAAGACAGCTGTTTTGTATTGAGTTATTTGAGTTGCTGCACTCAAATCAGTACCAGCTTGAAATACATTTTTAATATCTTCGCGACCATCTGTGCCACGCTGATATGTAACCATAAAGTCAATAGTATTAAACTTAGGTGGCTTCCATTTGAAAGAATAATCCCAAGTTATCTTTTTGGGAGATGTTGTTGATCCAATTTTATTTGAACCAACACCCATAAGCATAGGCGTAAAGATCATACCATCTGTTTCGTATTCAAATACACCAGATTTTACTTTCTCCATTAAATAACCACATGCTTGAAAGATGCTTTGATTCTCTGAACTAGCATAGAAGGTTTTTGCTTCAAATCTCATAGGACTTGGTGAGTCTGCACTAGACACACCGGACGGTCTTAGAACAGCAAGAGCTTGCACTAGAAGAGGAAGTCTATATTCATTGGGATTATCATCGCCTTTGCACATAAACCCTCTTGTGCGAAGATCTTCTCCAGCTCTATAATAGATATCAAATGCAGCATATAAATTAATGAATCGTCCTTCTTTATCGTGCAATATATGCTCTCCGTCAATGATAGAACCAAATAATTCAGAGTTAACTGTTCTTGCACCTGTAAACTGAACATTCATGTTAGTATCGATAAGATATATAGATCCAGATGAATCAACTACAAGCAATTTTCGATCACCATCAGCTTTATCTGTGACAGTATAATCATTCCTGATATTGGGAATATTTGCATCTTCATTCAATTCCGCAATATTATTTACTTGTAATGAAACTGATGATGGACCTACAAAACTGCGAGGGTATACTCGTCGTTTCACTTCATAGTCACTGCCCATCAATATTTTCATATATTGTTCAAGAAGATTATCCTGTTTCGGGTAAGATACTGGGTAATTTGTGCCTTGCAAACCAGATAATACGAGTAGGATAGCACGTTTTAGTTTCACATTTAATGCCTGAGGCGTAGCATATTCAGTAGCAATGCCAACTTTAAAATTATCAACCTCTATTTCAACCTCGTGTCTCTCTGAAATACGATCGAGATTTGCTTCATCAAACGTATATGTTCGTTTACCTCTTTCGCTTTGTTTAACTGTACTTATATCAATTTGAATAGGAAAGTCTGGATGCGTCAAAGTATGACGATTAATGTAGCGAAACTCTTTTTTATTGTCTTTCCATGAACTGATTATAGACTTTGTCAATTGCGTTCTAGTTAGATTTTTCTCAAGATTAAGTGAGCATCTGAAATTAAAATCGGGGACATCTACAGGTTCTACTTGTGTGCTAAGTTGTTCTACGCCTCTCTGTGAATTAATTCTAGCTCTTGCCTTTTGTACAAATTGAACATCAGAAACGACTTCAATATCATTTGTTTTACAATAATTCATAATATTACCTATACCAGAAATCTCGGCACGCACATTTGAAACTTTTGTCTGACCAGTTTTTGGATCAATAAACTCTGACTTTGCCCTTAGTAAGTATTGAGATTCTGATTTAACAAAGCCGGCAGACAATAATCGTTGTACTATATTATCGCTTTCAATTCTAGTGATAGGCTTCATTCCTCGAGCAGTTCCGAAACGCACCTCCAATTCTGAAGTACCATCACGGCCACCACGTTGGATATTATCAAGATACGTTTTCAAAATATCCTCCATTGTTTGAGGTTCAGGCTTCTTTGACATTATATATATATTACAAGATAGATATTATTTATATCAATTTTCCTAGTTTGCTCTGGATAAGACCATATAGGGTTGTTTTATTATATATTTTGCCTGTTGCATCGTGTACTACAATCGCTAACTTTTCCGCAATATCTTTTACCTCCTTTGCAGAATATGAACTCATTGCCTTGATTGGTTTTGACGGGAATATGTAATATTTTGTTTCTTTAATAGTAGCAATTTTTTCGCTTTGATCTCCTAAAAGTAGCTTTGTTTGGCCTTTCGTAATATCAATAATAAAACATTTGTCTCCGTAAGAAAAATCGTAATAGATATCATCATTTACCACTACAAATGACAAAGAATATGAAATTGCTAGTGCATGTAGAACAGCAAGAGATATTGGTTTTGAACCAACAAGATCACATTCAGTATCTTGTATCTTTATCTTTGCGATTTTAAGTTTATCCTTATTCTTGCGAAGCAAGTCCACGGCAGCATATTTGGTCTCGTTTTCATGTACAAACATTTTATCTCGAACCTTCATAAACTCGCCAAGACCGTTTAATGCTACATAAAAACACCAAAAAAGTTTGTCACGTGTCTTGGGAATAAAACATTCATCTTTCTTTACAGATTCTGATTCATTTTGAATGACATTATTACGTTTTGAAATCTTGTTATTCTTGTCTTTATTTATTTCTTCATTCTCCATATAACGACACCACCTAGCAATATTATTGCTATCCAACATATGTTCATTTATTGACTGGAATATATGTTCGCTCATTATGTACTGGTACTACTTACCGCGATGTCTTTATTATCATTGAAATATTTCTTTTGTATAGATTGTTTTTTGGCTTCAATAATAGCGAGTGTTTCTTGTTGATCATGCACATATTCAGAGTATTCTCTTAGTGCATTAATATCAACATCTGTCAAGCATGAAAGATTAACAAATGTACCGTTTTGATTCTCATTAAGAGGTGCATTTGGTCTTGAACGTAAAATCCTTAACACCTCTATTTGGTGATGGACAGACATTGTTTCAATAGATTCTTTTAACACGCGAAGGTCACTCATTTATAAAGAGAAATAAGTTGTCTTTATCTAGTTTCAATCTTTGATTACCAGTTTTTTCTTCTTCCCATATTTCGCCGCTCTGTCTTCAATCAGTTCTGCAATAACTGAAATATATGAGTCATTCAATTCATAGCGTTGACCAATAACTCTCACCTTTATTTTATCGCCTGGTTTTACTTTCGAGAAGTTCGAGTTGGTAAAATGATGATCTCTTGCAACATAAATAACGACCGGACTTGGCTCTTCTTCAGTCTCTGCTTTAATACCCGCAGATTCAGTAATATTCTTAGCAATGCAATCAATATGCATTCCCTCTACCGGACTACAAACTTCACACTCAATAACTACATCAAACATAACATCGCTTGATGAAAGTTCTCCACTAGAATAACTTTGAACTCTGCATGAACCTGGTTTCACATATCCCTCAACAATACACTTACCTTCAATCTCAAAAGAGATTTTCTTTTCTAGAGCTTGCTTTATATTATCTCCTATATGAACAATATTCAATGGTACACGCTTGGTAATCATTGCTGCGCTGAATATTCCGACGGCTCGGGTTCGACGTCTCTTTTGCTTATCAACAACATTAGCTGCTGCAACGATATCTTTTGGGGTTTCCTGAACTTGTTCCATGGTTACTATTATACTATAACTGTAATATTTTTAAGTTACAATCATTTTTCTTTAAAATGCCTTCTTTGAATCATTAATCAATATCGCTTCTGCTGGACGCAAAAACCATCGTTTACCATTCTTTCTATCCATATTCAATTTGCGGAATATGAACTCCTGAATAATACATAATTCTTGTCGAGATTGGGAAGACTTTGTAGTATATTGGTCTTCTCCTAAGTAATTCAACATTTTAACAGACGATGCCTTACTTGCTTGATCACATCTAGCACCAGTATTTCTAGTTTTACTTATATCGCGTATTTTAAAAACCATATAATCTTTCTTGAAATTAACCATAAATCCAACATGTTCACTCAACTTGCTTGCCATTGGCATTATATCATTCACTATCTCTCTAATATTACTAGCTAAATCCTCATAATCCTGTGGTTGAGCAATACTCCATACTCTTGGTTCAACATCCTTTGAAATAATTAATTGTTGCTTGCCTGTATTTTGAAGCTGAATACCAATAATCCCTCTATTTTTCATTTCCATCGATTTGAAATACTCTTGAATCAACAGAGTCATTCTATCTTCTGATTTGTAATCACTCATATAATTAATCAATGCAAGTTTACTATCAAACCGAAGACTTTCAACTAGATGATGTACTAATAAGGTTTCTATTAATGCACTATCCCATCCTTGAGATTCAAGATGTGGAATTACTAAACTGCAAAACTTATACCAATCGTCCACACCAGCCTCTAGTTCTTGAGGGGTATTCGCTATAGTGTAATTATCCCTCATTTCTTTTAGAACATCCTTACCTTCATCCTTCTTCTTAATTTTAACTGTTTTTGCAACAACTTTTGCCTTCTTAGCATCAACAACTGCATTGACTCCTTTAGTTTCAAAGAGTAATTTCTCTCTTTTATATTCTACTGGTACTGATCTATCGTATATAGAAATGTGTTGATCATTCAATTCAATTGGCTGAAAGAGATAAAGATCTCCTATGTTGATAAGTCTACCAATACGATCATATATATCGATAATAAACTCGTTTTTATCTTCTACTAACTGATTTAATGCCGCATTTATTTGCATAAGAGGATAATTTTTTACAGCATTAATCATCCCTACTAATTTGTCTTTTCTAAAAAAGAATGATTCTTTAAAACTGTCTCTTATGCGCTGAATTATCTTATCAGTGTTCATCATAATAAAACTCTCATTGTATGTATCTAATGTTATATCATTTGGATTCACTGATTCAACTGGTAGACATTTATATGCACATTTGCTCATATAATCACAGGTTGAAGTAAACGGTTTATCACCAACCTGATAATCGATTACCTTCCCAGAAGAGAGAGTTTGTTTAATAACAAGGCTCATGTCTTCTACAGTAAAACCAGATTGCTCATAGTTGAGTAGACAATCAACTGAACTTTCTTTGAGTGCTCGCGTAACTACACCAATCTGCAAAGCCTTCAATTCGGCAAGTCTATATACATATATATCAGCAGCTTCATTTCTGACATCAGTAAGAATACTTCCATATAAATATATTTCAACATTTCTAAGAGCAAACGGCAAATCTTTGTGACTGCATGTTCTTACCGCACGACCTATAATCTGTTCGATTCTATTCATGTTATACCATGGTTCTAGTACATGTACTTGTCGAATAAACTTGAAGTCGAGTCCTTCCGAACCTGCCTGTGAAATAAGTATAACTTTCACTTGTTTACCATCTTTATTATCAATATTTGTTGCAAGTTTTAACTCCTGAACATTATCAGGCGATAGTGCCTTATCACCTGTAATCATAATATATGAAGCTTGATTAAAATCATTTCCGGTTTCATTCTTAGTTTTAAATGTCACAGCATCTATCCCTTGAGTAGGAGGTGTTTTATAAAGAGATCTGCCTGTTCCAGCACGTTTAAACCCTAATTCTTCCAACGCCAGAGAGATGGGTACGATACCTCCATCAATATACTGGGAATAAATTAAGATAACTCCTTCTGAATTAATGATGCTATCACATATGTTTTTTATCTTTCCACTGTATTTACCAATCTCTTCTGGAGAGAAAATACGACCATACTCATCTGTTTTATACTCAAAATCGCCTCTGAACATAGGGGAATTAGATTCTTTAAACTTCATTAACCTAGATAATCCTGCTTTACCAACCAAATCTTTTGGATCTACTGCAGTATCAGTAATGCGGTTGTCAGGATACACCATATTTAATGCTTCCAATGGTCTTTGAAGAAGAGTATATCCAAAAGCTTCCATATTTTCAAAATCAGGCATTTTACGTCCAGTTTCTTTACCGACATTTTCTTTCAAATGATTGATAATATAATCATAACAGGTTTGTTGTACGGAACCACAATGTGTGAGGAAAATACTTAACATTTCAAGTGGTTGTCTTATAGCCATTCCATTTAACTGAACACTTGGCTTAGGAATGGAGCTATATGTATTGGTTGGAGAAAACTCAGCAGGCCAAATCCTGAAAGGAAATGTATACGGATTTTCTCCTCTTACAAATGAGACATAACCAATTGCTTTTCTCATTAATAATTCTTTTCCAGTTTCTTCTCCCTCATCGTTAACTTTAAATGATCCATCAGCATTAAACACCTCGCGGGCAGAAAACTTCGATCTTCCATCATTTACATTGAGTAGACTAAGTAACCATACAATTTCCTTATAACTGTTATACATTGGAGTCGCTGACAAAAGTAATAGTCTCATATTTTTTACATTACTTACAAGTTTTTCTAATTCAACTGCGACTCGTTTATCTTTATTGTCATCTGTCATTCTAATATTATGAACCTCATCAATAATTATTAGTCGATTACCAAAAAGTTTTTGAAGTTTTCTTTTCATAAGTGCATTTTTCTTTTCAGGGGATAGATCGCTATCAACAGCAGCTTTTTTATTAATATAATTAGCAAACTCTATGTAACCTAGAAATAAGTAGGATGTTGATATTATCCTTTTGACTTGACTAATGACTTTTTCTCTAGGTAACCCCTTCATGTTCATCGGATTAATTTCAGCTAAAAACTTGTTTCCAGTACATGCCTTTATATTCCACAAACCATCTACTTCCTTAAGCCTTCTCTCATCAAACAATTGCAGTTTAAAGTTTTCCTGAACATTTGGAGATGCAACAACAATTATTCTTTGAGCTATATCCATTTGTTTTAAATATGCTCTCATCTCTTCAGAAACGCTTATAGCAGAACATGTTTTACCGCTACCAAGACCATGATATAACAACAAACCATTATATGGTGTCTGAAATGATAAAAAGTTTCTTACAAACATCTGATGTGGAGCAAGCTCAAACTCGGCATTACATAATTTGTTTGAAACTTCCTCAATTTCTTTAGAAGAATCTGGTTTTTCATACCTAGTGTCATAAAACTCTTTACGCTTGCTAATTTTAGATGCAAATTGCGGATCATCCAAAGATGGATAGAGATATGAATATTCTGTCTCTTCTCTAGATATCTCCTCGCGATTCTTAAGTTCTAATTCGACTAATTGTTCATTTGCCATTCCCTTATCAATTATAGGATTTGGATCACTCATCTATATACTCTAAAGACAGATTCTATAATTTGTCAACAAATCATTTGCTCTAGTTAACACCTCCTGCTTCTCTAAATTATATGGCCTTATAATTTCATTTGCCTCATTATAGGTTACCCATCTAACCTGACTTACTTCTGTCTTTTGAAAGTCATTGCTAATACCATCATCGTCATTCATATATGCTACATAGTAACAATGTTTGTACGACTTGTAGTTAGAACCAGTAAAAACCTCTTCAAAGGGCTGTACATTTTGAATAAGCTTAATAGAAGAAGAACTATATCCCGTCTCTTCTTCAAACTCTCGAATCGCACAAGAAATATCTTTTTCTTGATAATTCCTTCGACCCTTTGGAAATCCCCATTCTGGCAAATCCCACTTTGTCGTAGACTCATTTATTATTGTTTCTATTGTGTAATACTGATCATTGCTCATAATTCCATTTGTTAACCTAGTAAACTTATCTCTTGATATTCTTTCCTCACCTCTATACTGAATCCCAATATTCTCACCCCAAAGATCCTTCCATAGAGAGTCAAAATCCATTGTTCGAATCTTTTCTCTTTCAGCGATCGTCATTTCGTTGAAAATATTCCTAATATATGATGGATCGTGTGTCTGATATTTCCCTCTCATAAAATCTACAAACCCAAGTGAGTCTTTCCTACAGATCATAAGATATTTAAGTTTCTCACCATCTTTCTTAAAAACAATCATACCTGTACTAGTAATTGGCTTTCTACATTGATGAAATGCATGTCCTGTTTCTCCACAATTATTGCAAAAGTTATATGCGCGTGACATAATAGTTATATGTTAATATCCTGATCTTTTTATATCTCTTACAGTAATGACGTTAGATCCAAAGATTTGGGGACCTCACTATTGGTTCGTTCTACATACGATTGCACTTTCATATCCACAAGATCCCACAGAGGTTATTAGAAAAAAGTTTTATGACTTCTATCAAAATCTTCCTTTATTTATCCCAATTGAAGAAATAGGGAATAATTTTAGTAAGTTTTTAGACAAATATCCAGTTACACCTTATTTAGAATCAAGACAATCATTAGTAAGATGGACAAACTTTATTCATAATAAAATAAATACTGCTCTTAATATGCCAACGCTTACACTTGAGGAAGCACTTTCTAGCTACTATGAACATTACAAGCCGAGAGAAGTTAAAGATAATATTGACAGAAAAAGACGCGAGAAAATTGCGTTTGCTATTTTTGTTGTTATTATTTTAGGTGCAGCAGTATTCCTTTATAAAAAATAAATATCTCTAACGTAGATATATAATGGCACGTGGTACAAGAAAACGTAATCATTCTAAACATGTAAGAAAAACTTCCAAAAATCAATCGCAAGATGAAGCAGGAAGAGCAATTGCTGCTGGTGGGTTTGGTTGTGTTTTCAAACCTGCAATCAATTGTGGGAATAGGGTTATCGCAAAAAAAATGCAGAAAAATGGATTCGAATACATTACAAAGGTAATGATTGCTCGATATGCTCGCGAAGAAATGCTTGAGGTTAAAAAAATACTTCCCATTGTTAAAAAAATACCACACGAAAAAAGATATTTTTTACTAGATGGAATCTTTGAATGCAAAAACTTTGGACCATTAAGCGCAGAAGATAAAATCGATTTCAATTCAAAATGCAATAACTTGGGCAAAATTGGTATTAATGAAAGCAATGTTAACAAGAAAATTAGATCATTATCGGCTATCTATATTCCTTATGGAGGAGAAAGTGTATCTAAAATAATGAAAAAGTTTGCTTCAGACTATAACAAAGATGAAAATCGTCCTCCTCTTCTACGAAAAATTGGGTTAGTAACTCTCGCAATGGCCGATGTATTAGAAAATGCAGTCGTTCCGATGAATAACCTTGGATTAATACATCTCGATCTAAAAGGTGATAATATGCTTTTAAATGCAGACGTATTAGAAGATGAAAAAATGCCATATATTAAAATTATTGACTGGGGTCTTGCTGGTACTATTTCAGGTAATAATATTCCTGATGCCGCACGCGATCGCCCATTACAATTCAATGGACCATTCTCGAATATTCTATTTAATTATAGTCTTGTAAAATCAATCGTTACTGACGACTGTTATGGTGGAGAAATTAGCGAAGCCCAAATTAATTCTATTGCCACACGTATTGTTGTTTTAATGGTCGATGATTGGGCTGGTCACGCTAAATATATTTCTAATGATTTGAACAATTTTCTCCTTCCATATTCACGTACAAAAGGTAATAAGTCTACACTTAATTCAAACGCAGACTGTACTACAGAAGCACTTACTATTATCGCAGAATATATTGCACCTATTTTAAGAAAATACCTTACACGAAACTCAAACGGTTTACTTGGATGTTCATTCAATGAGAAAGCATATTTTCAGGAAGTATACAGATATAATTGCGATGTCTGGGGGTTACTAACAACATTTCAAGACTTTATTGGACGAATGACAGCCTCATATTCTAGGTTTCGCAATTTACCATTATCCAGAGCTATGTCAAATATTCTGTTCAAATATTGTTTCTCCCCTACATATGCAGCTGAACGTATACCAATTAATAGCGTTATTAGTGACATGAAAAATATAGCTATTATGTGTAAAATTAATAAGGATCCTTCGTATTATATTCCATCCACACCGGTTGTTGCAAAAATCAATCGTCCCCCAGGTCTTAAAACGATTTCCCCTGCTGATGAAAGACAAAGTATTAGCTTGAATGGCAAGAAAAGATGCCCAAAGGGATATAAGAAACATCCAACAAAACCAGGAAAGTGTAGAAAGACCGTGAAGAAGGGTAGCAAAAAGAAGGCTAGTCCAAAAAAGAAGACTACTTCAAAAAAGAAATCTACAAGATATGAATTAATGCCACTGTCTCTAGGTAGAAAAAGATGTCCTAAGGGTTATAAAAAGTTAGCTGGTGACGGAATCATACATAGAATTGTGTGTGCTAAAAAATAATTATGATGATATAACATTTTATCTAGCAATATTATATCATGAAAGTTGAATTACTTGTATTTGCAATAACAGGTTTTTTTATAGCTAACACATATTACGATGGCAAGTATATGGCTATCCTCAAATCATGGAAAAAATATTATCAGATGATGGGAATTGGATTTGCAGGTTTATCTGCCTACTTATTTTTTAAAAAGTACCCGTCTGATACTCGCACACTTCTCTCTTCAGCTAGTGGTGTTATACGACATTTGCCAGTAGATAAAACCGCAGGCGATTTATTTGAACCATTTCTTCAACTTACCAAGGCAACAGGTAACATGGATTTTTCAAATGAAGCTCAAAAAATAAGACAATCTGGTGCAGGAGAAGGAGCAAGTACTAAGAGATGTGTAAGCGAAACTAAAAAGAAATATGTTGCTGCTCAGCAAGGATGGAAATGCGGTAGATGTCAAAAACAATTACCTGCATGGTTTGAAGTTGATCATACAGTAAGACTAGAACATGGAGGATCTAACCATGTTGATAACTTAGTAGCTCTTTGTAGAGATTGTCACGGAGAGAAAACAGCACTTGAAAACCTCTAGATATACAGAGTTTAGAGATGAAAATGCCTTTATTTTTCTTTGGTTAACTTATATGATACCCAAAGTAAAAGAATATTATCATGACGGTATGGCAGTCGTAGTTACAAATCCAAAATATTACGCACTGGCATGCCTTATTGAAATGGTCATTATGATTTTAATAATATACAAATGGAGTCCATTTAAGATTAGCGAAAATCAACCTGCGTTAGCGAATATATTAATTCTCATGTTTGGGTTTATGCAAATGATGTCATATTTTTTTGTTAAAAATAAGAACATTCTTAAAGAAAACGGTATTGATGTAAAGCCTACGCTATTTGATCTGTTCATTAAAGTTATCTTCACTGTGGTAACAATTTGTGCAAGTGTAACAATAATATACGGATTATTGTGGGTACTTACTCACTTCCCATCATTTCAAAACATTTTCACATTTACAGTCGATTTATTAATAGCATGCGGAGTTATAGCTCTTTTATATTTGGTTTTTTTGCCTATGATTAATGCAGGGAAAACAAAAGAGGGTAAAAGCAGTATCCTCAGTCTTCTAGGCGCGTTTATACTATATGCACCATGTGCGATGATTGATTTGGTTGATTGGTTCAAATATCAATACAGTATCACCACAAAAACCGTTTGGCTTGTACTTGCAGCAGAAGCATTCTTTGTTGCTATTAGATTTGTTATTCCAAAAATAACTAGTTTCCTTTTGAATATGAATGGAGAACATTTATTGAGAGATCCAATATATTTGAGTGAACAAACAACATTGGGCAGTTATGATATACTTCATAACAATGATAAAAATGGTGATAATATTCGTAATTATCATTACAGTATATCAGCATGGTTTTGGATTAATCCACAGCCTCCCAATACAAGAGCATCTTATACCAAATACACCAATATATTAGAGTTCGGTGGTAAACCAGCACTTGAATACAATGGCTTAGAAAATACATTACGAGTAAAATGCAATATTAAAGGTGATACTGATGTTGTAATATATGAAACCGATGACATTCAATACCAAAGATGGAACAATATAGTTATTAATTATGATGGTGGTAATATGGATGTTTTTATAAATGGACAACTTGTAGGTTCTAGACCGGGTGTTGCACCATACATGACATTTGAGAACATCAATGTTGGTGCTGAAAACGGTATTGAAGGTGGGATATGTAACGTGGTATACTATCATGATATATTGCAGGCTAGACAAATAGACAATGTATACAGAGCTCTAGGAAGTATGCCTAACCCAGTGCTTTAGATAATTTCTGTTTGTATTATATAATAATGGCAATCGTCAAGACCGTACTTATTGTTCTTGCTGTACTAGTTGTTTTATATCTAGTGCTCAATTTCTTTTTCAAAAGTTCCACAAGCCTAACTACTATGCAAAGTGGAACTGAAAAACAGGTTATTGAGGCAAGTACTTTGCCTAATAATAATAACACCAGCAATTACACATATTCTATGTGGTTCTACATCGATGATTGGAATTATCGTTTTGGAGAACCCAAAGTATTACTAGGTAGAATGGATCAAGATAATCATCCTTCCCCTTCGGTGGTTTTAGGAGCAATGGAAAATGATATTACTATATCTGTTGCTTGCTATCCTCAAGACCAAACTACCGGGGTTACTACCGACCGCTCTATCGTACATAAATGTCCTATTAAGAATATTCCTCTTCAAAGCTGGGTTAATCTTACAATTAGTTTGTATGGCCGCACTCTTGATGTCTATATTGACGGCAAGCTAGTTCGCACGTGTGTACTCCCCGGTGTTGCAAAAGTTAACCCTGATGCTAATATTCAGGTAACACCTATGGGTGGATTTAGCGGATGGACTTCTAACTTTGAATACTGGGACGATGCAACCAATCCCCAGCAAGCCTACAACATCTACAAAGCTGGTTTCGGTGGTAGTATGTTAGGAGATCTATTCAACAAGTACCGCATTAAGATCAGCTTCCTTGAAGATAACCAAGAACAGGGCAGTTTCGAGATCTAAATACCTATTACTCATACCTACAATTTATCTTTCATTAGTATATAGATATGAGTTCACAGTTTTCAAGGGTATCTGATACAGGAGGACAAAGCAGTTTTAGTAGTTTCTCATCAAATAAATACATGGCAGGAACAAAAGAGTTTCTTGAATCTAATAGCATTGTAGCAAAGTTTGCTTTTCTATTGCTTGTACTGTTATTATTTGTAATGGCTCTACGTTTAGGGACATCAATTATGTCATGGATTTTCTCTCCATCAACCGATCCTATTTTGATTAATGGTATGGTTGATGCAAAACAAATGATGCGAATCCCCCAAGATCCATCTGTAAATGGGGCTATCCCTATTATGAGATCCAAAGGATCTGACGAAGGTTTGGTTTTTACATGGTCCGTGTGGATTAATATTGATGACCTTCAGTATCGCCAAAATGAGTACAGACACATCTTCCATAAAGGAAATGATGATATTAATGTAACTAAAGCTCCTATTGGCATGAATCAGCCTAATAATGCACCAGGACTTTATATTGCCCCCGGCACTAATGATCTTGTTGTTGTAATGAATACATTCGAAAATATTAACGAAGAGGTAATTGTTAAGGATATTCCCATTAATAAATGGCTCAATGTTATTATTCGCGTTGATGAACAACATAAACTTGATGTTTACATTAATGGTCGCCTTGTTCGTCGCCATATTTTAAAGAGCGTCCCTAGACAAAATTACGGTGATGTATATGTTTCCATGAATGGAGGATTCTCCGGTTACACTTCCAGTCTTCGTTACTTTAACACCGCTATTGGACAAAATCAAATCCAATCTATTGTTGATAACGGTCCTTCTTTGAAAATGATTGGTAGCAATATGGATGATGCTAAGCCAAGATACCTATCACTTAGATGGTTCTTTGCAGGAAACGGAGATATGTATAATCCATCTGCATAATTAACTTGATAAATTATTATTACAATTTATCAATTATAAATATTTACGAAATATTGATTTTATTGCTTTTTTGCTGCACGTATAGACATCATTCGCCACATCTTCAAGTATCGTCAATGAAAATGATGAGTATATTCCATTGAGAAACTGACATGATGCGTGGAGGTATGTTGAGTCATCCACGACGGTTGCTGCTAGTGGGTCTTCGGGACCACCTAACGCCATAATTTGTGCAAAGGCTGCAACCAAGGTTCCATCTGTACATAAATAATTATAGGCGATATCATTAAAAGATGTCTTTAATATCGATTTGATTTGACTTTCAAAATGATCTTTTATGCACGGAGAGGAGCCATATGTCATTATTTTAATCCGAGGACCAAAATCAACAATTAACCCATAACTAGGAGTGGCATTGATTAGCGCACTCTGTGCACTGTATGTAGCATAACCTACAACATGATCTCGATAGTCTCCATCTCCTTTTAATCGTGCTTGAATTATAAGTTCATTAATAATTTTAACATTCGTTTTTTGCGTTTCATTTAAATCGTTCCAGTAAGTACTTCCAGGATAATACTGTTTAATACTTGGGTCAAAATCTTCATTGACACCATCACTTTCAAGAGTCTCTCTTTTACCAACTAATATTACACTACCGTTTTGATTGTCCAAACTGGATTTGAGACTGCGCATTGCTAGGTATGCTTGTTCTCCAAACTGGTAATATGTGGGACACTGTCCACATGGTGTTCCTTCTGCAGTATTATTAGCTCTTCTTAGAAGAGCTCTACGAACAGCAATACTTTGGGCACCCACAGTTGCACCTACAACATAATGGTTTTCAATATCACTTGTACTTCCGCCTGTAAATATAAGACGACCTGCACCTGCACCGCCGCGATTAGATGGTCTAAAGTTTGACACACGTTTTTGATAAAATGAAGGTCCTGGCATTATACATATGACTTAGATTATGTATAATGAATTATATCATGACCTATTCTCTCAAATTAGGATTTACGCAAATGTCTCTGGATGGAAAAATATCCCCTGACATACACATATCACCTTCATTTACTTTTAAACAACTTCTGAAACCTCGATCCTCTCCAATATAACAATAACCGGATTTGTGTGCGCCTGCATCACGCTGTGTTGCACTGGTAGAATCATCGGGTTCTGGTACATTATTTTTTTGTTTCTGTGTTGCATTATCTAACGCATCTTGTGTAGTTTTACTAGGATCATCGATTCTGTTAAACTGCACACCCTTTACACCAACGCTTTTTTCCAGAAGTGTTACAGCATCATCTACGGTACCTGCAGCAACATCAACTCCTAGCTTTGCTCCTTCTGCGGTAACATTTACAGTCTTCTTAACTGTCTCGCCGACCCCAAATCCTAGAGCAGACAAGAATGGTCCCAAAATCCCCTTTGTGGTATCAGTTGCTTTTCCAAGTGCAGAAAAAATATTAAATCCTAAAAAGGAAAGAATTAAAACAATAAGAGCATATTTACCTATTTGCATCCAATTAATTCCGGATGATTCTTCACCAATACTGTCGGTTGCTTGCTTAACTGTATCAGTAATTGTCATTTTAATGTTTGGCGAACTAGCTACATCCATTGAGGGTGATGCTATATTTGGTGCACTTGTGACTACAATAGTATCGTCCATCTATATATTACTGCTCACATTATTGTTTAATTATCTGACCATATTGTATACTCAATGCCTAGAACTAAACGTCGGAAATCTCAAAAAAAACGTCGAACTCGAAAAAAGGCACCAAAGCAAAGGGTTGATATAATTCTCTCTAGTGCTGCACGTTCAATTGCGGGTAATCAAGTAATATTACGTTTAGCTGATAGAGTTATAGATAATCCTAGTTCAAGGAATATGAAGAGATATTCTAATGCTGTAGCATCTTTACTTCAAAGTAAAGCTGATGCTGGAAAATCTTATGCTCCATCTATTAATAAAAAATTAACAAGCATTCGTAGTCAAAAATATAATGATATTTTTGGTTGCGGTGCCGAAAGTGAATTGGGAAAAACACGAGCATTTAATAAATTAATGATTAAATCAAAAGGTAAATGTGTTTCTGCATCTTCGGAAGAGGGTAGAGATATATTGCTTAAGAACTTCAAAAGTGAAAAAAATCTTCGGTGTTCTTCTATGATTGCACCTATGCAAAGTCATTCTAATTGCTGGTTTAATACAATGTTTATGTGCTTATTTGCTAGCGATAAGGGTAGAAAGTTTATGAGATTCTTCAGAGAAATGATGATAAAAGGAGTGACATCATCAGGGAAAAAAATAACTCCACCGGAATTAAGTGAAGCAATGATTTTATTCAACGCATCTATTGACGCGTGCTATAATAGAGGTAATAATTCAAAAAATATAGGACTTGCGTTAAATACAAATAATATTATTACTAGTATTTATTCTTCTATTGCAGGCGATCTTGAAGGAATAAAAGATATAGATCAATTTGGAAACCCATATAAGTTTTATAGAGATCTCATGATGTATCTTGGCAGTGAAAAAGCAGTGCGGGTTGAAAAATTAGATCATACATCGGATGTAGATAATTTTTTATCTATGGCCGGCTCTTCAACATCAGATCCAGATGTGGTTATAATAACATTATCTGATTTTGGAGGTTCAGAATTGGCTCATCCAGAAGATATTAAAACAATAAAACCAGTTGTTATGTTTAATGGTCATAAATATAAACTTGACTCGGCGATATGTCGAGATATAAGTAAAAACCATTTCTGTTGTGCAATAACTTGCAACAATAAACCTATGTTATTTGATGGAAGTGCTTTTTCTAGATTAGTTAGTAGAAACTGGAAAAATTGGATCAACAAAGATTACGAATGGAGCACTGGAGATACAAATCTCCAATGGAACTTTAAACGCGGATATAGTATGTTATTTTATTACAGATCTACCTAGTTCCAGTAGTCATCATTTTATTCATCATTTCAAGTCTCTCTCTCGTTTTATCTATATTACTTCTTTCCAATCCATTAAAAAGATAACTAGTTGCTGGTTCCTTCTCATTTTTCTTAATTTCTCGATATACAGTATTAATTTTGCCTACTATATTCATAATAACCTTTTTATCATTCCATATAGGTATTGACATATCAACTTTTTCTGTTAAAAGTGAAATACAATTATAGATCAGGTATTTTCTTCGTTTAGCTACTCCGGATGTATAACGTAAACAAAACATATCTAATAATGCTTCTACAATCTTAGAAGTAGTAGGACAACCATTCTCTTCTGTACGTGCTTTTATGATATCCCATACTACCCAAATACTGTCTTTGTTATATTTATCTTGTACGGAACACCAAGTTCTTCCTTCAGCAACAAGTGGATGTTTATTTTTTCTACAAATTGCGTCAAACTCAATTAACCACTCAAGCCAATAACATGCAGAATAACCGTTTGAAGACTCTTTGGAAAGGTGGTAAGATAATTCATTTATAGCTATAAATAATTCTTTAGGATCTTCTTTTTTAAAACCAATATTAGCATAACTAACATTTGGTGCTTTTAATTTGGTTGAAACAACTGCCATTGAAAACTCTTCTGACTTTTTAATCTTTACTGCAGAAAAACTATGTTTTTTTCTAGCATAACAAAGTGTTGCCATCACTTCTGCAAATAATTGTCTGATCTTGCTATTATTTCGTAATGATAATTCATTTCCAACATATCCATTACACATAATCTCCTTAAAAGCTTCCATTCTAAGAGAAATGTATAATGGCAATTTGGGAGATCCAAGATGAATATGTCTTGAAACATAAGCAATAACAGTTTCCCATAATTCAATGAAATGTCCTGAACATATTAATTCTGCGGACCAATAACATGCAGGCTCTACTTTTGTTGCAATAATGCTATTTAATAACTCTCTTTTTACTAGTGTCTTTTTAAAACTAGAAAAACTTATAGTGCGAAACTCTTTATCTGTCCTAACATCATTTATTTCATATAAATCCATATATACCATCAAATCACACAAAAAAAATAGCATCAATACATATACAATGGCTCGTGGCAACATACAATCAATATTAAGAATCTGGAAGAAAAGTACGACTATCGAAAAAATATTCTATATTTGTCTCGTCGTTATTGGAGTATATATAATTGGTACTTTTGGAAATAAGACAATTGAAAACTTTGAACAAAGTGCTCGATTTATTACAAAGCGTGGTCCTGAAATATATGATGACTTCTATGTCAGTGTATATGATGATCTTTTGTTCAATGAGTTCAAGAATGATTATGAAATCGGCCAAATTATAAATAGAACTAGCCCCACAGCACAGTCAACAATTCTTGATATTGGATCAGGAACCGGTCATCATGTTGGGTTACTTTCTCAGAAAGGGTTCAAATGTCAGGGTATTGATAATGCACCTGCGATGATCAAAAAATCTAAGGAAAATTACCCTGATTGTACATTTACACTAGGAGATGTCATGAAAAGTATTCAATTTCAGCCAGGACAATTCACCCATATCACATGCATGTATTTTACAATCTATATGATTAAAGACAAACGAACTTTTTTTCAAAATTGCATGAGCTGGTTAAGACCAGGCGGACATTTAGTACTTCATCTTGTTAATAGAGATAAGTTTGATCCTATTCTTCCTGTTGCAGATGTCCTTGCGAAAATTGATCCTCAAGATTACGCTGATAAACGGATCACATCTACTAAAGCTGCATTCAATAACCATCTATATGAGGCTAATTTCGAATTAAAAGGAGATACTGGTTATTTCAAGGAAAAGTTTTTAGAAAAGAAGGGAAATAATGTAAGACAGAATAATCATGAACTCTATATGCCATCTCAAAAAGAGATATTATCCATGGCAAGCGCATCCGGATTTATTCTGGTTAGTAAAACTGAAATGAAAAAAATTAATTATAACAATCAATTTATCTATGTATTACAAAAACCACGCTAAGCGTTGTATTTGCTTACTTAAATTGTCATTAATACCTAATGTTGCAATATATCGCATTAGGTATTATCCTATTCATTATTTCTGTTTTTATAGTCATACGTCTTAAGTTTCAATTCTGGGCGATTCAGCCAGTGTTTCACATATATGATCTCAATCATTGGATATTTACTAACAAAATTATTGATAATGATCTTCCAAAAATAAATAAATATGTAAAATTATTGGATATTGAAACATACGACGTTAAGAAAGCGCCCAAAGAACTTGTTGTAAGAGCATGTGATTTTTTAGCCCAACATTTCCTAAGATCCAAATATATGGATTATATTCCTAAAGAATCGCATATAATGGATTATTTATCTACTCAAATAGGTGTGTCATTTATTAGCGTTTATGGTACCCCAACCAAACTTTATACGGAGACAGATATTATAAATGATCGAGATATAGAAGGGGTTATTACTTGTAGACCTATGCACGTGAATCTTAAAGATCAAAAACCATTTGTTGTTAATTATGTTGATAATTTGTGTGTTCACCGTGAATCTCGAAAAAAAGGTATTGCTCCGCGTCTAATACAAACACATAACTATCATATTCGTCATCTTAACCAGAACGTCAAGGTATGTTTATTTAAGAGAGAAGGCGATATGACTGCAATTGTACCGTTAACTACATATAAAACAATTGGCTATGATATTAATAATATTCCTGATCTAAAAGTTAATACCCTTGGTGCATCTATTATTAAAATTAGTAACACTAATTTCATTGCATTTAAAGAGTTTATGAAAAAACAATCCGAAAAATATACATGCTCAATAACAAGTGAACCTCAGACTATATTGGAATTAATTAATAAACAACATCTAATCATCTATTCTATGATTATTGAAAATGAAATTGTTGCAACATATGTATATCGAAATAGCCCTTCATATACTGAAGGTAAAAAATGTATTGAGTTGGTTGCTTCAGTAAACAATGCGCCATTTGAAGATATATTCTTCTCTGGATTTTGTTCTACAGTTAGACGCCTAAATAGAAAATGGAAAGCAGAAAAAATATTTGTTGAAACTACTGCTGATTCTGGGATACTGGAGAATATTTTAACAAGAAATGGAGTGATATATGACACTTCATGTCCTACTGCTTTCTTTTTTTATAATTATGCAAATTATTCTGTAAGCCCAAAAGATTTATTAATCATTTATTAAACTATCTTGTATACTTACCTGCTCTTGCAAATGAATCTATTACAAAAATAATAAATACACCCAAGAATGAGTAGAGGATTACCTCTTCGGTAACACTACCCGTCTTAATTTCTCGTTGTTCCTCTAAAAGATGGATCATATAATCTAATTTATCAATTAGTTCATCTCTATGCACAGTTGGTCCATTATTGGCACGGTCATAATATGGAACAAATTGTTTATAGTATTCTTCACTGGCAAGACTTGGAATATTCTGAAAACTTTCTAGAGATACAGGGGAATCTGATGATTCTGAATTACCATGAGGCTGAACAACCTGATCTTGCGAAGAGTCCCGATCTTTAGTTCGTTGAACACCTGCTGATTGAGGTGGTGCAAGATAATCTCCCATGTTACTAGATTCAGAATTATCCATTCCATCAAACCCTATTTCTTTTCTCATACTTTCAATCTTGCCGTTTGATCCCCCATATCTTTTGATAGTTTTATTATGTGATCCACGACCATTTCGTTTTTTGTCGATTAAACTATCTGATTGATTGGTAAAACTTTCATTTACTGGGGCTGCACAAAATGCTAAAGAAGTCATATCTATAGAGAATTGAGATATTATATTTTAGCATACAGCCTCAAATGCACTAGGATAAAAATGTCTCCTAACTATATACAATTATGAAGCAACATATTGATATAATGATTATGCTTATAGTCGCATTCCTTATGTTGACAAAACCAAATGTCTTGGTTGACTTCTCCCAAACAACCTTTGGGAGATTCATCTTACTTTTAGCAGTCATTGCAACTACTCTTCATTCTACTTTTTCAGGATTATTCGTTGCTGCCTTATTTGTTTTTCTTTACGAATCTGTATTCGAAGGTATGGAGAGCAATACTACTGTTCAAGAAAAAGCAGATAAATTAAACAGTGATTATAAAGATATTTTAGAACTAAGAAAGGAACATTGTAAAAAAAATAATGGTGATACTCTTTTCACCAACTCAGAAGGAGAAACTATGACACTTGATGAAGTAAAAGATAAATACCCTCATTTTACATTTGATGAAAAAACATGCATTAATCCTTGTGATGAAGGATGTGTTGTTTCTGTTACTGAAGGATTCGAACAATTATCGGTAGAAGAGAGACTCAGACCAAAGCAATCCAGTGAACATGCAACACAGAGATCTAAAGATTTTGTACAAGAAGGCTTTTAAAATATCATTACATATTATCAGTAATGCCAGTTAGTATATTATCAATTGATAACACAATTCTTCTTCTATGCATTCTCATTATAGCCGTATTAATCAGCTTTCTTAAAAGAGAACCAGAGCCATTTAAAAATATGATCGATGGTGGTCGAAGTTTTTATAATAAACACCAGCGGTTAGTGAGAAAGGCACTTGAAGATACAAGTAAAACTATTACAGATCGAGTCATAACCAAAATGCGTCTGTCTGGATTTTAATCTATCTATATCTTAATGGAGTTCAAAAAAACTATGAATCATGCCATGGCAACGTTAAACAATAGTCCCATATTAGCAGGTTTAGCCATGCTGATGTTGAATATTGGTTCAAAATATGTTGAAATCGGTCTGTCAAAAACTCAAGAACAGGCTCTGCGCAATGGAATTGCAAGAGAATTACTCATTTTTGCAATGGTATTTATGGGAACTAAAAATATCGTTTTGTCTATCATCATGACCGCATCATTTATTATTCTATCTGAATACATATTTAATGAAAAAAGTCAATTTTGTATTATTCCTGGATATATGCGTCGCATATCAATGGAGGTTGATTTGAATGGTGATAATGTTATTAGTAAAGATGAGGAAGAAAAAGCAATCGCTATCTTACAAAAAGCAAAGCATCAAAAGAAGAATAAAATACAGGCAGAGTTTGTATCATATTTGCCTTCTCAGCAATTTGCGTCTATATAATTCTATATTATCTTGAAATAATTACCTCAATATAATATAACACATGAGTACCATTACAATCAAATTAAATACAAAAGGTGATGCAGTTAAGAATGATATTACATTCAGGCCATCTATGGTGAATCCCAATATGAAAGCGACCACAATATATATGCCGCCTACATTTAAGCTATCCGATTCTCTAATTAAAAAAGCTGTTAAGGACTCTACCTCCATAGAAGAAGTTCTTACAACGCCTTCTATGTTTCAATCGTTACTTCGGTATAGTACTGATAGAGCAAAAGGCTATAAACGCATATCATTGCAAGAAGCACAAGAAACAGGTATAATAGATAGCAATTATACATTTATGCAACAACTATGGCTTAAAAAAGGTCAGCGGATTTTCATTGATGATAGAGCATATGATATCATAACCGCTAAAATACAGAACAAAACCTTTCCATCTTCTAACGATAATGTTGCGTTTACAATGACAGTTGATATACGTGTTATTCAATCAAAAAGAAACAGTATTATTAATCGTACTAAAATGTCTTGTGACGATAAAAGAAGCTATATAAATGACTTATATGAAGAACTATATGGCATACCATTCTTTGGTTACAGAGATCCTTCAGTTAAACAAGGTAATGCTCCTGTTATGTATTCAAGTGCTAAAACTGGAATCGCTACAGGAAAGTCGCCTGGAAAAGATAAACCCAAAACAAATCCTTATGCACCATATGGTGCTGTAAATGGTGTTGCTCCATACGGAATGATGCCTGCTGCTATTCCTATAGCATATCCATATCCATCTGCGCCTCCCGCTCCAAGCCGTGGAGGTAAAAAGAGAAAAAAATCTACGAGAAGAAGACGCCGTAAACGCAAATCTAGCACTTCAAAACGTCGCGCCTAAATCCTTCTCTCAGCGACGAAGGTATCATATTAAAGTCTACTAATCTCGTATTTCTTTCAAATCTCTCTTTTGCACCTTTCTCTTTTTCCATTTTTTCTTTGAATAATTCTTTATCATTATAAAGTTTCAGAGCGGTTTTAATACCACACTTGGCAAACACTCCTGGGATATCATCGCTCTTATCCCCACAGACAATTTTACAGAACTTGTCACAATCTGCGCTACCTGTTGCATTTTTACTTTTTGTAATATCTTGGTATTTGAGATTATATATATGTACATTCTTATCAGCTAATTGCAAATAGTCCATATCACTTGTAATAATCCATATATTTGCATTTTCAACGCTTTCTTTGATTCGCTCAACCGTTAAAGCAACACAGTCATCTGCCTCAAGTCTGGGATATGCTACAATTGAATTAACACCGGCCTCTTCAAACAAACTATCATATGCCATTTTAAAGAAAGGACCTCCTTGAAATCCGTCGTCTTTATCTCTACTCTCTTTGTAGGAATCCATCAGATCATATCTCCAAATATTTTTGCGAGGACAATCCTTGCCTACAATAACTATTGGATTATCTATCTTAAGTTTTTTCTTTATTTCCGTAATTTTATCTATAAATGTTGTTGTAAACTTATCTACAAACTCGCTGTTTTCTACTGGAATACCCAATGGCTCATCTTTTTTTGCTAATCCCCACCATTGCATTAATGCAAAATATCTATAAAAGCAAAAGTAGCTTCCGTCAATCAGAAGAAAGTTAGTCATCTTTTTTAATGAAATAGATCACTAACCGTTTAAATCATTCAATTTTCCAACATTAAATTGTTGTATTTACGCTGTGTCATGCGTTCACTTTTTTCAATGATACTTTCCAATACGTCATATGTCATATTTCCATGTAGTTGAGTATTGTCTAATGTCATATTACAACCACCAGTTGAAACTGCTGAAATATCTATATTATATATACCACTTTTGATTGCAGCATGAACAATTCTCATAATATTATCATAATTTGTGTTACTTGGTAAATGAAGATGAATGCTGATTTTATCCAAAGGTATATTGCGATCATTCATACCTTCAATAATTGATACAAATCTCCACCATTTTAGAGTTCCCATTGTATCTGACAAACATACCTCAGTTACATCACTCATACACACGTAATCGTTTATATTGTGAATAATTGTATTTATGTTTAATTTTTTCTTGCTAACTGGACATTCATCTACGCATGATAAATACACTTTTGCACTTTTAAATGGCAGTATTCTTAGTGAATTATTTATAACAGATCTCGTTTTGGCAATACTCATTCTGACATTCTTTTTTTGAAAAGCATCTGATACAGATGACATAATAGAAATGTGTTTTACGCCAAGCTCATGAGCTTGAGCAAACCGTTCAAACTTTGGTGGTATCAACATAAAAATCTTGGGGTTTAAATAACCTGATTCAATTACATAATCACTGGTAAACTTAAATAATTCTATTGATGTTGACATTTGCGGAATTGCTTTATCGGAAACAAGTGAACCTATTTCGATAGATGATGGATTATATTTGGTAATAATATCTATTGCCATATCCTTCTTTTTTTCTAGAGGTATGAATGTTTTTACTGATTGCAAACCATCTCGCATTGTAACATCAAATAAGCGCAGTCCATATCTAGCGAATGCAGGTCTCATATTGTATTTCATAATAATATAGTCTTTAACTAATTATGAAAATTATTACAGGATACTATCACATTCTGAAGTCCCTTGTCCCATATTCAGACCTAAATAGTATAGGTGGTCATTTATACTTGTTAAACTCCATTGATAAGAGCATGTTGCATCTTCATTCCCGCTACATTCTAACAGCGTAATTGTATTATCGGGTTCGTAATACTCTCCTGATATATGAGTAAAGCGTTCGTGCATAGGAGAATGCGGAACAATGTCTTTATGGTGTGTTACGCGATTTCTATCTTTGACAATTGTAGCATAAAAATCTGCAAATGCAGTATTCCCTACTCTTGGTGAACCATAATTAAACATTCGAATATTCTTTATTCCACTAAGCGATAAATCTAATGCGGTCAAAGTTGCAAGCGCGGCACCCAATGAATGACCAGTAACTAATACTTGATAATCTGGGTATTTTTGAATTAATTTATCAACCTCTGATTTGATTTCAGGAAATACTTCTTGCTCTGCTGCATAAAATCCTTTATGAACCTTGCATGCTGAACAATTTGGGTAGTCTGTTAAAACCGCATCTAAATTGCTTAGCCAGTTGCTTATAGATTCACTTCCTCTAAATGAAACTGTTATTGATTGACTACTTGGTTGATAACCAATATATCCGTGGGTATCATGATTCGTATCAGAAATAGCGTACGTAGGAATAAAGCCATCTAATGGTTCTTTATATTCCCTTGTAAGATAGGTAGACGGACTACAATAAGCTGATTCAGAATGATATAACGTAATGTTACCATATGTCCAATCATATGCAGATGTCAAAGAGAACAAAGAAAAGAGCACTGCTGTCAATGAAAACTTCATTATATTATAAGCATAGATGTATTATCCTTATAATACCTTTTACATATCAAATATATCTCTCTCCCTAATCATATTGGATACCACATCACTAACATGATGCATATAGTTATCTCCTTCTTTACATAATTCATTGCATACGCTTCCACATACAGCAAGAGATAATTGAATCCTACAAAATGCTCTACTTAACTGTAAATTGTAATCTATTAATACACTATTGATTTTATATACAGTGTTAACATCTAATACTGAATCTTTACCAAAAACCTCTTTCCCAACTAAAGCCATTTCACTTAACAGGTGAGTTTTCTTATCCTGATTCATATTTTTATATACCTCAATTGGTTCTACTAAACGTGACAATAATACATTTGCGCCTTCAACATAATCATTGTCAACAAGAATACTTTTGAAAAAATTATAAAAACTATCTTGTTCTTCTTTTGTTACAGATCCAACTATACCAAAATCAATAATTCCTATTTTTCGATTCTCATTTGACCCTGAAAAAAATATGTTACCGGCATGTAAATCTGCATGATATTTTCTATCGTATAAAATGCTCTTCATACTAAATCTTGCTACAAGTGGCGCATATGCTGCTTTCTCGCTGTGCGATTCAATAGAATGCAATCGAGTACCATACAATCTCTCCATAACAATAACTCTTGAATCACACTTAGTAAACTTTTCGTATACAGTTGGAATGTCAACAAACTCCATATTTCTAAAATTACGTTTATATGAAGTTAAATTGTTTACCTCGTTGAAGAAATCTAATTGTTTAATCATATCTTCTCTATTTTCTTCGAATATCGTAGGTAAATAAAGACGTTTTACCCAGGGTAAACAACAAGATATATTAACAATATCTCTCATTTTTGATAATGCATCGTGAAGTTTTTCCTCAATATTTTGTCTTTTTACCTTAATAACAATGTCTTGGTCGTTAAGAGTACCATAATATACAACAGATACCATACCAGCTCTCTCTGGAGTAGTACAATTAATAGTGAGATCGCTATCACATTTTTTATTTAAATTGTTAATAATTTCATTTACATTGTAAATATCATCATCATTAAATGGTGCAGTGTCGTTAAATTGAGATAAATATTTCATTTCATCAATACTAAGTATGTTTGCACCTGCAGACATTGATTGAAATACTTTCGAGTAAATAATATTGAGGTTTGTTAGATAATTTGCTATATTTCTAATACAGTCAATTCTCTCTCGACCAAAAAGATAACACATAGATTGCCATGAAATATATCCAAATGTTTTAATAAATAACAGGGATGTATCAATCATATTATATATAGTTTCAAGTGAGAAAGTCTATATATAATTTATACTAATGATTCAATAAAATGTTTAACACGAGAGAACACCTTATGCATAAGTTTACCTGGTACCTTTTCCATATACAAAGGTACGTCATCTTCTAAATCTAAAATAAAGTCGTAAACAACTTCACCTTTATGGTTATGAACCAATGTTAGTTCCAATTTTGATGAACTTCCAGAAGCAGGTTCACTATTTGATGGAACATTAATATGCGATGGCTTGGTTTCCTGGTTGGTAATTATTGTTGTTGTTCTGCCATTATTTATCATGGTAGAGTTAGAATATATATACTTTTGTGCGAGTCCAAAATCAGCACCGAATCTACAAAACAAAAGTGCCATATTTATCTCTCTAGTTTCTTCATCATATGGACTGAGTGATATACTTTCAATCACATCTTTATTCAATTCAGCCATAAGTGCAAATAACTTGAATCCAATTACTCTATTCAGATCATAATTAGGGTTTACAAGTTGAAAAATTAGTTTAAACTTGATTTTATCATTTTCCTTAAGCATGTATAGATTAACTCCATTTTTATCACTTAATTTAACATATTCATTACCTGATTCTATTGTACAGTTAGACATCTGGTATAGATAATGAATCTTATTCAAATTATTTAACTCAACATAGTTATTATATTAAAATGTTGGTTTACTTACATATCAAGGGAATTATGTGATATTTATCTAAAAACTGATACCTACTTTGTCTAAATAAACACGTTTTTTTTAACTTTTATTCTTAGACCCAGAAATCTTAGTAGAATATACAAAAAAACACCAAAATATTTTAGAGAATTGAAAACAGGGTAAAAAACATGATTTATTTAGAGAGCCTAGAGAAGAAAATAACATTTTTGAAAAGTTTATGAAGGATAGTTATGTAGGACTGAAAAAAAGGCACTATAGAGCAATTAATTTAAAGATTTTATCTCATTTGAGAATAAGAGAAAATGATAGTAAATGGTAGTAATTTAGGAGCTAAAACGAGCCAAAAGGAGCCAGAAGAATATTGTTGTAAAAGTTGTGACTATAATACGTGTAAACTTGCAAATTGGAAACGACATCTTAAGACGAAGAAACACAATGATAGTAAAATGATAGTAAATGGTAGTAAAAACGAGCAAAAAGGAGCTAATTGGATTTGTGACTGCGGAAAGCAGTATAAATATGATAGTGGTTATTACCGACATCGTAAGGTATGTACATGGAAACCTAATCATATTCAGGATGCGAAATCTCTTATGGAATCTAATGATATTTCTAACAAAGATAAGGAAATACAATTTCTTAAAGACGCTTTAGCTGCCAAAGACGAAAAAATGGATAAAATAATAGATACGATGCAGCAAATAATACCTCATATAGGTAGCAATAACAATAGTCACAATAATATATTCAATATACAGTTATTCTTGAATGAAGATTGTGCCAATGCAATGACTATTCAAGACTTTGCAAAAAAACTACAAGTAGATATGGGGGATCTAGATTTAATAAAACGAGATGAATCAAAAGCAATCGCTGGTATGATTAAAAAATCATTATCAGGATTAAGTCAAGTTGAAAGACCAATGCATTCTCATGCACAAAAATGGTATGTAAAAGACAAAGAGGAGGGCTGGGAAAATGATACAACTGGTAAGGCAATACAAGTAGTTAAATCTGGTGCATCAAAACCACTTTCGAAATTAGCCAATCAAAAATATAAATCTGCCCTCATTAACAGTAAGGATGGAGAAGAGTACGCAGATATTATATCAAAAGTGAATGCAGACGTTGACTCAAAATGCAAAAATAAAGTAAAAGAGGCGGTTAGCAGTTTATGTAATATTACTGATTTAGTTGATTAAAACACAACATATAACAATTGCAATTAGAGTGTAATTTTTTTGGGTTGTTCTATTAATTCTACCAAGCCGGGGGTATCTGTTGTATTGATATTAGATATGCGGCAGACGTCGAATTGTAGTTTAGGTATGGACTTGCATTTGTTATTGGATGATTTGATAATACAACAGGCTCGTTTAATAACTTTATTGTGAACTCTGTCATTATTAGGATTGCAAATGACAGCATGAGCACTTGAATAACCGCTGATATGAGCCCAGTAATCATTTGGATTACCATTAACAACAAGTTCCTGATTCTCATTAGCATTTTCACCTACGTAGATTGTATATCCTTCGTATAATATCTCCTTCATTCGATAGTGTATAATATGTATTACAATATCGAAGTCAATTTTTTAAATATCAAGACTGATGCTTGTCTTTTCGCTTTTCTTGCGTCTGTTATTAGATCGTGATGGAATCTTGGTGTTAGACATATCTTTTAGATCTTGAATACTGACAGTACTGCTGTCATTTACGGGAACATTGCGATCATTGCTCACAGTTACCTTTTTTGTTTTAAGATTAGATAGAATATCGGAGATATCTGAAGGTCCCTTCATTTCAGGTCGAGGACCAGATTCTCTTGAAGATCTTACTGGTGCTTGGGGGCCAACACTCTGGTAGTTATCAGTAATGTCAACACCTCCTCCTGTGTTATTACCTCGTGCAGCAGTCATATCAGGACGATTTGTTGGGATTTGAGATCTTTCACTTCTATCAACACGTGTTTTCATAGCTGCAGGAGGTGGTCCAGGTGCAACATTATTTGGTGGTGCTTGACGGCGTTGCTGCTGATCTCCCATAATTCCATTCATAAATCCTCCGAAACCAGGATTATTTTGCCCCATAGATCCAACTGCAGCTTGTGTGAACTGTTGCATTAATTCGGGATTTTGACGCATGATGTCATCCATGCCAGGCATTGCAGACTTGAACATAGTATTGGTCATGTGAACCATAATTGCTGAACCGCCAAGTTGGAATAGCAACTTTAGTTCAGGCGCCATCTTTGCCTTACTTTGATACTTCTCGTGAAGTTCTGCAAATATTTCGTCGTAATCATCAATATTTTCATTCACTTGCTCTCCCCAACCATCGAGCTTTACATCAAATGGATCGAAGCGATTATTGAGAAACTCAATACCAGTAATAGCTGCCATGAGCATCTTTCCTTGAAACTTCACGCTGTTTGATTTTTCTTTTTCAGAGATAATCATCTCATATTCACCTTTCATTTCTTGCAAGTTTGACTCCATTGAATATTTTTTTGTTAGTTTAACTCCCTTCGCTTCTAGTGATTCTAATTTTCGAAGAACGGAGAACTTTTCCTTCAACATCTCTTCTGGAGATAGACGAGGATTCATTGATACTGGTTTATCTGGATTTATTGGAATATTACCAAACTTTTTGAACCCATCATCTGTTTGCACTTTTGATGCAGTAGATTTTCCTAAATTAATAGGTCCTCCTAGAGTGATTGAATCGCTACTATTATCTCTTCCATCAGAAAGAGAATCTTTCCCGGCAAACGAAAGTTTAATGTCACCTCCGCCCAAAGCATCTTTAAACAAACCTGATTTAGATTGCACTTTGATGCCTCTAGATGAACCTGGTGCAGAATTGACATCTTCTGCAAGACCATTAAGTTCAGCTTCAAGATCATTGAGATCTCCTAAATCAATATCTGTTCCTTCCGCCTTTTTCCCTCCACTTTTCTTTTTATCATTCATTAAAAGTTCTACTCCACTTCCGAAATTAACTGATCGAGTCGCTCCTCCTCTCATAGAGGGCTCGCTAATACTAATATTATCCGACCCACCCGAGCTTCCATCAGAACCAACCTTATTCAAAGATATTACAGGTACTTCCTGTAGATCACCGATTTCTATAACTTGTGCCATGTGTTGTAAACTAAATAGATCATTTTAAGCTTATGACAACGCATATTAATTTGAGGATGAATGACGAATGAACCATAACCCCTGGAGGTAAGAATCAGCTAGATCATCTTTCTTTTTATGAGACGCAAACATAATATTCCATGAATTGATCTGTTCTGTCTTAAGTAGGTCTAACATTACTGCTATTCCTGATGATTTTCTCTCTTTATAACTCTTTTTGGGGACATCAAAGTGCTTTAACTTATTAGATGAGGATATGAAATGTATGTCATTTACTCCTTTCTCAATAAAAAATTGTGTTATCATTCCTTGAATGCATTTCATACGATTGGCAATAGGACTGATCTGATTTTCAATCAAAACTGTATCAATCTCTCCTATATTAATTTCATTTGGTAATCGTTTGCTAATTGCCTTGCCAATATCGATTAAATCTATATTTGAAGCCGATACTGCTTTGTCTAGTTTTGTTATGCAGTTGAGGTAAGTATGTTCTATTAAGTGAGCTTCAGATGTATTTTCTAGAGAGAAATGTGATATTAATTCAGCTATCCATTTTTTAGCAACACGTTTGCTCTTTTTAATCTTATAATATATTTCTGGTGCAATATCAATACCACAGGTCTTTGCATGTGTTCCGCAATAAAAATTATTACCACCATGCGTGAAACTCGCATTTTTTCCACATGTCTTTTTCTTCATTGCTTGACAACATTTTGGTTTTTCAGTATCAGTCGATAAGTCTAACACATCCCATTTAATAATCCCTTCTGTATCTTTACACAATACACAATAAGAGAGATTCTTGATTCCAACATCAATACTAATTATCATTTATTATGAATGATAATTAGTTTTTAAACTAAATAATTAGTTGTAGTTTTGGTAGCCTTTTGAAATTAATTGTTCTTGAGTAAGAACAGGTGTGTACATTCTACATTGCAATTCGTATTTTGAAAGATATAGACTTTTAAGATCACTATTTTCATATCCAAATGGCTGGCTTTTATCACTACATGATTGAAAGATGTAAGGAGATGATGCAGAACCTTCTTCTTTTACCCCATAGCGCGCAGGACAGGCACAACATTGGTCACATGCGGCCATTTGGTTATGCTTGATAATTGAATCAGCATTTTGTACCATATATTTTCTATATTGCCAATTAGTCTTAATGTTTTCTTGTTTTCTGATATCGTTGCTCACTTGTGCACCAGGCTGCCAAGTAGCATAGTTTCTCCCATCCATCATAATAGGAGGGAAATCAAAATGGATATTATTAGATCCGGACATGCAGGTTCCCCAATTCATATTACAATATAGCTATATTATTTATTGGCTTCTAGTGCAGCAACAAGTTCTGCTTTCTTCATTTTACTCGCATTTTTGATACCTTTCTTAGCAGCGATTTCCTTGAGATTTTTAACCTTTAGCTTTGAGAAATCTGCAACAAGTGTTTCTTGTTTAGAATCGAGTGTTATTCCATCATCCTCATCCTCATCATCATCACCTAAACTTGATCCTAAACTAGAACTCACCGAATCGAGATCTTCTACTTCACTAAGTTTAATAATTTTAGGTTCTACACTATTCAATGGCTCTTCTTTAATCTCAACGGGAGTAAGATTATCTGATTTATCATCCTCATCGTCACCATCATCTAAAAGTTCAATTACATTAGGATTAGGATCGACTGGTCCAGGTCCTGTCATATCAATTATCATGCTACCAAGCATCGCATGAGGATGTGTAGTTACATGTACATTTAATAGCTCGTGATCAAGAGATTCTAATTCATTGCTATCAACTTCTTCATCATCGGAATCTAATTCAGACCCTGATTCAGACTCTAATTCAGATTCGTCATCACTGTCTTCCATAGTCTCTTCTATAGTATTTTCATCGGCACCGAAATCATTCTCTGAAACGGGTACTTTATCATGCGGAATGACATTACTATAATAGTTCTTTGCTGCCTGAACAGCTTCAATTGTGGCACCATTGCCTTCCATTTCTTGGTTTTGCATTGCTCTATTCTCCATGTGAGTTGCTTTCACATTTTGAATAAAGTCTGCAAGTACTTGATTTTGTCTTACTAACGCCTTTTCTAAACTAGCAACACGTGTATTAAAGTAATACACAACTGCGCCAATCAATAAAAGAGATACACTGATTGCGATAATAAATCCACTACCTTCAAGGCCGAACATGTTCATTTCTAAAAGACAGCCATACTTTTTATGTGAATACCAAACGAATAACTATATTTTTAAAGTTTTGATTATTTTGCTGCTATCGTCAACAATGTGTTCTGGATACCCTAGATCCCTTAAGACCTTAATACCACCTTTTACTTTTGAAATGCCATTTATGACTTTATATGTATACTGAAAATCATTGTCTTTTGTTACAACCTGCATCTGCATATTTTTAACATTATCAAGTTTGTCTAGTTTTTTACATAAATCTAAAAAGTGGGTTGTCAATAAGAAAGATACATTTTTCAATGAACAAATGTGTTTTAGATAAGCACTAGCAGCACTGATTGCTTCGTATGGATTTGTGCCTGAGAATAATTCGTCAAATACACATAGAACATTATCATCTGGATTTTCTGATATAGACGACAAAATATGCTTACATCTAGTTGCCTCCGCTTGAAACAAGCTATCTCTTCCGGAAGTATCTGGTATATTTATATAACTATGTATCTGATCATATGGGTTTATCTTACAAGTATCATAGAATCCACACCCAAATTGTTGACTTAATAGAACATTTATAATAACAGACTTCACCATAGTTGTTTTACCGGCTGCATTTGGACCAGTTACAATGTTGTTATCAGTACAATTAATATCATTCTTAACAGCATCGTCTTTTAAATGTGGATAATATACACCCTTCATTTTGGTAGTTTTATTTATTTTACAAAGATTCATGTCGCCTGATGTAATTTTTGTTTGCATACATCTGATCGAATCTATATACGAATTATATCTCAGACAGTATTCTAATATTGCTTTGTATTCAGAATCCATATTAATCATATAGAATGCTTTTACAGCTTTTCCTACATCTATAATTTTTGAGATGGTGAATCCACATGAAGAAATATTTTGCAATTGTTCTACAATTTTATCACATCTCTCTTTCACAATAAGACAGTTTTGGTTGAATGGGTCGTGTAATTTTAGATCATCCCATTCGGTTGTTGTGAATTGTAGAGATAAACTTGTTTCTCTCAAATAATCTCTGTACGTGAATATCATTTCATGTAAATGTCGCATGTTTTTGATAAACTTGATGCATGATTGAAAATTAAAATACACTTGAACTAAATAAATACCAAGAGAGATAAGGATCATGACTCTTTTGTCCCAAGATGCACTTCCTATTGAAAATATTTGACCGATGCTGTGGTTTTTCAGTACGATTTTTAAATATTCACAATAAGATTCCCATGTTACTTCATGACCCTGTAATCTAATAAGGAAAAATGGGATAATTAACATAAATATAGGTAAAGCTAGTGTCAAAATTGGGGATGTAATATTATAAAGACTAAGGTATTGCATAGCTTGTGCATTTTTGTTTAAGAATTGAAGTTTATCCCATTCGATGTAGTTATATTTTTCTAGAAACTCTTCTTGATACTCTTCATCAGTAATATCATTCCTAGTTTTCATAGCATCATTGTATTTATAGGTTTCAGGTAGTTCTCTTTTCAAGACAAGTTGCATTTCTTTTATAAAGTCGGTGTCTGCCGTGTACCATTTTGAAAATTGATTAAGATTAAGTTTTCTAAAATCATCATCAGAATCAAGTATTTTTTCATACAAGGGATTTTCTCCTTGTGAAAGTTCAAGATCAGTGATAACATTATCACTAATTTCTCTTTTTTTATCGGTCAGACCAATTGGAATAATGAACTTTGGTATTGATGTCATCTAGTTAGATTACAAGATATTATACTGATGAAATTAACTTGTAATCATTTGTTTTTTATAGTTAAACAAGGGTTTGTTCCCAGTTTAGTGGCATCTCAGTAATCTGAGTTGAATAATGCTGCTCAATCTCCTTAAGCTTACGCGAGTCTCGGCGTGTGATAAAATTAATGCCTACACCTTTGCGTCCCCATCGACCGCTTCTGCCGATTCTATGAAGATATGTGTGTACACATTTGGGAAGATCAAAATTAATCACAGTACTAACTTGCTGTACATCAATTCCTCGAGCGGTTACATTTGATGAAATAAGAACTCTCTGTGTTCCAGCACGGAACTCTTTGTAACTCTTAGATCTATCCTCTTTTTCCATCCCGCTATGAATCTGTGCAACTGGATAGTTATCTGCGGTCATCGCATCATAAAGATCTTGTACACGCCTAACACTATTACAATAAATGATACATTGGGCCATGCTTAGGGAGGAAAAGATATCTTTCAAACACTCGTACTTCTGTTCATCGCTATCAAGACCAACATAGTACTGAGAAATACCCTCAAGTGTAAGTTGTTCGGCTTTCACCAATACCTTAACTGGGTTACGCATAAACTTTTCAGTTAGTGACATAAGATCGTGCGGAAGAGTAGCAGTAAAAAGTCCAACCTGAATCTCAGAAGGCATAAACTGGAAAATGTTATAGATTTGCTCCTTGAAACCAGAAGAGAGCATTTCGTCTGCTTCATCTAGAATAATGAGACGTAGAGTATTAGGATGTAGTTTTTTCCGACGAAGCATATCGTATACTCGTCCAGGACATCCGACAACTACAGATGGCTTATTTTCAACAAGACCTTTAATGGTCTCATCTGTGGATGTACCTCCGACAAGCAATTGGGATTTAAATCCCTTTACAAAGGTTCCGATGCCATCGATAACATTTTTTGTCTGCATAGAAAGTTCTCGTGTTGGAGACAAGATCAAAGCTTGAACACCTGGCTTACTTGGATCAATTCGTGCAAGTGTACCGACCGTAAAGCAGCCGGTTTTACCTGTCCCGGATTGTGCTTGTGCGATTACATCACGTTTATTAAGCATTGGTTTAATACCTTTTTTTTGGATTGGACTTGGGTTTTCAAATCCATATGAGTAAATACCTCTGAGAACTTCAGGGTTCATCTCTAAATCATTCCATTCTTCGATTGGATGATTTTCATTTACTACAATATTATCGTTTTCGTCTTCACTTGTTTTTGGTGTTGTTGATGGCATAGTATCTGTCATATTCGTAATGTTAGTACGCAACACTATTTAAGTTCATTATGCACTAGTTGTTTTATGTATTCTTTAAAAATTGATTTAGAAACCACATTGATATGTTATACCAGAAGACAATGACAGCTATGGTACAAACATATACACTCGATGACTTTCAGAATATTATGGACGATGGAATGAATATTACTCTTGATCCTGCCACGATTGCAATTATTCAGCAAATTGCAGATCAAGTTGGAGCACCAGAATATGTAAGAACTCCACAGTTTGTTAGAAAGGATCGAGGTGATGGCTCGTCTAGAACTAGTAGACCACGCAATCGAAATAAAAAGAAAGCAATTGAATTAAGTGATTCAGACTGGCAAGCAATCCGTTCGTTTGAAGCAACTCAGCGAGAGAAAAAGGAAGGTATTGATGCATCCATGGACATGATTCGTAAAACGATTAATAAAATGACTGACAAAACATACGACGCATTGATTGGAGGATTGCACGAAGAGTTTGAAAAAGTTGCTGATGGTAGCGAAGAAGACCTTACTAAGTTGAGTTCTACTGTATTCACTCTTGTAAGTGAAACCGGATTCTATTCTGAAATGCTCGCTTCACTTTACGTTGAGTTAGTAGAGAAGTATGAATATTTGAGAAAAGATTTGGTTATTTGCGTAGATAGTTACCAAGATTGGTGCTTCAATGTGAATTATGTAAGCCCTGATGATGATTATGATGGATTCTGTCGCAATAATAAAGAAAATACACGAAGAAAGTCCGTCTCCAAGTTCTTGGTTAATATTGCGCGCTCTCCACTAATTGAAAAGGATCAAATTATGACCTTCCTATTAAACAATCACCAAATGCTGGTTGATAATATTGATATTGGAGATAAGAAAGAAATGCTTGATGAGTTATCAGAGCTCGTATCTATCCTAAGCATTGAAGGCAAGGATTATCTTAGTGATATGGATAAATGGGATGATCTACAGACATCAATCGGGCAGATTTCAAAGTTGAAGTCAAAGAATCACGCGGGTCTATCAAATAAGACGGTATTCAAATATATGGATATAATTGATGTTATTGGTTAGGTTAACATTCAAAGTGCTTAAAACTAATTATTAATTACATAAAAAATGGAACATTTTCTTTATGTAATTCAAGAAAAAGAGGGATCAAGCGAAATATGTAGCCCTGAAATCATAAATAATTTATATATGAATGACGTAAATGATCAAGTATCTCATTGTAGCGAACAGGCTGCGATTGAATTAGATTATGATTTAAATAACACAGTCCCGTCACTCAATAAAATTATGGAATATTACAATATCCCAACGAGAATAGAAAAAAAAGAACTACGGAAAAATAATAAGATTAAACGAATCGTCGAGTTTGAACTGAATTGTGATAATGAAGAGATAGTTAAGAAAAGGAAACGTTACTGGGAATATATTACTGAATTAAAGGAGGATAACTATTTTAAGAAGCACATAATAATTGACTTGTAAATTAGTTAGATGTAAAATTATATCATGAGATTATATACTCTGATGGTACAATCTAAACTCAACTCTACCGTTAATTATCCGGAGATTAATTCATTAGATACTGAAGATAAGAACCACGATGCGGATCTTTATGCGCTTAACATAAAAGGAGTGGATTGTATAATTGCTCTTGGTTTACCAAAGTTTTCTTTTATTGAGAAGGAAATTGTTTATTATCCTGTATACGTCATAAAAGATGAACGGGTTGATGCTCAAATTGGTGTTTATGAAATTACTAGTATTCAACAACCAGCAGTTCTTGATGAAGATGGTGACGTAGATATTTCTAAAATCGGTCCACTTCTTTTGTACTCATATATTGATTCAAAATACTTAGTTGAAAAAACTACACCAACTAAAGAAACATCACCAGAAATTGTTGCAAAAAAAGATGATCAACCCGAAGATGACTCATCTGATGATGATGATGATGACGAAGAGGCAGAAGACAAACAACAAGACGAAGAAGATGAAGACGAAGATTTAGCACATTCGCCTCTTAAGAGCCAGGATTCAAAACAGGCAGATGTTGAAAGAATGGCATATAAGAAAACATCTGGTGAAGATTGGATTGAAACATTTATGCATAATAAAAACTTTGGGATAATAGATAATGAAGGCGGAGGAGACTGTCTTTTTGCATCAATCCGCGACGGATTAGCACGTGCAGGAATAACAATTACTGTACAAGAATTGCGCGAAAAACTGGCAAATGAAGCAACCGAAGAAGTTTTTCAAGGTTACAGAAATATGTACGAGATGTTTGATGGTGAATTAGAAAATGTTGACAGAGAAATTAAATTATTAACTAAACAGTTCAAAGAGCTTACCACTCGTGGAAAGAAAACGAAAGAACGAGATACACTTAAACAAATAACCGAACAAGCCAAAACAATTAAAGATAATCATGAATTGGCAAAAAAAGAGAAAAAACAAGCAAAGGAGGCAGTGAGTGAGTATGCATTTATGAAAAACATTGACACACTTGAAAAGTTTAAATCAATTATTAAAACCTGTAACTTTTGGGGAGAAACATGGGCAGTGTCAACACTTGAACGTGTATTAAATGTCAAGTTAATTTTATTAAGCAGAGAGGCATACAAAAGTGGTGATATAGACAATGTTATGCAATGTGGACAACTTAATGATTCTATTCTTCAGAAAGATGGTAATTTTAACCCAGATAGATACATTATATTAGAGTATCAGGGAGAGCATTATACGTTGATTACTTATAAGGGTCGAGGATCATTTACATTCGCAGAGTTACCATATGATATAAAATTGAAAATAGTTACCCGATGTATGGAAAAAGATGCAGGACCATTTTACATAATCCCTCAGTTTAGAGAGTTCATGAAGTCACTTAATATTAACATGCCAGATCCACACCAAGAACAACCTAACGCAATTAATGAAGAAATGTCTTCTCCTGGTTTGATAAGTAAAACAACAGTATTCCAATTTTATTCTAAATCATCCAATGCACCTGCACCAGGTAAAGGATCCGGTGAATCAATAAGCCCTCATGATATTATATCTTTTGCAGGATTAGGTTCTATCCCCGAATGGCGCAGAAAACTATCTAATTTTTGGGAAGCACCATTTGAATTGGATGGACATAGATGGGCATCTGTTGAGCATTACTATCAAGCATCAAAGTTCAAGGAAAATAATCCCCAATTCTATTTGACGTTTACATTAGATGGTAATCCTGAAGGTGAATTGTCTAAGGATCCCGTATTAGCTAAGGCAGCAGGTGGTAAAACTGGCAAGTTTAAAAAGAAGGAGATAAGAGATAAAGCAATTAAAATAGATCCAAACTTCTTTGGTGGTCGCCATAAAGAAGCAATGAAGAGCGCACAAATGGCAAAGTTCTCTCAAAACAAAGATCTAAAAGACCTTCTATTGGCTACAAAAGATGCCAAGCTCCAACATTTCAGCAGAGGATCTCCACCTATAGTATTTTACGGATTAATGGATGTGAGACATACTCTCTCTCAATAAATATAACCTGCTGTATAGCTGTACAGGACAATTAAAGACTACAATAACTATGCTATCAAAATAAACAAGTAATTAAAAAAATGAAATAACCTTTTTTAATTAGTTAATAAGTAATCAAATACATATAACTCTACAAATTAACATGACAAATTGGATGATTCCTCGGCACTTTTCTAAAAAGGGTGGACCGGGATTAGATGGAACTATTATGAGAAATGCATACCGTCATATAGATCTTGTCGAATCAGATCTGGGAGATGTTTGCATCGCTTACGATATTGTAAATCTTTATAATGAATTGGAGAATGAGCGAACCCTTTCAGAAACAATAACACTGAGAATACTTGCAGAAAAAGATGTTAGGCGAGTATACAAATATGGTGGACGCATCCTTCGCTCTGCAGCGAGAATCATAACGCGATTCCTTAGACGTGCTGCTATAAATTGTAATGCTAAAAAATATTGGAAAATGAAAAATTGAAACTATTCGTTCAATAATACAATGTTGTACACTACATATCATGTCTTCCGGCGAAACTAAAGAAACAACTTTATCAAACAAAATCCAGTTGCTAGTACAAGAAAAATGGAACCATGATAATGAAAAACAAAATAATATAGCTAATGTGCCAATTGATGCGATAAAGCTTGTTATATCAGGATACTCAAGTTTTTGTAATAATGGTGGGAAAGAATCTGAATTAGATGAGATATCGTGGATTTTACTTGATTTATTTGAATGGAGATGGCAAAAAGATATTGCAGAAGCATTTCCATGTTGGAACTTTACATATGGAAATGAAGGTCATTACAAGATACACCCTGTTATATGGATCAATTATAAAGAAATAGCAGAGAGAACTCTAAGACAACCAACCATAAAAACATATTATAATCTTCCGGTAGATGTGACAAAACTAACATACTGGCATATATTCGGACCAGAATCCGATGAACATCTGTGGCATATAACAAACTTTATGCCTGATATAGCAGTTGATCTTGTTGCACAAACACAACAGCATATTATGAATTGGGAATATATCAAACATGCTATCAGAATATATATCAGTAGAATACATATAGCTACCACATTTGAAATACCCGAAGTAGATTCGATAGAATCAGAGGTGTATAATATGTGGCACTTCGGCAACGATAATGCGTCTGACGGGGAATTGTTTAAATTACAAATTGATGATACCGCTCCTCAATGGCTGAGACATTTATCAATATTTATACCAGAAGACTCTATTAATATGTTAAATATTGGGATAATTGGGAAAAGATATTGGATCGTAGATAAATTATGGTCTGTTCTAACTGATAGTGAGCGCGACCAAGTTATAAATGTTCATCAAATGCTTCAAACTCGATGGACCGATCATAGTTTGAGGGCCAATTCAGTAATACAATCTTGGATGTATGAAATATTGCATGAAGCATTCTATAATTGTTTTGAATATGAAGCACCAGATCTTAGTGAAATTGATCGTGTTGCGGCTGAAACATTAATAGATTCTGACATAACGCTACCAAAATATCCACCAGATTTTATCTTTAATTGTTGAATATAAATAGATAGCTGCATATCTGGATTAATTTAAAGAAAGAACAATAATATAATCATAAATGAAGGTGTTAGTAACCGGAGGAACAGGATTACTAGGCAATGCTATTAAAAGCATATCATCCAATTATGATTATAATTTTATTTTTGTTTCTTCAAAATCAGGAGATTTAACTAGTCTGATTGATACCGAGCGTATATTTGAAGAACACAAACCAGATATGGTGATACATTTGGCCGCTTGTGTTGGAGGTTTATATAAAAATATGACTGAAGGCGCAACAATGTTTGAGAGTAATATTCTTATCAATACAAATGTGTTGAAGTGTTGTGTAAAATACAATGTTAAAAAAACACTTAGTTGTCTCTCTACTTGTATATTCCCAAATGAAACAACATATCCAATTAATGAATATATGTTACATGTAGGCCCTCCTCATGAATCTAATGAAGGATATTCTTATTCAAAAAGGATGTTAGAAGTACAAGGAAGATTGTATAGAAAACAGTATAACTTGGATTTTATAAGCGTGATACCAACAAACATCTATGGTCCGTATGACAATTACAACCTTGATGATGCACATGTAATACCTTCTCTTATTCATAAATGCTATATAGCTAAGAAAAATAATGAAGTATTTAAAGTGATGGGATCAGGGAAGCCATTGCGCCAATTTATATATTCTACAGACTTGGCAAAATTAATCATGTGGGCATTAAAAAACTATAATGAGTCTACTCCTATTATTTTATCTCCACCAGAAAGCTCGGAGGTATCTATCGAGTGTGTAGCAAGACTAATCGCCAAAAGTTTTAATTATGATGATAAAATAGTATTTCAAGAAGAGTTCTCGGATGGGCAATACAAAAAGACCGCTGACAATAGTCGTTTGATGTTAATGTGTAATTCTTTTGAGTTTACAAAAATAGAGGAAGGTATTGATATGTCAGTAAAATGGTTTATTAAAAATTATGGTAAAAACACCAGGATATAAAAAGAAAATGTGCCTTACATTTATATTACAATGAATTATGATTCTGGTTATAAAAATGCAATTGAAACTATATTAGGTTTTATGCATTCTGAAAAACATACACATTATTCAGTTGAAAATGTATCTATTTTAGAACCACTATATCTTAGTATTGTCGAAGGAATATCTTTTTCAAAAAGACAGTTTGAGACAGATCGTGTTAAAATGATAATTAACAAGGGAAGAAGAATACGATTGCCCTCTAAATCCAGATATATGTGCAACAATATATATGACCATATCATCAAACATGTAAAGTATCAGGTTGAATATAAAACCACAATTGGTTCAAGAAATCTAATAGTTAGATTTTCATTATTTGATAATAAATTAGAACTTTCAGAATTGGAATACTATTTTCAGATGATATTGTCGTGGATATATACTATTTCTCATTATTCAGAAAGTTCTTGTGGTAAAACACAAATAATAGACCTTTATTTTACCGACTTTAAAAAAGTCTTTCCAAAAAGCTCTGTTAATATCTTAGGTCATTCTAATTGCAATTCTGGATACTCAAGTGTGTGCGCAGAGACAAATGAAATAGTGATTTATCGGACCGAGGAGTGGTTTAAAGTATTAATACATGAAACATTCCATTCCTTTGGTCTAGAGCCAAATTATAATTGTGAGAGACAATTAACAAAATATATAGGTACTCTACTTCCTATTCAACCAAGTGTGCATGTAAATGAGGCGTATGTTGAAACTTGGGCAAGAATTATAAATGTAATATATAGTGCAGTAATAAATAGTGACAGTAAGCATGAGTTTTACAATATTTTACGATTTTCTCTCCAGTTAGAAGTTTTATTCTCTATTTATCAGGCTGTTAAGGTGTTAGACTTTATGAATCTAGACTATGAATCGGTTATAGATAAAACATCAGTTCAAGCGAGGATTATGTATAAGGAAAATACGCACGTTTTTGCATATTACATTTTGACAGCATCTATTATGAATAATATATTCGGATTCATTCGTTGGTGTACAAAGCATAACACTAAGTGGTTGCAGTTCTATAAATCTAATAGGACATGTAAATCATTTGAGAGATTAATAAAGGATAGTTTGTACAGTATTGAAATGAAAAATGCGTGTAAAAAGTTTAAAAATCAGGACTGGCAAAATGAAGGATTGCGTTTCTCAATTGTAGACAGCGTGAATTAGTTAGAAAATTGACATGGTTGTTTTATAACACATCAATGTCAATAACAAAGAAACATGGGTCTTCGTGGTCTTAATAGATTCCTCAGGGCTAATTGTCAAAAAAATATACGTCAAATCTCACTTTGGGAATTAAAGGGAAAGACTATTGCAGTAGATGCGAGTATTTATATGTATCGTTTTCAAGGTGATGGTGGTTTAATTGAAGGAATGTATCAAATGGTAAGTTTAATGCGACATAATGGAATTATCCCAATATTTGTATTTGATGGTATTCCACCACCAGAAAAGCGTGAGTTAATTGAAAAACGGAAGCAAGATAAGAAGGAAGCAGAGAGAAAGTTCAAAGAAATTAAAGGTCAGATAGCTGCGTCTCATGATGAGGATGATGTAGCGGATTTAGAGGCAGAAGCTGACCAGCTAAGACGTCAATTTGTAAGAATTACAGGAAATGATATAGTTGATGTTAAAAACCTACTTCATATAATGGGTATTTCGTATTACGAATCTATTGGAGAGAGTGATAATATATGCGTAAAGATGGTTCAAAAAAAGGTTGCATTTGCATGTCTAAGTGAGGATATGGATATGTTTATATATGGATGCCCGCGTGTTCTTAGATATCTTAGTCTTCTTAAATCAAGTGTGGTTATGTATCATCTTAGTGGCATATTAACTTCATTACATTTGCCTTTTGACAGTTTCAGAGACATATGTGTGCTTTCTGGAACAGATTACAATCTTCTATCGGAAGATAGTCTAGATCTTAACAAGGCATTAAAGTTATATTCAAAATACAGTAAAGCTCGTGTAAGAGATACATATATTCAATGGATTGCTAACAATAATTATATAAAAGATCTGGATGCGTTTATAAATGTGACCGAAATGTTTAATATGCAGAATGTTACGATTGATAGATGTTTGATGAATACATCGATATATGATACTACTGCTGTTAAAATGTTACTTTCCGGATATGGATTTGTATTTCCACAATAATCATTTTGTAACGATTTTTTCTTTGCAGATGATAGTTAATAACGATCTAAAAGATTTCTGACCTATGTATATAGATTAATAATGGAAAACGAAATGGTTGGTAGGATAATTAAATGTCTTGGCAAAGATAAAAAAACACGAAAAAGAAGACGAGTAACCGATGATGAATACGCAATATTATTACCAGGAGAGCACATGTTGCTGGAAAGTAGAAATTATAGAGTATCACAATTGAAAGATATGTGTCGTTATTATAAATTGCGTTTATCGGGAAATAAGGATGAAGTTACAAAAAGGGTATATAATCATCTTTATTTTTCTAAGTTCGCTATTATAATTCAGAAAAGAGTGAAGAAGTACCTATTAAACGCCTATCTAAAAGCAAAAGGTCCTGCATTTATTAAACGTAAACTATGTGTAAATGATTGTGATTTTTTCACAATGGATCCTGTGACTGAGATACCTCATGAGCAATTTATAAGTTATACCGACCTCGATAAGATGGTTTATGGATTCGATATACTTTCTCTTCATAATATGATTTCAAAAAGTAACCCTCCATATAAAAACCCGTATAATAGGAATGAACTACCTGAGTATCTAATGAATAATTGTAAAAAGATAGAGCGTATGTCATCATTTTTTGGAGAGACAAATGTAACAATAGAAGAGGAGGAGGTTGTTGATGAAACTAAACTTTTAGAATTACGATTATTAACATTATTTCAAGAAATTAATGAGCTTGGGAATTATGCAGATCATAATTGGCTTTGGTCATTACCAAGAGTGCAATTGATTAGATATATAGCACAATTATATGATATATGGGCATACAGGGCAAATCTAACAAATGAGGTTAAACAACAGATTTGTCCCCCAACTGGTAATCCATTTATAGGTGTTCCTGTTCATGCTTTGCCTACTTTAGATAGAAATAGATTAATGCAATCTGCGATATCAATTATACAATCGATGGTTCTTCGGTCTACAGATATACCAACGAGAGCTTTAGGAGCAAATTACGTGTTAAGTGCATTAACTATTGTTAATGAAAGTGCTGCAATGAGTCTTCCGTGGCTATATCAGGCTGTGGCGTTAAGTTAAGGAGAGTTTGAGATATTTGACTGGGGTTCTCGTGTGATAATATATTATAATGCGTTAAATCGCTTAAATAGAACTCTTAAGGTAGTGTATAAGAAATGCCCAGAGCTACTAAGAAAACCGAGACCCCCAGCGCTAAGACCGCTACCACTACTAAGGCTAAGGCCGCCCCCAAGACTGCTGCTGCTAAGAGCACCAAGTCTGCCAAGACCAAGACCGTTGAGGTTGTGCCTGAGAAGGTAGTCGAGGCTCCTGCTACCGAGAACACTGTCGTTGAGGTAGCACCTGAGGCTGCTATTGCTGGCGAGTTCACCACTATCCTTGCTTCTATTCAGACTGTTGTTTCGCAGATCAGCGACCTCAAGAAGGCTCTTCGCGTTCTCGAGAAGAAGGCTGTTCGTGAGATCAAGACTGCCAACAAGGCAAACAAGAAGAAGCAGCGTTCCAAGGGTAACCGTCAGCCATCCGGATTTGTCAAGCCCACTCAGATTTCCAACGAGCTTGCTGCTTTCCTTGGCAAGGCTACCGGAACTGAGATGGCCCGCACTGAGGTGACCAAGGAGATTAACGCTTACATTCGCGCTAACAAGCTCCAGGACCCTGACAATGGCCGTATCATTATGGCTGATTCTAAGCTTCAGACTCTTCTAAACCTCAAGAAGGGTGACGAGCTTACCTACTTTAACCTTCAGAAGTACATGAGTCCTCACTTTGCCAAGGCCGGTGCCAAGATCGCATCTGTCTCTGCCTAAGCGCCTGACTATATGGATTATTGAATCAACTTCACAAATATAATAAAAAAAAATAACATAGATATTTTTTTATTATATCGAATACAATATGGAAAGCGAAAATCATAATTTATGTGTGAATATGGATTGTGAAAGATATCCACCTGACTGGGATTTTGAAGAAGATACCGAAGATACTTATCAACAAGGCCAGTGGAAAAAATGTTGCTTATGTGATGGATATTTTGATGATGATGGAATGGGAGATATTTTATATGTACAAGAAGAGCCAAATAATCAAGA
>Ga0206682_10000086_pt1 | contig 85991 bp, 53 predicted proteins | sample M240m12015metaG_FD_155444 | JGI IMG/M metagenome (GOLD analysis project Ga0206682, IMG submission 155444) | Ammonia-oxidizing marine archaeal communities from Monterey Bay, California, United States - M2 40m 12015 | ecosystem: Environmental > Aquatic > Marine > Intertidal zone | place: USA... | reverse complement strand
AGCGACGGCCTCGACGAGCTGCTCCTCGGCGATGGCTTTTTGCTCTTGCAAACGCCACGACTGCTCAGACAGCTGCTTCTTGAGATCCAGGATCATGGCATCCTTCGCCGCTGACTCGTCGCTCCCAGCGGTCGTCGCCGCGGGCACGGCGGGCGCCGCGCGTGCAGACGCCTTGAGTGACTCAATCTTCGCGTCATACTCTCGCTTGGTCTTCTGCATTTCCGTCAGCTGCGACTCGAGCGCGCTGATCTTGGCCTGCTGAGCCTTCATCAGCTTGTCGTCCGTGGAACCGCCCTCGAATGTGTACTTGATAAACTGCGGAAGTGTGTACTTCACACCGTTCTTCGACGCAGTCTTGAGCGACTGAAGTTCGGCTTTCGCCGCGTCGACTTGACCTCGGAGTTCGAGTTCGATCGACGAGCGCTTGGAGAGCTGCGCCTGCAGGTCGGACACGACGCTCGAGAGACCATCACTACCAGACGCCTTGGACATTGATGCCTTGAGCTCCTCGAGTTCACGCAGCGATGCGTCGAGCTGCGCCTTCTCGGCCGCCGCCGCCGCTTGCAGCTTGGCATTATCAGCGAGGATCGTCGCGACAGCCGCCTCAACTTGCTCTTCGGCATCGTTTTCGGCATCCTGCAGCTTCTTGTTGAGGGCGTCGATTTCGGCGCTTCTGTCAGAAACACCGGTCGTAGTGCTCGCCTTACTGGCCGCCCGGACTCGTTCGATCTCTTCGTTGTGTGCCTTCTTCAGAGCAACCACGCGCTGCTCAAACTGAATCTGCGCGTCACGAATGGCGTCGTTCACTTGAGCGCTCGTGTCCACAGGTGAACCGGACGACGCGCGCAATGACGCCTCCAGCTGTTCGTTCTCAGCCTTGAGCTCAGCGACGGCCTCGACGAGCTGCTCCTCGGCGATGGCTTTTTGCTCTTGCAAACGCCACGACTGCTCAGACAGCTGCTTCTTGAGATCCAGGATCATGGCATCCTTCGCCGCTGACTCGTCGCTCCCAGCGGTCGTCGCCGCGGGCACGGCGGGCGCCGCGCGTGCAGACGCCTTGAGTGACTCAATCTTCGCGTCATACTCTCGCTTGGTCTTCTGCATTTCCGTCAGCTGCGACTCGAGCGCACTGATCTTGGCCTCTAGCGCGTTAACATTCGCAGTGTTTTCCGGTGTTTTTCTAGACGTGTCTTCGAATTTGTAAGTAATGCTTTCCGGCGAAGTGTACTTGACGGTCTGCTGTGCGGATGCTATCTGATTTCGGAGATCACGCTCAACTTCGGTTCGCTCGCGCAGCTGCCGCTGGAGCTCCGTAATCTCCGCCGACACGTCCACGCCCGGTGTGTCTGATTTGATTAAAGCCTTCAGCTCTTCGAGCTCGCACAGGGACGCGTCGAGCTGCGACTTTGCAGCGTCAACCGCGGCTTGCAGCCGGTCTTTATCAGCAACGATTTCCGCTACCGCGCGCTTTACTGCCTCTTCGCGTTCTTTTTGCGCATCTTCCAACTGCTTATTGAGCGCGGCGACCTGCGCGTCCACATCTTTGCTACTACTCGAGCTGGATGAGGCTTGTAAATCCGCAATCTTTTGTTCGTACGACTGCTTGAGCTGCTTCAGCTGTGCATCCTTCATGAGCTCAACGTCCTTGATCTTTTTCTCCCAGTATGCAGGAGATTCCACAGCGTGGGTGCTGGCCTTACTGGCCGCCCGGACTCGTTCGATCTCTTCGTTGTGCGCCTTCTTCAGAGCAACCACGCGCTGCTCAAACTGAATCTGCGCGTCACGAATGGCGTCGTTCAGCTGAACTCTTGCTTCGGCAGTTGAGCTGGACGATGCGCGCAATGAAGCCTCCAGCTGTTCGTTCTCAGCCTTGAGCTCAGCGACGGCCTCGACGAGCTGCTCCTCGGCAATTGCCATGTTCTCAGACAGCTGCTTCTTGAGATCTATGATTTCTTCGTTAGCGTCAAACTGGTTCAATCTCTTAACCGCCTCGGCGCGCATCATTTTGTACATCGCGTTACGTTCTCCAGTTGTGGATTTAAGAGCTGACTCGAGTTGTACCTTGCTAGCTTCAGCAAGCGACTGGATTTCAGCAACCGCTCGAACGAGCATATCATCATACATCTCCTTGAGCGTAGTTACATCCTGTTTTACCGCGTCCTGCTCTGAAGCAAGATTCGATTTAACGTTGATGCGCTCGGCTTCAAACTGTGCGAGAAGCTGAGCTTTTGACGCTTCACTCTCGTTCAACTTGGAGATAGCGTCACGTGCGCGATCCTCCGCTTGCGTGACTCTTCTATCCGACTCTCTACGTGCGTCTTCTAATGCTGTCGCGTGAGCAGCGGCTGTAGTCTGTATCGCCATCTGATGCGCCTGTTCGAGGGCTTTTATTTTGGCTGGTGCGTCATCCTTCGTCGCGCTCCTTTTAAGGCGCTCTAGCTCTTCGTTGTGCGCCTTCTTCAGAGCAACCACACGCTGCTCAAACTGGATCTGCGCGTCACGAATGGCGTCGTTCATCTTCTTGCTACTCGAAACTTCGCTTATGGCAACTTCACTTTGAAGCCGCGTCAAAGTTCGCTCGCTCGCTTTGCGCATCTCAGAGTCGAACATCGACTTGAGCGCACGACGCTCGCCCGCAACTCCACGCACAGCTTCGTCACGAACTGCGTCAACGTCCACGTCGTTTCGCATTTCGACCGGAGATACCGCGACCTGAGATTTCTTTGAAACCTTGACTCGTTCGATCTCTTCGTTGTGCGCCTTCTTCAGAGCAACCACGCGCTGCTCAAATTTAAGCTGCTCCTCACGGAGTGCCGCGTTAAATTGATCGACGCTCAGCGCGCTCTGGCTCGGCTTTGAGGCGTTACTCGCCTTGACTCGTTCGATCTCTTCGTTGTGCGCCTTCTTCAGAGCAACCACGCGCTGCTCAAATTTAAGCTGCTCCTCACGGAGTGCCGCGTTGAATTGATCGACGCTCAGCGCGCTCTGGCTCGGCTTTGAGGCGTTACTCGCCTTGACTCGTTCGATCTCTTCGCTGTGCGCCTTCTTCAGAGCAACCACGCGCTGTTCAAACTGGATCTGCGCGTCACGAATGGCATCGTTCGCTTGAGCGCTTACATCGACAACCGATGTGACTGGATCGGCGCGCTCAACTGGAGCGCCGCGCTCGATGTTGCGTCCAGGACTGGCCTTGTTCATCTCCGAATCAAGAAGCGCCTTTAGCGCTCGTCGCTCCCCAGCGGCACCGCGCATCGCGCTGTCGTACTTGGCCACGAGAGAGCTAATTTCAACTTCAGCCTCGGCACGTATTTCGGCAATCTTCGAAAGGAACTCGTCCTGAGTCGTCGAGTCACTGTCTTGAATCAGTCCCGCCACCGGCTCCCGTACTTTTGAGAGCGTGGCGGCAAAATCGGCCCGCTCTTTCACAATTCTCTCGCTATAAGACGCACAAATCGCTTTCAGTTGATCTTCGAGGAATGACAGGCGTTCTCCAGAGGTGACCTTCGCAAGAGCCAATTCTGACCGAAGCGTCGCCAGGTGCATGCGCTGCAGGTCACGTGATGCGCGATACTTGCTTGCTTCACTTCTTCCAAGTTCGCGTTCAGCGCGAATCAAGCCACGCGCGGCTCTAATTTCGATTTCATGACGCGTCGCCATAGATTTGTTCACCTCTTTCGCTTCGTGCAAAGCATCCTCAGCAATATTCAGCGCTTTCTCAAGCCTCTCGATGCTGCTCTTCAGCGTAACCTCTTGCGCGTGGAAGGCAGCTTCGTTTGCTTTGATGGCGGTTTCGTGCTCCTCTTTCATCTTTACGAGCACACGTTGAAGTTCTTCGGTGCTTTGTCCTCCCGCGCCGGCGCTTGAAAGCGAATCGATTTGCACATCCTTCATGTGGCGCTTGAAGTCGTCGTTCAGAGTCTTGAGGTTATCATTCTTCTCCTTCTTCATGGCGCCGAGCTTTTCGATTTCGGTTTCAAACTCCAGAATCATTGACTGCCGCAGTACTTCTAAGCGTCGCACCGCGCTACTATCGCTTTCCAAAGGCTGAGCAAGACTGGGCAAACGTTCCAATTTGGATCGCACTTTTTGCACGTCAACGCCAGAGCGAGAGATACCGAAGCCGATTGCCGCAGCGGCAACTGCAGCCGCAGACGCGATACCAGCTACCGCAGCGGTTTTTGCAACGACTGGCGGAAGCGCATTATTGTGACGCAAAGTCATCGAGGTCGCATTTACCGCTGGTAAATTTTGAGCGAACGGGGCGACTGTTGCCGTTTTCACCACATTTTTTGGACGCTCAGCCACGATCGAGGTCGTCACCTGCGGCACAGTCGGCGACGCCGCGCGCCGATCGGCTGAAAAACTGTGTTTACCTCCGATAAGAGCCACGGCCGTCGCGATACCACCGTAAATGAGCTTGGTCTCGGTATCGAATCTCTCAGTCGCGCGCATCATCGTCGTCGCGAGGGATGTCTGTTGTATTTTTTTCCGCACGATGGACGTCGTTTCTACCGTCTTCTTCACAATACTCGTCGTGGCCTTCATCCCAAGCGCCACGACTTCGTTCGCATCGCTCGATCGTTCGCATCGTTCGCATCGTTCGCATCGTTCGCATCGCTCGCATCCCTCGCCATCCTCATCGTCGTGCTCGTGCTCGTGCGATTCTTCGTACTCTTCGTACGCCTCGTCCGACATCCACGAGAACGACGCGAACCCGGGCGCGCTGTCGAACCCAGCCATACCAACTCTCCCCGCCCCCGGTCGCCGAACTTCACGCTCTTCGTCCTCGTCTTCCGCGCCCCCCCCGACCTCGAGCTCGAGCACTATCTCGTCCACGAGCTTGTATCCGCGAAAACTCGCCGTCCCGACGCCGTTTTCAAACATCGCGCGTCCGATCTCTCCCGGCTCGTCCCCTCGTCCCGCGCACGTCACCACGCGCCCGACTCGCATCGACGCCCTCCCGCGCGCGCTCGCCCGCGCGTCGCTCGCGCTCGCCCCTCGCGTCGCGTCGCCGCGCCGCTTCCCTCCCTCTCGCGTCGTCTCCCGCCGCCCCAGCGCGCGCGCGCCGCGCGCGCGCGTCGACATCACCCCGCGATCGACGATCGCCATCCTCGCGCGCGCGCGCCCGGCGTCTCCCGGTATCGCGCGCGTCCGACGACGCCACTAATCCGAAACCCGACCGATCGCGTCCCGCGCGCGCGCGTCCTCGTCGCGTCGCGTCGCTCCGATCGCCCGCGTCGCTCGAATCGCGCTCGCGCGCGTCGGCGTCGACGCGCGTCGATCACTGCGCCGCGCGGCGGCGCCGCGCGCGACGTCCGCGGTCGATCCGCGGCGCGCGGTCGGTCGGTCGGTCGCCGTTTTATCCCGGCGCGCGCGCGCGCGTCACATGGCGTTCGAGTCGGTACACTACGACGTCCGCGCGCGTCGTCGTCGCCCCTCGCGCGACGGGTCCGATCGCGACGTCGTCGTCGTCGTCGACGCGCGATCGAGGGTCGACGTCGGCGCGCGATCGACGCCGCGCGTTTCGCGTCGCGCGCGGGCGCGGCGATCGCGCGCCGACGCGCGATAGGGTCGCGGCGGCGCGAGACGACGACGCGCGATGGCGACGACGACGACGATGCGCGTCGCGGACGCGAGAGGCGCGATGACGCGAGGCGGCGCGCGATGCGCGCGACGCGCGACGGCGCGACGCGCGACGCGCGCGACGGCGCGACGCGCGACGGTGGCGAACGCGGGGCAGACGATGTACGATAAAATCATCGACGACCACCGCGTGCGAACGCAGGACGACGGGACGCTGCTGCTGTACATCGATCGACACATGATACACGAGGTGACGTCGCCGCAAGCGTTCGAGGGGCTGCGAACGGCGGGACGGGCGGTGCGACGACCGGATAACACGCTGGCGACGGTGGATCACAACGTGCCCACGAGCGACCGGAGCGGGTTCGAGAGCGCGGAGACGTTCATCAAGGAGATGGACTCTCGCGTGCAGGTGTTGCAGCTGGAGGAGAACGTGGAGGAGTTTGGGGTGACGTATTTCGGGATGGACGATAAGAGACAGGGGATCGTGCACATCATCGGACCGGAACAGGGGTTCACGCTGCCGGGGACGACGGTGGTGTGCGGGGACTCGCACACGGCGACGCACGGCGCGTTCGGGGCGCTGGCGTTCGGAATCGGGACGAGCGAGGTCGAACACGTGCTCGCGACGCAGACGTTGTTGCAAAAGCCGTCGAAGAATATGCGAATCACGATCGATGGGAAGCTCGGAGATGGGGTGACGAGTAAGGATATTATTTTGCACATCATCGGCGTCATCGGCACGGCGGGCGGAAACGGCTCCGTGATTGAATTCGCGGGCGAAGCCATTCGCTCGCTCTCCATGGAGGCGCGAATGAGTATTTGTAACATGGCCATTGAAGGTGGGGCGCGCGCGGGTATGATTGCCCCGGATGAGATCACGTTCGAGTACCTCAAGGGTCGTCCGATGTCGCCTCGAGGGGAGACGTGGAATCGCGCGGTCGAGTACTGGAAGTCTCTCGCCTCCGACGCGGATTCCAAGTACGATCGCGAGATCGTTATTCCGGCGTCCGATATCGAACCCACGGTGACTTGGGGGACGTCCCCGCAAGATGTCGTTGGGATTTCGGGCATCGTTCCCGATCCGAAGGACTTCGACGAGGCGCGCGGCAAGTCGATGCAACGCGCGCTCGATTACATGGGTCTGACCCCGGGCACTAAGATGCAAGATGTCGTCGTCGACAAGGTGTTCGTCGGCTCGTGCACGAACGGTCGCATCGAAGACGTGCGCGCGGTCGCCGCGGTGGCCAAAGGTAGAAAGGTTGCCGACAACGTGTACGCCATGGTCGTCCCGGGTTCGGGCATCGTCAAGGAACAAGCCGAAGCCGAAGGCTTGGACGTCATCCTCAAGGAAGCTGGCTTCGACTGGCGCGAGCCCGGTTGCTCGATGTGTTTGGCAATGAACCCGGATAAGTTGCTTCCGGGCGAACGCTGCGCGTCAACCTCCAACCGTAACTTTGAAGGTCGTCAAGGCAACGGCGGTCGCACGCACTTGATGTCGCCGGCGATGGCTGCCGCCGCGGCCATCACGGGTAAGCTTTGCGACGTCCGCACCCTCGGCTCTGGCGCTGGATTGACCGGCGAAGATGCTCCGGGTAAGCTCGAAAGCAAGGACTTCTTATCGGACGCCTTGGTCACTTCCCCGCCGCCGCAAAAGAAGGACAACGGTCCGGCGGGCGCGGGCGGCATGGCCAAGTTTACCACCTTGAAGGGTGTAGCCGCGGCCATGGAACTTCAGAACATCGACACCGATATGATCATCCCCAAGCAATTCTTGAAGACGATCAAGCGCACCGGCCTCGGAGTCTCTGCGTTTTACGAAATGCGTTACGACGAGCAAGGCGTCGAACGCCCGGATTTCGTGTTGAACAACGAGCCGTACCGCAACGCCTCCATTTTGGTCGCCGGTAACAATTTTGGTTGCGGGTCTTCTCGTGAGCACGCGCCGTGGGCGATTAATGACTTCGGCATTCGATGCATCATCTCCACCGCCTTTGCCGACATCTTCTTCAACAACTGCTTCAAGAACGCCATGTTGCCAATCGTTCTCGACGAAGCCACCGTGAACACGCTCATGGCGGACGCCAACGCCAAGCAAGAGCTCGAAATCGACTTGCCGAACCAAGTCGTCATTCGATCAAACGGCGAGAAGATTCCATTCGAAGTCGACGAGTTCCGCAAGCACTGCTTGATCAACGGCTTGGACGACATCGGCTTGACGATGCAGCAAGACGCCGACATCGCCGCGTTCGAGGCCAAGCGCACCGAAAACTTCCCGTGGCTCAACGGCGCCGGCTACGTCCAAGGCAGCGCCACCCCGGCGCGTTAATACCACGCACGTCGAAACTTTAGCACAACCACACGATTGCAACGATCACGTATTACCATTATCGACGCGCGTCTCCGCCGTCCGCGCTGGCCCCCTCATCCGCCACCGTCATCCGCACACCACCGCGCGTTTGCCCGACATGTTCCGCCGAGCCGGCGACAAATTTGCCGCGCGAACCGCGCGCGCGACGTTCGCGCTCTTCGGCGACGTCACCGCGTCCACGCGCGTTCCGCGCGCGTCGTCTCGCGCGCGACGGTTCGCCCAACCGTCAGCCATCGCCATCGCGCGCGAATTCGCCGACGACGCGCACAATCGCGTGCGCTACCCTTCGCCCGAGGTGAAGATCGGCCAGCCCGCGCCGCAGTTCGATTCTCCCGCGTGCGTCGACGGCGATCTCGGCCGGGTGAAGCTGAGCGATTACCTCGGGAAGTATTGCGTGGTGTTCTTCTACCCGCTCGACTTTACGTTTGTGTGCCCGACGGAGATCACGGCGTTTAACGATCGCGCGGATGAATTCGAAGCGCTGAACACGAAAGTGATAGCGGTGTCGACGGATAGTGAGTACTCGCACTTGGCGTGGACGATGATGGAACGCGAACGAGGCGGTTTGGGGGCGATGCGGATACCGATCGTGAGCGACCGGACGAAGGAGATCAGCGCCAAGTACGGAGTGCTGTTCGAAGACCGAGGAATTGCGCTGAGAGGGCTGTTTATCATCGACGACGAGGGGATCGTGCAGCAGATCACGATGAATAACTTGCCCGTGGGGCGGAGCGTGGACGAGACGCTGCGGCTCGTGCGAGCGTTTCAGTACACGGCGGAACACGGCGAGGTGTGTCCGGCGGGATGGACGCCCGGTGCGCCCACGATGATCGATGATCCTGAAAAGTCGAAGACGTATTTCGAGCAACACGCTGGCGCGCCAAGTGGGGGATCGTCTTCAAGCGGCGGTTCGTCGAACGGCGATTTCGCCGCCAAGCTCACGCCCATCGCGTCGCGCGCAGACTTCAACGCCTTGATCGCTGGACCCAAGCCAGTCGTCGTTGATTTCATGGCGAGCTGGTGCGGCAAGTGTCGACAAATCGCCCCGGAGGTCGACAAGCTCATCGATCAGTACCCGGATGTCGTCTTCGCGAAATTCGACACGGCGCACGCGGATTTGGCGCCTCTCTCCAAGGAGTTGGGCATCGAGGCCATGCCGACTTTCAAGTTTTACAAGGACGGCAAAGAAGTCAACGAAGTGATCGGTTACAAGCCTAAGCTCTTGCGCGACGCCGTTGTTGATTTCGCGGGCTACTGAGACAATTATTTTACAAAACAGTTCCTATCGCTAAACGCGCGCTTTTGATTCCACCTCCACCGTGCTTCCATTCGTCGCCCGTGTGTGCTTGATGACCACACTTTCACCACGCTCGCGCGCTACTCTGACGTTCATCCAAATCTCGAATGCGAGTGCGAGGCGACGTTGCGTCGGCGCGTCGCGTTCCGCCCGAGCTGGATCTACTCTAACGATCTCGTCGACGTCGCACTGTTCGTGGATAAACGATTTAATGCTCGCAAAAACGTCGCCATCGCGTGGAAACGCACAAATCATCGTGTCGAACACGAATCTGTAGTACGACCACAGCGCCTCGTGTCCCGGGTATTGGCGTATGAGGTGACGCGACAATTCGTCTTCATAGAGTACAATCGAACGACGATCCGCCGGCCGCGCGCCCAACGCGCGCTTGACGATGTGCGACCGGTAGTGCAACGCGCAATGATCGCTCACGCTCGTTCGCACGCGGCGTTCGTTTTCACAGAGCTCTTGATCTAACAACTCCCGACGGTTCGGCAAAAGGCGCCGCAGCGCCCACGCGCGATGCGACCACGCCGCGTAATTCAATCTCTTCTTCAACACCGCCGCGTCGCACGCCCGGCACTCTTCTCGAAACGTTTCTAGCGCCCACGCGTCCTCTTTCGACCCATCACCAATCACCGCCGCGCGCGCGGCGTCGATCACCCATCGCCGGTGCGCCCAAGCGCTCGGCGCCTTTGGAAATCGACTCTGCACCGCGCGCGCAAACGCCAACTCATCGCGCGCGCCTTCCACCAATCCGTCCCGCTCGCGCGCGCTCATCTTCTCGACGCCGTCGAATCGCGCCTTCATCGTTCTCTTTCGCGCGTTCCACGCCGTGGCGTGATCGCCGTTCGCGCACAGCGCCGTCGCCGCCGCGTCGAAATCCGCGTCGTCGTCGTCGCCCTCCCATCGCCTCGCCGACGCCTCGCGCACGCCCACGACGGCGTCGTGCGACATCACCAGCGCGTCGCCGCACGCGTAAAACGCGTCCGGCATTCGCGACGCGTTCTCGTCGCCTCGCGTCGTTCCGAACAGCGCCGCTCGCGACACGTCCGGCGCGTGTTCGACGCTCCGCACCGCGCGCGTCCCGCTCGCGTCGTCGCGCGCGCCGAGCAATCGATCGAGCTCGATCGCCATCGCCGTCGCGCGCGCGCTCGGCGCCATCGCGCCGCGCCGCGCGCCGCGCGGTGCCGCACATCGCGCCCGGCCGGGCCGGCGCGATGCCGCGGCCGCATCGCGCGCGCGGCGTCGCGCTCGCCGCGCTGCTGACGCTCGCGCGCGCGTCGCGCGTCGCCGCCGACGTCGCGGTGCGCGACTTCGCGCAGACGGGGACGTCGTGGACGTTCCAGGGCGTCGCCGCGCCGGCCAAGTCGAGCGAGGCGAGCGACGCGCACGCGCTGCGGGTGACGCCCGCGCGCGCGAACGCGGCGGGAAGCGCGTTCGCGACGAGCAAACAGCTCGTCGGCGGTGGATTCGTGGCGGAGTTCGCGTTCGCGATCACGACGCCCGCGAACGTGGAGGTGCCGTGCGAGGGGGTGGACCACGCGCCGGCGACGTGCTCGCGAAGAGGCGGCGACGGATTGGCGTTTGTGATACAAAACGCCGATGGAAGGGCGCTGGGGGGGGGAGGAGGACAGATTGGGTACGGGGGGATCGTGAACTGCGTCGCGGTGGAGTTCGACACGTTTCACGACGCGCATTCGAGAGATCCGTATCATAACCACGTGGCGGTTATGACGCGCGGCGCGAAGGCGCCGGCGTTGGCGACGCACGACGCGGCGATCGGGACGAGCGTGACGGTGCCGAATTTATCCGACGGTGAGCGTCACGTCGTGCGCGTGGTCTACGACCCAGACTTTGTCCCCGAGGACGCGTCGCACAAGAGTTTCCGCGGCGGCGCGTACCTGCTCGATTTGATGCGCGACTACAAGCACGGTTTAGGAACGATGAAAGTCTTCATCGACGATCTCGCCGATCCCGTCTTGACGGTGCCGATCAACTTGGCCGCGTTCATGGACTTGGACAACGGTCGCGCCTGGGTCGGTTTCACCGCCGCGACCGGGCGTTCGATGCAGAACCACGACGTGCAGAGTTTTTCGTTTCGCGAGCGCGTCGGCGGCGGCTTCGTTCCCGGCGTCGCCGTCGCGTGATCACCGTCTCCATTCCTGTTGTATACCACTTTCGCATCCATCGCTCATCTCTCGCGCTCGTCCGTTCGTTCGAGTCCGATCCGATCCTCGTTCGATTCGCCGCGCTCTGACTGTCGAAGTTTCTCGAATCGCGCGCTCGATCGCGATCGCCATTCCGCGCCGCGCCCGCGCGTCTGTCGTCGCCGCGCGCTCGCGCACGACTCGCACTCGCGCGCGCACGGCTCGCGCACGCTCGCGCGCGACTCGCGGAGCGCGAACGCGCGTCGTCGACGCCGCATTCGTCGAAAGATGGCGACGATGGCGCGCGTCGTCGCGATGGCGTTCGCGACGCTCGCGCTCGTCGCGGGCGCCGACGCGAGCGCGTTCGTCGGCACGGACGCGAACTTCGATCGCGAGGTGATGAACTCGGGGAAACACGTCTTCGTGAAGTACCTCGCGCCGTGGTGAGGACACTGCAAGTCGATGAAACCGGCGTGGGATCGACTTGGGGCGGATTACAAGGACAGCGCGAGCGTGATGATCGTCGACGTGGATTGCACGGCGGAGGGATCTGGAACGTGCGCAAAGGTTGGAGTGAAGGGATACCCGACGATAAAGTATTACCCGGCGGGGGATAAGAAGGGTAAGGATTACCAGGGCGGACGGGATTACGACGCGTTGAAGTCGTTCGTGACGAAGACGCTGGATAAGCCGTTGTGCGACGCGGCGACGAAGAAGGGGTGCGCGAAGAACGAAGTCGAATTCTTGAAGAAGATGGACGGTAAGTCGAAGTCTGAACTCAAAAGCGAGTTGAAGGAAAAGACTGCCGAGTTGAACGAAATCAAGAAGGAGATGAAGGCGGCGACGAAGGAGTTCAACGCGAAGACGCAAGCGTGGAAGAAGCGCCAAGCCGTCATAAACCGCGCGAACAAGCTCCTCAACGACCTCATCGCGGCGTCGGACAAGACTGAGCTTTAAAACCGCGGTCATTTATCAAGATACGAACCGTTACCACGCGAGTGCGTAGTCCGAAGTTGAGAACACACGTGACGTTTCGTCTCAAAGATCGCTTTCACGCGATTGAGACGCGACTGATTTTGACAACGGAGGATGAAAAACGCTTCACCGCAACGAATAATCAAGATAAATTTTTCATGTAATGGAAAGAATCAAACAACAATCGCTTATTAGTGTGTGCCTAGAGTGACTTCGAGTGATCTCTATAAGTTGGCGGACTCATCTTCGGAGTCTTGCGCGTGGATGTCGTAAACCTCGCGCACAATCTTCGGACCGTTGGAAAGGCAAATACCCTGGCGGTCCGCCGTGACAAGGATTGTGTCGTCTTCGTTGAACACACCTCGCAACATCGCATTAGCCAAGGGCTGAATGAGTTCTCGTTGAATCGCCCGACGCACCGGACGCGCACCGTACGCCGGATCGTATCCTTGTCGCGCCAAGTGCTCGATGGCGCTTCTGTCCAACGAGAGGTTCATGCGCTGGGTGTCGATGCGCTGCGACAACTTCTTCGTTTGCAACTGCACAATCTCTTCGATTTGGGCGTGCGTCAACGGCTCAAAAACAATAAACTCGTCGAGACGGTTGACGAATTCGGGGCGGAAGTGCGAGCGAACGTGCTGCATGACCGCATCCTTGACGTTCACCTTGTTGCGACGCTTGTTGGCGTAGGAAATCTCATCCGAACCCAAGTTGGAAGTCATGATGATCAAGCAGTTACGGAAAGACACGTTGCGACCTTGCGTGTCGGTGACGTGGCCCTCATCCAGAAGTTGCAACAAGACGTTGAAAACGTCCACGTGCGCCTTTTCAATTTCATCAAACAACACGACCGAATACGGTTTTTGACGGACCGCATCCGTCAACATACCGCCCTCGTCGTAGCCCACGTAGCCCGGAGGGGCGCCGATCAAGCGCGCGACGGAGTGCTTCTCCATATATTCGCTCATATCAAGACGCACCAGAGCGGTGTCGGAGTTGAACAAATAGCTCGCCAAGGCTTTGGCGAGCTCCGTCTTACCCACACCAGTCGGGCCGAGGAACATGAAGGACGCCACCGGTCCGTTCGGATCGGCGAGATCGGCTCGAGATCGCTGCACCGCCTCCGCGACAGACGTCACCGCGGCTTCTTGTCCGATCACGCGCTGATGAAGCTCGGCCTCGAGTTGCAACAGCTTGGCCTTCTCGCTCGACACAAGCTTGGCGACAGGCACACCCGTCCAACGGCTCACCACGGCGGCGACGTCGTTGTCGGTGACTTCTTCGCGCATCATGGCGCCGCCGTCTTTGAGTTCGAGCACGGCTGCCTCAGCCGCGGTGAGTTCATCTTCCGTCGTTTTGACTTGCTGTTCAAGCTTTTTCAATTCAGCTTGAGCGCGCCCGAGCTCGGCGGCGAGCACGGATCCAGCCTCGGCTTGGGTCGCCTGCGCGATTTTCATCTTGGCGTTTTCAACCTTGCGCTTGATGAAAGAGTTGTTCGCGTACGCGCGACGGTACTCGTCTTGAATGCGACGCTCCGTGTCATACTTGCTTTGCATCTCCTTGCGAGCCTTCTTCTCCACGCTAAGCGCGGCCGCAATCTTCTGCAGCTCGGCGGCGGCGACGTTGGAAGTCCCCGCCTTGGCCAATTCGCCCGCGTTCTTGCGCAAGAGTTGATCGCGCTCCTTTTGAAGCTGCGCAATCTTGCGGTCCGCCATGTCCAAGCCGTCTGGCTTATGCGTCTTCATCATACGCACCGCAGCCGCGGCTTCATCGAGCAAATCGATCGCCTTATCCGGCAACTGGCGTCCGGAGACGTAGCGCGCGGATAACTGCGCCGCCGCCAAGAGAGCGCCTTCGCTGATGGCGATGTTGTGATGCTGCTCGTAACGCGGTCGCAGTCCCCGCAAAATGCTCACCGTATCATCTACGTTTGGTTCCTCCACCGGAACCTGCTGGAATCGGCGCTCTAACGCGGCATCTTGTTCGATAGTCTTCTTAAACTTGTCCGCCGACGTCGCGCCGACGCACCGAAGCAAGCCTCGCCCGAGGGCGGGTTTGAGAATCGCGGCTCCGTTGTTATTCATCGGCGGCGCCGGGCAAAGATTGTGAATATCATCGATGAACAACACCACCGGTCCCTTGGCCGTCGCGTCCACGACTTCTTGCACGATAATCGTCAAGCGCTCTTCAAATTCACCGGGCATTTGGCACCCCGCGCCGACGGCGCCGAGGTCGACTTCGAGAAGCTTCGCCCCTCGCAGCGCCTGCGGCACGTCGTCGTTGACGATGCGTTGCGCCAAACCCTCGACGATGGCCGTCTTACCGACCCCAGACTGCCCGAGCAACACGGGGTTGTTCTTCGTTCGTCGACACAAGATGTGAATCAACCGTCGCACCTCCTCCTCGCGACCGACGAGCGGGTCGAGAAGGCCTCGACGCGCCTCATCCGTCACGTCGGTGCAAAACCGCTCGAGCGCGCTCAACTCCTCGTCCTCGGGATTTTGTCCACCGTTCTGCTGCTGCTGCATTTGCTGCATTTGTTGCTGCATCTGCCGCATCATCGCGATCTGCGCATCCTCTCTCGCGCTCGCGACGCTCGGCTTGGCCGCGTCGTCCACCGCGAACGCATTCGCCGCCCCCTGCGCGTCGTAAACCGCGCGTCGCGACATCGTCAGTCTTCGCGTCCACGCGCCGCGTCGCGCCACCGCGCGTCTCGCGCGCGCTCTCCCGCGCCTCTCTCTCTCTCTCCCGCGCCTCCTCGCGCTCCCCTACCCCTCGCCGCGCTCGCGCCGCGTCCCGCTCGACCCGCGGAACCTCGCGGAAGCTCCAATCGCCCCCTACCCCCGCGCCTTCCCACCGCGCGCGCCCCTCCCGCGCCTCGTCCGCGCTCGCACAGCGTTCAAATCGCGCGCTCGCGTCGTCGACGCACCGCGAGCATGCTCGAGATCGCCGCGCGTATCGCGCGCTGTCGCGCGATTAAAAACGCCACCGTCGTCCCGAGCGTCGCGAGCGTCACCGCGCGCTGCGTCCTCGCGTCCCGCGCCGCGAAATCGGCGCGCATCGCGGCGAGCATGACGTCGTTCGCGCGCTACCGAGCGTTCGGCGCGCGCGCGCGTCGCGCGGCGATGGAGTGGCGTCGATCGCGCGCCGCCGCCGGGCGAAAACCCAAACGCTCGAGCGGGCGCGTTCGACCCTGGATTTGAAACCACCGCGCGAAACTCGCGAACCTGGCGCCGTCGATCGAACGCGCGTTTTTCGAACCTCGATCGAAACCGGTCGCGTCGACGCCCGCGCGACGGCGCGACGGCGCGACACGGCGACGCCGCGCGCGATGGAGACGGACGCGTACGCGACGCCCGAGCGGCGACGCGCGCGGGCGAGCGAACCGTCGACGTCCGCGGCGCGCGCGCGCGGAAAGACGGGACATCGCGGCGCCGGCGCGTCGCCGAGAGGGCGCGCGGGCGTCAACGGCTCGGAGAGGGACGCGAGGCTCGACGACGACAGCGCGGCGCCGATGGACTCGGGGATGGAACTGCGCGCGGAGGACGACGATGATGATCCGTTCATCGCGCAGTTGAGTCAGATCGCGCACGAACCGCGGGTGCACGTGGGGGAGGAGAACGCGGCGGCGACGGCGTATTGCGCGGGGAGACGGTCGCGAGGAAAGACGTTTAACGATCCCGTGCACGGACACATGTACTTTAATCCGAAGCTGTGCGATGTGATCGATACGCCGCAAATGCAACGGTTGCGAGAGTTGAAGCAGTTGGGGACGTCGTATTACGTGTTTCCGGGAGCGGGGCATAACAGGTTCGAGCACTCGTTGGGAACGTGTCACCTGGCGAACACGGTGTTCGAGTCCATCAAGCGCAGCGCGCCCAGGCACGGGTTAGGGCTGACTGTGGAGGATAAGTTATGCGTGCAACTCGCGGGGCTGTGTCACGACATGGGCCACGGGCCGTTTTCGCACGTGTTCGATAACGAGTTTTTGCCGTTGAGACACGGTTGGGATCCGAAAGTCGTGGCGCCGTGGAATCACGAGCGCATGGGGGTGGACATGTTTTCTTGGTGCTTAGACGATAACCACATTGATTTAGAGCCTCAAGTCGTGCGGCGCGTGTGCGATTTCATCACGAGCAACGAGGAAGGAGCGAAGGAGAAGCGATTTTTGTTTGACATCATCGCCAACAAACAAAACGGCATCGACGTGGACAAGTTCGAGTACCTGTTGCGAGATTCTTACCAGGCCGGCGTGCGCATGAGCGTGGATACGATGCGATTGACGTCGCACATGAAGGTGATCGATGACAGGATTTGCTTCAAGTCGAGTGAGGCGAACAACGTGTACGCGTTGTTCCACTCTCGAGCGTCCATGCACCAGAGCGTGTACACGCACAAAAAGGCCAAGGCGGTGGAGTATATGGTGGTCGATGCATTAGTCGAAGCCGACATCGCGTGGAACGGGCGAATTAGCAACTCCATTTGGAGCGTTGAGGATTTCATCGCGATGGACGACACGCTGCTCAAACAGATTGAATTTTGTGACGATCCCGCGCTCGCCAAGGCACGAGACATCGTGCGACGCATCCGTCGTCGCGAGTTGTACCGATTCGTGAATGAATACACCGTGCCCGAGGATCAAGTGGTGGATTTCAAGCCGGTCGAGGCGAAAGACATCACGTCATGCCAAGGAACGAACAACATCCCGGGCGGTTTGAAACCAGACGACATCATTGTGCAGTGCCTGAAGATTGATTACGGCCAAAAAGGACACAAAGATCCCGTGGAGAACGTCAGGTTTTTCCACTACTGGGACGACGAAACCTCGTGCAGCATCGCCAAAGAGCAAATCAGTTCGCTCTTGCCGCGAAATTTCGTCCATCGCGTCGTTCGCGTCTTCAGTCGCCGCCGCGAACCAGAGTACATCGAAGCCACCGCGCAAGCCTTCTCGAATTTCCAGCGCCGTCAGCTCGGCAAAGAGGCGCAAATCACCCCGGTGAAGCGCCAGAGATTTTCGAACGATAGCTAAATATTCTTGTTTTGATTTGATTTGATACGGTGACTGCGCTCGCTCGACCCGCACTCGTCGGCGCGCGTCCGTCCAGATGGACGTCGACGCGAACGACGCCGCGCGCGCGCTCGCGCGCGCGTCGGCGCCTCACGTGAGCGTCGGATACGTTCTCGTGCTCACCACGCTCATGGCGTGCGCGAGCGCGCTCGGCGCCGTCCCGTACATCGCGACGAAAAATCAACGAATTCCAAAGTCTTTCGCCGCGCTCGCCAACGCGTGCGCGTGCGGCGTCATGCTCGCCGCCTCGTTCGACCTCATACACGAAGGGCAATCGTCCGGCGCGATGAGCGTGGCGGTCGGGGTCGTCGTCGGCGCCGTGCTCATCGCCAAGGCGCAGACGTGGCTGAGCGCGCGAGACGACGGGCTGAGTTTCTTAGAATTGCGCGGCGCGGACGCGCGAAAGACGCTGATGATCGTGGGGATCATGGCTGCGCATGCGTTTGGGGAAGGCTGTGGGGTGGGGGTGTCGTTCAGCGGCGCGGGAGGGGCGAGACAGGGAAGGTTGGTGACGCTCGCAATTGGCGCACACAACGTGCCGGAAGGTTTAGCGGTGGCGAACGTGCTGGCGACGAGGGGCGTGAAACCGTGGCAGTGTGCGTGGTGGTGCGTGATGACGAGTCTGCCGCAACCGTTGTTGGCGGTGCCGGCGTTCATGTTCGTAGAGACGTTTAAGCCGATGTTGCCGTTTTCGCTCGGATTCGCGGCGGGCTGCATGGTGTGGATCGTCTTCGCGGAGCTCGTGCCGGACGCTTTAGCGGATTCGAGCGACCCGAAGCACGTTGCGACGATGGTGACACTTAGCGCCGGGGCATTAGAGGTGTTCAGGATGATCATGGAGGGGGTTGAGCGTTACGGTGAAGCCGGCAGCGCAGCGCGAGATGGCGCGGCCGTCGCCGCGTCGAGCGCCATGGACGTGGGATTGGCGGCGGCGGTGTACGCGCCAGTCGGTGTGCTGGCGCTCATTCACGTGTTTCCATCAATGATGTCGTTATCAGGTCTCGGGTCGTCGACAGGCATTGGTATCGCGGCAAGTACGGCAGGCACGAGTGCCGCGTTTCGGCTGTTGTGGGCTGTTTGGCGCGGCGCCGCGGGAGGCGCCGCATTCGTGTTTGTGGTTTTGGGTGGCTTCACGAGCGTCTTAGGAGGTATTTTGGCGATGCGTTGGACGAGTAGTCTGCCGAGTCTGCGCGACATGCGCCCGTGGAGCGATATCGACGACGACGACGCGCAAGACGTTGACATCGAGGGGCGCGTGCTCGCTCGGCGATTCGGCAACGTCTTTTTCACCCAGGAAGCCATCTTGGCGCTCTTGGCTGCCATCGGCTTCGCCATCGCGGACGGCGCGCATGCGACGTCGGCAGTGGTTTCAAACTCGTGGTATGCGTTGTTACCGGCCCTTATGCGTGCGTTTCTTCGAATCTGCCCTCTCGTGTTGATAGCGTCTTCAACGGATCGTAGACCACACGTCATCGCCGCCGTCGCCCTTGTCGGTCTCACCTTTGTGGGCTCAGCCATGTTCCTGGGCGTCAACCATTCGTCGAGTGGGACGTGTATCTTTTTCGATACGCTTGCCGCCGGCATAACGTTGATCTTCGTACACACACTCAAGCCGCTCATCGTGTTTGCCATGATGACGAAGGGTGGCGAAATGACGGCGGGAGTATCTCTCGGCGTCGCCGTGACGACCATCTTTGCCGTGTCGTCGTGGGCGTTTTGCGCAGGCACGTTGTATTGTGATATTTCAAGCAGCATGTAGTCACGTAGCAATAGCTAGCTAGTATTGTATATCTCTATCGATGGAAAGAGGCTACTAAAGTAAAGTACACTTTCGTTCGTCAAAAGAGCGTCGCCATCGTCGAGCTTACGGCGTCGTACACAAGTGGTTTCGTCATCGGCAGGTACTGTCCCGTGATAATCTTGATCAGCTCCTGACTCGCGATACCGCCGAGCACAGCTCCGACGGCGTGAATCTGCGAATCGCCGTACCGAGCGATTTCGTACGCGACGTCGTCGGCAAGCTTGTCGTTCGCCGCGCTGAGTTTGACTTCGCTCGCCTCGAACCAATCCGCCATGAACGCGCGGACGGACTCTCCATCGCGTCGAACGAATTCATCATCATCGCCATCCACGGTAGAATCGTCACCCGCGTCACGCACACCTGGGCTTCTCCCGTGTAGCGTCGTGAACTTGTCGGCCGCACGCAATCCGGCGAAGATGCATGCCGACATCGCCTTCGACGGGTCTGCGAGCGCTTGGGCTAACATCTCGCTCGTTCCAGCGGCTGGCGACGGAAACAGCTCGTCCTCCATAGACCTCCACGTCACGAATCGCACGTGTCGACAGTTTTTGCAGAAGATTTTGGCGTCGCGCTCGGGAATGAACTCTTCGGGATGCGGCGCGCCGACGTCGCGAGCGAACGCCTTGGCGCTCTCCCACACGCACGCGGCGTCTCTAGCCGCCTTGTCCGAGTACAAACGCTGCAACTCGACGTACGATTCCGTCGTGCTGGTCATATCTGGAATGCTTCCTTCCAAAGGCAAGCACCCCTCGCGATCGACGAACTCGCGCAACGCCGCGGCGAGAAACCAAAACTTGTCGCTCTCCAAAGTCAACGCGCGCGCGCGTTCGTCGCGAATGATTTCTTCCACCTCCTTCGTCACCGCCCCCGTATCGGTCCACGCGTACCGCACGTTCGCTATCGCCTCATCGAAATTCTCCTCGTCCATCCCCCGCCTCATGGACGTCAACGCATCCTTCACCGACCGCCGATCCCGCGTTCCGCACGCCGCCGCCGCGTGCGCGAGCAGCGCCACGAACGGCACGTGCTTAAACGCCGCCCCATCCAACCGATCCAAATCGCTCGTTTTCATCTCCACATACGCCCCCAACTCCCCCCACGGCTTATCCAACCGCAAATCCCACGCCGTCGACCCCTCCGGCGCGACGTTCTCCGTCGCCCATCGTTCGCTCGCGCTCGTCCGCGCTTCGCCGAACAATCCTCTCGCCCGCGTCGTCACCAGCACCGTCCCACTCTCCGCGCACGCCCGCGCCAGCGCTCTGTGATCGTGATCGCTCAATCCTCCGCATCCCGCGACGACCGCGTCGTACCGTTCGATCCGTTCCTTCCCCGCGTTCGCCGTCGCTCGCGCGTTCGCCGTCGTCGCCGCGCCGTCGACGCCCGGATTCAGCGCCGCCAGTCTCTCCGCCACCGTCTCCACCATCGTCTTCCCGCCTCGTTCGCGCGCGCCGCGCTCGACGTCTTCGCACGTCAATTCGAACGTCTCGCCCGCGCTTCGAGCGCCGCGACGCCACGCGCCGTCGTCGACCATCTCGAACGCGCGAATGCCACCGAGGATGAGATTCTTCATCGTCTCGCACGTCGCCGGCGACGCGCCGAGCGCGAGGACGCGGCATCGCGCGAGTCGACGCTGGCCCTCGGCGCCCCACAGGCGGAGCTGGCGGTCGTAGCGCGCGTCCGCGGGCGCGGGCGACGCCATCCGTCGCTCGCGGGCGTGTGCGGGACAGCGCGACGCGCGCGCGCGATGTCGCCGACGGCGCGCGCGCGTGCGCCGACGGCGCGCGCGGACGCGACGACGCGACGCCGTTCGCGGCGCGCGCGACGCCGCGACGGCGCGCGCGACGTCCGCGTTCGCGCGACGGCGCGACGCGACGCTCGAGGCCGCGACGCGATCGCGACCGCGCTCGCGGCGCTCGCGATGCACGCCGCGGCGGCGACGCGCGCGAGCGCGATCACGGAGAATCAGATGCTGTACCTGGAGGCGTGGCGCGCGGTGGACAAGGCGTACGTCGATAAGACGTTCAACGGGAACAATTGGTTTAAACTGCGCGAACGAGGATTGAAGACGGCGGATTTGGACGACACGGAGGCGACGTACGGGACGATACGAGAGATGCTCGGGAAACTCGGGGATCCGTTCACGCAATTTTTGGAGCCGGAAAAGTACGCGAGCGTGACGGATCGAACGATGAAGGCGGACGTGAGCGGGGTGGGCGTGGAGATGGGATTCGGCGACGACGCGAAGGTCGTGGTGGTCGCGCCGACGCCGGGAGGGCCGTCGGCGGAGGCTGGGGTGAAGGCGAAGGATTTTATCGTCGCCGTGGACGGCGCGGCGACGCGCGGGAAGAGTTTGTACGAAGTCGCGGACGAATTGCAAGGGCCGCAGGGGAGCAAGGTGACGCTGACGCTCGAACGGGACGGGAAGACTCGAGACGTCGCGGTGCAGCGAAAACGATACACCGTGGTGCCGGTGACGTCGGCGACGTGCGAGGTGAAGGGAGACAAGAAAATTGGTTACGTGAAATTGTCGGCGTTTAATCAAGTCTCAGGGGCGAAGACGAAGGAGGCGCTCGCGGCGCTGAAAGCCGACGGCGTCGACGTGTTCGTGCTCGATCTGCGCGACAACGTCGGTGGGCTGTTTCCCGGTGCTTTGGAAATCGCCAAAGCGTTCATGAATGAAGGCACGATCGTGTACATCGCCGACTCCAACGGCGAGCGCGACGTCTTCCAGGCGGATCGAACGGCGTTGGACGCCGCGACGCCGCTCAAGCTCCTCGTGAATAAAGGCACGGCGAGCGCGTCCGAGGTCTTGAGCGGCGCTTTACAAGACAACAAGCGCGCCATCGTGCTCGGCGAGCAAACGTTCGGTAAAGGCTTGATTCAAACGCTCGTCCCGCTCTCCGACGGTTCGGCGGTGAGCGTCACCGTGGCGCAGTATCGCACGCCAAACGGCACCGACATCAACAAGATAGGCATCACTCCGGACGCCCCGCTACCGCTCGACGCATCAGGCGCCGACATCGTGCCGTCGAACGCCGCTGATTTTTGCGCCTACGCTCGAGAGGCGCCAGAGTTATTCATTTCTTAAGGCGACATCCGCGCGAATTTCATCGCCCGCTCGCTCGCCGCGTCGTCGCAATAAAACCACCAGAGCCGCACACGGTGACGCGCCGCCGCGCGCCGCGATGGCCGCGCGCGCGCTCGCGCGCGCGATCGCGACGCGAAAAGGCGCGTCGCGCCTCGCGTCGCGCGCCGCGTCGACGACGGCGTCGGCGCCGGTGAAGCTGTACCGCGGTCCGCAGATGCGGCTCTTTCGCGTCCTCGTTCGGTTCAAAATCGCGCAGCTGGGCGCGATCGGCGCGCTCGCGACGCCCGCGCTCGCGGCGACGGCGGACGCGACCGCGGCGCCGTCGCTCGTCGCCGCCGCGGTCGCCGCGGGACTGGGATCGGCGGCGTGCGGCGCGGCGACGCAGTACTACGCGTCGCGGTACGTCGGCGAGCTCGCGTTGACGCGCGACGGACGCGCGCTGCGCGTCAGCACGATGGATTTCTGGGGAAATCGCGTCGACGAAGACTTCGACGTCGCGACGCGCGTGACGCCGCCGCTCGCGGGGCTGACGCGCGAGGATTTAGAGGCGCTCGCGTCGCGCGCCTTCGTCCCGCTCGACGTCGTCGGCGCGAGGCAGTTCGTCGTGTCGCTGCGACACGGCGAGCTCGTCGATCGCGAGAGATTATTCGACGTCTTGAGCGGCGGCGCGGCGCGCGGGTCCGAGGCGCCGCGCGCGTCGTCGTAGTCCGTGCGTGTAGATTATGTGTAGCCACTTTGCGTCGTTCGCTCGAGCCGCACATCGATGCGCGCCGTCGCCCGCGCCGTCGCGCGCGTCGCGCGAACCGCGACGCGCGGGCGGCGCGCGCGCGCGATGCCCGCGCGCGCGGACGCGTCGGCGCGTCATCGCGCGTGCGAGCGATGCCGCGGCGAGGGCGCGACGTTCGCGCTGTCGAGAGCGCAAAAAAAGCGGCGGCGACTCGAGCGGGACGACGGCGCGGCGACGCGGGAGGCGCCGGAGAAGCGCGTCGAGTGCGCGGCGTGCGAGGGCGCGGGCGTCGTCGAGGGCGCGGCGACGGCGAACGGCGCGGCGGCGCGCGTGGCGATCGTGGGCGGGGGGGTGGGGGGCGCGGCGTTGGCGTTGGCGTTGACGCAGCGCGGCGCGCGCGCGACGGTGTACGAACGAGACGAGCGCTTCGAGGCGCGAAAACAAGGGTACGGGTTGACGATGCAAAAGTATAGCGGTGGTGCGGCGCTGCGAGCGCTCGGATTGGCGTTGCGAGGCGTGGGGAGCGACGCGCACGTGAGCATGGACGCGAACGGGCGCGTGTTGGGCGAATACGGACACAGCGCTCGACGACGCGTCGGCGGCGAGGAGGACGCGGACCAAGGCGCGCGCGATGGTGGTGCCGTCGCGGAGGCGGTGAGCGATGAGAAGAGGAACGTGCACTTGCCGAGGCAAAAGTTGCGACAGTCGCTGCTGGACGCGCTCGAGCCCGGCGTCGTGCGATGGGGGAAAAGGTTGGAGCGGTACGAGGAGACTGAGGACGGCGTGACGTTGCGCTTCGACGACGGAACGAGCGAGGAGGCGGGCATTTTGGTAGGCGCGGATGGAATTTTCTCTCGCGTGCGCGCGCAGAAGCTCGGAGATGATCCGCTATCGTATTTGGGCGTGCTCGTCGTGTTGGGCATTTGTCGCGGCGTGGACGCTCCGTTGTGTAGAAATAAGGTGTTTCAAGTCGTCGATGGCGAGAATAGAATGTACGCCATGCCGTTCACGGCGTCGCCCGATGGTGACGGTTGTATTCGACCGCTGGACGAGCAGTACGAGGGTGAAGATGAACCAGGAGCGATGATGTGGCAGCTATCGTTTCCCGTCGACGAGGATCGAGCTCGAGCGCTCGCGACTGACTCGGAGGCGTTGTGGAACGAAGCGCTGCGCAGATGTGCGTCTTGGCCAGATCCCGTTCCGAGACTGCTCAATCAAACTCGGAAAGAAGACATGGCTGGCTACCCCGCGTACGACCGCGATATGACGCCTGCGGATGTGTTGAGAGGCAAAGTCACGTCTCGCGTGACGCTCATCGGCGACGCTGCGCACCCGATGTCTCCATTCAAGGGTCAAGGCGCGAATCAGGCCCTCGTAGACGCCGTGCAACTGGCGAGATGTATCGTTCGATCACCGCAGTACATGCTTCCGGGACAGCGACGACACGGGTGCGTGTTTCCGTTCGAGAGCACGCACGAGGCGCTCGCGGCGGCGGAGCGAGCGATGTTGGCTCGAGCGAGGGGCAAAGTGGAAAAATCGCGCGATGCGGCCAAGTACTTGCACTCCAGCGCAGCGTTGGCTGAAGGTAACTGCGTGCGAGCGCATGCCGCTGAGGCGTTCGCGAGCGAGGAATAAATGCGTAGTTGCGTTGTAAAATAAATACTGTATTCATCAAACAAGAGGTACAACGGTTTGTTCGGATTTCTACATGGCCTTCGGTCGTTGATGGCCCATCTTGTGTAAATAGGAAAACATGTCGCGCGTGATGGGCAACAATCCAAAGTAGCCACCATAGCCGGTGTACGCGAGGCCAGCCTTTTTGCACTCATCCTTGATGATGGGAACCATCTTCGGGTACAGATTGTGCGCGCATCCCGGAAACAAGTGGTGCTCGATTTGCAAGTTCAAACCACCGGAAAAGAAGCTCCAGAAGCTGTTACCCCACGACGCGGACGTTTCGATTTGCCACGCACCCCAATCGTTCTTAGTGCTCTTGCTCAAGTTCATCGGGGTCAACGCTTCCAAGTTGTGGCTGACGATGAAGAACCAGCAAAGGACGAACGAGCCAAACGCGCCGTACGCGAGGAACGGCACGATGACGTTGGACAACCCGTGGATGTACGCCGGAACGCCGAGAAGTAAGCCGAAGTGCAGAACTTTACCGAGCAGGTACAGCGCGATTTCGTTCTTCATCAAGCCCTTGTACTCGACGCCGGGAGACGCTCGATCGATTAAAATGTTTTGCGCGTCACCGACTTGCGCGGCGAGCCATAAAAACGGCCACATGAGCGGCGCGTAAAACGCTTGGTACCGATGGAACCACTTCAACTCCTGCGATGGGTCAAGTCGCAACAACGGCAACGCGGTGTACACGTCTTGATCGAGATCGGCGTCGTTGCAGTACGAGTGATGGCTCACCATGTGATGATACCGCCACTCCACCGAACTCTTCCCGATCGCCACGTCGTTCCCGAGCCATCCCCAAAACTGATTCCAAAATCCACTCTTCGCCAATCCTCCGTGATTCGCCGTGTGTTGCAACCCAGTGCCGCTCCAGTACCCCGCCAGTCCCAACGCGCACCCCGTGAGCGCCGAGGGCGCGCGCCAATACGCCACCATCGCCGCGACAAACGTCAACACGACCACCCCCGCGTCCACGACGCACCCACCGCGTCCGTGTGCCTCCCTTCCAGACTTTGCTTTCATCGGTTCCACGACTTCATCTCGCACTCGGCGTTGTATCGCTCGATACACCGCCGAATCGAGCGGTTTCGGAAACGTCTCCTCCTTCCCGAACGCGCCCGCCGCGCCCTCCACCACGGGCAGCGTCTTCATGTACTTGCGCACCACCTCAGGTCGCAAGTGATGGCTCTCGATCAGGATCGTCGCGTCGCGTCCGACGCAGAGCGAGAGCAATTGCGCGCCGCCGGGATGGCGATGCTGAAACTCGGTGACGTCGTAGACGACGCCGCGATAGCGCGTGTACGCGCGCGTCGGGTCGAGCGTCGCCTCGGGAGCGGTCGTCGCGACGTCCGTCGTCGCGTTCGCGCGCTTCGACGCTCGGGAGCGCGCGGCGGAGGGCATGACGCGCGCGCGATCGTGTGGCGCGGGACGTCATCCAGTCATCTTGTTTTTTGCATTCATCCGCGCGACGCGGGACGGGCGATTCGGTTCTACGTTCGTTCTGGGCGCGACGCGGTCGAACGCGACGCGCGCGCGGATCGCGGACGGCTGAGTGATCACGCGGCGTTGGAGAGGACGTCGAGGAGCCAAGGGGAGTGCTTGGCGTCGGTCTCGAGCTCGGATTTGAGTTGTCGAGCGCGCGCGACGGCTTCGGCGGGCGTCATGCGGTCGAGAGGGACGGCGGCGAAGTCGGAGAGGAATTGGCGAGCGCGGACGACGCCGCGGGCCATGTCGTCGGATACACCGGGTTCATCGGTTCGTTGGCGCTTGGGGTCGGAGATGTCGGCGACGGCGCGCTCGGCGCCGGATTTGGAAAAGTCTTCGAGCTCGTCCGCCTTTGCGCGAGCGATTTTGAGCACTTCTTCGGGGAACCGCGCGAACTCGGCGCAGTGAATCCCGAACGACTGATCGCACGCCCCCGGCTTGATTTGGTACAACATGGTGAGCTTTCGGCTCTCCTGGTCGATGAGCGCCTCGACGTGAAAGTTGGAGACGCCACTCGGGCCTTCGAGCGCGGTGAGCTCGTGAAAGTGAGTGGCAAACAGACACGGCGCTTGAATCTCATTGACGATGTGCTCGCTTATCGCCCACGCGAGACCGAATCCGTCGTATGTACTCGTTCCGCGGCCGAGTTCATCGATGATAACGAGACTCGATGAAGTCGCGGCCTTCAAGATGGCGGCGGTTTCTAACATCTCCGCCATGAAGGTGGAAATGCCGCGGAGTTGACAGTCGCCGGCGCCGACGCGCGCGAAGATGGCATCTCGTACAGCAATCACGGCGTCGTCGCACGGCACGAAGCTTCCAACCTGCGCTAAGAGCACGCACACGCCAACTTGGCGAATAAATGTACTCTTACCGCCCATGTTTGGGCCAGTGATAATTTGAAACCAAGACTCGCCCTTCTTCATCGAGCACGTGTTGGCGATGAATCGCACGTTGTCCTGCGCTTCGACGTTTGGATGGCGCGAGTTCTCCAGGTGGATCGTATCAGACGTCTTCTCGTGCATAATCGGGCGCACGAACGGCACCGGCGCGCTGACGGCGACCTCAGCGAAAGACGCGAGGACGTCGATTTCCGCCGTCATCGCCGAAACGCTCAGAAAGATTTCGGAAAACGTCGCCGCGACGTCGACGACGCGATCGACCAAGTGTCGCTGCTTCGCGTCGTAGCTTCTGTCGAGAGATACACGCTGCTCCGAAAGACCACGAATCTTCTTGTTCGTAAACTTCGTGCCATCCTTCTTCGCTTCCAGAATCTGATAACTCACGCTGAGCTTTTTTCGCACGCTCGTTTCGTCTTTCTTCGTCAATCGCATGAACCAACCATGCATGTTGTTGTGTTCTAACTTTAATTGCTTATCGCGTTCCATGCCCAAATCATCGCTCGCATCCGCAAACGCATCACGGATTTGCTTCTCCAGTGTATCCTTCTGTTTTTGCAACTCGCCCAGCTCGGCGTCGTACGAAGCGCAAATGACGTACTCGTCGGGAATCTTGCTCAGATCCACTGCCGCTTCTAAGAGCGCCTCGAACCGGCCGAGATGACTCGGGGCGCTCAGCTTTTTGAGTTCTTCCGCATACTTCTTGCGAATGTAATCGCCATGACGTCCCTCGCACCGTTCGAGCGCCTCGGCCATGTGTGGAAGCGCCGCGCTCGCTTGGTACAATCGGCACAAATCCATGAGCGACGCCTTGCGGCGTTCGAGCTTACGAGTGATCCGTTCGATGTCCGGCAACGCTCGCAAGTGCGCACCGCGCAGGGCGTCACGAACCTCTGCATTGGTGACGAATTCGTTCACGACATCGTGTCGCGTGGCGATTTCGTTAACGTCCACGAGCGGCTGCTTCAGCCATCGCGAGAGCAAACGGCGCCCCATCGGCGTTCGGCACTTGTTCAATAAACCGTACAAACTGAAGCTGCTCGGGCCGTCAGAGCGCTCAGGGAGAACATTCAGAGCGCGCAGTGCCGAAGCATCGAGTCGCATGTACCGACCGGTGTCGTACATACTCAGCGTGCATCGACCGTGGTTGGCGCTATCCGCCAACATTTCGCTGAATCGCAAAACCGCCGCGAGACACGCTGCGGCGTGCGATTGATCAATCACCGCCCGATGCGCCTCAACGTTTCCTCGCACGAGTCGCCCCAAATCATTCTCCAAGTCTTGCGCGTCGAAATCGCGGGCCTGACGCTCCGTGGCGAGCGCACCGCATCGCGAGACGACGTCTCGCAATCGACGCCCCTCCGGCGTCTCGGTCCCTTCCTTGGGCACGACGCACTCTTTGACTCCAATCTGACATAACACGCTTTCCAGCGTGCAATACTGCTCATCATCCACGAACGCGCACGCCCCGAGCTCCCGAGTCGTCGTGTTGGCGTACGCCACGCCCACGTTCCCGTTCGCCACGCGCACCGCGCACACCACAGACGCGTCCGACATCTCGTTCGACCGAAACAGCTCATCCTCGAACGCTTGCAATTTCCCCGGCGACGCCGACTTCACGCACGTCCACGTCCCGCTCGGTTTACTCTCTTCGTAAAACTCCACGCGCGCGCCGTCACCATCGAGTAAAAGTTCGCGAAGCGCGCTCTCGAACATCGATCGGTTGAGCGCGACGCCCGGCAACGCGTCGTCGCCCGATCCCATCGTCTTGATCACGCTCGTCGTCTGCTCCGACGTCAAAAGTGGACCAAACGGTCAAACGCTTCGCGTCAGTCATCTCGCCCGCGCATCGCTCGAGCGCACCCTCGACGATCGCGCCGCCGCGCTCGTCGCCGATTTCGCGTCTCGGCGACAGCCGCGCGCCGATATTCAAAAATCACCAATCATCATCCGCGTTCTCGTCGCCTCCGCGCGCGCCCCGCGCCCCGCGCGCGCGCCGACGCGTTCGAAGATCGCACCCGCGCGCCCGCGCGCTCGCGACGCACCTTATAGAACGCCCGCGCGATGTACATCGCGTCATCGCCGTGCGCGCTGATGCAATCTTTACGATCGAAAAACCGCACCACGCGCGCCGTCTCGCTCGGAAGCCCGCGGTAAAACCGCACGAACTTGGCGCTCGCGGCGTCGTCGAGCGCGAGCGCGCCCGTCGCCGTCGCGGCGCGCGCGTCGGGTTCGTTCGACATCCGAGGGCGGCGAGGAGTGACTGCCGGCACTCGGCGACGCGCGTCGTCGATCGATGCCGCGCGCGCTCGACGCCCCGCTGCTTCGCGAGAACGGCGACGACGACGACGACGCGCGCTGCGCGTCCTGAGTCGCGCCGCGCGACGTCGCGCGCGCGAACGACGACGGATCGAGCGACTCGGAATCCGCGCGGTCGGACGAGGAATACGTTTCGAGACGCGCGCGCGCGGCGACGGGGGCGCGGAGAGTGCGTAAGGTCGCGAACGCGATGTCATCGCAGCGCGTGCTGACGGCGATGGCGGTGTTGGCGTCGGCGCCGTCGCTCGTGGGGGCGTGATGTTGGCCTTTGCTCGTCGGCTCGTTTTTCGGCGCCGCGGCGACGAGCGCAAGCGCCAAACACGAATCGCACGCGATTTCCCTGGGGATGAACGCGATGGTGACGACGCTCGCCACGGTGGCGAGCGCGAGGAAAGCGCGCGGGCGTCGGGGGAACGCGTGGCGCGTGTACGGACCGACGGCGACGACGGCGGCGAGCGTCGCGCTTCTGTGCGCCGACCCGATGCGACACGTGCTTCAGGATCACGAATTGTGGACGACGAACAGCGCGATGTATCGTCCAGGGTGCGAGCACGGCGATATTCGATGTTTGAGCGTCGTGGGGTGGGTGTTCTTGACGTGCACGTACCTCGGATTTGCGTGCTTAATAGTCGGCGCGCTTTGGAACGCCGACGCGCTCGGCAAACTCGGGCGCGAGTTCCGTCGCAGGTTGGAGGGCGATGATGCAGATTTCGAGGCGTAGACGCGAGAAATCGATGAGCGACCGGAAGGCGACGATGACGTGACGCGAGCGCGCGAATGTTGGTTCTGGACCAGCGGCGCGATCGTCGATGAAAAGTCGTCGTCTCACCGTCGTAGATATGTATGTTGTAACTTCTACCGCCTACTTTATGTGTACAAAAATGTATCTCGTGTGTCACCGGTGTAATCGAACTCATCCTACTGCCGTTGTCGTTTTTCCGGAGGCGTGGCTTCGACGAATTCGTCGTGCGCCCAGTCGTCGTTGTCATTCAAAACCGTCGTAGCCGCGTCGTTGGGTGCCTCTCGCCCCCACGGTCGACTCGGCGCGTCGACACCGCCGCCGACTTCTCGCTGCGACGCGTTCTCGCTATCAGGCACCGCGCTCCAAGGCTGACTTCCTAACGGCGCGTTTTGAAGCGGCGCCGGCGCCTCGACGCGCGGCTGCTCGCATTGGCTCGGTTCCACCGCTGACGCGTCCTCGGGAGGAAGCATGGACGCCAACACGAGTTCAGCTTCGAAATCGACGCTCGCGGGCGCGGTGGTGTGCTGCGGCTGGTTCCCGAACGCGTCGCGTTGATGAAACATTTTGAAATCCGCCGTCGGCTTCACCACCACCGGCGCGCCCGCCTGCGCGCAATAAATCGCCACATCCACGTCCGAACTCTCGCACAGTTGAACGATGCTGCGCAAATCCTTCAAATTCACCGTCACCTCCACCGGCGCCGCCGCGGTGTTTCTATAAAACAAAATCGATTCGTCGTCGCGTCTCAACGAAATGCTCGTCTGCAACGCCTGACTCAACCCCCCTCCCGGACTCAAATAACTCGACAGCGTCACGATCTTCGCCGCTCCCGCCGCGTCCCCGTCCACGCACACGTCCGATTCGATCCCGCACGTCAGCGTCACGTCCTCTCTCGCCGCGCTCGAAAAGTGCGCCAACAGCGTCAGCAGCGTCTTCGCCCTGCTCACCACCTTCACCGGCATCGCCTCCGCGTCGATCTCCGCGTCGACGTGTTCCGCGTCCATCACCTCGTGCATCTCATACGTCTTCTTCGTGCCGCTCTTCGCGCTCGTCGTCGTCACTCGCAGTCGTCGCGCCTCTCGTCCCTCGTCGTCTTCGTCGTCCAGCGTCACGACGACGACGTCCGCGCGCGCGTGCGACCGCAGCGACGCCATCACGTGCTTCGCCAGCGCGCACGTCTGCGCGCGTCCTCCGCGCGCGGTTATCTCTCGCGCGTCGAACGCGCTCGCCCGCACGGCGACGCGCGCGAACGCCGAGCGCGCGGCGTTGACGGATTTCAGCGTCAGCGTCTCGTCGCGCGCGCTCGCGTCGATCAGCACCTCGGGACCGACGCGCGACAGGAACGCGATCGAGCGATGGAGCGCTCGCAGGGAGCCGCCGGAGACGGCGAGCTCCATCGCGGCGGCGCGGTGTGGCGCGCGGTCGGCGAGCGCGAACGACGCGAGCTGTCAAAGGACGATTTGAATTCGCGCGACAGATCGCGACGCGCGTCGTTTCCAAGGACGCGCGACGGCGCGAGAGAAGCGATCGCGCGGCGAAAGGACGCGCGATGGCGCGCGGGACGCGCGCGACGGCGACGCGAGGGACGATGGTCGACGAGACGCGCGCGAAACTGCGCGGTGTCAAAGACGCGTCGATGAAACGCGCGAAACCGGCGATCGAACGCGCGAGGACGACGACGAAGCGCGCGGTTGAGATGGTTAAAACCTTGGACGTCGGCGCGCGCGCGCGACGGGCGCTGGGCGCGGACGCGCGGGTCGCGATTGGATATTGCGTCGTCGGGATGTTGGCGGCGGCGGCGACGGCGCGAGGCGTCGTCGGAGGGTCGGCGAAGATGAACGCGCTCGCCGCCGCGTTGGCGAGGTGCGTCGTCGAGACAAAAATTGGCGCGCATCGAGGTCTGGCGTTCGTCGATCGGTACTTTGTGGTTTTGGTGAAGCATTTGAGCGAGCGCGCCGGGGCGTTGCGAACGACGTCGCCGAGCGAAGCCAAGGCGAAGGCGATGCTGGATGTCATCATCGCTTTCGCGTCCTCGGGGGCGGCTGCGATGCACGTGAAGATGATTTTGATCACCATTGCGTTTTCTGCCATCGCGCGCGTGGTTTTTTACAGGTCAACGCGTCGACGCGAGGTCAAGGTGGTGCTCGTCACGGGCGGGAGCGGCGGACTCGGTTCGCTGCTACTGGAGGGCATTCGCACCGAGTTCCCGAACGCCATCGTGTACGGAACCTCGCGCGCTGGTGCGAGTAGCAAGAAACTCGGTCGCCAATCGAGCGGATTCTTTGGTATCGGGACGCCATCAAAGGAAGAGATCGCGAAGAAGAACGACCCGTCAGTGCCGCTCGGCGCCGAACTCGACAACGAGGAAAACGTCGTCTCGCACCCGCTGTTAACGATGGATCTCACCAAAGAAGATTCTATTGCCCAATGCATTGCGTCCATCGTCGAGAGACACGGAAAAATTGACGTCTTGATCAACAACGCGGGCGTGTGCCTTTGCTCGTGGGCGAAACAAACGCCGCGCGACGACGCCGAGATGATTATGCAAACCAATTTCCTCGGCGCCGTGAGCGTTATTCGTCACGCGATGCCACATCTGAGCCAAGGCGCGAACATCATTAACGTCGGCTCCATCGCCGGTCGAATCGGTATTCCGTTTCAGTCCATGTATAGCGCTTCCAAAGCGGCGCTGATGGTGTACACGGACGCGCTTCGCATGGAAACAAAGGGCTCGGGCGTGCGCGTCAGCTTGATCGAGCCCGGCGATTTAAGATTACAAAAAGGCGCAGCGAGCGTGGTCAAATCGAGTGGGTTCGAGTCCGATCCCGTCGCTGATCGTGCGGAAAAAATCATGCGCGCCGAAGAGGCGGCAGGAACGAACCCCATCAAGGTTGTCAAAGCCGTCGTTAGCGCGATTAAATCATCCGCGCCCAAGAACCGATATTACATCGGTCCTGACGCGTGGCTTGTCGAGGCGTTGAGTCGGGCGTGCTCATACTCGGCAAGGGAGTACTTTCTCGCGTCGCACTACAGAGTGCCGCCGCGGGATAGAGCTTGGATTCGCGTCTGACGCGGGGATAGAAGCAATCAATATTAAATCTCAAATACGTCATTCCAGTCACTGTGAGAATGATTCGCGCTCCGCTAAAAATTTAGGCACTTTCTTAGCCTTCTGCCGTCGCACCATGCCCGGTTTGACTGTCTTGCGGATCTTGTTCATCGCGAGCTTGCTGAGCTCGGCTTCAGAAAGCTGAGGCTGCAAGCCCACGTCGCCGGCTTGGCCGCCGAGTTGCCCGCTCATTTTTTGCATTTGGGCACGCATACCTCCAAACATCATGATGAGTTGTGCTAAGTCCGCTTCGGTGCGGCCGCTACCTTTGACTATGCGTTGACGGCGGGAATCCGCAGTCGTGCTGGCGACGAGCATGTCTGGGTACTGTCGTTCCTCCTTGGTCATCGAGTTGATCAAGCTCTTCGCGATGGTCATGCTCTTCCCCGCCGCTTCCATGTCGGCCTCGCTCAGCTTGGCGGTGCCCGGCATCATTTGCATGATTTGCTTCATCCCACCCATGTTGTTCATCATCTCAAGCTGGCCAACAAAGTCGTTGAAATCAAACGTCGCGCTCATAATCTTCTGCTTGATTTTCTCCGCCTCTTCCTCCTTCACGCCCGCCTGCACTTTTTCGACGAGACTGACGATGTCACCCATGCCCAAGATGCGGCTAGTCATGCGCTCAGGGTAAAACGGCTCGAGGGCGTCCATCTTTTCGCCCACGCCCGTGAATTTGATCGGCTTACCCGAGACTTCTCGTACGCTCAACGCAGCGCCGCCTCGTGTGTCGCCATCCATCTTAGTGAGAATGGCTCCGGTGATTTCAACCGCTTCGTTGAACGACGCCGTGAGCGTCGCCGCTTCTTGACCAGTCATCGCATCGACGACGAGCAAGGTTTCATCCGCCGAAGTCGCCTCTTTCGTCGCCTTGAGCTCACCCATGAGCTTTTCGTCGATGTTCAATCGACCCGCCGTGTCCACGATGACGACGTCTATGTCCTCATCCTTCGCCTTGCGCACGCCTCTCGCGGCGATCTCCGGCGGGTTGCCATCGACACCCATATCGAAAACGGGCACGCCGATTTGCTTCCCGAGCGTTTTCAACTGATCGATCGCCGCCGGTCGATACACGTCCGTCGCGACGAGCAACACGCTCTTCCCTTGCTTGCGCAACGCCAACGACAACTTCCCACACGCCGTCGTCTTCCCGACCCCTTGCAAACCAGCCATCAAAACCACCGTAGGCTCTCCATCGTCCCTGAACTTGATCCCTTCCGCTCCGACGCCACCCATGAGCTCGCAAAGCTCATCCGCCACGCACTTGACCAACATTTGCCCCGGTTCCACGCCCTTCGTCACCTTCATTCCCACCGCCTTCTCCTCGCACCGCGCGATGAACCGCCGCACCACGGGCAGCGACACATCAGCCTCTAAAAGCGCGCGTCGCACATCCTTAAGCGGCGCCTTGACGTTATCCGCGTTCAAATCCTTCTCGCCCTGCAAGCGCGCCCACGCCTTATCCAGCTTGTCCGACATTCCCGCGAACGCATCCGCGCGCGTCATCACCGCGCGACGCCCCCCGCGCGCGCGCACCGCGCCTCGGTCCTTCCGCATCGCCCGCGCGCCTCCTCGCGCCGCGAACGTCGACGCCCGCGCGCGCATCGTCGCCGTCGTCACCTCGCGTCTCGTCCCCATCGCGCGCGCCGCGCTCGCCGCCGCCGTCGCCATCGTCGCGCGCGCGGCCCCGCGACGCGCGCGCGCGTCGTCGAACCTCGCGCTCGCGCGTCGCGCGCCCTCGCCGCGCGCGCGCCGCCGTCGACGCGACGCGACGCGACGCGAACTCGCGCGCGCGACGCCGAGGTTTTCGCGCCACCTCGACCGGGTCGCGAACCCGGGTCGCGCGCGCGCGGCGACCCTCGCGCGATCGATCGACCGCGCGCGGTCGATCGACGGCGCGATCGATCGATCGCGCGACCGCGCGCGCGGCGGCACACGCGCGCGCGATGCCGACCGACGGCGATGGCGGCGCGCGCGACGGCGACGACGACGTCGTCGAGCGCGTGGAGTCGCTCGCGCGCGCGGGCGCGGACGCGGACGCGCTGGCGAGCGGTGCGCGGCGCTCGATTCGACGCGCGCGCGGCGCGCATTCGCGACGACGAGACGCGACCGACGCGACGACTGACGACGACGACGACGACGACGCGACGCGCGCAGCGACGACGTGGTTGCGAAGAGAGATGATGCGCTCGCCCGAGCGCGCGGATTTCGTGGTCAAGGTGCGCGACGCGACGCGACGAGACGCGCGAAGGCGCGCGTGTCGGTTCGTTCGGAACCGACCGGCGGCTGCCGCGAACGCGAACGCGGACTGACGCGAAGAACGCGAGCGTGAACGATCCGCAGACGTATCTCGCGCGTTCGCCGGATTTTGCGGACGTGCTGACGATATGGGACTCGTATCACGCGAATCACGCGCAAAAGGTGTGCGCGCCTCTGCTCGCGATGTGCGGAACGATGATGACGCGAGGAAGGGACGACGCGGGCGAGGGGACGTCGACGAGGGAGCGGTTAGCGTTGGATTCCCTCGCGCGGGCGATCATGACGAGGAGGATGCGGCACGTGTACGGGCATTTAGGAAGTGGGGTTCGAGTGCGAGTGAATGCGGCTTTGATTTTACTCGCGGCGATCGTCGGGAGAGGGAAGCGGAACGCCGCGGAGTTGTTTCGTACGTTTGATTTTTCGCTCGCGGCGTTGCCTAAGATTGCGTCGCCGCCGCGAGAGGTGCGAGATGGTGGTGTTTCGTCGAAACGTAAGAAGGAGCCGAGTGATGTTCTCGCGGGATCGACGCGAAGGGCGTTTTGTGAGTTCGTACTTGCGTTTTTCTCCACAAAGGATCGCGCGTTGCTGCGTCCGGTGCTAGCGCAGCGCGTGTTGTTTGGAAACGTGGCGCGCTTCGCGGCTGGTGATGAGGCAGAAATGCAGTTCAGAATGTTAGAAGTCATGAAAGAGGACGTGATGGCGAGTGATAGTGGTATACCCGCGCGGCTTCGCGCGGCTTTGTTTGGAGACGTCACCCTTGAACAGCTCGCCACCATCGCGGGGCAGAGCGAAGACGAGGAATCGACGTCAGGACGAGTTGCGGCGATGGCGACGAGAGTGCTTTCGGAGCTTTTCACGGATCCGGCACACGGGTTAGTGCCCGACGGATCGACGACATCGTCGAAAAAGTGCGCCTCAGTTGTTCGACTCCTACAAAAGCTTCGACCGATTGAATGCGACGCGCACTTGAAGATTCTTCTCCTCGCGTGCGAGACGCATCCATTGCTCGCGACGATGTATTTGCCGGGAGCGAAGTACACTTTAGAGCCACGCCTGTCCGCGCATTGGCTCAACAGCGCGAGTCTACTTGGAAGAATAGCCGTCGCCGCAGGTAAAGATGCAGCATCTTCGGCGGCGGCGGCTCGACTCGAAGCCTCAAGCGTCGTCGGTGAGAGCGAAGGCTCGGCGTTTATCAAAGCCGTTCTACCACCAGGTGTGAGTAAACAGACCTTGTCAAAAGGTTTAGCGCACAGCTCGCCGATCATTAGGCACGGCTCGCTGTGTTTATTAGTTCAAGTGACGCGAGCAGTCGCCGCGCGGCTGACGCACTTGGACGCCGCCATCGTAGACGCTCGAAACAGTGGAAGCGATCAGATATGGCGAGTAGAAGAGTTAGCGTCGTACGCACGATTAGCCGCGACGACATACTTACCGGAAATTCAGTCCATAATGACTGCGTACACGGCGAGCAAGGGGTTGAGTACGTCCGAAAAGGAAGCCACGGCGGCGTTGCTCGCGCGATGCCACGCCCTCAACGCAATGGCGACGCAGATAAGCGTCATTCCCGAGACGCTCGTGGACGCGAAGGTCGATGTGAACAAATTACTGCCTACAAATGATCCCACAAGCTTGGCACCGGCAGAGCTTGCGGCTGTCGTGCGCGTGCTTTGCTCCGCTAGGGGCTTGAAGGAGGCGGCGGGCGATGACGTGTCGACGACGACGACGTTGATCCAGGAATCAGGCGTCAATCAGGGACACCTGCTATCTGTTTTGCGCGTCGTGATTTTCGCCACATCGCCTGATGCTCGTGCGTCAGCAAGACGTCTTGCGAAGCATTACTTGGTGACTTCAGGAGCGTTGGACGGTCGCACTGCGGAAGCCGACGTGTGGATTGATAAACTAACGTCTTTCAAGGTCGATGGCTTTGAATACTCTCGCGATGTTTTGATGTCATGCACCGAGTTTTTGGCGGAAGCCACGACTGCGGCGGCGCGACGACGATTTAAGCACGACTCGGTGATACAAACCGCGTTAAAGGAAACGAAAGATAACCGCCCTGAGCGGTACGTCGTGGAAGATTTGTCCGACGATTACCTCAACGCCGCGACGCTTTCAGTGAGTGCGCTCGCCGTGACAGCGTGCGAGAGCATCGTCAAAGTGCTTAAAAGTGAAAAACGTGATAGCGCGTTTAAGCTTTCCGTCAGTGCGTACGCGGCATCCGCATTGATGAGCATCGTACAGACGAGCTTTGATCCTTGGGCGCTCGCGTCAATTGCACTTGAAGCCATCAGTGATGAAGTAGCTGGAGCGTACGTGGCAATGGGGTCGCTTCGCGAGTTTTTGTGCAACTGTACGAGCGAGACAGTCGAGCAACAATTGGTCCCTCGCTCCGGTTCCGTTCCACGAGGAAAACGCCCGAATGAGTGGTCAATCAGCGAACTGTCTGAAGCGCTCGGACATTTGGCGTCGCTTTCTCCGGAGGATCGAGGACTGGTGCTTTTCTGCGCGCATGCCCATATTCCAACGATTGGATTTATCAGCGCAGAATTAGCCTGTCTAACTCTCTACGGCACGGTGAATACGGTCGACGAAAACGTTGAACTGACGACGGCGCTCGTTAACAGCCTTGCGGCAGCCGACGTAATCGCGGCGTGCGCGTCTGGACCACGTCCCGTGTTGGGTATGAGTATGACTCACGCTTCGCCGGCGTACGAGCTTTGTTCGCGTGCGATCGCGATGTGCCCGTTGCGTGAGGTTGTCCGCACCTCTCGCGCGCTCGTCTTTTGGTGCAAATGGAACCACGCGCGCGGCGACGCCAAGACAACGTCGCGACTTATCGAGCTCTGTAAAGTCGTGCTCAGTCGTGCGCGACAAGAATGTCATGACCTACTACGCGAAGTTCAAGTCGTGTTGCTCGCAACGACAGCAATGTACGCCATTTTAGACGATTCAACAAGTTCCGCCGTGTCGGATCTCGTAATGTTTGGCGCTGTTCTCGCGTGTGATGGCAAAGGCGAACTCTACCGGCCTTACGTCCTGCGTTCGGTGGAGAGTTTGACGTCCACAATAAACGCGAAGTTCCAAAAAGTGTCCAAAATCGGTTCGCTGAACGTTTCACTGGTAGCTTTGGCATCGAACGAACAAAAGTTGAGCCTTTTGGAGATGAGCGAAGCGAATTCAATGCCGGAAGTGGCCGTTCTAATTGCCGAAGCCGTCGTGGACGCGCCGAGTTCGAGCTCGCCTGTGCGAATGCACGCTGTTCGTTTTGCCGTTCGCATCGCGTTGAGCGAAGCCTCGACTGATTCTCTCGTAAGAACGTCGTGTCGAGTAGCAAAAGCTGCGATCGACTCACTGCACGCGCTCGAATCAAGAGAAGTACTCTCTGGAAGGGCACCGGACTTTGCCGCGGTGCCGGAGGCTTTGGATTTGGTTCAGAGCGTTGTGAATGATCACAGCTCGGAGGCCAGAGTGCAATTGGCGGCCTCGTTTTTAGCGCACTCGGAGTCGCTTGCGTCATGGTATCTCACAGACGTATCCACGAAGAGCTTATCACACGATGATCTGTTCAAACTGTTGCCGCTGAGCGAACGAGCGATGTGCTGGAACGCGCTCTACCACACTACGCCGAATGCCGAAGACTTGGCGACGGAGTACCGAAATCTCCTCATCGACGCGTGCTTCGAGGATGGTGACGTCATATCATCGTCCATATCCAACCACGCCGTCGGAACACTGGTCTCATGCTTGCAAATCGCACCCTTCAGTGCTGATTCGTCTGAGTACGAGCGCTTCGTCGAACGCGCAACACCGCCACAGGGCTGGACCCGCGAAAGCGACATCGAAATCATTCGCGCGCAGATTGCCGTGAGGGTCTTTGTCGAGAGCGATGCACTCGACGAAAAGCTCAGGCTCGTGACATGTCTGCTCCAATCTCTTGCGGCTTTGACACCTACCAACAAAATGATCAAGCGCGACGCTTCGGCGGAAAAATACCTCGCCGAATCCTTAACCAGAGCGCTGGATGAGATTCAACGACGACCGCTCTCGAGTCCGAGCGCGCCCGTTTTGAATCGGCTCGTAAATGCGTGCGAAGCGTTCATTTTGCAGTCTATCGCGCATAGGTTCCGCTCGCATCGACGATTTGGCGTCATCGGGCGAATTGGTGCCGTGTTAAACGAGCTCCAGTCGATCAGGACGCAAACGCACCTCGGCATGCAAACGCTCGCCGAGGGTGTCGTTTCGCAAATCGTCGCGCATCCCCTGTTTACGCGCGTTCTCACAACCGGGTCGAGTGATGACGATGCGACGTTACCCGCAAATGTTCGCGATATGCCAATCACCGTTAAGTCGATTATCGAAGTCGTCGAGGATACGTCAGCGTTTGAAACCGGCGCGGTGGCGTCAAACTCGAGTGAGTTGAAACTGGAATTGTTGCGCGTTTTGAACTCTTTCTGGAAATTACAAGATGCGAATGGGGCAAACGAGACGATCGCGTGCAGAAAGTGGCGCGCTGAACGAGCGAACACACTCATAACGCTCGCTTCGGGATACGGCGCGACGATGAGCGAAACCGATCGCGTCGCGCAAGACTTGATGCTCGCCATCGACGCGAGCACGGGCGGCGGCGCGTTGCGGTCGCTCGGATACCTCTGGGGCGAGTCAGTGACGCACTTCGTGAAAGCGACGATCGCAATTCGCAGAAATGAAAACGAAAGCTACGACGTCGAAGATTTGCTTTACTCCGAGCCGTCTCCAGCGCTTGTGGCGTCCGCTATTCGAGAGGGTTCGCCGCCCGATGCGCGCCGCGCGGCGGCGACGGCTAATCGCTACCCTGTGACGCGATCAACGCCACCTTCAACGGCCATGGTGTCGGATGAAACACTCGATGAGTGCGTTTCTTTTGGATACGACCCTTCGTGGGTCCTTCCTTTTGCCCTGCGCTCGCTCATGACGGATGCCATGGATCCGCGCGAGGCGATCGCGTGGGGACTCGCCCCGCTAGCGGCGGCCGCGCTTTCATCTCACGATGAAGCCACGCGCCGAGTGGCGTACGCTATCCTATCGACGTTGGAGCATCGGGTTAGTGATCCAATGATGTCGTTCCGCGAGCGAACTCAAGTGTTGGCGTGCCTGAGCGCGATACGAAACGCGACGAGCGAGGCGTTGATTCGTTGGCCCTCGCCGAGCGCCGTGCTCGCGGCTGAGTGCATGATTTCGTGTTTGTACCCCGAACTTGATACCTTCTTACCGCTTCAGAGGCAACTCAACAAGCGCGCGGCGCTCGATCTCGACGGTCTTCCCATGTTTCTTCCCATGCTGAACAGCGGTGATGTTGACGCCAGACAGCACCGTTTTTGGATCCTTCGCTTGCTCCGAGCGTCGTTGAAGGATGACGTCGACGCCACGATGTTTCGTAAAACTTTCGCCTTGGAGGTGGTGATGAGTCATTACAGCACGACCTTAGCGGAGCCTTTCGTGCGGTTCCTCATGCTTGATCTCATCTCGCGCGCGTGCGCCGTGCAATTTGCCGCCCGACCTCTCGTCGAAGGCGGCGGTTTGATCGCTTGGTTGGCCTCTGTGGCGCGCGCGGCGTGCGTCGACGATGAGCACGGGATTCGTTCCGGTGAATCCTCCAACTTGCGAGCGGCAACGGCAAGAAAAGCCGTTGAAGCACTTGTGGCGCTGATCCGCCAGAAAGGTTCGATTTATCTCGGTCCGACGGGTACGGCGGCGGATTATTTGTCGGCGTTGCAAACAATTCGCGGCGCCCTCTTGCGCGGCGACGCCCCGTCACACGCCGAAATCGCCAGTCGTCGCGCGGCACTCGGACCGTACTTGAAGCTTCACATAGAAATTGCGGAGCGATTACGCCGGCGCATCGCTGAAGTCGGCGATCCCGTGGAAATCGCCCGTTTGTGTCGCGCGGCGGATGAGGCGCCTAACGCGGCGGCGCTCCGAGACGACATGTTCAGAGTCGTCGTGACTTCCGAAGGCGGTGGTCAGTACGCCAAGCGGTGCACGCGCGAGACTTCTCGCGCACTCGCAGATGCAGTAACTTTTTCTGCTTCTTGGGCCGCCGCACACGCCGCCGATGTATCTGAGCGCGTGTCCAAACGCGCCGGCGAGGACGCCTTTGAGGCGACGGCGCGTTGGTGCGCCAGCGCGCTCGCGAATGGGGGCGCTTCGTTCGTCAACGCGCTCATGAGCGCGCACGAGTGCGGTGGTGTCGTGCGATTTGCCAACATCATGACGGCGTGCGAACGCGCGTCGTGCGACGCCGCGCGTCGCGAGCTGCGACTCCCTTGCTTAGCCGCGCGGCTGTATCTCTTGCGCGCGGCGCAAGCCTTCGCCGACGAGTCGACGTCTGAAGCCGACGCCGCGATGAAGCGCGCGATCGCTGACGATAAAACCGACGACTTTGTCGCCGGAGGCGCGCTCGATCGCGCCGTCGCCGCGACCGCCGCGGGAGACGCGACTGCGTTCGTCTTCGCGACGGCGCGTCTTCGCGCCGCCTTCGCAGGGGTGGGTTTCGCGCGCGCGCGCGACGACGCGAACGACGAAAACCAGCCGTCAAAGAAGAAACCCAAGAAGTCACGGGTGGCGTTGCGATGAAGAACCATCGCGCGCGCGGATCGCGGGTGTATCCGAGGAATTATCGCAGTATGTAGCATTAGTAGCCGCGGGACGCGCGAGTCCGGTCCTCGGTCGATTGTACAGTATTGTATTGTATTTCTACGTAAACCACCTTCGCCGCCGTCGTCTGTGTGATTGGTGAAGACCTCGCGATCTTTTACAATGTTGTTCAAAGGAATTGAATGCTAATAGTTTGCTCTGGCTGATATTGGCTAAGAAGACGAGCGCGCATCGCCGCGAGCGTCGCGCGCGCTTTCGCGCGCGCGCCCCGCTACGCGCGCTCGTCGTCGTAATTTAAGTACCCCGCGCGGCGCACTTAAACGTTCACAACCTTTTGGATGATTTGGTTCGCGATCGCGGACGCTTGCGCATCCACTTGGCTCGCCGAATCCTTCTTCGCGGCATCCAACGCCGTCATCGCTTGCGCGATTTGCGCGTCAACCTCCGCCTTGGCCTTATCCGCGGCGGCGGCGACGTCGGCGTCCATCTTCGCCTTCATCGCCGTGACTTCGTTCGCGACTTCGGCGCGCGCGTTCGCGATGACCTTTTCCTTCTCCGCCTATCATCGATACCAAAATTTAACGCACACCGTCAGTCACTCGCGCTCTCGCGTCGTCGTTCCGTTCGCGCCCCGCGCGCGCCCGTTTGGATAAACCCCAAACGACCCATCTCGCCGTCGGCGATTCGCGCCGCGCGCGCCCGCGCCCCGCGCCGCCCCCCCCCCCGGCGCGTCCCGCACAAAAAAAACTCCTCGCGCGCGTTTCTCGCTCGCGCGCGCGCGTCGCGTCGCTCAAACGTACGATCAACGCCTCAACCTCCGCCGAGTTCCCGCCGACCGCGGCGAGCTGCGATCGAATGAGCTCGTCGCGATCGTCGAGCGCCTTCCCCACCGGCCCGAACACCGTCTTATCGAGGATCGTCATCAGCAGCAAAAATTCCGTCGCGATGATCGGCAGCGTGAGATCGAAGTCGAACAGCTTCCCCGCCTCGGCGTGCGCCGCCGGGACCGCGCACGCGATCTGCGCCGCGAGCGTCATCGCGGGGAGCTTGACGCGATCGACGACGTCGGCGACGCGCGCCTTGACGGCGGTCGCGCGCGTCGCCGCGCGCTTGCTCGGCGCGGGCGCCTTCGCGGCGGTGATTCGGATCGCGCGGGCGGCGACGAGGGACATCTCGTTCGTGGGCGTGCGCGTGTGTGTCGCGATCCGCCGTCGCGGCGCGACGCGTGCCTCGCGCGGGGATTCGATCGCGAGATTCGCTTCGTCCGTGTGTCGCGCGGCGTCACCGGTCTCGCGATCGATCGACCGTCCGCCGTCGATCGACGGCGCGACGATCGCGCGCGCGCGTCGAACCTCGCGCCGTCGATCGACGCGCGACGTCGCGACCGCGCGCGCGACGCCGCGCGCGCGCGTTCGCGCGCGACGCCGAATCGCGACGCGACGCCGCGACGCGACGCGATGCCGCGACGCGCGGCGACGCGCGCGCGGTAGATCGATCGCCATGGCGCCGAGCCATCGATCGTCGTACGGCGCGCGCGATCGCGCGTACGCGTGTCGCGCGACGCTGCGGATGTGGACCGCGTGCGCGTGCTTTCCGTGCGTGGGCGAGACGCTGTGCGAGCCCGGAGACTTGGGGTATCGCGCGCGATATCTCGTGTTTCGATGCGAGCGCGCGCGCGCGATCGGCGGACGCGCGGCGGAGATGGCGGGGGAGGACGTGCGCGGGATGGTGGAGGCGCTCGAGGACGACGTCTTCGCGTGCCGGGTGAGCGCGGGCGAGGGCGCGGTGGAAGTCGAGATTCGAGCGGGAAGTCGAGCGAGGGTGCTGATGTACGCGCTGACGCTGCGGACGGCGGACGGGCGGGGGCTGGGGTTGGAGCTGGTGGAGGAGCGACGCGCGAGTCGACGCGAGACGGTTGGGTGGTGACGTTTCCGAGGGCGCGCTCCGAGGGCTTCATAATCGAGCATGCGGTGGTCGAGCGCGTGGATCGTCGCGATGTGCGTCGTCGTCGCGGAGGCGACGTCGATACCGGCTGAACCGCGCGAGGTGACGCGATACGGCGCGGCGCAGATTACTGAGATTTCTTACGAACAACTCGACGCGGCGGACGCGACGGAGGGCGAGACCGCGGGCTCGGGGGACTGGATCGAAATTTACAACCCGAGTGAAACCGACAAAGTAGATCTCACCGGTTGGGCGTTCACCGATCGCAGCGCGCGCGCGATCGAAAAGAATCCCGAAGTCGCGGTTGGTCATTGGTTCGAGCTGCCCGAACTCGAGCTCGCCCCGAAATCGTTCGCCGTGCTCGCGCGCGACGAAATGGCGTTTCGCACAGCGTATCGCGACCGCGACAACGCGCTCGACGCGCTCGTCCGAGGGAGCTTCAAGTTTGGACTCACCGCCAAGGGCGAGACGGTTCGTCTTTTGGACGCGTCCAACGAAACCGTGTACGAGCTGACGTACGACGACAAGTCCCCGTGGCCCGACACCTCGGAAGGTGGACACAGCCTCGAGCTCATCGACGTTCGTCTAGATCCGAACGATCCGTTCAGCTGGATCAGTTCATACGAAGAGGGAGGCACGCCGGGCGAAATCAACTCGATCGCGGTCTCGTGGGGGTAGCGCCGCGTAATCGAAGCCGCGTAATCGAAGCCGCGTAATCAAGCCGCGTAATCGAAGCCGCGTAATCGACGCGCGTCGGTTCTCGATCGGATTCGATCTGTCTTTGAAATTCATTCTTTCATTTCGATCATCAACTAATACGTCGCGAGCGACACCGACGCGGCGTAAATAAATGCTCCTCTACTTGATGGACGACCCCGAAGGCGTCTCTGGCGCCGTGCACTCACCCGCGGCGCACGCGAGCACCTTGTCGTCGTACACCGCCTTGCCATCCTTCACGACGAGCTTTTCCTTAACGGCATCCCAAAACTTACTCTTGCACTCCTTCGGGTACGTCTCCGACGCGGTCATCCCCGTCGGCGTCACCGGCGCGCCGACTTCGGCGCCCTCGGGCGCGCGCACGAGCTTCACCTTCGTCTCGCCGTCAACCTCGAACTCCGTGGCCAGAATCATCGCCTCGGACGTTTGCCCCGCCAACTTCGCCACCTTCAAGTTCAAAATCGTCAGCACCAAAGCGTCCTTCAGTTCGCTCTCCGGGACAAACTTGCGCAACCCCGTGACGACTTGCCTCGGGTTCTCTTCGCCGCAGTCCACCTTGCACAGATACAATTTATCGCTATTCTCCACGTGTCCCACCTCGATCACGCGTCCGACGACGAGTTTCGCCTTTTCCATCGGATCCGCGTCCACCGCCGCCGCCGCCGCCGGTCTCTTCTCCTTCTTCTCCTTCTTCTTCCCGCCCTCGCTCGCGTCGCTCGCGGGCCTCCGCACCCCCTCCCCCCTCGGCTTGATCACCGGGTTCAGCATCGCCACGATGTACTCGCACGTCTGATCGAACGCCTCGGGCATGGGATTGTTCGCCTCGAACGGTTTCGTCATCACGTATCCCGTGCGCTCGCACGTCACGCGCGTCACGCCCCGCGGCGGCGCGCGCGCGATCGGATCGGCGCGCGCCGTCGCGTCGCCCGCGCGCGTCGTCGCGGGCGCGCCGGCGCCGAGCAAAGCGTCGGCGAACGCGGACATCGTTTCCATCGAGCGCTCGAGCGGGTTCGCGGTCGGGCGGCGCGCGCGCGAGTGCGACGCGAGCGCGCCGCGCCGCGCGCGAGGTCGGCGCGTTTGCGTCGTCGCGACCCGCGCGTCGCGCGGGCGTCGCGGTCTTCGCGCGGGCGCGTCGCGCGCGTCCGCGCGACGCGACGCGAAAAAAATCAATAAAGAACACATCACCAGATCAAGTGACGCGCGCGTCGCGTCCGCGTCGGCGCGGCGCGCGCGAACGCCGCGTCGAGCGCGTCGGTACGGGCGCGGTGGACGGCGCGGAGCGTTTCTGGCGAAAACGCCCGCGCGGAGACGCGACGCGACGGGCGCGCGCGGCGCGAGGCGGCGCACGACGACGCGCGACGACGCGCGCGCGAGGGGTGAAGATGGCGAACGATCCGTACGAACCGGACGACGCGTCGGACAGCGACGAGGACGCGCGCGAGCGACGCGAGAGGGATGCGAGAGCGCGATTCGAGCGCGACGTCGAGGACGAGCTGGGCGACGCGACGGACGTCGACGAGCGATCGTGGGAGGGGTTTTGGCGACGCGCGACGGCGGAGAACGCGGCGAAAATGCGGCGGGCGGGATTGGATCCGAATAAAGCGGAGAGCAAGGTGAAGTTCGGGAGACACGGGGAAAAGTTGGAGAAGGGGAAGTGCGCGACGACGCTTTGCTTTGGGTGCGACGCGCGGTGCGACGAGACGTTTGAGTGCGCGCAGTGCTTGGAAATTTATCGAGCGCGGGCGAAGAAAGTGGCGTTCGACGCTTGGGAGCGCGCGTTCTTTTGTTCGTGCAAGTGCTACATCGCGAATTGGGATGAGCATCGGCGGCGGCACGGGCCGAGCACCGCGGGGCCGACGAAGATGGACGGCGCAGTGCACGAGTTTGAGGCGCCGCCCGGGCTCGGTGCGCTTTGGCACGGATCGGATTTGCGACGATTGGAGTTTGAAGAGTGCGCACCTATGATGTATTGAGATCACGGCGGCGCCTAGGGCTATCGTTCGCTACGTTGTGTGAGTCTACTAGTCCGGCGTGAGGAGTTCAGATTCGCCGCCCCGCGCGCCGCCTCCAGGTTCGACTTCCAACGGAGGTGCGGTCGGTGACGCCATCGACGGTGCGACGTAATCATCGCGACCGAAATCGGCTTTCGCATCGTTCCCACTCTTGTAATGCGATTCTTCGTCCGACGTCTCCACTCCTAGAGGCACGCCGTGCGTGCGTAAATATTCCGCCAGCGTGAAATGATTATATTTCCCCGCGATATCGACCGCGGTTCGCCCTCGAACGTCTCTCGCGGCTGGATTTGCGCCGAGCACTAGTAACTTTTTGCACGTCGCCTTGTTCCCGTTCGCGGCGGCGATCATGAGCAACGTCTGCTCATCGCTCGTCTCGTCGCGCGCGTCAACGTCTAAGCCCTCGGCATCGACCAAACGTTCGATTTCGTACGTACGGTTCAGTTTGCACGCCCGAATCGCCGCCGTCATGACCTCGGCCTCTCGCGCGAACGGCGACGACGACGCGCGCGAGCCGCTCTCTGTGCGCGAACTGGACAGCCGCGCGCCGGCGTCGAACGCGCTCGCGCCGATCCACTCCGTGTCGTCGCTGAACGTGTCTATCGCGGGATTGTTCAAAATCTCCAAAAGCTGCCCTGCGACTGTACCGATGGACATGATTTCATCGCACAACGCGTACGCCTCTTTCAAATCGGCGCCGCGCTCGACGTCTCGCGCAAACGTCTCGTAATCCATATCGCCAATGATCTCCGACCGCTCCTCATCGAACGACGTCATCAAAAACGCAAACACCGACCGTATTTCCTCATCCGACAACCTCTTCCATCGCACCGTCCGCGTCACCCGATCGATCACCGCGTCCAGTCGCGTCGGCGTCCACAGCGCGCCGCATCGAACGCTCGCGCACGCCCGCCAAAAATCACACAATCGCACCGTCCCGCGCCCGAACTGATCGCACATCGCGTGAAACCGTCGAAACACCACCGAACGCTCCCAGTCATCGCGTCCGAGCCCCAACGCGCGCGCCATCACGCGCTTCTCCAATTTCGCCTCCGCGCTCCCGAACCCGTCCCGAACGACCGCGCGCAGGATTATTCCCGGTTTCGTCGCCCCCCGCGGTCGCAGCGCGGCGTACATCGCGTCTCCCAGCCGCACCTCGCGCGCGCTCGCGTGCGTCCCGCGCCGGCACCGCCTGCATCGCCGAACAGCGTCGTCGTCGTCAGTCGTCCCTCGTCGTCGTCGTCGGCCGCGGCGCGTAACCACCGCGTCGGCATCCGCGCGCGTTTCGGCGCTCGCGCCCGCGCGCGCGCGCAGTCACCGCGACGCCGGCGCGCGTCGCGACTCGGTTCGCGATCGCTCGCGCACCTCGCGCTCGCGCACGCCCCCATGCGCGCGATCGCCGCGCGTCGCGCGCTGGCGTCGTCGCCGCGCGCGCGCGACCGACCGCGCCGACCCCATCCACCGCTCGAGTCAAGACTCATCAACGATTACATGGTAAAATCTTCCCTTGAATACGAGTCGCGCAAAACGACGCGTCGATCGAAGCGACGCCGCGCGTCGGTCGACTTTTCGCGCGCGTCGTTTTGCGCGCTGCATAGGCTCCGCGCGCGCTTATGTACGACGACGTCGCGCGTCGCGGGCTTTTATGTCCGCGCGCGCGCGTCGCGCGCGCGGCGACCGCCGACGGCGCGCGCGCGGCAGTCTGCGTCGCGCGACGCGCGGCGATCTCGACGCCGTCGACGCGAGAGAGGTGCGTGGAAATTATCGCGACGCGCGCGCGTCGAGCGGCGCGCGCGGCGCGCGCGCGGCGCGCGGGAGGGTGGACATCGCGCGACGTCGCGCGCGAGGGCAAACGCGCGCGCGGTCGATCGGGGGAAACGCGCGGCGCGCGCGGTCGATCGGGGAGGTGGGCGCGCGCGCGGCGCGCGAGCGGTGGTTGAATATCGCGCGGGGTGGGGACGCGCGCGAACGGGGCGAACGGGACGCGCGCGCGCGCGCGAGGGGAGGGTTCGCGGCGGATTGATCGATTGGGGTATATGCGGTCGCGGGGCGGTGCGGACGGCGGTCGTGGACGCGCGCGCGAGGCGCTGGGGGGCGGGCGGGCGAGCGGGATGCGTTCGGGGAAAGCGTACTGACGATCGACGCGCGTGATTCGCGAAAAACAGGTTGACGCGTGCGCTGGAGACGCGAGCGCTTTAAGTAGAGGTTTGCGATGTCGGCGGCCAAGGCGGCGGCCAAAGCGGAACGCGCCGCGGCGCTCCGTAAGGATGTCGACTTCGTCGAACACACGTGGGCGGCGGAAAAGCTCTATGCGCACTTTGGATGCACGCTCGAAGATGGTTTGTCCAACGAGCGCGTGCTCGAGAACCGCGCCAAGTACGGCGAAAACCGGCTGACGCCTCCCGAGGTGACGCCGTGGTACATCAAGTTTTTGATGCAGTTTGCGAACTTTTTCGCGCTCTTGCTTCTCGGGGGTGGGGTGCTTTGCTTCGTTGGTTACGCCATCGATAGTGAAAAGGATCAAACGAACTTGTATCTCGGCGTGGTGCTCTTCACCGTCGTCATGATTACGGCGACGTTTTCCTTCTTGCAAGAAGCCAAGTCCGAAGCCATCATGGAGGGTTTCAAGAGCATGATCCCGAAGAAGTGTAAGGCGATCCGTGGCGGCAAGGCTGTCGTCATCGATGCCTGGGAGCTCGTTCCGGGTGATGTCGTCGATCTCAACGACGGCGACCAAGTCCCGGCGGATATTCGCGTCATGCGCTCCAACGAACTCAAGGTTGACAACTCTTCTTTGACCGGTGAGTCTGAGCCGCAAGATCGTTCTCCGGAACTCGCGGTCGACGCCAAAGGTGAAATCGTCACGCAGCCGCTCGAATCTACGAACTTGTGCTTCTACACGACGATCATCAACTCTGGTTCCGGTCGCGGCGTCGTCATCGGCAGCGGCGATCGCACCGTCATGGGTCAAATCGCTGGTCTCGCCACGGAAACGAGCGGTGAAGACTCGCCGATTTCTAAGGAAATCAAGAAGTTCATCCAACTCATTTCTATCGTCGCCATCACGCTCGGTATCGTTTTCTTTGTCGTCGGTTTGACCAACGGGACGGCGATTATTCAAAACGTCGTCTTCATGATTGGTATCATCGTCGCCAACGTGCCGGAAGGTCTCCTCGCCACCGTGACTGTGTCTTTGGCTTTGACTGCCAAGCGCATGCACGCGAAGAACGTGCTCGTGAAGAACCTCGAAGCCGTCGAAACTCTCGGTTCGACGACTGTCATCGCCTCCGACAAGACGGGTACGCTCACGCAAAACCGCATGACGGTGCAACACGCGTGGTACGACAACAAGGTTTACTTCTGCCCGGCGGGTAAAAATATCCCGGATCTCAAGGTTATCTCTGAACCCGGCCAAACGCCGGATGGTGAACCGTTCTACGATCAGTCTTCGGAAGCGTTCCAACGCTTGCTCCAAGTCGCCACTTTGTGCAACAACGCCGAGTACTTGACGAAGAGCGAAGACGGCTCCTTCATCGACCTCAAGGCTGAAATGATGAACCCGAACTTCAATATTCTCAAGCAACCGGCCACCGGTGACGCTTCCGAACAAGGTTTGCTCAAGTTGGTTCAGCCGCTCAACGACGCTCTCGACACCCGCGCCAAGTACCCGAAGTTGTTCGAAATCAAGTTCAACTCGACGAACAAGTGGCAGCTGTCCATTCACGGGCAACCGGGCGGCCGTCCGCCTCTGCTCGTGCTCAAGGGTGCGCCGGAGCGCGTGTTGGCCAAGTGCACGTCGTACTTTGCCAACGGTAAGACGTCGAGCAAGGATGCCGAATTCGAGCGCACCTACACGCAGTCTTACGAAGATCTCGGCGGTCGCGGTGAGCGCGTCCTCGGTTTCGCGTTCAAGGAACTCTCTGGATTCAAGAATGACTTCAAGTTTTCCCAAAAGCCGAAGCCGAACTTCCCGATCGATGACCTCACCTTCGTCGGTCTCTTCTCTCTCATTGACCCGCCGCGCGAAGGCGTTCCGGAAGCCGTGACGAAGTGCAACCGCGCTCGCATCAAGGTTTACATGGTCACGGGTGATCACCCGATCACCGCAGCGGCCATCGCGAAGCAAGTGAACATCGTCTCTCAAGAAAACCTCGACAACGGCACAGCCTGCGTCGTGAAGGGCGACGACATTCGCGCGTGGACTGAAATTGAAGACCCGGTCGCTCAACGCGCCAAGTGGGACGCGGCTCTCGATCACAAGCAAATCGTTTGGGCGCGCGTGTCTCCGGCACACAAGCTCTTGATCGTCGAAAACTGCCAACGACGCGGCGAAATCGTCGCCGTCACCGGTGATGGCGTCAACGACGCCCCGGCGCTCAAGAAGGGTGACATCGGTATCGCCATGGGTATCGCCGGTAAGGATGTTTCCAAGGAAGCGGCTGACATGATTCTCATGGATGACAACTTCGCCTCCATCGTGAATGGTGTCGAAGAAGGTCGTCTCATCTTTGACAACCTCAAGAAGTCCATCGCGTACACGCTTTCTTCCAACATTCCGGAAATCGCGCCGTTCTTGTGCTACATCACCGCCAAGATTCCGTCTCCGTTGACCACCGTGCTTATTTTGTGCGTCGATCTCGGTACGGATATGGTTCCCGCTATTTCCATGGCGTACGAAGAAAAGGAAGCCGACATCATGGATCGTCCGCCGCGCAACGCGCAAACGGATCGCCTCGTCAACTTCCGATTGATTTCTTTCGCGTACCTTCAAATCGGTATCATCCAAGCCCTCGCTGGCTTCTTCACTTACATGCTCGTCCTTAACGACTACGGCTACACGCCGAGCATCTTGATGGGCAACGGCTTGAAGTGGACCAAAAACTCCTTGCTCTGCACCCTCAACGGTGACAGCATCGTGGACACGAATCAAGGCCGCGCCATCTACCGACCGAAGGCGTGCGGTTTCGGCTGCGCTGACTCGACCGGTACCATGGCGAACATGTGCAAGGGTGGATGCGCCATTCCGGTCGATTACGTTCCGAGCACCACAGCCAATCTCGCGTCCCCGTTCCTTGCTCGCTTGGTGACGACGAATGGAGCGACTGGAGTCACCGTGGATCCGTTCCTCGAATTCGACGCGAAAGGATTCCGCGGTGAAGGTGAAGGTCTCACGTGCGGCCGATCTTGCGCGTCGTTGGCATCTGCAACGCTTTCTACTGCCGAGCAAACCGCGTACACGTATTTCTGCTCGAACTCGGGCCAAACTAACGGTGTTAACAACCTGGGCGGTACCGCGGCCGGCTGGGGATTCTCCAGAGGGTACGTCGACGATAAAGCCATCGCTCCGGCGGGCGCGTACTACTGGTGGAACGGCGCTCCGCAGACGCAACCGAACGTCGACTACCAAACCGCCGCTCTCGAGTACGCGCAAACCGCGTACTTCATCACGATTATCATCGTCCAATGGGCCGATTTGATGATCGCCAAGACTCGCAAGTTGTCCATCTTTGAACAAGGCATGGGTAACGACTTCATGAACTTTGGTTTGATCTTCGAAACCGTCCTCGGCGCCACGTTGTGCTACACGCCCATCTTCAACAAAGTGTTTGGTACGCGCCCGCTGCACGTCCTTCACTGGTTCTCTGGCGTGCCTTGGTCGATTTTGATCTTCACGTACGATGAGTTGCGCAAGTCTTTGATTCGCTCCAACCCGAAGGGCTGGCTCGATCGCTGGACGTACTGGTAAACACGTTTACCGGGGTAGAAGATTCTTCCTAGCTTTTCCTTCCATATCTGTTTTAACGGAAAATTATCAAGTTGATTCATAACTTCATTATTCCTATTACACACAGCTAAGACGTACGCGCGAACGAACGATTCGATTTGATTGACGCGAGACGACAAAGTCGCTCGTCACACGATGTCGTGCTTCAGCTCCAACGCGTTGCATATCCTCCCGATGCAGCACGCCGCGCTGAGCGGATACCGCGACACGGATATAAAATCATCCGTGTACGCCACATCAACCTTCCCGTGCGCCATCGCCCCGATCGTAAACACCACCGCCGCGTCCTCCGGCAGCGCCTCGACGTATTCGGGCAATTTCTTCACCTCGGGCGCGCTAAACGAAAACCCCACCCTTCTCGCTCCCGCCGGGAAGTACTTCGTCACCGGCTGTTTCACCACCTGCATCAATTTTTCCGGTCCGTTCGACGACCGTACGCTCAATTTCTGCAACAACTGCACCATCAATCCGCAAAACCGCTTAAACGTCCGCGGCACGCGCGTCTTCGGCGACACCCTGAACAGCACGTTCTTCTGCGTGTTCACGTATATCGCCTTCACCATCCCAGCCTTGTTCAGCGGCGAGTCCAATATCGCCAGCAGCGCCTGATGGCAGATGTCCGGTCGGTGATCGCCCGGCTGTTTCCCGTGTCGACGGATGAAGTTTGCGTGGTCGTCGCAATTCAGAATCGCGTACCCTTTCCCAACCTTGGCCGTCTCGAGCGTCGCGAGCTCGAGGACGAAGACGTACCCGCCGTCCTTGCGGTTCGCGTCGTCGTCCGGCGGCGGCGGCTCCATCGCGCGCGCGCGCGTCCGAGCGTCGCGAACTGCCGACGATGGGCGGCGGCGGCGCGACGCCACTCGCGACACCGCGACGCCGCGCGCGCGACCGCGCGCGCGCGACATGCCGACCGCGCGGGGCTCGACCGCGCGGTGCTCGACGGCGCGCGCGACGCGCGATCGTCGACGCGCGCGACGCGAGCGCGGTTCGGGACGAAGGCGCGATGGGACGGGTCGCTCTCGGTCGACGTCGCCCGCGCGGCGCGGCGCGACGACGCGGCGACGCGCGGGGGCGTTCACGAAGCTCATCGAGATACCCGCCGCGCGCGGCGTCGCGCGCGGGCTGATGGTGCCGGCGAGGAATTTTTTGGACGGGGCGAACGCGCGCGAGGTCGAGCTCGACCGCGTCGTCGCGCGGGCGCCGGACGCGGACAGGACGCCGGCGAGCGCGGCGGCGTTGCAGCCGTTGAGCGGATACGACGTCGGGGAGGTGCCGTTCGTGATGCAGGCGGTGTGCTATTACGAGAAGACGCTGGACGTGGGGACGCTCGAGCGAGGGCTGCGCGCGGCGCTGGGCAAATATCCGATGCTCGCGGGGAGGTTGGATTTAGAGACGAAGGGATGGTGGAATAAAGGCGTGCGTTTGACGAACGACGGCGTGCCGTTGCGCGTGGTGAGAGACGATGATCAGAAGTTCGAGGATTTGCCGCGGGATTACGCGGACGCGACGCGGCGGTTTTTGGATTTCGCGCCTTGGATAGATTTGATGCTGGGAGACGCGCCCGTGTTCACGGCCAAGGTGACGCAGTGCGCGGGCGGGGGGAGCGTGTTGGGGGTGTGCATGTCGCACGCGGTGAGCGATGGACAAGGATTTATTGAATTTTTAGTGACGTGGGCGAAGGCGGCGAACAACGAGGCGCATCCGTGGGGGGATCCCGTGTTCGATCGTTCGCTCGTGGCGCAGCCGGAGGCGGATATGTCCGTCGAGGACATGCGAGCGATGCTTTCGGAGGAGGGGTTCGATAACATCAACTCTGGGGCGATGCTGGCGAATGCGCTGTTCGCCGGACGCACGCTCGTCCCGGACTTTTTGCGTTTTCCCGCGGGGAATCGGATGATGGTGAGCATTAAGGAAGAAAACATGCGCGCCCTGCGCGAGGCATCGGGAGCGACAAACGACAACGAAGCGTTGAGCGCGCATTCGTGGCTGGCTTTGGCCGATCTGTGCGATCTTCCGAAAGGCGCGCCGTTAGAGCACGTCACCGTCGTGAGTGGTCGAGGCGGACGCACGGGTCTGCCGGACATGTACTTTGGCAACGCCGCCATCGGCGTCGTCACGGGTCGCGTCAGCGTGGGCGACTACTCGACGCTAGCCCAAGTTCGCGACGGTCTGCGACCTGGATTCACAAAGGCTATGATGCGACGGAATAAATACTTAATGCTCACGGAAGCCGCGTTTCGCGCGGGTGTGAACGGATTCGACTTCGACATCATGGCGTTCATGCAGGGTCAAATGGTGTGGTGCAACAATTTGGTTGAAATTTACAAAAAGTTGTACGACTTGGATTTCGGCACGGGCGGTCCGACCCTGGCGCTACCTCCGGAGCTGAATGATATCGTGCAAATCCAGTGTTCACGACCGGATCGCGCGACTGGGGCCCCCGCAGGGGCGAACGGGGTGGAGATGTTCATCAATCTTCCTCCTGCGGTGATGCGCAAATTGCGAGAGCCCGACTCCGTCGCGCGTTTAGCGGGTCAGACGGGCGTTAGATAGACTGATGTGTAAAGAAATTGCTGTGCTATATAATTTCATCTGCTAGAAGCCATCGATTGTGGACGCACTCACGCTCGATGACTCGTCGAAGCCGTCGTCGGGAATCGAGAACCCTTCCCCGGAGGTGAGCGACAAATCGGAGAGCGTCTCCGCGGCTCGTTGTTGCGCGCGCAGCACGCTCTTCGGCGGCGGCATCGGTGGCGGCGGCGGTGGCATCGGCGGTGGCGCCGGCGGTGGCGGAGGAACATCTTTCGCCGGATCGAGCAAAGAGTCGATCGAACCATCGTCGACTGGCTCGGGCGATGGCGACGGCTGCGCCGCGGCGAGCGCGACGTCCGCCGGCGCGGTGACGTTCGGAGACGGCGGCGGAGACGGCAAGTCCAGCCGGATCGGATCACCAACCGGCGTCTTTTCTACGTCAGATGCATGCGAGTGGCGAACAACGATGATTTCCTTGTCATCGTCGTTGTCGTCGTCGTCGTACGCGTCAGTGTCGATTATTGACTTGAGCTTGGAACTCGCGCGCAAATAATCCTCCGTGGCGTCGGCGGCGGACGGCCCGCCGCGACTGCGTCGATGGCGGGCGTGATCGCTCTCCCCCACAGCCGCCGTCGACTGCCCCGCCACTGCACTCAAAAGTTTCAACATTTCCTTGGTTTGAATCTTCATCGTGTCTGGGCTATCTTTATCCTCGGCGGGCTTGTCCGGGAACTGGCTGTACGCGCGAATGAGACGCGCCGCATCCTCCTTGGAAGCGCCTTGCGGTAACTCGAGCGTGTCTTCGATCGAGTACCCGTGCGGGACCAGCGCGTGCTGCTTACGTTCGCTCGCGCTTCGCCCGGCCAAGTAATCGCTCAACGACCACGCTTTGATGTGCGAACCACCGTGGGGCATCTTCCATCCCCAAAAGAAACTCTGGATGCCGGCGCCCCGATACGCTTGCTCTTGATGCTCAAACATAATGTCCAAGACTTCCCTGTTCGAGCACGAGCGAGATGAGTCCGAAAACGTCGCCAGCGACCACTCCGATACGGCGAGATTTTGTACGCCGTACGTCTGCGCCGCCGCTCGGAAAGTACCGGCCCACTCGCCCGCGCGCTCGCCGACTTTTTGCGCGACGACGGATGGTTTGTCGTCGCAACTAAACGCGCACCCCGCGTTGGTGCCGCCCATGCATCCTGTGTACGACCACGCAAAGTAATGATGCACGTCTAACACCGCCCATGACTCGAGCTCTTTCACCGTGAATTGCGAACGCATCCAAGCCGCCATGTCCGCGACGTTCAGATCGAGCGTCTCGATCAAGTTGACGTACAGGTACGGGACGCGCTCGCCGTCGGGCACGCCGTCGTTGACGATTTCATCCTTGTACGTTTGCACAGCCTTGGCGAGCCAACGCAGAACCTTCGACCTTTGCGCCGGAAGGTTGTGCCCGGGCTCGTTCAGTAGCGTGATTCCGTGTACGGCGAGACGAGAGTCTTCCGGCAACGATTTGAACCAGTTGAGCATGTTTCGAACGATGAGCAACCCCGTGCGACTGAGATCGTCGCGAGCGAACATCATCGGCGGATGCGGGAAAACGCCGTTGTACGTCCCAGCCGCCGCACCGCCGGGCATGTTGTGCAAATCAATCAACACCTTCAGCCCGGCGTTGCGAATTCGTTCGATCACCGCGTCTAAATCGGCGCCCGCCATGTTGACGAACAAGCGATCCGGGTACACGGGATCGACGAGGATGCGCTCGCCGCCGCGAGGCACCGTGGCCGGATCTCTCGCGAAAATGCTCCAAGACAGTGGCAATCGAACCATTTCGATCCCTTGCGACGCTATTTCTAATAAGTCTTCGTCCGTGATGTACTGCGCCCGATGCGCGGAGAAACTCGTCACCGCCGACTTCGCGCCAAAGTGCTTGACGAGCTTGTTGACTAAATCTCCCTCCGACGACCACGTGAACCCCAACGACGCGGCGTCGGGAAACATCGGCGGAAAACACACCCCGTTCTCGTCCCTGCGATCGGCGCTCACGTCGTGCGACGCGCCTTGCGCGAAGAACCACTCCTCTAAATGTAACCACCCGTGCAACGCCACCCCCGTCGATCTCCCCGCGTCGAACGTCGAGCTCGGGTGCGTCTTCGTCTCCTCGCCCTCCCACGCGCTATAACTCGACGTCATCGACGACGCGGTCTCTCCCGCGAGCGTCGCCGCGATCGACGCTCTCCCCGTCGCCTCGCCTTCGCCTTCGCCTCGCGTCGCCGCGTTCGCGTCCCGCTCGCTCGCGCGTTCGCGTTCGCGTCCATCTCCACCCTCCGTCGTCGTCGCGTTCCATCCGCCTCTCGTCCCGCGATGCCGCGCCATCACCAGCGCTCGCAATCCTCCCCCATCGCTCGACGTCGCGCTCGCGTGCGCGCGCGCGCCGACCAGGACCGCCGCCGCCGCGAGCGGCGCCGCGCACGCGCACGCGCTCGCCCATCTTCCCCGCCCCCCGCGCCCGCGCGCGCCCGTTCCCTCCCCCTCGCGCCCCGGCCCTCGACCGACGGCGTCACCCGCGCGAAACGGCCCGAAAAACCGCGCCCCGGGCCGTCGCTCGCCCCTCGACGCGTCGCGCCGCGCGTCAACACCATCGCCCCGCGTCGGCATCAATCTCGAGCGTTCGTTCGCCATCGCGACGCTCGCGCGCGTCCGTCGTCGCTCGCGTTCGATGGTTCGACGCGCGCGCTCGCGCTCGCGCTCGCGCTCGCGCTCGCGCTCGCGTCGCCGCGGCGCGCGCTCGCGCGCTCGCGCGTCGCGCACTGGGTCGTCACCGCGCGGGTGTTGCGACGGTCGCGGTCGCGGTCCGTGTGTAAACCCTAGTACTAGAGTCAGTGAGTCAGCGGCGGTACACACACTCAGTCAAGGCGGGCTGTTAGACGCTGGGTGGACGATGTAATTTGACCCTAGTACTAGAGTCTCAATGAATGAATGTTCCGTGTGTGAACCACAACTCATGAGACTCGTCGGCGCCGCCGCCGTCGCGCGCGCGCACACGCCGACGCGCGATCGCCCGCGCGGACGGCGCGCCGACCGGCTCGACGCGATGGACTCCGAGTTCTGGGGGTGCGTCATCCCCGCGGGACGCGCGGTGCGCGTCGAAGTCGCGACGGACGAGGAGTACGTGCACGTCTCGCAGGCGGCGCTCGGCGCGGACGCGCGCGCGGGACGCACGACGGTGACGCTCGCGGTGGCGGACGACGCCGAGGCGAGCGGCGCGAGGGACGGGGCGCGACACGCGCTGTGCGCGCTGACGCGCGACGCGTGCGATCAGGTCGGGATGGACGTGGCGCTGGACGCGAGCTTCGTGCTGCGAGCGACGGGACCGAACGACGTGCACGTGACGGGATGGCGGACGGCGAACGATGGGATCGACGAGGAGGAGGAGGCGAGGACGCTGGAGGCGATGGCGAGGGAGACGTCGAGCGAGGAGAGCGAACGGGAGAGCGAGGATTCGTCGGACGACGAGGACGCGGCGGAGGACGGGGACGAGGAGGCGACGGACGACGAGAAGATGGACGCGGACTCGAGCGACGAGGAGGAGGAGGAGGAGGAGGACGACGACGACGACGACTTTGAGACGCCGTACGACGTCGATAATTTGCCGAGCGACGGCGATTTATTCAGCGACAGCGAAAGTGACGACGATAAGGCTTTCGCGAAAGCTATGGGTGTCGATAGCGAGGACGATCTCGAGAGCGATGAAGAGGAGGAATCCGATTCCGATTCCGAACCTGCCGTTCCGGAGCGAGACGCCGTGGTCAAGGTCGTGGGCGGGGATTCAGACAGCGAGGACTCGGACGAAGAGGAGTCCGACAGCGAAGAATCCGACAAACCGGTCAAGACGCTCGATCGATCGCCCGCGCTCAGGGACAAGCGCCAGAAACCCGACGAGTCCGAGTCGGAGTCCGAGTCGGAGTCCGACAAACCGAAAAAGAATGCGGAAGCGAGCGATTCCGACGAGTCCGAGTCAGAATCCGACAGCGACGAGTCGGATGGCGACGACGAGGACGAAAAATCCGCGTCCGAGCGCTCGGATGACAGCGAAAGTTCTTCCGACGTCGACGATTCTTCAGAAAGCGACGGTGACGACGCGGCAGAGGCAAATGACGATAGCGATTCCGATGACGCTGACAGCGACAGCGACGACGAATCGTCCGATTCGGACGTTTCTGAAGACATCAACGTCATCAAATCTGCAACCAAGCGGTTGGCCGAGACCTCGACGCCGAGCGGGTCGGCGAAAAAGCAAAAGAAGGAAAGCACGCCTGCGTCCGCAAAGGCACCGACGACGCCCAAGACGCCGACGACCGATACGAAGATGAACAGCGACGAGTACGCTAATCTTATTGTCGACTATCTCAAGGCGAACCCCGAGACGATGATGTCCGCTCTCGGTGGACGCGTCAAGAAGCCGAAGAACTTTCCGCTCAAGCTCGGAGAGTTCATCAAAAGCAGAAAGGATTTATTCACGATCGACGGCGCGTACGTTCGTCTCGTTAAAAAGTAACTCACAACTCGAACGTAGAACTATAGTCGTGTGCGCATCATCTTTGTGGCGTCATTTATCGATCAATCACCTCCGAATCGCTCGCGTCGTCTTGGAATTCGTCAGAAATAAAACTCCAATCGGAGGGCGCCATCGAAACTTCGTCTTCGTCTTCATCATCGTCGGCTAAACGGTCGTTCTCGAGAGGAATAGACATCGCTAACGCGTGTTCGACGCCCATGTCACTCGGTATCGCGGGTTCCACTTCGACTACTCGCCACGCCTCGCGCGCTTCTCGTTCTTCTCGTAATCTTTGCGAGCGCTCGACGAGCGACTTCGCCGCGAGCAACAGCCCCGCGACAGCCAGTGGCGTGTGTACTAGTACGTGCAAGAACCGCGCGAGCTGCGTCGCGCTGACGCTGCACGACACGGACAGACCGAGCGGATTGAAGACCTCGGCGCGCGCGCGACAAGGTCGCGTTGCGCCGTTCAAACCGCCGCCGCACAAGTTCAAGAGCGCGCGATCGTTCGTGAACACGAACGTCGGTCGCAGTTTACGCAAGAATGGAAGCATCTGATCCCGTTTTAGCGAAAGCGCGCTCGCGCGCGCGGGCGACCGACTTCGGCTTCGACTTTGGCCCGCCGCCTCGCGCGGCGAGTCTTCTCTGGAGGCTCTGTTGGAGTTGTCGTTATCCGTGCGCGGCGAACGCGCGCGCGCGATGCGCGGAGGGGACTGGAAGTGGTCAGACATTGACTGCCTTTTGACGGAGGTGACGGCGCGCGCGCCGTGTAGTGGCGCGGTGCGGTGATTTGCACGTGGTGGCGCGCGCGTTTGGATTCTCGTCGTCGCGCCGACGATCGCTCGCACGCTTCGCGGTGATGTTACAAATGCCTCGTTATCGTGCCGATATTACATATTAGTTTTGCGCGTCGATAAACTTTGCGGGCACGCCCATGTTCTTACGGAGTAAGTCCGCGAGCTGGATGACGACGTGGCCCTGTATGGAGAGTTCCTTTCCGTGATCGTGCTTGCCCGGTAAATCGTCGATCGAGACGGATGCGGAGAACTCCTTCTTCAAGATCGCGGCGAGTTCTTCAGGCAAAATGCAAAAGGTCTCCATGCCACTGATTCGCGTGATGTATTTACGACGTCCACGGTCTTCTGCTTTTATGACGATTGGCTTGAGACTGCCCTTCTTCACGAACTCTGTCGTCTCGCCGTTGCGCGTCGATTGCACCACAACGTGGGGCTGAAGCTTACCGATGAGACGTTCGAACAGGTCATCGAGCGGGTACAGGGAGTCCGTACCGTACTCAACCTCTTTCTTGTTGAATAATTCCTTCCCAAGTAAAGTGTCGAGCTTTACTTCGCTCCCGGGCTTGCCATCGCCGAGCGCGTTGGCGACGACGTATTTCGACAACGCGGCGTGCGCCTCGGTCTTGGTGTAAAGCCGTTCCTTATTCTCGATCGCCCACTGTCCAAAGATAGGACGATACATTGTGGAAGCCCTGTACCGCTTCTGCACTTCGATCGTCGCCGAGCCGATCGGCGGCGCGATTGCGTCCGACTCGATCGAAACCTCCGGCGTAGACGCGACGGCGTACTTGGCTAACAACGCGTGCTCGCGCTCGATGGCAACGATATTCTCAATCTTATGCACCAACTTTGTTTTGATCAACTTGTGTTTCTTCTCCATGACGCTGAATAACTTTGCCTGCTTCTTATAAGTCGAGTGCTTCAAGTCGAGCTGCACGCCCTCCGGTCGCGCGGGAAGCACAAAGTTCGCGTAAAAGTTCTCACATCGCATGGGCAATTCCGCATCGCTCACCTTGTTCGCCCCGATCGCGAAGCATCGCTCGAGCATCGCGTCCATCTTTTCAGGAGTGCTCACGTCGTGAATTTCTTCCTCTTCCGCGCCTGGCGCCGTCTCACTCAACGTCATCGCGCCAATCGCCGCCGCCACCGTCTCGGGCGCCTTATCCTCCTCCAAAATCAAAGCCGGCGTCTCCGGCGCCACTTCTCCCGTCTTGTAAATCCTTCCTCGCGAGAACGCCGCGGAGGGCGCCGATTTGTCCCCCAACGCCCACACCGCGTCTCCGTACGCGTGCGCGAGCCGCACGCCGACGCCCTTCATCCCGCTCGCAACCGCGCGCGCGGCGTCGCACCCAATCACTCCGACCGCGAACGGAATGTCGTTCCCGGTCACGTAGACAGCCGCTAACTCGTTCTCCGTCCAAGCAGAGACGTCGCTCGTGACGCCCGGCAGCATCAAGTCAGCGCCGCCCAACACCTTCGGCGACACCTCGCTGTGCGTCTCGACGCGCGCGAGCGCGTGCGCGTCGCCGAGCGCCCACAGGGCGTACACCGTGGGAAACATCTCGTATCGCCCGCCCGAGGGGTCGAAGAAGAGCGGAACACCGTCCACGACGTACACTAAGGCGCGGTTCGACATGCGAATGCTGTCGACGCTCGCGCCCTTTTTCAGCAGCGCGTCGACGCAGCGCTCACCCATGGCGCGGGCGAGTTCTATTTTGAGCTTTTTGACGTCGGCGCCACCGACGCGGGTGGCGACGCCCTTGACGGTGGCTTTGCGGAAGGCATCGAGTTGCATCTATGGCGAGGCGGCGAATGCGGCGCGCGAGTCGCGTCTCGCGCGATTCGAGCGATGCGATGCGCTGTGTGTTTGTGACAATTCGTGTATTCGTGTATTGAGAATGATGAATCGGGGCGCGGTGTATCGAGAGAGGCACGCGCGCGTTGACTCCGGGTGATGGTGTTGTTTTAGTTGCCCGCGAGGAACAAGCCTTTGCCCGAGTTGATCGACATGAAGAAATCGCAGAAAACCAAGGAAATGATGGCCATGAGCTTCATGAGAATATTCACCGCGGGACCGGATGTGTCTTTCAAGGGATCACCCACGGTGTCACCGATGACGGCAGCCTTGTGGCACTCGCTACCCTTGCGTTGACGAACGCTAATGAGTTGTGGCGAACCGTCGACATTTCGCACGATGGCGCCGGTGTACGGACCTTCGACCGGATCCGAGTGCGCTCGCTCGCGCTTGGGGACGTCGATGTACAATCCGCCCTTCTCGACAAACTTTTTCGCGTTATCCCAAGCTCCGCCCGTATTACTGGCGGAGATGGCGAGCTGCACACCTGACGCGAGGCCTCCGGCGAGAAGACCCGTGACGGCGCGAACGCCGAAAAAGGTTCCCGTGATGATCGGGGCCAGGATGACCAAAGCCGCGGGCGGTACCATCTCGCGAAGGCTCGCATCGGTGCTAATCTTGATGCAGCGCGCGTGGTCGGGCGGGGCGTGACCGGGCGTGCCTTCGAGAAGACCCGGAATGGTGTCGAATTGACGCTTGACTTCCTTGACCATTTCCATCGCGGCGATGCCGACGGACTTCATCGTCATAGCGCTGAACCAGTACGGCAACATGCTACCAATCAACAAGAAAGCGAAAACCGATGGATTGAGGAGATTGACACCATCCTCCAGCGCGCCCGATCGCGTGACGAACGCGGCAGTAAGCGCGAGAGAGACCAAGGCAGCTGAACCGATGGCGAAGCCTTTACCGATGGCTGCCGTCGTGTTACCTGCGGCATCCAGCGCATCCGTCTTTTCGCGCACGTCATCAGGCATGCCAGCCATTTCAGCGATACCTCCAGCGTTGTCACAAATCGGCCCGTACACGTCGATGGTGAGACAAGTCGAAAGCGTTCCAAGCATGCCGAGCGCGCACAACGCGACGCCATACATGTCCATGAGAGAAAACGACAGCCACACGCCGAATGCGAGCACGCATACAGGAACGATGGTGGATTTGTACCCAAGGGCCAGACCGTAAATGATGTTTGTCGCGGCGCCGGTTTCCGTCGAGCGAGCGAGCTCGCGAACGGGAAAGTATGAGTGCGAAGTGTAGTATTCAGTGATGAAACCGATGATCAATCCACCCCACAAACCAGAGGCAATGCACGCAAACGCGGCATTGGCGCCGTTCGAGATGCACTTACTGCTCGTGTCACCAACGCAAGCGGTGTTAAAAGTGTTGCCGCCGAGGTAGAACTGATCAGGCATGTACATGTAGCAGATGGGGTACATGCACACCGTCATCGCGATCGTACTGAGCGTGAGCTGCATCTTGAGTACTCGCTCGATGCTGATCTCGTTACGCACGGGTTGCACATCCGTCGCGACGAATGACACGGCGATACACACGAGGATACCCACGGCGGATATGTACAGCGGGAAGATGACAGCATCCCAACCAGCTCTCACGAGATCCGTGGACTGCGCACCGATGACGAGAGCCGCGCACGTAGCTTCAGCGAAAGAGCCAAACAAATCGCTACCCATACCCGCAACATCGCCAACGTTGTCACCCACGTTATCGGCAATCGTCGCCGGGTTACGCGGGTCGTCCTCAGGAATGCCGGCGACGACTTTGCCCGCCAAATCCGCGCCGACATCCGCCGCCTTGGTGTAAATACCACCACCGACGCGGCCGAACATGGCGATCGCGCTCCCGCCGAGCCCAAAACCAGCGATGCACTCGAACAGTTTTATCGCATCGGATTCGAACGAGTACGCCACGCTGAACGTCAACATCAAAAAGTACATCACCAAGAGCCCGAGACCGCTGAGCGCGAACCCCATGACGCCGCCGCCTCGGAACGCGGCGTTGAAACTTTCCTTCCACGCCATGCTGTCCGGAGTGATGCTCGCCATGACACAGCATCGTGCGTTCGTGTAGGTCGCCACCATCATCCCGATATACCCGGAAATCATGCTCGTCGCCCCTCCCGCGACGAACGCGAACGCCGTCAAGAACCCAACCTTCCCTTCGAACCCTGACGCGCCGTTCGACACGAGCACCGCGATCACCGCCCCAAATACGGCGATGAACATCACGCACATCCTGTACTCCGCCGCCAAGAACGCCTTGGCGCCTTCCTGAATGTCCCGGTAAATCACCCGCACCTTCGTCAGCGCGTCCCCGCCGTACGACTCCCCGGTCTCCATCCTTCGCATCAGCGCCTCATCCCCGCTCTCTTCCGCTTCGGAATAGTGTTCGCTACGACTCAACGAGCTCGAGCTCTGCGGGCGAGGCACGGTTTGCGCGAGGTGCAGGGAAATCTTGCTCAGCTTGCGCGTGAACAGCCAAAACGCGAAAAAGATTCCCGCGAGCGCGGGCGCGATGACGAGCACGGATCCGCTCGCCATGGCGCGCGCGGTCGTCGCGTTCACGATCTTCGCGCGACCCGGGGTGCGAGCGCGAGAGAGCGCCGCGTCGTGGTCTGCGGCGCGCGAGATCTGGATTAGTGTGAAGGCGCGTGTGGATAGGACAGCCGGCGGAGACGGCGCGGCGAAGCCGAAACGCGCCGCCGCGCGCGCCGCGCGCGCGTCGACTCGGAACGCGCGGCTCCGGCGATGTCGAAAAGAACTAAAGGTATGTTACAAGATGGATGTCGCGCGGACGCGACGCGGACGCGACGCGACGTCGATTCCGCGACGCGCGAAGCGGCGGCTCACGCGCGCGAGGCGTCGTCTATGACCTTCAACAGCAGCGCGTAACACCGTTTTTTGCGCTCGATGGCGACGTCCAACTCGCCGAGATGCGCGGTTTCTTCGGCGATCGCCTTTTTGAGGCCCTCCGCGATGGACGCGCTCTCCGCTCGACTCGGGTACTCGCCGCACGCCCGCACGGCTTCGTCGCGCGCCGTTCGAAACGCCCGTTCCCGCACCGTTTCGTGTAACTTGCCCTTCAACTCCGCGTCCTGAGACTTTAACTCTCGCGTCTTTGCCGCCAAGGCCTCCTCTTCGTCGTCGTACGATTCCATCTGTGTTCGATTCGCCGCGACGACGGTCGAGTACCGTCCCATGCTGAATTCATACGTGTCTAATTCCGTCAAAAACGCCTCCTGAGCGGCGTCCAGGCCCTCGCCACCGGCATCGATCGCATCGTTCAACGCAAAAAAGGTCTTGACGAGCTTGCGGAGCGGGTAATCCTTCCCGGGTTGCAGCGTCGCCGTTTGTTCGATAATTTTTTGTTTGATGATGGCTTCCTCCTCGGCGGTGATGACGAGCTGTTCTTTCGGCGGCATCGCGCTTGATGGCGAACGTGAGGGGTCTATGGTGTCTACGATCTATGTGAGTCTACGTGACGCTCGCCGTTTTAGTCGGTCACGACGAACCGCGCGCGAGAGTGGCGCGCGATTTCAGAGAGGAGCGCGCGAGCGCGGTTCGAGTCGTCATTCGTCGGGTTGATTTTCTATTAAAACACGCCGCCGAGCTAGATTGATGTTGCTACGCTATTTTGATGCAAACGTTCGCGCGCTCACTCCCCCTCGTCCATGTCCACGGACTGGTCCATGTCGACGGACTCGTCCACGGCGGCGCTCGCAAACGGCGTTTGACCGAATGTGGGCGTGCTGCGAAAGCTCCGCGGGGAGGGCGGCGGGAATAAACCTCCCTGCGGCGATGGCGCCTCGGGAGTCGCCGCGATAGGATCGCCGATGGGGAATGCGGTTTCAAAATCCACCTTTTCGTGCTTGGGAACCGTGATCGCGGATTGATCGATGAGCGCCAGTTCGAGGTGGTGCTGAGAAAACGCGTCGTCGGAGCGCAAACTGAGCGCCTTGTGGTAGTGTTCGATGGCCAAGCCCAACGATACTGGTTCAGTACATCGGCTTTTGACTTGGTATGTGAACGCCAGCGCGGCGTGTGTGGACGCGTTGCGCGGTGCGACGGAAAGAGCGTATTGAAACTGCTCGATGGCTTCGTCGTGACGGCCCATCTTGCGCAACGCTTGGGCCAAGTTTACGACGAGAGACTCCCAACGATGCGTCACCGGTTTCGGTGCAAGATCCAACGCGCGCTCGAAGTTCTCGACCGCACTCACGTATTCGCCCTGGCGATAAAGCAAGACGCCGTACTCGTTGAAGAGGAGCGGGTCGGTGCTGCAAATCTCAAACGACTTGCGGAAAAATTGACTCGCCAAGCTCAGATTATTCGTGCGCTGGTACTCCATGCCGATGGACATCACGGGAATATGCGTGCCCGCGAATAATCGCGTGGCGGTCCTGTACGCCGCCATCGCTTGGTCGCTTTCATCCTGGGCGGCGAACGCGTGCCCGTAACCGATCCACGCCTGCACGAACGAGGCGTCGATGCTCGTCGCCTTGCTGAAATACTTTCGCGCGGCGTCGTACTGGCGAGTTGCCATGTAGTAACATCCGATCGCAAACCACGTCACGGCTTTCTTCGGGTACTCGTCCACCAAGGAGTGCGCCAATAGATACAAATCGTTCTTCTTCCCGAGCTCGACGAGCGTGGCAAAATACAGAGGCAACCCGTTCAATCGAGACGGCTCGAGCGCAAACTGACGCTGCAACTCGGCGCAACACGCTGCAAATTCACCGCGCTGATACATGCGCCGCGCACACGCGATGCGAACATCGCCGTTGTGCTTGAGCAGTTCGAGCGCGGCGGACGTCGACGCCGTGGCGTTCGTCTCCTCGCCCGCACCCCGCGCGAGCTCGGAATCCACCTCCCGCGAGTTTCCCATCACCACATACACATCCCTGATCCACACATCGTCCTCGTGTCCGTCCAACGAAGCGACGAAAACACGCTCCTCTTCTTCGCTCAACATGTGCGTCGCGAGCACCGCCTCGTACGCCTCGTAACACATCGGATCGAACGACAGCGCCAACGAGTGCGCCTCGAACGCCTTCACCGTGTTCTCCAAGGCCTCATACGCCCGTCCACGCAGCGCGCACATCGCCGCCGCGTCGCGCGCGTTCCCATCCGCCAACCGCTCGCACCGCCGCTTCTCCGTCTCGCCGGGCGCCGCCGCGCCGCCCTCGTCCTCCCCCTCCAGCGTCATCACGCACTCCTCGTACGCCTTCAGCGCGAACAAACACCGCGCTCGCAACAACCGCGCCCTCCCACCGCCGCACTCGCCGACGCGCCGCAGCACGCCGAGCGCGCGTCGATGCTGTCCGTCGACGCGCAACAGCTCGGCGAGCGCGAGCGCATCTTTCGCGTCGTCACCGCTCAGCGACAGCGCTTTATCGGCCAGAAACACCGCGGTGGCGATCGAACCATTCGCGGCGTACGCGTCTCGCGCGTCGCGCGCGCGCCGCAGCGCGTTCTCGCCGAGCGCCGCGCTCATGTCGCGTCGCCGTCTGTCGCGCATTCGAATTTTCACACTGTTTACTCGTACGAGCGCGCGAACGGTCGGTCGGACGCGAGCGCCGCGCGCGGTGTGATTTTCCTAGGGCTTTTGAGGCGCGACGCGACGGCGCGTGCCGTCTCTCACAGACGCACGGTCGCCAAGGTACGCGCGTCGCGATGGCGCGAACGCGCGCGCGCATCGCGTTTACGTCGCATCGCGCGATGTCGCGAGCGATGCGCGACGCGTGGACGACGCTGGTGACCGCGACACGCGCGCGAAAAGACGACTGACATCGATCGCGCGCGCATCGTTACTCTCGCGCAGGGTCGACTACACAACCCTCTAGTCGTTCGAACCCGTTCGTCGACGTTGATAAACAAATCTCTATCGCAGATTTACAGCCATGCTTATTCCGAAGGTGAACCGCAACGAGGTCTACAAGGCGCTCTTCTCCGAGGGTGTCATTTGGGCCAAGAAGGATTACAACTTGCCGAAGCACCCGGAGGTGGGGCAGTCGGGTGAGAACCCGATCGATGTGCCGAACTTGCAAGTGATCAAGCTCATGCAATCGTTCAAGTCTAAGGGTTTCGTCAATGAGATCTTCTCCTGGAGACATTACTACTGGTACTTGACGGATGAGGGCATCGAATACCTTCGCGAATACTTGAACTTGTCGGCGGACGTCGTGCCGAACACGTTGAAGAAGGCCGCGCGCGCGCCGACTCGCGAAGCCGAGGCCCCGCGCGGTGGTCGCGGTGGCCGCGGTGGCTTCGGCGGCGATCGCGGTGGCCGCGGTGGCTTCGGCGGCGACCGTCAAGGCTACCGCCAGTAAGTCGTCGGTCGTTTCCGAAACAAACAAAAATACATTTACAATCGTGTGTCAAACGTGATTAAACGATAGTGACGTAGATATTAGCGCGTGTTTTTATAACCAAGCGAAATCTGTGTCGTATGACGATAGAGGCGCAAATTATTCGCGGCGAAGAGCGCGTGATATTACATTGGACAGTCCTTCGTGTCGTAGAGTGCGTACACGGCGGACCCGTCGAGCTTATCGTAGTTCTCGTCTAGAATCCAAGTCCCAAACTCCTCCGCCATGGTTTGTACGCCGCATTGCGTTTGTGACTCGAAGTTGAGCACCATGACTGGGTCGTGAAGCGAGCAGCGAAGGAGAAACCACCCTTGCCTGCCATCGCCCTCGTCTACGCAAACTCGCAAGCCTTCGTAGTTGTCCGGCGCCGGCTTACACTTGCCGAATAAAGAGTGAGCAGGATCATTTACGGCTGCGAGAAGGTTTTCGATGACGTTCAAACCGTACGCTTTAAAATCGGGATCGGCAATCTTAAGTCTCACTTCGGCTTCTTCAAGCGGCTCCTCGAGCGTCTCGAGGACTTGGCCTATCGACGGCTCGTTCGCCAGACGTCTGCGTACGGCTTCGATGATAATTTTCACAGCCAAGTATGCACCATCGTCCAAGTCGTAGTTTTCCTTCATCGCACCGTGCCCACTCGTTTCAATCATCAACGGCGTCACGACGCCCGATGCGTTGAGCTCCTTCCCTTTGTTGATGACATTTTTGTATCCACGCATGAATCGAACGTGTTTCCCACCCTTGGCGGTGATAAATTTGTGAAGGCCATCGCTCGTGACGCTGTCTGTGACGATCGTCGCGCCTGGGCTCTCTTTGAGCACGATTTCAGACAGGAGCGCGATGAGTTTGTTGCGGTTGATTTCTTTGCCGCTCGAATCGATGACGGCGCTTCGATCGACGTCCGTGTCGAACACGATCCCGAGATCCGCTTTTGCGTTCAACACGCACTGTACACCCGCCGCCATGGCCTCCTTGTCTTCCGGATTGGGACTGTGATTCGGAAAGTTGCCATTCGGATCGAGAAACTGCGAGCCCGAGGTGTCGGCGCCGAGCGCTTCGAGAACCATATCCGCAAAGAAACCGCCGCTCCCGTTCCCGGCATCGACGACAATCTTCATCCCAGTCAAAGGTTTGTCGTAATTATCCGTGAAGTTCACACCTTTTCGAATGATATCGCACAATTGCGCGGCGTAGGTCGGTAAAAACGGTGCCGAGACGACGCCGCTCGGCGCCGTCACGCTCCCGACGCCCGCCTCGACGTACGCCGCCGCGCGCGCGCAGATATCCGTAATATCCGGTTTATCCAGACCACCCTCACTCGTGAAGAATTTCATCCCGTTTCGATTAAACGGCAAGTGCGACGCCGTAAGCATCACGCTCCCGTCGTACTTGGCGCCCTCAGTCACGCACGCCATGAAGCACGCCGGCGTCGTCGCCAGTCCCATATCAATCACCCTCGCGCCCCCCTCGACCATGCCGGCGAACATCCCATCCCTGAGCGTTTCCCCGCTCAATCGCGGATCGCGCCCGACGCCCACGGAGATGTCCTTCGCGTTTGGATTTCTCGCTCTCAACCAATCCGCGAACGCGCGTCCAATCGCGCTCGCCGTCGCCGCGTCCAGCGTGATCGCCTCCCCCTCGACGCCGTCGAGCGCGACGCCGCGAATGTCCGACCCATTTTGAAGCTTCTTGACCCGCATCGCGTCGTCCGCGCTCGCGCGCACGCGCATGGCGTTCGCACGTCCAACGCCGTCGCGTCGGGCGATCGTTCGCGCGCGCGACGTCAATCGGCGACCGCTCGCGTCGCGCGCGCGCCCGACGATCGCTCGTTGCGCGCCAGCCGCGTGCGCCATGCGTGAACGCGCGCGAGAGGCGCGCCGCCGACGCCGCGTTGTGATGCTGACGCGGACTCGCGCGCGCGTCAAACTCTCGCGCGACAGCGCGCGACGCGCGACGCGTCGCGCGGCGAACGCGCGCGCGCAGACGACGCGATGTCGTCGGCGCGCGCGCGAGGCGCGTCGAGCGTCGCGCGCGGCGCGCGCGCGACGTGCGCGGCGAAGAAGAGAGTCAAACCACCGGTCAAGCGCGGCGACGGTCGAGCGACAGAACTCGAACCGGCGTCGCTCATGGACGTCGAAGAGAATCACGCGCTCGAACAGTTTTATTACGACGACTCGACGCTTTCGAGATTGATGACGATCGCGCGGACGTTCGAGCGGCCGTTGTTCATGTGCAACCCGAGCCTCGCGAGCGCGTGGGAACGCGACGTCGGAACGGCGTGCGTTTTGCTCGACTGCGATTTGCGATTCAAGACGAAAATCAAAGGGTTTCGCGCGTTTGATCTCAGGCGACCGTTTCAGGTGCGGTTTCCTTACGACGTGGTGTTCGTGGATCCGCCGTTTGCGAACGTGTCGCCGGCGGAGGTAAAGCGCGCGGTGGATTTAATAGCGGCGACGGAGGCGCAGAGAGCGGCGCCGTGTTACATCGCGTACAACTCCGACCGAGAAGAGGCATTACTCGAGTCGTTCGAGGACTCGATGCGCATCGGCCGCGCGTTGGGGTACAAGAGCGTGAAGGAAAACACGCAGGCGAAGATACACTTGTACGGGCCGAAAGTGTGAACCAGCGACCCATTCTGTGTTGTATCGTTGTCTTAGGTTCTAGTCGTCTTGTTTAAGTCATAGTCATAGTACTTTCTACTACTGGTGGTCGTAAATGCGTCATGGTACACAACTCGATCGCGCGGCGTCAACTACGTTGAGACGGAAAACGACTCTCGCACGTTTCTGTAATTGGTGGTATCGTGCAAGCCCAGCGCGGTGTCGCCGTTGTCGTCGGCGCGAACGCGCTTGCGTTCGCGTTTGGGTGTGACTTCGTGACGTTCGTCTTTCGCGCGCGCGCCGTAGAGAACGTCTTCGTCCACATCCTCTCTCGTCGGCATCATGCAACCGTCCGTGCCGCCCAACATCGCGTTCAGCGCGCGCCAGTTCCCCATATCCATGTGCAACACGAAACTCGAACGATCGTTTCCGCTCGCCGGTGGCGTCGTGTGCGAAAGCGTCGGCGCGCCGCCCGTAGCCGAAGGCACGATGCCAGCGTTACCATCCTTGACCAAAAACGCCGCCGTGAAGACGTTTTCGACAAACTGAGGAAAGCTCTCCGGGTTGTTCGTCCCGCGCACGACATCCGTCGCTCCTCCCGGCTGCTTCTTCAACTTTTTATTCATCGCTATCATCATCTTATCCGTCTGCCGCTCCGCCGCGGTATCTCGCACCTCGTCCGGCGCCACGCTCGGACCGAGCGCCTCTCTCGCGCGTCGCTGCGTCGCCCGCCGCTCCTTAATCTCCGTGTCCATCACCCCATTCATGAACCCCGGCGCCGGCGCCTCCCTAAAAAACTTCCCCGCCCCCGTCCCGAGTCGTTCCCATCGCACCTCCTCCCCCCACCGTCGCCGCAAGCTCTGCAAAAACGCCTTCGCGCTCACCGCCGCCCCTCCCCTCGGCCCCAACCGTTTCGTCCGCTCCAACGAAAACGCCGCCAGCTGTCCGTAGTGTTCCATGTCCAGGCACATCTCCCTCGGTTTATCCACGCCCTCGTTCATCGCGTCCGCCGCGTCGACCGCGCGCTCCAGGTCATCGCACTCTGGTTTTTGCAGTTCCTCTTGATTCACGCGCGCCGCGTCGATCGCCGTGCGCAGCTCGCGTCGCTTCTCCCGTCGCTTCCGCGCGTCATCGCGCTGACTCGCGACGTCATCGCGCGCCATCGTCGCCGAGCGGTCGCGCGCGCGTCTCCGCCGTCGTTCGCGTCGCGCGCGTCGTTTTGAATCTTTCGTCGCCCCCGTTCGGCGAAATCGCAAAATCGCCCCCGTGTGGCGAAATCGCAAAATCGCCCCCGTGTGGCGAAACGCAAATTCGCGACGCGACGCCGCGCGCGCGACGGCAGAGGCGCGCGCGCGCATGGCGTGCGTCGTGTGCGGCGACGATCCGGACGCCGACGGCGAACCCGTGCTCTGCGAGCGCGGACACGCGCTCTGCGAAGCGTGCTTCGACGCGCACGTCAAGACGGAGAGCGAAAAGGATGTCGCGGCATTGACGACGCGCGACGGCGAGGTGCGATGCCCGATGCGCGCGGCGGCGTTCGGCGACGACGCGTGCGACGCGGGATGCTACGAGGCGCGGATGATCGCGAGACGGTGCTCGAAAGAGACGTTCAAGGCGTACGATGAGGCGAGGAGACGGGTGAACGAGGCGAAAATCGTGGACGAGACGGAGCGGCGCGTGGCGGCGGAGCGAGCGAGGATGCGAGAGAGCGCGGGGGCGGATGAGAAGTTGAGAGTGACTCGGGAGCACGTGATTGAGAAGATATTCACGACGTGCTGTCCGAGGTGCTCGCAGGCGTTCGTGGATTTCACGGGGTGTTTCGCGTTGTCGTGTTCGAGGTGTCGAGCGGGGATTTGCGCGTATTGCTTGGCGGATTGCGGGAAGGACGCGCACGCGCACATCGGATCGTGCGCGCAGGCGAAGGCGATGTCGGCGTGGAATTCGAGGCAAAAGAAGAATAAGGCGAATTTGGCGGCGACGAATCGCGGGCATCCCGCGGGGACGTACGGGTCGACGGGGATGTTTGAAGAGGCGCAACGCAGGCGAAGGTTGGAGATGTTCGCGCTGTACTCCGAACACTGGGATGACGCGTTTTTACAGAGCGTGCTCGAGTCTTTGATTCGCGAGATGAAAGACTTGAATATTTCGAAAGAAGATATCACGCGCGCGCGCAGCGCGAGGCTCAAGGTGAACAAGGCGCCACCAGCTCCCAAGCCCGCGCCAGGGCGCGCCCGCCAGGGCAGGCGTGCTGGCGTTGGCGCCTTTGCCGAGCGTTTGCTCGAGGGTGCGGGAGAGCCTTTTCCTCTTCCGGAACAGTGGGGTATCGTGTTTCCCGAAGTGCGACGGCGCGGCGCTCGTCGGGCCGTCAGAGGGCCTCCGAACGCCTTAGAGTGGGCACTCCAGCTGAGAGATCCGGCGGAAGACCAGGGGCGCTTGCAGGCGGAGCTGCGCGTTCGTAGAGCGGAAGAGGAGGCGCAACGTGAGCGCGAGAGACAGCGTCAAGCTCGAGAGAAGCTCGCGAAGAAAGCTGAGGCAGAGATACGCAAAAAAGCCGAAGCGTGGCGCATAAAAGGCGATGCAAAGACGAAGGCGGACAAAATGCTCGAGCAAAGGAATTTAGAACTCGCAATTCGCGCTTCGATGCGTACCGCGGCGGATGAGCGACGACGCGGCGCGCGAAGACCGGTACCTCTACCTGACGTCGCGGGACCTTCGCGCCCAGCGCCAGAGGTCGTCAGGATAGACGAATCTCCGCCAGAACGTCTCGCCGCAAGGCGAAACAAGCGTGCGAAAGCAAGCAAATCACAAGACACCGCAAGCAAAGACTCTGTGATTGACCTCACGTAAACTGTAGTATATATAGGAAATGCACGCGATGTAGTATCACTTTCGAGAAACGACGACTAGCGCCCAAAATAAGTCTCTTCGTCTCCCACGCCAGCGGGTAGCACCTTCACAACGTGCGGTGTCCCGCACGACCGCACGCGCACTAAGAGTGCCACGGGTAGAACGCACGAGGGTATTGTCGTGGACGTTTCGAGCTCGACACATGCAAAACTTCGCGCGCCTAAGAACCGACGCAGCACCAGAGACGACGGCGGCTCAGCAATTGGCGCATTCTACCGATCACTCGCTTTGTCGCGCTCTGAACGCGCTGAGCGAAGTGCTCCCACCGCTAGGTATTGCCATGAAAGGTTTGGTGCACTACGTTACGCGGATCGATTACGACGCAGCGCTGGAAACGACGCTTGAATTGTATTACGGCGACATAATCTAAAACGCGGCTCGCGCTTGTGAAATTACTCCCTTTACTCTTTCTTATTGTTCTGCCCGAAATTCTCAGGCGTCACGGTGGTTCTAGACTTTGTAAACAAGGTCTTAATGATCGCCGTTAACCAAATGACGTTCATCAACTGCAACGCCGCGCTCGCAAACGTGTACCATATGTATAACCAAAGCGGACTCGCTTTGCCCGCCTTGAACATCGAGTACGCGTCGCTGAAGTACAAGTACATCATCGGCACTCCGATGAAGAAGCGGATGAACACCCAAAGCCCGAACCCAGTGAGTTCAACGATCTTGAAAACTCTCGTAGATCCCATTCCAGCCTTGATCATGATGTATCGCGCGGCCAAAAACGGCAGCGTAGCTTCCCAGAGCAGGAAATTCGCCGCGTACATGTGTAAAAAGCCCTTCGGCATGAACTGCGGCGCCAAGAAAGTCACCACAGAGATGACGGCGTGCAAAAAATACTGCATGCCGTAGTGCTTATGCGACACGATGGCGTCGTACATGAAATATCCAACCGCCAGGCACACCAACTCTTCGCACCCTTCCAACGGCGGCGACGCGTACATTCTGCTCAGCGTATCGGTCGACGTTTTCAGCGCTTTCCGCAGCAGCGCGGCCGACCAGACGCCGCATAACAGCCCCCAGGCGCTCGACGCGCATCGCACCCCGAAATCCATCGCGGATTTCGCGTCGAGCGTGCTCAAGAAGCGTTTATGGAATCGTTTGACGTAGAACAACGACCCGTACTGAATGGCGAAACAAATCACGAGTCCGCCGACGATGTGCGCGATTTGCGACTTGGACAGCGCGAAGTCGAGCGTCACCGATACCGGCGCGCGGCGCAGGGCGTCTTTGGCGAAGAGTTTCATGACGCGCGCGATGTAGTGCGGGTTCGCGTGATTTCGGTTTGAATTTCAAGCGCTACAGCCTAGTCCGAATCGTCGTCGCCGCCGTCGCTCTCCGACACCTCCTCGAAATCGTCCGAAATTGACGCCACGTCGTCGTCGTCTAAGTCTGGGTTTAAATCTAACGAAACGAAAGGCACGACGCGAGGCGCGGCTTTCGCCGCCGCGACGGCGTTCGTCGGCTTGACGAGCGCGCCCACGCCCGCGTCCTCGCGTTTCGGCAATTCAAAGTGCAGCGCATCGCCCGGTTTCCATCCCGGCGGCGGGGGCGGGATTCCATCCGGCCACGGCTCTCCGGGCTTCCATTTGCTCAATCGCTCGATGAGCTCTTCGGGCGGAATCGCCGCCGCCGCTTCGACCATCCTCAGTCTCGCCTCCTCCTTTTGTCGCGCCTCCGCCGCCGCCGACGCCGCCTTTTCTTTCGCACGCCGTTCAGCGTTGAACGCCGCGAGCCTGGACGCCTGAAAGTGTTCTTCCTGCGGCGCCGGGGGCATTATTCCGCACAGCGGCGCGCCGGGGACGTATCCCGCGGGCGCGAAGGTGGTGTAACTGATGCGTCGCGCGTAATCCAACACCTCGCTCACCTTTAGCTCGCCTGCGTGGTCGATCGACGTTCACGTCAGTCTACGCGCGCGCGAGACGAAGAAACGAACCACGACGGCGGCGCGGCGCGACGTACTCTCCGGTGGAAGCTTCACGTGGCCTAAATTCGTCGCTCGATCCAACGCATCGCGGAGCGCATTTCGCGCGCTCGCGAGCTCGAGAGCGATGTCACCGAGCGCCTGGTTCGACGACGACGCCGCGTCGACGTCCATCGCGCTCGTATCACCGACGTCGGTGGACTTCGCGGCGGATTTGCCGCGGCGCGGAGGCATGGCGACGACGAGGCGCGCTCTGCGGCGACGCGAACGACGACGCGGGGAGACTTGGGCTGGTGATTAGATTCACTCGATTCGATGAGATGACAACGCGACGCATCGTAACTAATGTTTATGCCGACTTTTCGCGCCTGTCGCTGCGCTCGAGGGAGGCGACGGCCATCTTGCGCCTCGCCGCGGCGACGCCCTTCTTCACTTTGAGCGCCACCCAGTTCAACAACAGCGCCCCGCAAACGCTCCCGATGATCGTGCCGTACTTCACCCAATCCTCAATCGTCCGGCACGCTCCGAGCGTGAGATACTTCCCCACCTTGAGCGCGGCGAAGATGTTCTTCTGCATCGTCGTGTACACGGGCGTCGCGCCCAAGACGTTGCTCGAGCCGTGCGTCGTCTCTCGTCCGCTCGTTCCCAAATACGACACGCTCACCGCGCCGCCCGGGAACGATCCCGATTTCTTCGGCACGACGACGAACGAATATTCCACGCTCTCACCGGGCGCGATCGTCGCGTACGTCGCGCTCAGAGACTCCTTGCCCGTGATCAACTCGAAGTCGTCCTCGTTCGCGAACCCGTCGTCGCGCGCCTTCACCTTTCTCGCCTCCGTCTCCCCCGCGTTCGTCAGCGTGACGGCCACGGTGACGTTCGAGCCTTCGACGATGAGGTCCTCGACGATTCGCTTGCGAACGAGCACGCGCGCGGGCCCGGGAGGGGCGTCCGAGGCGTCGGCGTCATCTTGCGCGACGATCGGATTCGCGAACGATGCGACGACGACGAGCGCGCAGAGCGCGACGCGGGCGACGGCGCGCGCGGTGAACGCGCGCGTTTGTTTTCGCGCGGGCATGGCGAGCGCGAAAACGGGACGCGACGCCCGACGATGTGTGCGGCGACTAGGAATGAATGAATGAAGCCGATCGCGCGGGCTAGCAGTCTACGGCGCGGGCGACGACGCGCGGCGGCGACATCGAAGCGTTTTTTCGCCGTCGTCGTGCCAAGATTTCACCCGCGCGGATTCGCGGTCGGCGCGACGGAGCGCTAAATCGTCCTCGATGACGTCGACGTCGAACCCGCGCGCGTCGAACGCGGCCAAGAGATCGCGGAACATGTCGGCGTAGCGAGACGCGTTGACGAGCCAGCAGACGCCGTCGCGCGCGAGTCGACGATCGACGCACGCTGGAAGCGCGGCGACGTGTTGACGCTCGTACAGGACGTCGGAACCGATGATGACGTCGAACGCGGCGTCGTCGGGCATGACGTGCCGCGGATTCGCCGCGGGCGTCGGAAGACGCTCGGCTTCTTTGGTCCAATCGACGGCGCGCGCGACGCACGCGTCGCCGACGCCGTTATCGGCGACGCTTCGATCGAGCGCGTCGAGCAAAGCGTCCTCGAAATCCGACAGCGTCACGAACGCCGCCCCGAGCTTCGCGCACAGAATCCCGCACATCCCCACCCCCGCGCCGACTTCCAGCACTCGTTTCCCTCGCACGATTTCCGGCGTTCGCGCCAATCGTTCGCTCAGCGTCACCGCCGCGTTCCACAGTTTCGCCCCGACCCCGTTCCCGATCTCCGTCTCCAGCACCCGCACCTCGACGCCACCGAACGCGCGCGTCCGCACGCGCTCCCCATTCGTCGCCGCCGCGTCCTCGCACGCCCGCGCCGCGTCCTCGCACGCGCGCCGCGCGTCGTCGTCGTCGCCGAACGTCTCCAGCGCGCGTCGCGCCGCCTCCCCCACCCTCGCCCGCGTCGCCTCCGCCGCGTACGTCCGATCGCGTCGCGCCTCGCGCGCGATCGTCTCGCACGTCTTCGCCACCCTCGCCCTGCGCGCGCGCGCCCTCGCGCGTCCCGCGCCGTCGCGTCGCGTCGTCGCGTCTCCCCCATCCTCGCCTTCGTCGCGCGCCGCGCCGTCGAGCGCGTCGATCGCGTCCGCGCACCGCTCCGCGGCGACGACCGCGCGCACCGTCTCGCCCTCACTCGCGCACGAGCTCGACGCGTCGGACGCGTCGCGCGTCTCGTCGCGCGCGCGCGGCATCGCGATTCGATTCGACGCGGTCGAATGAACCCGTAATAACGCTCGCGCGCGTCCGCGTCCGTCGCCGATCGGCGTCCTCGACGACTTCGCTCAGCGACGAACTTGAACGCGTCGGCCCACTCCAATTCACTGATGAAACTATTATACATTTTGCGCCGCGGCGCGTCGTATTTAAGCACCGCGCGCGCGCGTGATCGACACCGCGGCGAGGCGATAAAATTTAGGGTTTACACCCGGCGCGCGCGCGCCCGCGCGCGCCCGCACATTTCGGCCGTTGCCGCGCGCGCGTCGAATCTCGCCCCGACCCGCGCGTCGTCGACGCCGCGGTGCGCGCGACGACGACGCGCGCGTCGACGCGCGATGGCGTCGAGCGCGCGCGCGCGGTCGGCGGACGCGGCGAGCGCGACGACGCCGACGACGGCGGACGCGACGTCGACGATGTTTGATTTGGGGAAATTCGGCGCGCGAGGCGCGGACGGGTTGTTGGAGGAGACGGGGCGGGGGACGCTGAACCCGTTCGATATGGACGGCTCGGAGCGGGAGACGGTTCGATTGAAACCCGGGATGACGCGGGGGCAGTTTGCGTTGTTGCTGGCGAGCGAGTGCGCGCTGGCGGTGGGACTGTTTGCGCTTTACACGATGATTGGATTCGGGGACGACGTGTACTCGGAACTGGCGAACGACGGTAATTGGCGTTTGTCGTGGGCCATCGCGGGTGGAAGCATGGCGCTTTTCGCGGTGCTGTGGATTTTGGATGCGATGGAGGCGGCTAGATCGCGAGGGCGCGCGATCCGGAGGACGGTGACGTTTCTTTTCGCGAGCGTCGGCGTCGGAGGTTTGGTCGTGAGCGGGATGCTGAGCGTGAAGGAGTACGAGACTTTGCCGCTGTCGTTCTACGTGCTCTTCAAGGCTGGGCTCATTCGCGTGTTCAAGGGAACAGTGTGCAAGCGAACGCACAACGGGTCGTTTTTACGACACGTGGCGTACGCGAGCTACTTCGTCAGCTTCGCCTCGTTGACCGCTTGGATCGTGTGGGTCTTCGGGTGGGACAAAAAGTGGAGCAAGCGATTATTCGATGAGTTCTCTTTGCGACTCGGTTGCGACACGACGAGCACGAATGGCTCGTCGAACGCTGGCGACGGCGAGGCGGGTGGTTGTGACAACGTGGCGTACATCATGTACGCCGCGCCACTCGCGGTGTCGGCTTTGAACCTCGTCTACGGGCTCTCCTGCACCAAATTATCAAAGCAATCCAGCGCGTTGCAATTGATCGCGATTCTCGCCGTGCTGGTCGCTTTCGGGACGTGGGTCAGCGTCTCTCTTTCCGCTATCGAAATGGGCGTCGCGAACGACGTCATTCAGCTCGCGGTAGTGTTTTGCGCCATCTTCGGCGTCGCGTGTCTCATCACCGCCGGGCCTCACCGCATTTACCGACAATTGAACTCTTATCAACTGACGAAGAAGGTCGTGGGTTACACGCAGACCGATTTGGCGAAAGCTCTTCTATTTTGTTGCACGATGACGTTATTGCCGTTTACTCTGGCGATATCAGCCGTCAGCGCGGCTGCACGGCGCGTCGGTCTCACCTTGCATAAACCGCCGCCGGACGCGCCGAAAGACGGATTTCTCACGTACTCCACCTATGCTCTGTTCGCGTGGTGGTTCGCGGATCCAACCAAAATTTTCAAATACTCTGCCTACTTATCCATTTTTTATTTCACCTTCTCCATCGGAGTCGGCAAGGGCGCGATTCTATTTCTTGCATGGTTGGTGGACGTGCTTGGAAGTTTGAACGAATACGTCGTCATCGGGGTTTTCATCGCTATAGGCGTGGGTATGTTTTTGCTTCCACCAGTGCCTGGCCCGCCCATTTACCTCACCGGAGGTATTCTCGTCGTCGGCACGTGGGAACCGAAGATTGGATTCTGGCCCGCGGCGTTTTTGTGCTGCCTGGTGTGCTGGTTCACCAAGCTATTTTCTTGCGCACTCCAGCAGAAGCTGATTGGCGAACAAATGGGCAAAAAACCCTCGATTCGTTACGCGGTGGGTATAAACTCGCTAAACATGCGTGCGATTCGATACTGCTTGGAACAGAAAGGATTCTCCAGAGCGAAGATTGCTATTTTATGTGGCGGCCCTGACTGGCCGACGTCCGTGCTCTGCGGCATTCTCAAGCTCGACTTGCTGCAGATCATGATCGGTACTATGCCTGTTTTGGTTCTTTACCTCGGCTACACCACCATCGCAGGTGCGCTCCAACTAAAAGTTGGCTCTTGCGGAGGTGACGGCGCCGCTGCGAGCGACTCGAGTAGCTGGGGTTTGTTGAACTCGATGTTTTTGGCTCTTGCGTTTGTGAGCATGCTGTGCACGTCTCTTTCAGCGGTGTACTACATGGAACAAACTGTTCTCACAAAGCGCGAAGAGCTGGATGCGATGCCTATCGATGAAGAGGTAGAAGAACTCGAACGACTTGATCGAGCAAAAGAGGAAGCTTACGCAGCGGTTACCGACTGGAATCACCTTTCGACTTTGTCCAAGGTTTCGATTGTCGTCGCGGCTGTGTCGGGAGTTTTGAGCTGTCAACTTGGCGCCGTCCTTTCGCAACGCTCGTTCGAATCGTTCTCTGTATCGTGCCCGGTTGCGGTCAAAGATGTGGTGAAGCCTACTGGTTGGGTGTCAGTCGGGTTAATTGTGGTGTGCACGATTTTCACGAGTATTTTCAGATCCATCGCGAAAAAGAACGTGCGCTCTGTGCTCAACGTGACGCAATCCGCGGCGCAAGCCACGGCGACTCGTCCGTGAGACCACACTGTATTATTTTGTACACCTACAGTACAGTGTAATGAAAAATTCAATAACCAATTCGATAACTTACATCAGAAGCTATTGCTCGTCCGAACTAAAGATTTGCTCCCTTGCCTTTTCGTATCCGCGGTTTCCGTGGTTTCCGTGGAACACTTTGTTGAACACTTTTCTCCACGCGCCACCTTGTTGCAATTCTTCGGTCGTCGCCGGTTGCAATCCACGACGCTCGGATTGCTTCCGCCCTAACGCAGCCTCGCGCGGGATCCCAGAACCAGAAGCTTCGTTTTGCATCTCCGCAGCTTCAACGACTTTCGCGACGTTTTCGTGGCGAATGTTGTGCCCATCCTCCTCCGAGTCTTCGTCGATGGCGTCGTACGCATCGTTGACCTCTTCTTCGACACCTAATTTCGGAATCGAGCGTCTAAGTTTTTCGTGCGTCTTTTCATTGTGACCTTTAACCTTCGACAGGTACTTTGCCGCTGCGGCTTCAGACATTTTGCCAACCTTCGCGCCAGATATGTCGGATGAGCGAGACTCAGTGTGCGTCGATGCCTTCACCGTTGGCTCCGGCGCGTCGTTCCAGTCCAAAGACTTTGATTTCGTCGATGCCTTCTTGTTCGTTGACACCGACGATGACGAGTGTGCCGCAGTCTTTTTCGATTTTTCCGGTTCGTCCGACCAATCATCGTCGCTCAACGCGCTCGCCTTCTTCGACTTGTGCGGTGACTGCTTTGATGTCGACGGCGGCGCGTCGGACCAATCATCGTCGCTCAACCTGGACGCCTTCGCCGACGGTTTCTTCTTAGTTTCCGTAGCTCGATCGCGCTTTCTATGCTCGACGTGTTTACTCGCGTCTTTTGACGTCACTTGCAGCGAAGACATCAAGTCATCCATGTCCACATTCTCCTCCTCGTGCTTACCAGTCTTCGCGGATCGACTCGGATACGCGTGCGTGCCATCCGTCGCGGGATAGTTGGAAATGTCAATGTTCGTGTCAACCGTAAGCCCGTCCAAACGCCCGCTCCCGCCTCGAGGCGTCAGTCCACGCCCATATTTAAAGTCGTCGATCGTATCTTGATCGTATTCCCCCAAATCTAACAAATCCTTCTGCTTGTAAAACACGTTGACGTCGTTGGCGTCGTTTTCATCCACGTCGTGAATGTGGTGCGGGTATTGCTTAAGCTTGCCACTTCCGCGCGAAGATCTCTCGTCGCGTGAGCCGCTACCGCGTGCTCGCGTCATCAAGCGATCGAGGTGTGATTGCACGCGCTCCTTGAGCGACGAGGGCTTCTTCTTTCGGTTGAAGCTCAACTCGTTGAACACCATCGAGTCCAACTTGTTCGACTTCTTCGACGACGCGTGAGACGATTTCAAACGCGAATCATCAGCCTCGGAGCGTTTAACAGTCGACTTCATGGTTGACTTCTTGGTCGGCTTCTCGACATGTTTGACGTGTGTTTCTTTACCTTTCGAACTCGACTCTTTGTCATGCGAGTTGTGTTCGACGGTCTTCGCCTTGGGTTCGTCTCGCACCCACGATTTCCCCGTTTTGTGCTTCTCCGCATGGTCGGCGTCAACCATCAAGTCCGCCAGCGAAATGTCATCACTCGGTTTAATGGTTTTCCCCAGATCTGGTGCGTTCTCGTATTGCTTCTCGATGCTCCCTTGCTTGACCAAATTAACCATATCACCCACGAAATCACCGACGAAATCCGCATTCTTCGGCGCCACCACTGTCGCCGCCGGCAGCGCCGCGGGCGTTTGTAAGCGCGCGGGCGCGACTGGCACCGGCGAAGGCACAGCCGCCTGCGACGCCCCTATCGCGGCGCTGGCGCGATTGTTGATCAGCGATACGCGGTGCTGCCCAAAGTGAGGATCGTACGCAATCTCCGGCTGCGTCACTTGATCGTACTCTTGCGCCCAACGCTTGGCCAACCCGCCCGTGCGGTCGGGGTGCACCTCGCGCACGACGTCCGATTGGAACGACCCGAAATCCAACTTCCGCACATCCAGCGCGTTGTTACGTATCAATTCGCTCGTCCAATCACCACCGGCGCTCCCAAGTCTCGCGACGCCGCGCGGCGAAGCAGACGTCGTCGTCGCGCCCGCCGCGCAGATCACCATCGCGCCCAGCGTCACCGCCGCCATCGTCCGCACCCGCCGCGTCCGTCCCTCGCACACCTCTTCGCGCTCGCACGCGCCGACGATCGCATCCGCGCGTCGCTTCGCCCGTTCGTACGCGTCCCCGACCGCGCGCGCGACGTCGCGCGCGCGCGTCCCGGCGCCATCGCGTCGGCCCCGTCGTCCGCTTCCCGACGCCGTCTCCACGTCGCGCGCGCGCTCCGGAAGCAACGGCGCGCGATCGTCCATCGCCATAGTCACCGCGTCGACGTTCGCGAGTCGACGCGCGCGTCGGCGCGCGCTCGCGGCGTCGCGGCGTCGCGTTCTGCGGCGCCCCCTGGTTGGGTTGGGTGTTGAGGCGGATGTTGGGCTCGAGCCGACCGGCCGCACTCTCGAGCGCCGCCGGCGCGCGTCGGCGCGTCGCGCGTCGGCGCGCGCGCCGCGAATCGCGCGCGAGAGTTACGATTCGAGCCATCGCGGGCGCGGGCGCCGACGCGACGCGCGCGCGATGGCGCTGCAGGTCGCGGCGCAGGTGTTGGATTTGCTCTGGCGAGCGCTCGGCGCCGCCGCCGTCGCGGTTTGCGGCGTCGCGCTCGCGGCGTTGAGCCCGATGACGTGGTTGGGGATCGACGATGGCGACGGCGCGCGGTTCTACGTCGGTGAAGTCGCGCACGCGCGGCTGAAGCCGGTGAGAAGGGAGTTTAAGTACCCTCTGCGGTGCGCGGTGGTCGACTTGGACGCGCCGCCGCGATGGTTCGCGGCGAGCGGGCAGGCGCGCGATCACCTGACGGCGGATGAAGCGCGCGAACGCGTGGGGTTGACGGGTGCGGTGGAGCTGTTGACGTCGCCGAAGTCGTTCGGGTACGCCCAGAATCCAATCTCGGTGTATTACTGTCGGGACGACGCGGGCGAGCTGCGCGCGGCGCTCGCCGAGGTGACGAATACGCCGTGGAACGAACGCGTGGTGTTCGCGTTCGATCCGACGCCGGTGTCGAATGAAAACGAAGCCACGGTGCCGAAAGCGTTGCACGTGTCGCCGTTCATGGACATGGAGGGCGAGTGGTACGTCTCGAGTACGGCGCCGGGGGACGACGTGACGCTGCGCGTCAACGTGTTGAACCATCCAAGATACGGTGATTACTTTTACGCCTCATTCAAGGCAAAATTGGACAAAGGTCGATACGTGAGGTGTCGAAACGAACGCGCGGGATTGGTTAACTTGCTCAAGCACGGGTGCACGCCGCACAGGGTGGCGTATTGGATTTATGCGCAGGCGGTGGCGATTCTCTTAGCGGGCGTCTCGTTTTACGCGCCGCCCGGGTTGAGCAACGTCGAGACGCGCGTTCGCGCCAAAGGCGATCGTGGAGGTATGTGCCCGATGCGCCCGACGTTCAGAGGCGCGCCGTATTGGCCATGGCGTACTTAGCGATAGCGCGTATTACAGCAACATAGATTTTAGCGGAAGAATTTGAAAGAATTTTACAAGAGTGTTTGTTTGTACAACGCGATCGCGCGATTTCGACGCGCGATCACGGCATGTTACACGAGCACACTTCCATACCGAGGTACGTGAGGTGATCGGAGAGCGAAGCGTGCGTCCACTCGGAATCGCTACCGTTCGGATCTTCGCCGCTACCGTCGCCGACGACGTACTCGCCCTCGGCGTTTTGAAACACCTCCGTGGCGACGTGATGGTACCCGAGCAACCTGGGCGGTAGGCTCGGTACCGCATCGTGCGCGTGCGTGAATCGATGCGTTCGATCACCGAGCTTTTCGTCGTAATAATCGGCAAAGCGCCAATCTCCCACGCGCGGCGACCCGAACGTCGTCACGCGCGCGATTCGAAATCCGAGCGCCTCGAGCTCCACCGCCAAAAGCGTGCTCAGCGCCCCCCCCAGCGAATGTCCCGTGATCTCCACCTCAAAATGTCGCCACATCCCATCGTAATTCGTCCTCAGCTTGATCATGTGCGATATCAACCCCTTCCGCACGCTCTCGTACGCGTCTTGAAATCCGCTGTGCACTCTCCCGACGCCGTCCTTCGCCTTCGCCGTCGGCAGCGTCGAGTGCGCCGCGTCCAAATTCTCCACCCAATTATACAACGAGCTCGGTTCGGTCCCTCGAAACGCGACCACGCCTCTCTTCAGCGTCCCATCGTACCCCGCGTACGCCCTGACGCGCTTGCGTTCGTGTTCAAACACGCCGACGTCCGCCAGCGTCGTCTTCGAGCTCGCGCAGTACGCGCACGTCCAGTTCTCCACCCCCGTTCGACAGTACGCCGCGCCCGCGAACCACAGCGCGCGCGTCGCGCCGCGCGCGTCGACGTCGTCGCGCGCGCGCGTCGTCTCGCGCGCGACCGCGACCGCGACCGTCGTCCCGGCGCGCGTCGCGACCGCCCTCGCGTCGCCCCGGCGCATTATCAGCGCCCACGCGCACGCGCGGACGACGCGCCGCAGTCGCGCGCGACGGGACGCGCGCCGGCGCATCGCGCGCCGCGCGCCGCGCGCCGATGTGCGGCGAATCCGACCGCATCGCCGACCGCCGACCGCACACGCGCGCGCGCCATGGCGACGTCGCACCGCGACTACCACG